>ENA-OOWV01000537-OOWV01000537.1-human-gut-metagenome-genome-assembly--contig:-NODE-537-length-29285-cov-5.898871_pt1 | contig 29285 bp, 35 predicted proteins | sample MGYA00241584_ERZ501337 | MGnify/ENA primary metagenome ERZ501337 (study PRJEB25962, sample SAMEA2042744) | human gut metagenome | biome: human gut; feature: human-associated habitat; material: faeces... | reverse complement strand
CGGCACCCCTCCCGTCAGATACCTACCCTGTGTAGTCCCTTGTAAACTGTACTTTACAACTTTATAAATGACAGACTTGTTGACAAATCAACTGTTTTAAAGCCTTTATCATAGTCTCTGATTTTATATGTGTTTCTATTCCCTTGCGACTCCGTACCATATAGTCGCAAAAAGACCAGAACGTTTTCTGTTCATAGTCGCCGATTTCGATCTTCCATCGAAAGGCATATAGTAACAGCGGATATAGTTTACTGGATCATGATCTGTCTGGTCAGAAGATGAGTGTTCCTCCTCCGTACAAAAGACCTTCAGATCTTCTGAAAAGATTGTGCTGAAAAATAGACGTTTTCCATGCTTGGCAGGACGTCCTCTGCGCCCAGTCCGTTCAGGAGCGAGATCATACATGACAGAATCAATCCTTGCATTGCCAATGAGATCAAGGTTTGGCTGCCACATACGATAGCCAAGAGGAACAGACAGGTAAGATATCTTATCATGATCCAAAACAGGCACGCATAGCATGATACTTACAAAACAATGTCCATTGAGATAGTTGGAACCATTGTGTGCCGCATGATCGAACAGTTTTGAAACATTTTCAAATTTTTTGCCAAACTTGGATACCATGGTATCATCAACACATAGAAAAGCCGGATGTGTTTTTCATTATACATCAGAAAATTCTGTACGATATTTTTTTATGAAAAAAGTTGTAAAGTGGTGTTATTTAAATAATACATACAAAAAAATGGAACTGTCTTATTACAATTCCATTTTTCAATAAATTTATTCTATTGTGCCTGTTCCAGCTTATCTCTTAAGAAATCATTTGCATCTATAATTACCTGTTTCCAGTCATCATTTCCGACATACCAGAATTCTCCTACAAACATTCTGACTCCCAGTCTTTTTAAAGTCTTTATATTTCTTACAAACTCAGTATGTCCTGTTCCAAATGGGATTTCTCTATATTTTCCTGGAACTGTCTCTTTTAAATGTGTTGCAAAAATATGACCTTTTCCTGTCATTATGTCTTCATTCACATCTACATTATATAGAAGAGAAGCATTTTTCAGATTACCGATGTCTGGATATACTCCAAGATATGCCTGATCCACATCTTTTACATATGCCATAGCCTTTTCTACTGTATCCATAAAAGGTGTTTCCATTGTTTCAAATCCTAGCAATACCCCCTGCTTTGCTGCCATGATCGCAGCCTCTTTCAGATTCATCTTAAAATAATCTCTTGTTTGAAAATCGCCTTCTTCATAATATACATCATACCCGGCAAGCTGTATGACTCGTACTCCTAATCTTGCTGCCAGACAAATGGCTTTCTCCATGATTTCCATTCCTCGTTCCCTAATCTTTGGATCATGTGAGCCTAATGGATATTTTCGATGACCACTTAAGCAAATAGATTTTATAGGAACTCCTGTTTTTTCGATTGCCTTTTCTATTTCATCCACTGACTGGTCAAGTCTTGCAAGCTTTTCTTCTGTCTCATCAATGCTCATTTCCAGATAATCAAAACCTGCTTCTTTTACCACTTTCAGTTTTTCTTCCCATGAAAGTGTGTTAGGCATACTTTTCTCATAAAGTCCCAGATAATATTCTTTATTTTGATTGACCATAATACGCCCCCGGACCATGTTTACGGTTAAAATGTTTCTCTAATAATGTCTGCTGCATTGACCCAATTTCTGGATTTTTGACCAGCATCGCAATTGCGTTCATTTTTGCACATTCCTCTAAAACAACCGCATTATGAACTGCATTAAATCCATCACTTCCCCATGTAAATGGTCCATGACTATGTACTAAAGCTCCTGGTACTCTCTCTGGATCAATTTCTCTTTTTTGGAATTCCTCTACAATCACTTTTCCTGTCTCTAATTCATAGCTTCCCTTTATTTCTTCATCTGTCATGAATCTGGTACATGGAATTGCTCCATCAAAATAGTCTGCCTGCGTCGTCCCTAACGCAATAATATCTTTTCCTGCCTGTGCAAAACCAGTTGCCCATGTGGAATGTGTATGTACAACACCGCCAATTCCTGGCCAGTTTCGATAAAATTCCAAATGTGTATCTACATCAGAACTTGGTCTTAATTCTCCCTCAAGAATATTTCCTTCAAGATCTACAAGAACAATATCTTCCGCTGTCATCTTGCTGTATTCTACTCCACTTGGTTTAATTGCAACAATTTCTTTTTCCCGGTCAATCTCTGATACATTTCCCCATGTAAATGTAACTAATCCATGCTGTGGTAATAATAAATTTGCCTCTAATACTTTCTGTTTTAATTCTTCTAACATAAAATCCCTCGCTTATTAAATGTATTCAGGTTTTATTCTGTTACAAAGTATACAGCTGCTTCATTTGCTGTGTGATTTGCTGCTACAATGATATCTCTGTCTTTTTCGTTAACTACACACAGATTTGCAGGACCTACTCCTTTTTCTATCATTGTGACTTTATATTCTCCATCTTCATAAGTAACAGCAAATAATTCACAATCTTTTCTTCTTACGCCACATACAAATGCATTCTGTCCAGCTAATTTTGTTCCAACAAGGGCATGTGCAAAATCGATTTCATTATCGTACTTCCAGACTTTTGTATATTTTCCATCAATCTTTTTATAAATCTGAATCGTATCTCCATGAAATTCTTCGATTGTCATGATCTCATCTTCACCGTCATTATCAATATCAATCGTTGCTATTTCTCCGATATGCCCTTCCATGATCAGTTCTGTCTTCCACTGGCCTCCTCGTTTCTCTGGTGCACTGACACGAAGGATTCCCTGATCACTTCCAAAATATCCGACATCTTTTCCACCTTTTTTTGTCTGCCAAAATCCATGATTTCTATATAATCCATCTACTAAAATTTCAAGTTCTACACCTTTTGATGGATCTTCTGGTAATTCTGCAACGTAAATACGTCCCGGTACACTCCAGTCATTCTTTTCTTTTTTGGATGTTGCAACCGTTGCTGCGATCAGATAATTAATTCCGTTCGCATGAAAAATACCAAAACGATGCACATATGGAATAGATACTACATCTTTAAATTTCCATTCTCCATCCTCATATTTTCCCCATACGATCTTAGCTAAAGATGGTGTTACTTTTAAATAAAATTCCTGTACTGCAAGAAATTCCTTCTCTTTTCCTGGAATTGGAACGATTGACATACATCCACCTGGTATTGTCCAGACATTTTGTTTCTTTTCGAAATCTTTTCCATAATACATGTTGCAGGCAACTTCTGGATCTTCACTTGCAAGTAGTACATGATTTTCTCCATCAAAGGAAATATTGCTTGCACAGTAGCATCTTTTCATCTCATCTAAATATTTTTTCTCAATTTTCATGGTTTTTTCTCCTTTTTTGGGTATAAGAAAAGCTGCATAATGCAGCTTCTCTATTCTTCTATAAAATACGTTTTACTGCGAATTGTCTGATTATCCAATTTCAATATCAAAATCATCTTTCAATTCTTCATCTTCATGTACTGTTTCAACTGGACGCGCTGGTTTTGTTACAGAAACAATTACCGCTGTAACCATAGCTCCGATCAACCATGCTGCAATCCATAACATTGGATTACTTGCCAGTGGAACCGAGAAGATTCCACCATGCAGTACAGGAACTGTTACTCCCCAAGTTAAGATTAATCCATGAGCAACACCTGAACCAATTGTTACCGCCGGAATGACTCGTTTCGGATCATTAAAGGCAAATGGTAATGCACCCTCTGTTACCTGACACAATGACATTGCGATCGCAACTTTTGCATCTTCTCTTTCTTGTTCTGTATATTTTTTAGGAGTTAATACCAGTGCTGAAATTGCCATACCCATTGGAGGTGCCATAGCCGCCGCATTTTTTCCGGCTGCAGGTCCCCAGATTCCAGAGGCTGCGAATGCACTGACAACAGAGAAACAAATTTTATTCACAGGACCTCCCATATCAAATCCGGTCATACATCCTAAGATAAATCCTAATAAGAATTTTGATCCCGTGTTCATATTCATAAAGAAGTCAATAGCTGCCTGTGTTAATGCTGCAAGAGGCGGTCCAAAGACAAACATGATCAACAGCGTCGCTATAATTCCGGATATTACCGGATAAATAACGATCGGATACATTGATTTCAAAGCTTTTGAATCTGGGAAATGTTCCTGCATCCATAAGATCATAATACCAATTAAGATTCCACAAATTAATGCTCCAAGGAAACTGGCTTTTACCTGTGTTGACAAATATCCTGCTACTACACCTGGTGCAATTCCTGGTTTACCACAGATAGAGTAAGCAATTCCTGCACAAAGTACGGACATCATTAATGCAAATGCTGCATTTCCTGCCTGTAAGAATGCATATCCAATAGTTCCTGCTGTATCAACATTTCCTGCCAGACGAGCAAGTGCTGTACAAAATCCACCGATAACGATAACAGGGATCATATAAGAGATACCACTCATACAATGCTGCTTTAAGTTTTTTAATACGTCTTTTAACATATCTTCTCTCCTTTTAGCACTTTTATTTCTTCATTGCACCTAATTTTTCTTCAATCTTACGAAGAAGATGTTCTGGTGATTTGATTGCTGTTGCAACAGGTACTTTAACCATTGGTTTTCCTTTGAATCTTTCTGTTCCAGATACAGCAACATCAGATGCGATCAATACACAATCTGCAGCATTGATATCTTCATCTGTTAACGCAAATTCAACACCACCGCTTCCCTGTGTTTCGATTTTTACACTCCATCCAAATTTTTCTCCAGTTTCTAACAGTTTTTCTCTAGCCATATAAGTATGTGCGATTCCACAAGTGCAAGATGTAATTCCAACAATATTCATAATTAAGCTTCCTTTCTCTTTGTAAATTCATTAAAATAAGTTTCAAATAGTTCAAAAAATTCTTCTTTTGTTTCACATTTCATTAACGCGTCGACATGTGCTTTATGTGCTACAACGCTAGCAAGCTGTGATAGATTCTGAAGATGTGTCTTCTGAAGATCTCCAGTTGGTGCTGCTAATAAGAAAATCAGACTTACTGGCTGATCATCAAGGCTTTCCCATTCTACTGGCTGTTTTACTTTTCCGATTGCAACACTTGCATTGATTACCTGATCTGTTAAACCATGAGGAATCGCAATCCCTCCAAGACCTGTTTCTCCAATGCTTTCTCTTTCATAAACTGCTTCCAGGAATTTATCCAGATCTTTAATATTTCCTTTTTTATAAAGCATGGAACTTAACTGTTTTAAAACTCCATCTTTATCTGTTGCGTCCATATCCAGATCTATTAAATCAAGATCCAGAATGTCTAATAAATTCATAATATGTACCCTCCTTTAAAGTTTTTTACTTGCTTCTATTAATGTTTCATATATTTCTCTGTCTTTCTTGCATTCTCTTATCTTGTTGACTATCTCCATATTGCTTAACATTTTATACAACCAGTTCATTTGCATTACATTTTTTGCATCTGTTTTTGCAACTGCTAACATTACGATAAAATCAACTTCCTGTGTCTTCCAGACAATCGGATGATCCAGCTTGCAAAATGCAATCTGTGTTCGCTTTACATCCTCATGGAATCCATGTGTCAGAATAATACCATCTCCTACTTCCGTAGATCCCATATTTTCTCTTTTTAAAACACCTTCAAAAAATCTTGGTGTCACTGCGCCGCACATGCGAAGATAATTTGACATCTCTTGCAAGATCTGAATCTTATCAATTTGCTCATGAAAGACTTTTACTGTCTGCATGGAGAAATTTGTTTTATTAATACTTGGATTTTTTCTTAATAGTGTTCGTATTTTCTGTACATCTACTTCCATCAGCAGCGGATTTACTTGTACATAAGGTTTGTCTGTGTTAAGTTCCACTGTTGAAATGATATATTTACATTTTTCTAACTGTTCCTCATCATTCATGGAACAATGAATAAATGTTACATCTGGGAAGTTTTCCTGAAGCTTTACAGAAAGTAATCTTGATACTCCTACTCCAAGAGAACAGACAACCGCTACCTGCACATGATCTTTTGCCTGCTGTACAGCTACTGACAAATGCAATGCCACATAAGCAATTTCTCCTTCACTTGCATTTACTCCGATATATTTTTTGAAACTTGAATTGATGATCAGAGCCAGATAATAATAGCTGGCATAATTAGTCTTAATCTCATTCAATAATGGGTTATATAGATTTAATCCATATTTCAAACGATATACTGTTGGAAGCAAATGAAGCATCAGTGATCTTTTAAACTGGTCATTTGATTCTAAATCTAATGACATGATCTTATCGGATTTCAAAATAAAATCTTCTGCTATATTTTCAGCAATCTTTCTCAGATCATTTAAAAAATCATTTTCTAAAAATGAGCTTTCATTCAAATACATACCTAAAAGATGCATAAGAAGATAATCTGCTTCATCTTTTGGAATCTCACAATTTCCATATGTTGAAAGTTCATTTATTAGGATGTCGAACTCTTCTTTATAAGAAAATGTCTCACTATCCAAGGCTTTTGAATTTTCTATTAATAATGCTTTATTTTTACCTATTCTCATTAACATAACCGATGCATGAAAAGCCAGATTGTTTATATTCACTTCATTTAAGTGCATATTATAATTGTCATTCCAGTTATGTATAATGTCTTCGATTTCCTTAACATCTATATCCAAATATGTTTCCATCAAGCTTTCAATGGACTGATTTTTTTCACTCAGTTCACCTGCTAGTGCAGCAACTGCATTTCGAATATTTTCTTCATCTCCACTGACATAAAGACCTATACTTGGTTTCTTCATTAAACTAAGATCATATTTCTCCAGCCATTTTGAGATCTCCTGAAGATCTTTTTCAATTGTTGACTTGCTTACATAAAGATTATTCTGTAATTTATATGGATATATTTTATTTTTTGACAGCAATATCTGTACTAAAATGCAGCCTCTTCGGTATTCTTTCGAATAAGACTCTACTAAGTCATGTTCTCCTTTTACATCAAGAAACAATGCATCTTTTTCATCTTGTGTACCTTCAATCCAAATACCAACTCTTGGTTTCTTTTCAAGTTTCATGGAATGAACCAGGATTTCTGATTCTATTTTTTCAAGATCAGATCGGATTGTCCGGCTGCTGACATTTAACTGCTCTGCTAATTCTTGTGTTGTAAGTGGTTTTTCTGCTTTTAAAAGAATCTGAATTAAATTTTCTTGTCTGTTCATATATTTCTCACCTGCGGAATTGTTACGATCAATGGATCTTTAAATGAATATTGGCTACCTGTATATTCTAATCCCTTTTTTTGTTCATGGCTATGAAGTATTCGAACTAGATTTCCATATCGATATAAATAATATGTCAGTGCCACAGCTAAAATCGTTAAGCATATTGCTGCAAGCCATACAAGATTAAACAAACATGCTCCTACACCGACAACTCCTAGAATACTTTTGATGTATGTCATTGTCGTATTCCATGTGATATTGATATATTTATTTTTTTCATCTCTTTCAATCTTGTAAAACCACATATAATTTCTCCTTTATTTTGACTGAGCTTTGTGTCCTCCAACCTCATCTCTTAAAGATGCGATCACTTTCGCTGAAAATGAATCATCCTGTTTTGATCTTAAACGCATCATCAGTGAAGTAGAAATAATTGGGATTGGAACTCCAAGTTCACAAGCAGACTCGATTGTCCATCCTGTTGTTTTACTTGCTCCAACAACTCCTTTGATCTTTTCTAGATCTGGATCTTTTCTAAATGCATTTGCTGCAAGTTCTAACAGCCATCCTCTAATAACACTTGATTTACTAAGTGAATCTGCAACATGTTCCAGATCGTAATCAAATTCACTTTTTTCAAGAAGTTCAAATCCTTCTCCTAATGTCTGCATGTATCCATATAACATTGCATTGTGAATCATTTTAAGATAATGACCACTTCCTGTTTTTCCTGTGTAAAGACATCCGTTTGTTGTTGCAATGCTTTCTAACATTTCCTGAAGATCATTTTTAAATACTTCCGGATCTCCTCCACACATAAAACTTGCTCCGTGTCTTGCTCCGTAAACCCCTCCACTTGTTCCAATATCAAAGAAATAAATTCCTTTCTCTTCCATCTTCTTTGCTGTCTTTAAGCTGTCTCGATGATCTGAATTTCCACCATCGATCACGATGTCTCCTTTTTTACATAAACCACTTAATTCATCTAATACTGAATTTGTGATCTTTCCAGCTGGTAACATAACCCAGATCACATCTTTCTGATCCGCAGATACCAGATCTTTTAGAGTTTCATATGATTTAATTCCAGATTCTTCAGCCTTCTTTCTGGCTTCTTCATTTACATCGAATCCTTCTACATCAACCTCGTGGTCTTTCATATTCAGGGCTAAATTAAATCCCATTTTCCCAAGACCTACCATTTTTAATTTCATGACTTGGCTCCTTTCTTTTGTCACTTTTGTCTTTCGATGGGTTTATTATATGATTTCTTTTGTGACATTTCTATAGTTTTTAGTCTATTCCAAACCAAAGGTACTTCCGCTTTTATATTTCCACATTTTCCTCCATTTCCGCATTTGAATTTCCACATTTCCACTTTTCGCATTTCCACTTTTTGAAAGATATCAAATTGACACACTTTATAATTCGTGTTAACTTTCTTAGTATCAGAAAGGAGCTGTCCATGCAAATTATAAAAACATCAGTCATCGAAAATATTAAACATAACTTTGAAGAACTCTTTCCTGCAGAGAAAAAAACTGCACAATATATCCTTGATCATCTTGAAGAAGTAACCCTTCTTAATATCTCACAGCTTGCTAAAAAAGCTCATGCAAGTGAAGCTTCCATTGTCAGAATGGCAAAACATCTAGGGTATAATGGTTTCTTCCAAATGCGGCTTCTTCTTTCAAATGATGTCGCATAAAAAGACAATGATATGTTAAACAATGCCCCCTTACTTACAAGTGAAAAAATATTTTCTGCTTGTGCAAACCGCATTCGTTCACTCTCAAGTTTCATCTCTACAAATGATCTGCTCTGTGCTGCAAAATTGATCTGTGAAGCCAGAATGTGTCATATTATAGGGGCTGGAAATACAATCCCGATTGCTTCTGATCTTGTAATTGCGATCAGTCGTTCTGGTGCTTCAACACAGGTTTTAAAAGCGCTTTCCCTTGCTAAGAAAAAAGAAATGAAGATTCTTGTGATCACTGCTGATCCAAACTCTCAGATCATGGATTTTTCAGATGCTATTTTACAGATTAACGACACGAATGAAATGCATGATCAAAATGTTCGTGCTGATTCTCATTTATTAGAACTCGCTGTCAATGATGCTCTCATTTATGTTATTAAAAATTATCCTCTCTTTAATTTTGATGATAAATTGCCAACTCAGATAAACGATGTAGAATTATTGCTTAGCGAAACTAAATTTTAGATATGAATTTTTATGTAGATGAAATATATTTTTATTTCATCTATTTTTTATTGACTTTTGCGAAAATATTTTTTACGAAGGAGGTATTTATGTTAGTTACAATGAAGGAAATTCTTGATCGAGCAAAAAAAGATAATTATGGTGTTACTTCCATTATGGTCGATCGTTCTTCTTTAAGCTATGAAGATAATATCGCACAGACAAAAGAGACTGTGAAAATGTGCCGTCCTCTTAATATCAGTGTAGAAGCTGAATTAGGCCATGTCGGTCAGAGTGAAGATTATTCTTCCGATGTTTCTGATCATTTTACAAAGCCTGAAGAGGTGAAAAAATTTGTTGAAGAGACAGGAATTGACTGTCTTGCTGTAGCAATCGGAACTGCTCATGGACGTTATCACGGCACTCCTCACATCGATTTTGATCTGTTAAAACAGATTACCGATGTTGTAGATATACCACTTGTATTACATGGTGGAAGTGGAACTGGTGATGAAAATTTAAGAAAAGCTGTAAAAAATGGTATTCAGAAAGTCAACCTTGCAACAGAACTTGTCGTTGCCGGGAAAGAAGAATTAGAAACTTTTATTCAAGATAAAAACTTTGATAAATGGCAGTTGATTCCGTCTTTTATCAAGGGATATTCTGACCGTCTGGAACATTATGTGAATTTATTTGATCAGGAAAATAGAGCTTGGTAAGGAGGATTTTATTATGATACGTTTTCATGATGCCTGCGGAACTACAGGTAAAACAGTTGCTGCAAGATTACTGCCCGACACAGATTTGATCGAAGGTATTGAAGAAGTATGTAAAAAAATGATATTAAACATGCTTACGTTACCTGTTTGGGAAGTTTCAAAAAATGTGGTTATATGAATCTTGTTCCAAAAGAAGATGCGAAAGTTGGTGCTGGATATGGCGATGTTCTTCAAAAAGACGGTCCAGTAGAATTTCTAAATGGAACAGGTGTTGTTTGTCAAAATAACAATGACTATGACACACATTTTCATGCGACAATGTGTGATGCTTCTGGTCAGGTCTTTGGTGGCCACATTGTAAAAGGATATACTCCAACACTGACTACGGTTGATCTTCTTATTTTTGAGATCAAAAATATTGAAATGCTGCGTGTTTACGATGAAGAAACTGATCTTACACAATTTCTTCCTAAGTAATATCGTTTATTAGAATCATATCGTTTGTTGATGGAAGGGGTGTACTTATGAATCGTATTAAACTTGCTGTGATTGCAGATGATTTCACAGGCGGAGCCGATGCTGCAAGTTTTCTGAAACGGAAGCACGCAAATGTTGTCTTATTAACAGGAATTCCTCTAATGCTTCCTGATTGTGACTGTGTAGTTTTTGCTTTGAAAATACGCAGTGTTCCTGTATCTGATGCAATCAAGAAAGTTCATGATGTCCTGCTGTTTTTAGAACAGTATCAGGTAGAACATTTATATTATAAATATTGCTCTACTTTTGATTCTACCCCAAAAGGAAATATTGGGCCTGTTATGGATTTCCTTCTCGACTACTATGATCTAACTTACATTACATCACTTATTGATGCGCAGAAAAGTCCATTGTTAATATATAGTGATGCTGTGTTGAAAGATTTTAAAACAGAAAAAAAATCCCCTGCATTTTATACAGCAGCTAAGAAAATAGAATCTATTCTGTCTTTTATTGCTGTTTATGCAAAGGATCATAACTATCATAAGATCATTGTTGCTGGTGGAGAAACCTCTGGAGCTGTTACTACAGGATTAGGGTATTCCTCTTTTTATATTGGACAGGAAATCTGCCCTGGGGTTCCTGTTTTAATTCCTGAAGAAAATAGGTATTTGCAGCTTATATTGAAATCTGGAAATTTTGGTAGTGAGGATTTCTTTTTGAAAGCTATGGAGATGTGATTTCATGGAAATGTCATAAAGGACAGAAGATTGATGATTGAGGGCAATCTTCTGTCCTTTTGTTTGGATTAAATTCATCCTTTCTGCTTCATCCGCTTAATCACTTTAAGCCGTGTAAATTCCTCTCTTTCCTTCTCTTCCAACTCATTCGAAATCTTATAAACCAACCCGGTATAAGTCGGAATCGTAATATTCTTCAACGCATTTGCCCTCTTCTGCGTTTTCTTAATACTAGTTGCTAAACGATACGCCGCGTTTTCAACCATTGACAATTTAATTGTCAGATCCTTCACCTGCCGAAACGCTTCCCTGGCAACATCAATTGATTCAAATGTCCCATCCATCGCATATGTCAACTGATTCTCATGTGCATCATATTTCACATGTGGAATCTCTGTTCCCATGATACTTCTTGTCTGAATCTGTATCGAGTCCTCGATCGGAACTGTATAGGCAAGTTCTTCTACCTTACTGATCCCATGCTGGATATTCGCCCTCTGAAGGCATGCATACGCTCTTGTAAATGTTGTATCAATCTCTTCCTGAATATCTTTCGCCTCATCGATTAGATCCATCAGCTCACGAATCAGGATATTTCTTTTTTTATCCATCAGATCGTAACCCTGTTTTGCCAATGTAAGAGAGTTCTTGGCTGCGATCAGATTTCCTTTGGTCGGGAATTCTCGTGGGTCCATAATCTCACCACCTTTAGCTTTCCTGCTCTTTTGGCAGGTATTTATCGATGATCTTCGTGTCGATTCGATCCAATTCTTCTCTTGGCAGGATCTTTAATAATTCCCATCCAAGATCCAATGTTTCGATCATGGAACGGTTTTCTTCCGGCCCCTGACCGATATATCGTTCCTCAAATGCCTTTCCAAATTCCAGATATTTTTTATCAATTGGGGATAACTCATCTTCTCCGATAACAGATGCTAAGTTTCTTGCTTCTCCCACTTTCGCATAAGCGGAAAATAACTGGTTTGCAAGATCCTGATGATCTTCTCTTGTGTATCCTTCTCCGATTCCATCTTTCATCAGACGAGAAAGCGATGGCAAAACACTGATTGGTGGATAAATGGTCTGTCCGTTTAAGTTACGATCCAGTACGATCTGCCCTTCTGTAATATAACCGGTTAAGTCAGGAATTGGATGAGTGATATCATCATTTGGCATAGTTAAGATTGGTAACTGTGTGACCGAACCTTCTGCTCCTTCGATGATTCCTGCACGTTCGTATAATGTTGCAAGTTCACTGTACAAATATCCTGGATATCCTTTTCTGGATGGAATTTCTCCTTTCGATGAAGATACCTCACGCATCGCTTCCGCAAACGATGTCATATCTGTCAGGATAACTAAGATATGCATATTACAGTCAAATGCAAGATATTCTGCTGCAGTTAAGGCTACTTTTGGTGTGATCAATCGTTCTACAACTGGGTCATTTGCAAGATTTAAGAACATACATACATGATCTGCAACACCACTTTCCTCAAATGTCTTCTGAAAGAAATCCGCAACATCATGTTTGACACCCATTGCTCCAAAGACTACCGCAAATGGCTCATCTGAACCATCACCAAGAGATGCCTGTTTTACGATCTGGGCTGCCAGCTGATCGTGTGGAAGTCCGTTTCCTGAGAAGATGGGAAGTTTCTGTCCACGGATCAGTGTTGTTAATCCGTCAATTGCTGAAATACCTGTACGGATATAGTTTCTTGGATATTTTCTGCGGACCGGATTTAATGGAAGACCGTTGACATCTCGTTTGACATCGGTGATCAGTGGTCCTAATCCATCGATTGGTTTTCCGATTCCGTTAAATGTTCTCCCTAGCATATCTGGTGCAAGAGAGACTTCCATCGGGTGTCCAGTTAATTTTGTTCTTGTATTATCAAGGGACATATTTTCCGTTCCCTCAAATACCTGAATCACCGCTTTATCTTCGTATAATTCAATGATCCTTCCGATTTTTTTCGTTTTTCCATCAACCGTAAATTCGACGATCTCATCAAAAAATGCGTCCTGTACTCCTTCCAGAATGACAAGCGGACCATTGATGCTGCTTAGTCCTAAATATTCAATTCCCATAAAATGACCGCCTCCTTATGCATTCTTTTCCAGTACTGCGTCATAGAAATCATCAATCTGTTTACGGTAAAGATCCAGTAATTGCAGATTGTCATTCGGAACATCGTATTTGATCGCAATGACTTTCTCAAAGATCCCTTCTGCTTTTAGCACGCTCATTGGCATTCCTCTCGCTACAAGTTCCCTGCTCTTTTGATACAGATATAAAATAACTTCCATCATTTTAAATTGCTTCTCCATGGACACGCAAGTGTCATCTTTATGGAAAGCATTTTGCTGCAGAAATCCTAATCGGATCACCCTTGCGATCTCTAACGTTAATTTCTGATCATCTGGAAGAACATCCCCACCGATCAGTTTTACGATCTCCATCAAACTACTTTCCTGATTTAAGATCGCCATCAGACGATTTCGATAGTCTACAAAATTGGGGGATACATGATCTCTGTACCAGCCGCCGAGATCTGTCAGATATTCACTGTAACTCGTTAACCAGTGAATCGCTGGAAAATGTCTTGCGTAAGCCAAGGATTTATCAAGTCCCCAGAAGCAACGGACAAATCGTTTGGTATTCTGTGTAACTGGCTCTGAGAAATCTCCTCCCTGTGGAGATACTGCACCGATGATCGTTACAGAACCATCCGTTCCATTTAGGTTGTGCATCATTCCAGCTCTTTCATAAAAGGCAGATAATCTAGAAGCTAAATATGCCGGAAATCCTTCTTCTGCTGGCATCTCTTCCAGACGACCGGACAATTCTCTTAACGCTTCTGCCCATCTTGAAGTAGAATCCGCCATGATCGCGACATCGTATCCCATATCACGGTAATATTCTGCCAACGTAAGTCCTGTATAAATAGATGCTTCACGTGCTGCTACCGGCATATTGGATGTGTTGGCGATCAGTGTTGTTCGGTCCATCAATGGATTACCACTCTTTGGATCAACTAATTCTGAAAATTCTTCCAATACCTGTGTCATCTCATTTCCACGTTCCCCGCATCCGATATAAATGATAATATCCGCATCGGACCATTTCGCAATCTGATGCTGTGTCATTGTCTTTCCAGTACCAAAACCACCTGGAATTGCCGCAGTTCCACCTTTAGCAATCGGAAACATTGTATCCAGTATTCTCTGGCCTGTTACCAGTGGCACACATGCCGGAATCCTGTCGTGAACAGGTCTTGGAACCCTGATTGGCCATCTCTGGATCATTGTTAACTGTTTTTCCGTTCCATCGTCCAATCTTAACGTGATCATATGATCCTTGATCGCATGTTCTCCATCAGATGCCACAAAAGTAACCGTTCCTGTAAGATCTGGCGGCACCATGCATTTGTGTACGATGGCTCTTGTTTCCTGCACTTTGGCATAGATATCACCGCCATGAAGAATATCTCCTTCATTGACAACTAATTTTGTGTCCCATAGTTTCTCCATATCAAGTGAATCTACGCTGATACCTCTTGTGATAAATGCACCTGCATTTTCTGCGATCCTCTCTAAGGGACGTTCAATTCCATCAAAAATGTTATCAAGGATTCCGGGAGCTAATGTGACGGATACTGCCTCCCCGCTTGCTTCCACGATCTCGCCCGGTTTTAATCCTGATGTTTCTTCATATACCTGAATCGTCGTACGGTCTTTATCCAGAGAAATGACTTCTCCAACTAATTTTTCTTTGCCGACATAAACCATTTCTGACATCTTAAATCCAGTATTTCCAGCCAGATAAATGACAGGTCCGTTAATTCCATAAATTGTTCCAGTCTTACTCACCTGTCACACCCCCTTTAAAGGTAAATTCTTCGTATTCTTTCTCCAAAGCACCTGAAAATGAATGATCGATCAAGATATTTCTTCCCGGAATAATCGAACGGATTCCTCCAAGAAAATCTTCTTCGCTGACTGTTACTGTCATTCCAGTTCGTTTTTCGAGGAATTCTTTTTTGTCCTCATCCGAACTGTTAATATAGATTGTCAATGGATTCCCATCTGCGAATCTCGCCGCTTTTGCAATATAAGATACAAGTAATTCTTTATACGCTTCGGTTTTCATGTATTCTTCTGCCATTTCCCGGACTTCCTCAAACAATTTATTTTTTAATTCATTCTGCACTCTGCTTAATTGTCTTCGAAGTTTTAGCTGCCCTTTGGATGTTACTGTATTTAACTGCTGCCTTGCCGATGCTGTTTCGGTCTTGATTCTCGTATCTGCCTGCATCACAGCTTCTTGTTTATGTGTTTTGAACACACCTTCCAATGCCTTCTGATGCTGATCTATGATTTCATTCCCTCTGGCTCTTGCTTCTTCCATGGCAGCTTCTCTGATATGTGAAATCTTTTCTTCTACTGTCAATGTTGTCACCTTCCTTCTACAGCCGGCTTACAATTTCAATCCGATCGCCTCATTGACATAAGACGTGATAAAATCTTTCTTCCGTCCAGTTCCGTGCCTGTCAGGAATCTCGATCAGGAGCGGCATTTTCCGCTCCAACTTGATCTCATCGATCAATTCTGGAAATTCTCTTCCAAATTTCTCTGTCAGAAGCACGATCCCAATCTCTGGATCACTCATAGCCTTCTCGATCGCTTCTTTTAGTTCATCCCTTTTATGAACTACGATCCCGTCAACCCCAGCTAACCGCATTCCTGTCAATGTATCTACATTATCACTGATCAAATACATTTTCATAACTATCACTTCCTGATCTATCCAAGTTTACCAATGATCATAAATGAAATGATCAATCCATACAGACACACACCTTCTGCCAAACCTACGAAGATCAGTGATTTACCTAAGGCACTTGGGTCTTCACTGATCGCACCTAAGGCTGCACTTGCGGCACTCGCTACGGCGATACCACCACCAACACAAGAAAGTCCTGTTGATAATGCTGCTGCCAGATATCCAAGTCCTGTTGCCATTCCTGCATCAGAACCTGCTTGTGCTGCCTGTACCGGATCTGTGACAAACATCATCACTCCGGCGATCACAATGATCCCGAAGAAGAAAAAAGCATTAAATGCAATACTTCGTTTATAACGTTTCTTTGTTCTCTCTCCATGAAGAAAATAACCAAATGGAATAAATATACTTAAGATTAATGCTGCGATGATCGCTAATTTGATTGCTAATGTCATAACCGATACCTCCTAATTTTCCTTGCCTGCATGATTGTCATACGGATGGAATTCTCTTCCTGATCCCGTATAGAAACGACTGAACATTTCATAATATTCCAGACGCAATACCTGAATTCCAACAACCAGACCTTCTAGTCCACACACGATAATATTTCCAAGAACAATGATGATCCAGTTTGGATTTCCTGCTCCATCTGTGATTCCTCCAAGCATCAGAACAACTTCCATCATAGCCGCATGGCTCACTGCAAATGCTCCGATACGCACAAATGAGATCGTGTTGGAGAAGAAACTTAACATCGTCTCAAACAATTCAAAAAATCCCTGTACCAGAAACATTCCAACGCCGCCTTCTGCTTTTGGTTTCTTCCCTTCCACGAGCTGTCCTAATGGTTCTTTTAATAAGAACATGATCACTGGAATTCCAAGGAAAATGATCATCATGATATTTCCTGGTGTTTTATGACCTGTCATATAAAGCACGATCGTTAAGACAAGGAATCCATAAAATACAAGTCCTGCAACTCCATTTGGGCTGAAGAATAAATTTTCTTTATCCCCACGTTTCTTTGCATTGATGATCTGAAACACCATCGCAAGCAGGATCAGTGCCATACCAAATGCAACTGCCACGATAAATACAGTATTTAACTGCCCAACAAACGGTAATTTCATCATCGCATGCATTGGCGATAACCACATTGGTTTAATGATCGTTCCTTCAAATCCAAAGAAGCTTCCAAACATAAAGCCAAAGAATGTAGAAAAAATTCCGGCAACAGAAATGATTCCTGCTAGATTCCATTTCTTGATCTTATATAGTAATCCCCCGCCGATAAACAAACACAATCCCTGACCAACATCCCCAAACATCGCTCCAAAGATAAAGGTATAAGTCAGTGCCACGAAAATGGTTGGATCCATCTCATCATGGGATGGCAGTCCATACATTCTGATAAACATTTCAAATGGTTTGAAGAATTTGGGATTCTGTAATTTCGTTGGTGGATCACCGAAGAATTTTTCTCTTCCTTCTTCAACAATGATCGTGATTCTATCATCATCTTTTGTCTCCTCAATAAATGCCTGTGTATCTTTTTCACTCATCCATCCACAGAGAATGTAGTAATCTTCCTGTTCTTCATTTTCCATACAGGCTGCCATTTTACGCACATCGAAGTTATTGGATAATTCTTCTAACTTATATCTCGCTCCTCGAATCTTCTTTGCCTTGACTGATAAGAAATCTTTCATCTGTTTCTGGACATTTTCGATTTCTTTTTCAATCTCATCGATCTGATTTCTTAAATTTCTGCAAATCTCTGCCGGCATTCCTTCGTAATCGTCTGGAAGTGCGATATTTTCAAAATGCAAAGATTTAAAGGTAGAATCAATCTTTCCCATCTCCTTATGTGCCGCAAAATAACATCCATACACATAATTTTCATTTCGGATTCCTTCTAAAAAAATTGCATTGAGATCATCGAATAAATATTTTTCAAGTTTCTGATAATACTCTACGTTTACTCGTCCGAATCTGACTTTCATATATTGATAGCCATAAACTTCTTTTAAATTTAACTCTAAAGGCTGAAACGGTTCAAGTTCATGAAGTTTTTCTAATAATTCTTCTTTCTGCTTCTTTAACCGGTCTTCCCTTGCCTTAAGGTCCAGATAATCATGATTGAGATCCCTGATCATTGTCAGGATCTCATCTGCCGTAAGAGATGTATCCATCTCTCCTTTTGGCTGTGCAAGCATCAATACATACTGTTCCGCTTTAGAAAGCGGTTCTTTGTAAGGATTCACATCCATAAACGGCATGAGGTTATCTGTCGTTTTCAATTCTGTGATCGCATTTTCCAGCTGCATTTCGTATTTGGAAAGGTAAGATGCACTTACCCTGTCAATATCAGTTCTCGGTCCGGAAATGCTTAAGAATTTCATCTTTACGATCATGATGCATTACCTCCTTGACGTCGTTGCTTTTGCACCAGATACTGTAATGTCTCCCGTTGTGATAATCCATAGCGAATACATTCCAGTGCCGTGGTGATCTTATAAATCTCTTCCTCCTTTAAAAATAAATATTGTTGTATACTTGCCAGAGAATACGGATGGTTTCTGTAAGCGATCGTTAAGATATGTTCCACACATTCATTCACAATACTCTCAATCTGCACCTGTTCTCCGAACTCATATTTCTTTCCGTAATAAGTTTCATTTAATCTTCTTTTGAATTCTTCCACTGATGGCGCTTCGACCAGATCTTTAAATTCCTGATTCGAAAGTTTATGTTGAATCGGAATTAACAATGTGTAAATATCTGGTGCGAGCATATGGTAATATTTCTTTGCTCGGTAAATCCATTGAAGATTTAATAGATCGATCTTTGCTCCTAATTCTTTAGTCAGCATTTCCTTATCTTTTTTATCCCAATTTCCCTTGCGTTCTTTCCACATCATAGAAAAATAATATAAATCCAATGCCAGTTCATAATCCGCTAATGTCGATGCCCCTGACTGTCGGATTCTTGACAGTGGTGCGTAATATTCTGTATTCTTCAGGTAATCTACCAGATGATCAATATTCTTTGCCGTCACTAGCTGATCAATCCGTATCTTTGAATATTTATCAAAAAATGGCTTTTTGTAATTCAGATCAAATGGTACATTACTGTGATTAAATACAATTCTTAAGCAATATCGAACCAAATCTACTTCATACCGCTTCATAAAGATCTTTAAAAAATCTTTTTGTTGCATATCTGCGAAACGATAAAGTCTTGTGTAATCATCATATAATGACTGGATCAGGACTTTTTCGATATTACCTCTGTGATACAGTGATTCATCCATCTGTGTGATAAATTTTCCGTACGATTTTGTCTGTTTCAGATATTCAATGATATCTGTCACTGTATCCATAGAAGCCAGCTGTTCATAATCCTGTGGTTTTAAAAGCTTTGCACGCATTGCTGCGACTTTCGTCACAATTCCGCTGTAGCGCATCACATCTCTCAATGCTATCGCCTCCTATACTTTGATCACCCGCTCTAATATCTGTTTTGCATATTCGCTGTGATGTTCTTTGAAGTCTTGTTTTAAAGATTCTATTTCATTGTTATTCTGTTCTTCTTGTTTCTTTAGAAGTTTTTCCATGTTTGTTGCAAGATCCGACTGAATCTTTAATATCTTTTCGTTCGTCTCCTTTTCCATATCTGCATCAAATGCATCCCTCTTTTTCTGCATCTGCATTTCCATCTGATGCTTTTGTTCCTGCGCATTATCTACGATCGCACGCGCTGTCTTTTCGATCTCTGAAAGTTTCTCTGCTATTCTTTCCATCAGTAAAACCTCCTTTCATACCAACCATTGTAGTCCTTTCTATTTATTTTTGCTAGTATTTTATCTGTTTTTTTGCATGTTTTTAGCAATTATTCACAATTTTTTGACAGTTTTCATGCAATGTTTTACAATCTGTTGTATTATTATTTAAAATGATCGATCTTCCCACAATAATTTGCGATCGTCTTGATCAACACCTCAGATTCCAACGGTTTCGCCAAATGCTCATTCATTCCCGCTTCCAAAACCCTCCTACGATCTTCGGTAAATGCATTCGCTGTCATCGCAATGATCGGAATATCTCTGGCATTTTCTTTATTGCTCCATCTTATATATCTCGCTGCTTCTAATCCGTCCATCACCGGCATCATCACATCCATTAAGATAATATCAATTTCTCCTAGTTTCGATTCTTTGAAAATTTCCAATGCTTCTTTTCCATTAAATGCCTTAATTACATTCGCCCCGGCACTCTCCAGAACAAATTCTGCAATTTCCATATTCAATTCATTATCTTCGGCAAGCAATACATTGACACCCTTGATCGATGCTTTTTTTATCTCTTTTGTCTTAAGTTCTTCGTGCTTTATATTATGATCGATCTGAAATGGAAGCTCAATATAAAACGTCGTTCCCACACCTTGCTCACTCTCAAATGAGATTGTTCCTCCCATTTTCTCTACAAGACTTTTTGTGATCGACATCCCAAGTCCTGTTCCACCATAAACCGTTCGTGCCCCTGCTTTTTCCTGTGCAAATGGCTCATAGATCGTCTTTTGGAATGATTCACTCATTCCAATTCCAGTGTCTTCACATTTAAATCGAATAATAATAGTATTGTAATTTTTCTGAATTTCATTAAATTCTATGCAGATCTTTCCATTATTTTTGTTATATTTGATCGCATTTGTTAAAATATTCATCACAACTCTTTTTACATGCACTGGACTTCCGATCAAATCTTCATGAATCACATTATATTTATGTACAACTATATTAATTCCTCTCTCTCTAGCCTGTTTTTCAATAACCATTCGAATCTCTTGAAACAATTGAAAGAAATTAAAACTTCTTCTCTCCAGGATCACTTCTTCCGATTCCAATTTTCCCATATCCAAAACTTCATTGATCAATTCTAGTAAGAAGCCTGATGCTTCCCATATTTTTTTGCGGCATTCTGATTGTTTTTCTATATCACTTTTATAATAATCTCCAACTTCTACCATTCCCCTGATTCCATTGATCGGTGTCCGGATATCATGGCTCATTCTTTGCAGAAATTCTGTTTTGGCAATATTGGCTTTCTTTGCTTCTTTTGCTGATTTTTCTAATTCTCTTTTATACTCTTCTTCTCGTTGTTTCTGAATGCGTTCATATTGTTGATTGGATCTTGCTTTGATCGTCATTAAGATTGCCACAAAAATTCCATATAAAATAACCGCTATTCCAATGTTACTCGTCAATGTTTTTACAAGATTCCTGTCTTCTGCATACACGTAAATATAATAATTTCGTCCCTTATCAAGACTTGTAAAATATTGTTTAATACCGTTTCGGATGATTGCAAACTGTCCTACTTTTACACTTTGTCGGATCTCATTAATAATAGAATCTTCCTGTACCTTTGTATCAATTAATTTTTCATCATTTGATGCTATAATATCATTTCCATTTGTGATTACGATCGTTCCATCATTTTCCCGCTTATATCCAGCAAGCACGTTTTGGATTGTAAGATTATTGTTTTTCGCATATTCGGTTTTTACATACTGATATCCTATAACCGTTCCTTTTGCATCCTTTCTTCCATACGATGCCAGATCAATATAGCCTCCATTTTTCAGCTCAATTCTTGCCATATATGATTTTTGTGGATAATTCTTTACATCACGAAGTGTTTCTTTCTCCATGACATAACCCAAAACTTTTTTAAATCTTGGTCCAGTATGATATTGTGCAATTTGTTTATTCTTATCATTTAATACAATAATCCCCGTAAGTCTTTGTTCCCTTGCATACTGTTTTAAATATTCTTTTTCCAATGCCTGTTTATCTGTTTTGAAATTTCTCGCTGTCTGCTGGACTTTTTCAACCATTCTGACAAGACTTCTTGCTTCAACCGCTTCATTAAAACTGTTATACATGGAATATTGATCCTTGATGTATTCCATCGTCGAATGAATCCTGTTTTTGGTATTGTTTGTTTCTATTTTTACGGACACAAAAAGAACTGTCAAGACAACGATCACACAGCCAACAATACTCAATGTCCATAATCTTTTATCCGCTTTATCTCTCAAGGCTGTTCACCTCCAGATATTTTTCTGCATCAGGAACATATTTTTGTAGAATTTTTTTGGCACTTCCATCTTTAACCATTGCTTTTAATGTCTTTGACAGTTCTTTTTCTATTCCTCTTTTATCATTTTTTGCAAACGCAACACCAATTCCAGTCTCAAGAATATCTTCATCAAGAATTCTGTATTTTGCTTCAAAATCAGACATATACTGTCTGATTGAGATCTCATGTGCTGCAATAGCGTCTACATATCCTCTGCTCAGAGAAGTATAGATCAATTCTCTGTTTTCCATACTGTAGACTTGTTTTACTTTTGGTATTTTGGGATCTGTTTGTTTTAGAAATAATTCCTCTGGTTTGGTTGTAGACTGAACCGCAATGATTTTATTCTTAAGATCAGACAACTTATTGATCTTGCTGCTGTCGTTCACTGCGATCACCTGACGGCTCAGCATATAAGGACCTGCCCAGTGATAATCATTTTCTCTTCCTGTCACTGAAAAGCACGCCCATATACAATCTATTTTTCCTTGTTCCACAAGATTTTTCTTATTCTCCCAATCAATATTTACAAAGACCGGCTTATAACCCATACGATGAAAGGCTTCTCTGGCAAATTCTACATCGATTCCTGCCATATTGCCATTCTCATCGGTATAGTTAAATGGCGGATAATTGTCTCCACCGATCATAATCTCTTTGTTCGCATCTTTTGTTGTTTTTCTAGTCTGATCTTTTGTCTTTCCACATGCACAAAGAAAGCAGCCTAATACGAAAAAGACCATGACTTCAATCATAAGCTTCTTTAACTGCATAGTTTACCTCGTATGATCTGTTTGTAAATAATGTCCTAAACTCTTGTAACCATTGCCATCAATCTTCTTTGTTTTGCATATAATTTCACTGTATTAGATACTCTCTGATAGACAATATTGGCATCAAATGGGCGGTTAATATAATCAGAAACTCCCATCTCATAAGCTCTTCTGATATAATTCGCAGAATCCTCACTTGAGATTATAATAACTGGAATATCTGAGATTAAACGCTCTTCTTCCATATATTTCAAAACTTCAAAACCATCCTTTTCTGGCATAATGATATCTAATAGTACAAGCGAAATTTTCATTCCATATTCATCGATCTTATGCAATGCTTCATTTCCACCATCAGCTTCTATGATTTCGTAGGTTTCCTCTAAAATCTCTTTCAAGATCGCACGGTTAAATTCTGAATCATCAACGATCAAAATTTTAGGTTTATTCTGAATTTTTTCCTTTTTAAATATCGTTTTATCACATTCTGTTATGACCTGTGCCTTATGATCTTTTGCCTTATACATCAACTGGTCTGCTTTCGCGATCGCCTCATCGATCTGCCCATCTTCCGATATCACTCCTCCAATACTTGCTGTAAGCTTCAATCTAGAGCAGTTTGGAATCGTTGCATTCTCAATAGCCTCTTGAATCTGAAGCAATTTCCCACGCAAAGTACCTCTTACCATATCCGACAAGATCAATAAAAATTCATCTCCGCCATAACGTATTAACTTATCTGTCTTGCGAATACAATTCTTGATCACATCCGCAACAATACAGAGAACCTGATCTCCCATATCATGTCCATAAATATCATTATACAATTTAAAATCATCCAGATCGATCATCGCAACCCCTGCCGAATTCTGCATATTACGAATCTCATCTTCAAAATATCTTCGATTGTAAACGCCTGTTACCGGATCTATGTATAATTTATCCTGATACCCTTTTAACTTGCCAACAAGTTTGTCCCTTCCATCGGTATCAATCAACGTGTCATTCTCAAGATGCTTAACAAGTTCCATGACACATGCTTCATCATCTATTTCCAAATATCTTGAAATCACCAAAAAAACATCTGCATCCAAAAATTCCAGTTTTGTTTTTTGTTTCTTCTCCGCGTATGCTTTCATTGATGTACAATTCTCACATGGTTTATTCTTCTTCCAAAAATCATAGCACTGACACATTCCAATTTTTACTCCGATGCGTGGATCATCTTGCATCTGCTCAAAAAAATCCCCCTCCAAAAACCTGACAACATCAAATACTTTCTCCAGCATTTTAGCTTCTTCTTCTGCCTGTTGTCTGGTTATCTTTACATTCTGGTTCACTTCTTATCCCCTTCCTATTTTTATTTGATATATTCCCCTAATTCACTTAAATACCCTTTTATGATAGCACATCATTTTGTCGTTTTCCATCGAGAAACCTGAATTTTACAAAGATTTCCTAAATTAATATCAAATTTATTTTTTTATATACAAAAAGAAGGGCGATATAACATTAAAGTATGTGTATCTCCCTTCTTATTCTTATGATCTTTTATAATACTTTGCTTAAAAATGCCTTTGTTCGCTCTTCCTGTGGATGGTCAAAAATCTGTTCTGGTGTTCCTTCTTCAAGGATTCCTCCACCATCCATGAAAAATACACGATTAGCAACTTCTCTTGCAAATCCCATCTCATGAGTTACGACAACCATTGTCATACCTTCTTGGGCAAGCTGTTTCATAACTTCTAATACTTCTCCAACCATCTCAGGGTCAAGTGCTGAAGTTGGTTCATCAAACAGCATGACTTCTGGTGATAATGCCAGTGATCTTGCGATCGCTACACGCTGTTTCTGTCCACCAGATAACTGCGCTGGATAATTATCAGCTTTATCACCAACGCCTACACGGTTTAACAATTCCATCGCTTTTTCTTTTGCTTGCTCTTCTGTCATCATCTTGTGACGGATCGGAGCTAATGTAACATTCTCAAGGATTGTCAGATGTGGGAATAAGTTAAAATGCTGAAATACCATTCCAACTCGTTTTCTCATCGCATCTACATCAAAGTCTTTCTCTGTCAAATGCATATCATCGATGACAATATCTCCCTTTGTCGGAGTCTCTAATAAGTTTAAGCATCTTAAAAATGTACTCTTTCCAGATCCGGATGGTCCGATCACGCAAACGCATTCTCCTTTGTCAATATGGCAGTCAATGCCTTTTAACACTTCCAGAGATCCGAAATATTTATGTAAATTCTTAACGTCTATCACTTTGTCTCAGTCTCCTTTCTAATGCGTTTAATCCAAGAGTCAGGATCTTAACGATCACATAATAGATCAATGCTGTTCCAAGCAATGGTGCCAGTGCTTCGAAGATTCTTGAAATTACAAAATCTGATACCTTTGTCAGGTCAACGATCGCTACATATCCTAATATAGATGTTTCCTTGATCAGTACGATAAATTCATTTCCAAGGGCAGGAAGAATATTCTTGATCGCCTGAGGCAAGATAATATCTTTCATTGTCTGTACATAGGATAATCCAAGAGAACGTCCACCTTCCATCTGTCCCTGATCAACCGCCTGAATTCCTGCACGGATGATCTCAGCAACATAAGCTGCACTGTTCAAACCAAAGGTTAAGGAACCTACAAGCAGTCCATTCTGACCTTTTAAAATAACGAAATACATGATCATCAACTGTGTCAATGTTGGTGTTCCACGGATGATATCAATGTACACGTATGCGATCTTCGATAAAAGTGTACTCTTTCCTTTCTGCTCTGCCGTCAAGCGCATTAACGCCAAGATCGTACCAAGTGCTACACCAATAAGAATTGCAATGACAGATACTAAGATCGTCACCTTTAATCCATCAAGATACAGCAGATAGCGCTGCTCGGCGACAAACGCTCTGTAAAATGAATCTAACATTTTGAAACCTTACCTTCCTAATTTCCTAGTTTGCGGAATCAATGTATTTTGCTTTCAGCTTATCATATGTTCCGTCTTTTTTGATTGCTTTGATCTGTTTGTTGATCTCTTCTTTGTATGCTGTGTTACCTTTTGTAATTGCGATACAGTAGTATTCCGCACCTGCAGAGTCAACAACTAATTTTAACTTCTTCGCATTGTTTTTCACAAATTCCTGTGCTGGTTTTTCATCAATAACAACCGCATCAATTGCACCGTTTTTCAGATCCATAACAGCGTCAACACCCTTTTTATAACGTTTTACATCTGTCTTTACGATGACTTTGTTCTTTTCACCAAATTTTTCTCCAGAAGCAATGATGTCACCAGTTGTTCCTTCCTGAACACCGACTTTCTTTCCTTCTAACTGAGATAATTTTTTGATCTTGCTGTCTTTCTTTAAGATAATTGCCTGATTAGATGTATAGTAGCTATCAGAAAAATCTACAGATTTCTGACGTTCTTTTGTCTTTGTCATTCCTGCAATGATCGTATTGATTGAATTAGACTCCATAGCCCCGATCAGAGATTTGAATTCCATGTTCTGGATCTCAACCTTTTTGTCCATACGTTTTCCGATTTCTTTGATCATAGCAATATCGAAACCGTCTGGCTGTTTCTTATCATTCATATATTCGAATGGTGGAAATTCTGCGTTTGTTCCTACGATCAGTTTGTCTGGAACCTTGCTTTCTTCTTTTTTACTACATCCTGTAAACAGCATAGATGCTGCCAGTACACCAGCTAATGCGACTGTTAAAAACTTTTTCATAATCTGTTCTCCTTTTTAATAATAATTTAGCTTTTATGGAATTTTACATTCCATAATTATATACGTAACTTCTATTTTACAATATCTTACGGAATATTTCAAATGCTGACGGCAATGCATACGTATTTTCTAGTTCTTTTTTTAGTACCCAGACGTAATTTTCACTCTGAATCGGTGTTTTCAAGGAAATTCTTACTCCTTCCATGTGCCATTCCACATGACTGAAGATATGTTTTCCCTTTCCTGCTGCTTTTGTCTTCGCATCTTCCATATGATGCTCTGCCATCCATTCCTTGATATCTTCGGCATCCATTTTCTTATCTTCATTCGGGAACTCCCATAGTCCGGCAAGCAATCCTTTGTCTCCTCTTTTATGGATTGCGATCTGCTCTCCGCATTCTAATAAAAATACAGTCTTATGTTCAATCCGTCTTGCTTTCTTTGGTGTCTTGACCGGTAATTGATCAATGAGATCTTCTTTATATGCCTTACAGACTGTATCCCATGGACATTGATCACATAATGGCTGCCCATTCGGCACGCAAACAGTTGCTCCAAGTTCGATCAATGCCTGATTAAAATCTCCCGGTCGGTCTTCCGGCATAAATTCCATGACTCTTCTTCCCATCGCTTTCTTTGTCTTATCTTTGAGAATATCAGAATCATCTCCCCACAATCTGGCCAGCACACGAAGAACATTTCCATCGACTGCAGGAACCTGTAATTCAAATGCGATCGATCCGATCGCTCCTGCTGTATACATTCCAATGCCCTTCAGCGATAATAATTTATCATAATCAGCAGGCAATTGTCCACCATATTCTTCAACGATCGTCTGTGCTGCTGCTTTTAAATTCCTTGCTCGATTGTAATAACCAAGTCCTTCCCACAATTTCATCAACCGATCCTCATCTACTTTGGCAAGATCATAAACCGTTGGCAGTGCTTCCATAAAGCGATCAAAATACGGCTTTACCGCTTCCACTCTTGTCTGTTGCAGCATGATCTCGGAAATCCAGGTGTGGTACGGCGTGACCTCTTCGCGCCACGGCAGGCAGCGCAGCGTGGACTGGCCGCGATACCAAGTCAGCAGTGGCTCGACAATCTCGGGCAGGATATCGGTGTGCGGCAGCTGGAGCGGCGTGTGTTGTTTTCTCATCGTGGCATCTGTCCTTTCTGGTGGGCTAATTCCTGGTGCATTTCATTGTAGCATAGACTGACAGGGAGGGCTATGCCCTACCAGTCTGCAGCAGGAACGTGGACATTCCTGCTGGATTGTCCGACCTTTGCTTCATGTTTTTATTGAAAATCCGTTTAGAATGGACATAAATGCTTATCGAACAATATAAAACCAGAAATATGTCTGCTGTAAGGGGATTATAATATAAAAAAATCTCAGTGAAATGAAAAAAAGTTACAGGAACGTGTTGACAAATCGTGTGCATCGAGTAATAATGTATACATGTTTACAGCATTACAGTTTGAATCTGTTGGAGTGCCGTGGTATAATATGCATGGTATCAGCAATTCTAAGAGGAGATGGGTCCATGAAACACGTCTTGTCGGTATTCGTCGAGAATCAGACTGGTGTCCTCGTGCGTGTTGTGAGCATGTTTTCCAGACGCGAGTTCAACATCGACAGCCTGTCGGTGGGCGTCACGGAAACACCGGATTTCTCGCGCATCACAGTCGTCGTGCACGGTGATGAGAACCTCATCGAGCAGATGATCAAGCAGCTCGAGAAGATGCCGGTAGTCCGTGCGGTACAGCGCCTGGACGAGAAGAATGCTGTGTGCCGCGGGATGACGCTGATAAAGGTCAAGGCGGATGACGACAACCGGCTCGATGTCTTGAAGATGGCAGAGCTCTTCCGGGCTCATGTGGTGGATGTCGAATCCAACACGCTGGTCTTCGAGATCACGGGCAGTGACGACAAAGTCACGGCTTTCCTGAGACTCGTGAAGCCTTATGGGATCGCGGAAGTCATACGCACCGGCCTCATCGCGCTAGAGCGCGGAGAGCATACAATCTATGAACATTGTGAGGAGAGAGAGTATTATGGCAAAAACTTACTATGATCAGGATGCAAATTGGGAACTCATGAACGGCAAGACGATTGCCATCATCGGCTATGGCAGCCAGGGCCATGCTCATGCCCTGAACCTCAAGGACAGCGGTGCAAACGTCATCGTCGGCCTCTATGAGGGTTCCAAGTCCAAGAAGGTCGCTGAAGAGCACGGCCTGAAGGTCTACACGGTCGCTGAAGCAGTCAAGCAGGCTGACATCACGACGGTCCTGATTCCGGATGAGAAGCAGGCCGACGTCTACAAGACGGAAATCGCTCCGAACCTCAAGCCGGGCAGTGCTCTCGTCTTCGCACATGGCTTCAACATCCATTTCGGATGCATTAAACCG
>ENA-OOWV01000536-OOWV01000536.1-human-gut-metagenome-genome-assembly--contig:-NODE-536-length-29290-cov-10.734907_pt1 | contig 29290 bp, 39 predicted proteins | sample MGYA00241584_ERZ501337 | MGnify/ENA primary metagenome ERZ501337 (study PRJEB25962, sample SAMEA2042744) | human gut metagenome | biome: human gut; feature: human-associated habitat; material: faeces... | reverse complement strand
GTCAGGTCTTACCTTTGTTAACTCTTCAATAAGTTCATTTATATCTTGTTCCATTTTATTAATTCTCCCTTTTCTATCTGCACCGTTCATCATTCTTGTAGCTTTTAATTCTTCATCATCCAAATCCATCTTTTGTTTTCCCCCTTATATATTTTTTTATTATCTTTTTACCTTCTTATCAAAAATTGAAACAGATTGTTCTTTACCGCACACTGGACATCTTATAAAATTTCCAAAAATATCCTTTTTAATATCCCTACAATTATACGCAATTACACTTTTACAACAACTACATTTGCGTATTTTTTCTTGTATATTTGCTTTAATAATTCTCATTAATGTGCCTCCTTATCTGCTTTATGTAATATCATTAAATCATTCCAAAAGTTTTCACCTAATAGTTTCTTATACTTTTGTTCTGTCTTGTCTGACATTTTAGTCCAAGGCAACATATGCCATTGAATTAATTTAATCGTTTCTAATACAAATTCTTCATCTTTCATCATTTCTATTCTACTTCTTAAATTTACATAGAACAAACTATCATAAGCACTGACTTTTTCGTGATTATAGAAATGAGCAATATTAGTTTCCTCACCCTTACTATTTATAAAAGTTTTAGTTTTTAATTTTCCTATATCATGTAATCTTCCAGCAAAGTTTATTGGAATACTTAATTGTTTATTTTGTTTATTTAAAATTTCTTCTGTCTTTTTACAATGTTCTAATACTGTTAATTTATGATGTGGATTATCTTGTTCTATATCCTCTAAATCACCAAAGAAAAACATATAGTTATTGGTATATTTTATCTGTATATCGTCCCAACCTTCAAAGTATTGTGGCACATAGAAATTATTATACATTCTCCTTATTACTTCTTCTGGAACTTGTCTTTCTCTTTGTGAATTTCTAATTAAACATTGTTCATAAGGTGTTGCTACCATTATTGCTATTTTTTCTATTTTTAGTTTTCTTATTTTTTGTAAAAATTCCATTCTTCTTTTATAATTTATATTAGTAGCATCATAAATCATATTTTTATTATTTTTTAAACCATTTATTATTCTGTTTTCTACTGTTTTAAATACTTCATTACTATCTCCTTGTATGTTTTCATTTCCATACAATTCTTTTCTTATATTGTCAGAAGATACTATTTCAGCACCTTCTGAGTTTGCAATTTGTTCCGCTAATGATGTCTTTCCACTAGCAGGTATTCCTATCATCATAAATAATTTATTCATCATCTTTTTGTGCCTCTCCTAATATTACTTTTGAATATCCTTCTTTTGCTAATTCAATTCCTTTGTTTAATGCTTCTACATAATTATCAGCAGTAAATAAATCTCTACCTATAATTGCATCTTCTGGACATTCACATAAATTACAAACTCCAAAATATATATTTTCTTCATCATTACTTACTTCCTGTCCTCTTAATTCACCATAATCATCATAACTTTCTATATAATCTAAAATTAACTCTTTTTCCATCTTTTATTTAATCCTCCCTTATTTTAAATTTTCTTGTTCTTCTTCCATATCTGGTACTTCTGCTGTATCTTTTATTAAACCTTCAAGTACCTTAAAATAAAATCCTTTTTTCTTGTATGCCTTAAAACTCTTTCTATTATCTATTCTTGCAACAATACCGTTCTGCAATATGCGTTTTTCCTATTGGGTCTGGTATATCTAAATGTTTTACAACTCTTTTTAATAAATCTTTTTCATTTTTAAATATAAACTTGTCCAATTCTGGAACATGATTTATTCCCATTTCTTCACATCTTAATTTTACTAATTCCCATGGATATTCAACTACATATCCATCTTCATTTGTCATTGTCATTCTGTATACATATGCTTGACAAAATCCTTCTTCACAACCATAAGAAAATCTTGTTTTATCCCCATATTGTTTCATAAATTCTTTATCTTGAACTTTTCTATTATCTCCATCTGGCATTATTGGTGTCGTTTCATTTACATATCCAACAACTTCGTAATATACTTCTTCACCTTTTTGTAATCTTTCTTTAAAGAAATTATGCCATTGTTCTCTGAATTTATCTGTTCCATAAAATCCAGTATCTTTATTGAAGCTATCAATTACAACTCTTCTTGTTCCTGTTACTGCATCATATTTTGTCTTTAAATATTTATCTTTCCATTTGGTAATAATATTTTTATTATTGACTTTTGGTAATAATCCTGTTCTTTGTGAAGTACCGTGCATTTTTAACGTTAGATAAACAGTATCACCTTTTCTAAATTCTCCTAAATTGTAATCTAATTGTTCTGTATCAACATGCTCTTTAAATAATGGAAACTCTATTACTTTGACTTTTTTAGTTGCTTGATTTCTTGGTCCAGTTTTTCTTTTGTTTCCTCTAGGTATGTATTTTTCACATATTAAATTTCCATTTAAAGTTGTAATTCTATCTCCTACTTTTAATTCATTTATATTGCAGAATGGTGTTAAACTATATAGAGGTGTAAATAACCCGTCAGACTTTTCTCCTCTAAGCTTAATAGCTTTTATATTTCTCTTTTCTATATCAATAAATCCTCCTACATTATTACCGTTTTCATCTTTCTTTCTGAACAAATTATTTGCTTCTCCAAATTCTTTTCCTATTCTTATATCTGTAGGTATATACAACCCTATATCATTTTCTTTTATACTTAAATCAACAATTACACTATTTCCAAAACATTCCCCAACTTGTAGTCTGTCAGCATTTGAATGTTTCCTAATATTTGTTATTTTAGTTATATATCCACAATGTATATTATCCATCAATAAATCCTCCTAAATTTATAACCTTTGTGAGTTTTTCTCTTCCCTTCACAACATCTATATATATTTGACAAATCCAACCCATGTTCTGACAATTCTTTTGCACTATTCCAAATTTTTAGAATATTCTCGTTTAAATCCATTTGTACTATTTTATGTGTCTTACTTTGTCTCAATCTTTCATTTCGTGTTCCATAATTATTGTTCAGTTTTGATGTTGTCCATTCTAAATTATCCACCCTGTTATTTTGTTTATTTTCATCTTTATGATTAACTTGATTATATTTTTTATCTATTGGTTTCTCTAAAAAATGTAATGCAACTAATCTATGTATTTTAAATGTTTTTTGCTTATTATTTTTACTTAACTCTAAAACTAAATATCCATCTTTATCTTTACGAGATTTTAGTATTTTTTTGTGTCCTTTAGTAGATATTACATATCCAAAATTTGAGATTAGATAATTATTATATCCTTGAATTTTTACTATCTTTTCTTGTAATTTATCTGCATTACTATGTTTTCTTACATTTTTTAATGTTGTTATATATGCTTCGTACATATTTTATTCCTCCCCTGTATATAATAATGGTTTTCCCTCTGCATCCACTAATAAAGTAACTGTTCCTCTATTATAATCTCCATTACTTATCGAATACTCCACCTTTGTCTTTGTATCATATACAATATAAAATTTATTTCCATCATCTATCTTTACAAATCTGTCATTACTTGAATTTACTGTTGTTATACTTATATTTTTTAAAACAAATCCTAATATCATAATTGCTATTACAATTAATATACTAATAATGAGCTTATACATTATTTTCATAAATTTTTCTTTTGACATTTTATTCCCCCATTTCTTCTAGCATTTGATTTGCTAGATTTAATACTTTTGTTATTTCTTTATTTTGTTTATCTATTTTATTTATAAAATTTTGTAATTCTTCTTTTTTGTTTGGTATGTAATAGCCATCATTTTCAAAAATAATGATATTTTCTTTTTTTAATTCTGATAACTCTTTTTTAAATTGATTTTCATCAAATATTTTGGCTATATACATTAGTTGTTGTCTTGTTTTTCTATTTTCTTTTCCGTTTTGGAAATATATCAATTTTCATTTGTATCTCCTTCCCTGTAAATTCCATTGCTATCTTGATGTAATTCGATTGTTTTTAGGCTTTTCCCTTGATTTACTGCTTGAATTTGTTTTAATATAGTATCCATATTAGTTTCACTTTTATGTTCAATAACCACAGGAGCAGTTTGTTCTATAATTCCATGTTCTGCTTTAGCCCTAAATATAGTTGTTATTTCTTTTATTTCACCATTTTGTGCTGATGTAAGCGTTATATCTGTAATGTAATCATCTATCATTTGCATTATTTCTCTTCTTTCTGCATCATCTGACTGCATATAATGGTCATATGTCTTACTACTTATTCCAGCAAAACTACAAAAGTTCTTTTTTGTAGGCAAATATGTTTGTACCTTATTAATTTGTTCAATAAATTGCTTATAATAATCGAACAATATTCCTAATTCTGTATTGCTATATTTAGGAGGAACTCCAATAACTGTTTTTCTACTTAGTAAATTTCGTAATTCTATTGTTGATAAAGAGTCATCAATATGATTTAGTTTATTAATCAAATTGTATAATTCATCTTCTAATCTTTCTTTTAGATTACTTTGATATTCTTGTTCCACCAGTTTTATTTTTGCATTATCAAGTTTCTGTTGTTTTAACGCCATTTCTTCTTTTTTATTCTCAACTGTTTCATTTTTTTGTCTAATTCTTTTTTTAACTATTTTTTCATCTTTTCTTTTATCCCTTATTTGTTCCTCCTACTATAATTTTCAGAATATTCTTTTTCTTGTTCTTTTCTCCATTGTTCAACTTGTTTATCACTTAATAAACTAATTTCACCTTGTTCTTTTGCTTCACTTTGTATATGTCTTCTTTCTCTTTCAACTGCTTTAAAACTATATAATCCATATTCTTTATGATTTTTCATTACTTCATAATATTTACTAGAAGCAATATCTGGTCTTATTCTGTTTATATAATCTGCATATAAAGCATAATCCGAATTTCTGTCTGCTCTTGAATTAGTCATAAGTAACATTAGAACTTCTCTTAATTTGTGTGTTGGTTCCATTATTCTTTCCACCTTTCATAATTTTCTACTTTTGTTATTTCAACCTCTATTCTAGGATTTTCCTTGTCGTAAAACACTTTTGAAAAGTCATGTCCAGCAACTATATCTCGGTTATCATCTTTTATTACTTCTGCTTTTACTAGCATATCATCTAGTGCCTCCAGCACGTTAGTTAAATCTACTCTCCTCTTGCTTTGCATATAAAATATTGCTTTTATATTTACTGGATAATCTATATTGGTCCTATATTTTTTAGGTATAGTTGCTAAACACTCATCTTCAAATTGTTTGTATAATTTGCTTGGTATTATCATTCTTCTACCTTTTGCAAATATAATTTGAGAACTGTTCTTTTTTGAACGAGGCGTAACATTTATTGTAAATTTCCTTATTTACCAAATCCTTTCCCAAATATTTGATTAAATAAATCATTAATATTATTATCTTCAATTTTCATCATGCAATTTCTACACTCATAATTTGATATTTTTCTATCAAATACTCTGCAATAAAATTCTTGTTTTCCATTATCCATTTGAATTGAAATCGTTTCTTTATGTTTGCATCCCATTTTTCTTACCTTCTTTCAACTTTTTATAAAACTCTGTTGTATCTCTACCTGCTACAAATCCTTTGCAGTTTTTAACTCCTTTAAATTCTTCTAATTCTTCTTGGTTACATCCGTAAGCAATAATAACAAATTATATCTTTATCAAATTGTTTCATTTTCTTTTACCCTTTGTCTATATTTGAAGTTATCTCTATTTTTAATAGTTTCTACTACATAAGCATTAGGATTTTTCATTATTCCTTCTACCATTTTCATAAGCATTGCTTTTCTTATTTTATGGCTTCTTCTAACTTCTCTCTTCTTCTTTTCTTCAACAATCATATTTATAGCTTCTGTATCAGTTAATTCTTCTAATCCTTCTAACTTATGTAAAAAATCTTGGTCTTGTCTATCATAAAAACTTTGTTTTTTGCTTTCTTTATTTAATAATTCTAAAAGTTTAAATCTTACTGTTCCTAAGTCTCTTGCGACTTCTATTATGTCTGAAAAATCTTCATTTTCTAGTCTGTTATCTGACCTATCTTTACTTGAATATACAATTTGAGGTTTATTTTCTTCTTTTGAAACTATTCTTATATCTGTGCCTTGCAATTCTTTTTTTACTTTATTTGCATACCATTTCTTTTGTGCTTCATTCTTTGCTTTTTTTAAACATTCTTCTTTTCTACAATGTACTCTTTCTTTCCCTCTGTTTGAATATTCAAATTCTTCTCCACAATATTTACAAATTCCCTTTCTCATAATATAAATCCTTTCAATATTTCTTCTTCACTAACTGTTTCTGTTAGTTGTATTTCTTCTAAAATCAAGTTCATTTCATCAAGTATTTTTATTACTTCTGGCAGCCATTTTTCGACCTCTTTTATATGTTCTTTTATGTATTGGCAACCATTGTAATATCTTTTTATTTTTTCGTTATATATTCTTTTTAATTCTTTATTTTCCATAACCTACTCCTAAAAAGGCATTTCATCTATTTCTGTTTGTTGTTGAGTTTGATGTTTCATCTTTTCTCTCACTTCTGATGTCATTTGTGGTTGACCTGTGAATGTTTTAGTAATTGAGTCATATTTTAATCCTACTAATCCACATCTTATGCCCTTTGTTTTTAGTACTTCTAATATGCTACTTGTTTGCGTTATGTCATATCCTTCTTCAAACATTTGCTTTTGTAATCTTTTATATTCCGTACTTTCTTTATCCATTGTATCTACTCTTATAATTGAAATTACATTGTATGCTTTGTTGACTAAATTTGAACTTCCTAAAACATCATAAATAGTTATTCTAGTCTGCATTTTATCTATTTTTCTTGGGTGTGCTACTAAATGAATATGTACATTTTTATTTACTGCAAATGTTCTTAATTTTTCCATTATGTCTTTTTGTTCCCTATATTCATCTGATGAAGTTGTATCTATCTGCATAAAATTGTCTAACATAAATACCCTTACACCATATTTTTGCCTAACTTCTTCCATTGCTCTTATTAAGAAATCTATTGTTCTTTTTGCATTATTGTTATATACAATTAAATTTTCACCATATAATTTGTCTAGCTTTGGTATTTGTTCATCTTTAACAAAATAATCAAAAACACAAGTTTCTTTTCCTTTTTGTAAAAATTGTTTTGAGTATATATCTTTCTTATCTACAGTTTGTTTATATAAATTATTTTTGAAATCGTCTTTTGTTTGTTCTCCATTGAAATAAAAGACTTTTTCACCTTGTTGTATTGTTTGTTTTGTTATCATTGTCATTATTGTTGTTTTACCTGCATTAGTTTGTCCAGTCCATATTGTTATACATCCTAATTCAAAACCTTTTGTTAAATAATCTAAATCTCTTATTCCAGAAAGTACCCTATCTTTACAATTTGTATTATATTTATAGTCTGAAAATTTATAGTATAATGGAGGAGTTAGTTCAGTTTTTTTCTTATTAAGTAATTCTGCTTTTTCTTGCTCTGTTAATGTATTAATCTCCACATCTTTGTATCTCCTCTCTACTTTTGTATAATTCTATTTTTTCATCATCTTTTGCATTTATAAAAATATCTATCAAATAATCAATGTATTGTTCTTTTGAATATGCTTCTGTTAACTCATATCCCTTTAAATTTGGTATTTTATTTTGCCAGTAGTGTAATTTATCACATAGATTACTTAAAGTTGTTCTAAACCAATCCTCGATTGCTTGTTGTATTTTTCTTTCTTCATCTTTTTGTTGTTTTAAATATTTTTTTAAGTCTTGGGATATTCTTTCATCTTCTGGTAAATTAAAATCTGATGTGAGTATTTTCATTGAATTTATTAAATCTGTATTGTAATATCTTCCAACAAAATCCATTATATCTCCATGCCAGTTTTCTCCAAAATCATGAAATCCTGCATTGTCATCTACCATAAATGATGCTGTTCTTTCATTTCTCCAAGGAGATTTATACCAAATTTTATCTCTTGTAGTTTTATCTGGATTTCCTAAATAATATCTTGCCACCAAAGTTGGTTTTAATAATTCTTTTATTTCTTTAGGATTATTCATTTTCTAATATCCTTTCTAGTGCTAATGTTAAATCATAACTGTATATTGAATTTTCATTCTGAATTTTTATCAACTTATCTTCAACTTCTTTTTCAGAATATTTTTTTAACAATTTTTTATATAATTCTAAAGCCTTTTCTTTATCACTATACCCTATTATTGCCGTATTTTCTTGTAGTTTGCTAATATCTATTTGATATTGAAATTCTTCATTTTGTTTTCTATTTATATACAATTCCCTCATTTTAGTTACTATATCTGCTATAGTTGGAGGAAATTTACTCTCAGTGCTTATTTTAGATATTGCACTTATAAAATCTGTATTTGCTTCTTTATAATCAAATTCAATTTCATTAAAAGTATTTGACCATTCTTCTACAATTTTTTCACAACCATATTTTTCTATTTGCTCATCAAATTGTTTATATAAAATTCCTAATTTCATTATTCCCTTTAATAAATTACTTTTTAATATTTTCATTTTCTTTCTTCCTCCAAGTATCTTTCTAATAATTCTGATTTTTCTAAAGAATTTTTACTTTTAGTCATATTTTTATTTTCTTTTCTAGCCCACATTCTAATAGTTGCTAAACAATCTTTATATTTTTTTCCAGTAGATTGCATATAATCATCCAGCCTTTGTATCCTTTCTTGGTAATCTTTTGAAAATTCTTTTGTTAATTTTTGATATTGTTCTTCTGTGAAAAATACATTTTGGTATTCTCCATAATATTCTTTAGTATTTATTTTTTTAGTATTTTGTTTATTAGTATTTATTTGGGTCTGATTTTCTACCCCTTGAATTTCAACCCCTAGATTCTCTATATCTTGATTTTGTACACTTTGTTGTTGATATGGATTTTCAAAAATATTATAAATGTATTCAATTCTCGCACTTTTAGTTTGGTTTGGTAATAATTTTTCAACTTTTAAATAACCATATTTTTTTAATTCCTTTAATGCTGTATTTATGGATGTTTCATTTTCTTTTAACACTTTTACTAATCCATTTAATGAATAATCCCAATCATCTGGTAAACTCAACATAAAAGATAACAATCCTTTTGCTTTTAAAGATAAATTTTTATCTCTTAAATGCCAATTACTCATAACTGTATAATTTTTATTTTTTTCTACTCTAAATATCGCCATGACAACTCACCTCTTAAAAAGGCAAGTCATCATCTGGATAAATATCAGATATTTCATCGCTAGTTGTATTTTCTGTATTGTTATTTGAATATGTTTCTAATACATCAAAATCCATAACCATTAGCTTAAATCTTTTTATAGTTTCTCCATCTTCATTTTGGTAAGAATAATGTGTTAAGAAGCCATCTTTTATGTTTATTTTTGTGAAGTTGTCTAGTTCTACGCCTTTTCTAAATCCTACTGTTATAAAGTTTTTTTCAAATGTTCCATCTTCTAATTTATTACTAGTTGTTGTGTAGTACCCTGTATTGTTTTTATTTTTAAATATTACTTGTTCTCCTGTTATATTTAGCATATTTCCTTCCTCCTACATTAATATCTCTGCTTGTATTGCAGTTTTTACTTTTTCAAAATCTTCTACTTTTATTTTTCTTGGATTATCATATCCAAAATCTTGTGCTATTTTAACAACTACATCCCCTCTTTGGTTTGCTTCTTTCATAAGTTCATCTAGTTGCTCTTTATTTACTACTTTTGGTTGTTCTGTTGTTTTCATATTCGTTTCTAGCTGTTTTTTATTTGTTTGGGTATTAGTTATATTAGTTTGACTATTTTCTGCCTTAATTTGTCCTTTTGTTCCCCATTTAAATACAACTTTTTTTGTTTTACTATCTGATATTTCTATGTATCTTATTTTTTCTTTTTCATTATCAGTTTCTATATAACTTACAAACCAAGATTGAAAAGCATCTTTTAATTTATAAAATGTTTTATCTCCTTTTTTTCCTGCTGGTACTGTTTCTGTATTTATCCAAATGAATATTTTTGTATATAGTTCTCTACCAATTCCAATATTGAAACATGCTCTTTTAACATTGCATTCCCATACAGTCGTTAATTGTATGGCGTTCTCTTATGAACTGCTATATGTTTCCATATAGATTAGACTATATCATGCAATATTTTTATTATTGCCCTACCGCTTCCACTCACTTGAGTGTACTCTACTCACTTCCATATTTCTATGTGTTTTCGATAGTCGTTGCCCTTTACTTTAATAATAAAGTCTTAGGTCAGGATTGCCTTCATCTAAAATGTTAAGGTGTTCCCTGAGTTCAATAGGTTTTACATACGCCTAATTACTTTGTAACCTTTATGTTTATTATTTTTTATTAGTGTTGCGTGTAATGTTCCGCAAGTAAGATTATGTTGTCTTGCAAAATCATCTAAGTTTTTTACAATAATTTTTTCATTATCTGGTGTCATAACTTCATATATTTTTGAATATTTTTCTTTTTTATTTTCTTGTATTTTTTTATTAATTTCTTTTAAAAAGTTTCCACTTAAATAATTTTCTTGTTCTTCTGCACTCATATTTTCCCATTCATCTTTGTAAAATACTTTATATTGATTTTTGTGTATATGTACTTTTTTTATTGTGTCATTTAAGGATTTATAAGAAAGGTTATTTTCCATACAATATTTTTTTAAGTTTTCAACTTCTGTTACAGTTTTATTAACAACGTCAATTAAAATATAGTTTTTACTTTTAAAAACATAATTTGTTCTTTTACCTTTTCTCGTGCATTCTTTTGAATAATTATCATTTAGCAAATTTATATTTTGTTTTGAAATATTTATTGTATAATTTCTCTCATATTTTAATGCTTCATCTCTATTGTCAAATCTTGCAATTATTTTTAAATCTTCTTTTTTTAATGCTATATTATTTTCATTCAAAAATACTCCTAATTTACTTGCTTTGTTTCTAGCTTTTTCATTATGTTGGTCTTTTCTTCTTCTTAAATTATTTGTACATCCAACATATTGATGATTATCTTTTAATTTTATCAAATAAACATAATACATAATTACCTCCGTAATAATGTGCTATATTTGTTTATGCCACATTAGTTAACGCATCTGATGCTTCGCCTTTTTCTTTATCTCCAAATGCACTTTCAACACCGCAATCTTGTTTTTGTATCCACATTCCTGTGTTTTTTTCATACATCATTATTGAGCAAAATAAATTTCCTTTAATCTCTGAATAACAATTTGCCCAGCCCATTACACCAAATGTTTCATCTAATATTCTTTTATCACAACGAGCATCTTTATATAACAATAATTGAACTCCCTTTTCTCCAACTTGTGCTACTTTACATTCAATTTCATCTGCTCTTAATGCTCTTATTTTTATATTTTCCATTATTTGTCTCCTTTCATGTGCTTTGGTTTTGCAACTTTTATTTCTTCTTTTTCTTCATCTTCAACTTCTAATTCTGCTAAAAACTTATTAGCCTTATTCTTACTCATTCCACTATAATGTTGAAAAAATGCTGTCAAAAATCCTAATCTTTTATTAAATTCATCATCTTCACATCTTTTTACAACTGTTTTGTCTCCATCATCCCACATTAATACTGTTGCTCCATGATTTATTATGTATTTTTTAGGCATTGGAACTTTCTTACTATCATCTATTCCAAAACTATCTAAAATAATTTTTCCAATTTCTATATCTAAAGGTGTTCTTGGTTTACTACCTATAAAAAATTGTGTATTATCATTTATTTTTATTAATCCCATTACTCTTCCTCCTCTTTGTTTAAATATTTTTCTTTATAATAACTACAAAAGTTGCAACAACTACAATAATCCATACATTTTTTGTCTTGTCCTTCTCTTACTTCTATTTCGTAGTCATTTCGTGTCTCTTCTATTTCTCCTGTGTTTTTATTCATAACTTTATATTCTAATTGCTTTAAATGTTTTTCTGCTTCTTCCAAATTGTCATATACCTTTAATGCTCTTTTGTTTGTTTTCTTTTTAACTGCATATTTATTACCTTCATTAAATCTATTTTCAGGTGAACAAATAGGTAATTCATCATCTGGTATATTTTCATATTTTGCTATTTCCTTAAATTTGTCTTTTATAAATTTTTCTATTTCTATAAAATCTTCTTCTGTGAAAACAAATTCTATCACTTTTACTGGGTAATCTGGATAAGAACTATCTACTTTTGCTTTTGTTTTGTTATGGTCTTTCATAACTGCTACTATTTGCCCTTTTTCTACTTCAAATCCCATTTTTTTAAATGCCCAAGCATACATTAATAGTTGTTTTCTATAATCTTCAAAATCGTTATATATTACCTTCCAAGCACTACAAGTTTTATAGTCTGTTATCATTTTCTTTTCTGCATTGTATAAATCGGCTTGTCCAGAAAGTTTGTATCCGTTTTCTACTTCTTCCACAAAATGTTCTTCTTTAAATTCTGTTTCTTCCTCTTTACTATTTTCTAAAACACTATGTGTAGCAGTTCCCAATATTAGCCATATCATATCTGCTACATCTTGTTCTATTTCATCATTATGTCTTCTCGTTAATAAGATTTCTCTCACATCTTTAAGTATTGTTGTTACACTATATTGCTTATCTTTATATTGATATTCTCTTGTAACTGCATCCACAAAAGGTTGAGGAAGATTTAATTTGTTTGTTATCTTCATAACTTTATCTCCTTTAACTTTTCAAAGTGTTTAAATGTGTATTTGACTTTTTTTATTTTTTGTATTAAACTTATGTTAAGTAATTTACTTAAATTCTGGAAGGATTAGATATTCGCATTATCTAATTCTTCAATCTTTTTTGTATATTTTTCAATTGCTAACCCTGTTGCATTTTCTATTGCAATTTTTCTATTTGTATAATTCTTTAGTACGCTTCCTTTACCGTATGCTTTTGTGTCATTTATTTCTTGGATTTGTTTTAGAATTAAAATAAAATCTTCTAAATCTTCTTTGTTATTAGTTGATTTATTTATAGATTTTGATAAGTCACTTAAGTGTTTGCCAATTTGATTATTTGATTTTTTCTTGAATATATTGAACATATCTTCACCTTCTTTCTTAATTAAAATAAATTAAGTTTCTTCTAGTCGTATCTTATTTGTCTTTTTCTGTTTCTTCGTTGTTTTCTGTTAAATCTTTGTTAAGTGCTTCTGTTAGTGCTGAAATCATTGCAACACTAAATAAATCTCTTGCAACTTTTGATAATTTTTTACTTTTGTTCTCTTTTATTTTTGAATATAATTCGTAACATAGAACAATAATATATAAAATTGTTGCTACTAATAATGTTATACCTATTGCATTTATCATATTAATTCCTCCCTTCATTTGTATTTTTATATATGTTAATTTTCATGATGTACTTTAAAGTATTCCATCAAGGCTTCTTCTTCAACAAAATGTGTTTTGCCTTGTTTTTGTGATGGAAAATCTGGGTTACAAAATAATTTGTCTATTGTTTGTTTTCCCCAATATGGTATTTGTTCTAATAAATCTTTTTTAGTTAAAAGTTTCATATTTTTTCCTCCTTTCATTTTATACACTATTTGTGTGCTATTGAGTAAAAAAAATATTTATATCAAATTGTGGGAATTTTTCTTTCAATTTTACCAAGAAATTCCTACTTGCATATCTTTCTCCGCTTTCTATTTTTTCATAATAAGAAACGGATATTCCAATTTTATTTGCCATTTCTTTTTTATTAAGATTTAGGCTTTTCCTTAGGTCCTTTAAATATTTCATAGTTCTCCTTTCAATACACTTTTTGTGTAGTTCGTGTATATATTATTACACTTTTTGTGTATTGTCAAGTACTTTTTTAAAAAAATTTTATTTTTTATTTTTATTGACATTACACATATTGTGTGTTATTATATAATATATAAAGGAGGTACTATATGGAAAAGATAGGAGAAATTATAAAAAAACTAAGAATTTCCAGAAATATTAGTCAACCTGAATTAGCAGAAATGCTTGGAATATCCCCTAGTATGATGGGAATGATTGAACAAGGTAGAAGGAAACCTAGTGACGATGCAAAATTAAAAATATGTGAAATTTTTAATGTATCTATGGATTATTTAATGGGTAGAACAACTATGAAAAATCCTACTAGAGAAATTGAAATGCAATTATCAAAATTAAATTTATCTTCTAATGAATACGATACTTTATTAAATAAATGGGTTGTAGAACAGAAAATCGATAATCTAAATTTTGATGAGCCTAATTCAATTATTTTTAAGGCTTATATGGATTATTTATCTCAGAAAACTATGGATAGCAATGCTTCCATTGAAGAAATGAAACAAAATACCAATACAATTGATAATGATTTTATCAATATGTTAAAACTTTTAAATAAAAATTATATTGTTTCTTATAATTATTCAAGACCCGTTGATAGTAATGTTTTCCCTACTCCAGATACAGTTGTAGAGATACCCGTTGTTGGTAAAATATCTGCTGGAATGCCATTATTAGCAGTAGAAAATATTGTTAGTTATGCTTATGCACCATCTTCACAAGTAAAGCAAGGCTATACTTATTTTTATTTAACTGTTCAAGGTGATAGTATGAATTTAAAATTTCATGAAGGAGATATTATACTTGTTCAAAAACAATCAGATTTAGAAAACGATGAAATTGGTGTTATATTAATTAATGGTGAAGCAACAGTAAAAAAATACAAAAACGAAAATGGATTAATTATATTGCAACCAATGTCAACTAACCCAGAACATCAAGTACAAATATATAATCCAAAAGAAAAAGATATTGAGATTATTGGTAAGGTAATATCTTATCAAGGGAAAGTTTAGAAAGGAGTTGATTAAAATAAAAAAGAAAATCATTATTATTATAATATCTGTTATATTAATTTGTATTTTAGTAGGACTTTTAATTTATAATAGTATTAATAATGCCAAATTAAAAGAGGAATTTAAAACTAGTGGCTTTGCAGATTTTTCAGACTTCAAAAAGGCAAACAATTTATTAAAAGAATACAATGAGGTCGGATTAGATGAAGTTGATTTTTTTAATAATTTAAAAAACGATAGTAAAGTTGTTTCACTATTTTCTATAGATGATGTAACCGAGCAAAAATACACTAATAATAAATATTTATATACATTTAAAACAACTGTATATCCCTATAATACTAGAACGGATTATGAAGGCTTACAAGAATGGCATAATAATTCAAAAGAATTAACCTTGACTTATGAAGGTAAAAAAATAGAAAACAAATATTTAGACAAAGTTGGAAGTGATGATACATTTATGTTCTACGGTTTTGGAACATATAAAGGTGATTACAAGGTGTCTTTAGATTATATTTTTTATAATTTAGTAGATGAATAAAAGAAAGATAATGTGTTGCCCGCTAAAACAAACACATTATCTAATACACATTAAACGCTTCGAAAAGCATTTACATTTTTATTATACATTATTTTTAATAAGAATGCAACTCTTTTTGAAGTAATTTGAAAGGAGTTTTTAATTATGGAAAAGAAAAGAACAAACAAAAATGTTAAAGCAAGAGGAAATGGAGAAGGAACAATTTATTTTAGTGAAGCTTTAAATAAATATGTTGCACAATATGTTGAACCTTCTACTGGTAAAAGAAAAACATTAACACAAAAGAAAAATGAAGGAAAAAAAGAATTTAAAGATAGATTTACAAAAGTAATGAATGATATAAATCAAGGGACTTATATTGTTTCTAATAAAGATACATTTATATCAATATTGGAAAATTATGTTGAACAAAAACATAAAGATGGTATTACTTCTGAAAGGTCTTATGGAAGAGAATTGCTTACCATAAATCAAATTAAAAAAACTTGTAATAATTTTGTAAATAAGCCTATTCAAAAAATTACTGTAGAAGATATTGAAAAAAGTAAAATAAATATAAGAGAATATGCAAATTCTGTAATAGATAAAATTTGGACAGATATTAATAAAACATTTCAAATAGCGTATTCTAGAAGAAAAATTTCATATAACATTATGCTAGACGAAACTCTTAAAAAACCTGTTTCTAAAAAAGAAACAAAAAAAATAGAAGCTTTATCAAAAGAAGAAGAAAAAAAACTTGTTGATATTTTAAATAAAGAAGAAATTAGCCATAAATATAGAGATATTATTTTACTTCAATTATATACTGGAATGAGAATTGGTGAAATATTAGCTTTAAGCAATGATTGTATTGATTTAAAAAATAATACTCTCACTGTATATAGAACCTTGACACAAGACTCAAATTATCATTCTAAAATGGGAGAGCATACAAAAACCTATAAGAAGAGAATGGGAATTGACAAAGGAAAAAGAACTTTCCCAATGAATTACAATGTTAAGAATATTATAACAAGATTATTAAAAAACAAAACTACTAATATGCAAGGGCTTTTATTTTGGGATTATAAAAAGAATACCTACATTACTCCATCAGAAATTAATTCTTATTTACACAGGATTAATAAAAAATATAACATATGTTTAGACTCTTTGCATTCTCATAGATTAAGACACACTTTTATTACAAGATGTGTGGAATGTGGTATGTTCCCAAAAGTAATTCAAAGTTTAGTTGGACATGTTGAAGGTAGTTCTATTACTAGTGATATATATACTTCTATCTCAAATGATTTTATTCAACAAGAATTAAAAAAATTAAATTAAATCTCTACTGCATTAGTATTGCATTAATTTGTAAAATAAAAGCCTTATAAAATATTGATTTTTCAATACTTATAAGGCTTTTATTATATGGCAGGGGTAGAAGGACTCGAACCCTCACAGGCGGTTTTGGAGACCGATGTGCTACCATTGACACTATACCCCTATGATTAATAAATGTCTTTTCTTAAGACATTTATTATCTTAGCACACTTTTTTACATTTGACAAGTAGTATGAAAAAATTTTTTAAATAATTTGTTACCATATAATGTTTTTCTTATGGTAGTTTGCTGTATAATGGTATTTTACATTTTTAAATAATCAATAAGCATCTTATTTTGGTCCCTTTTCTGAACATAACCATCTATTTTAACATTTCGTATTCTATATATATCCACATTATTTCCTTTACTTTTAATCTTGGTAATATACGAGTTATTATAATCTAAAGTACTCTCTATTTTCTCTTGATTTCCAATAACATCTATAATATATGGTGCCTTTATAGGACAGCTATTAATTAAAATATATATTCCACTAATATCCATCATATCAGTCATATTAGTTATTCTCTGTCCATTTATTGATATTGCCTCTGCACCTGCCGAATTCAAATCATTTACTATTTGTAAAAAACTTAATGCAGTTAATTTTGATTCATTTTCCTCAATAACAATTTCTAACCCTTTTCCTTTATAGTCTGATTTTCCAACTATTTTATTTGACAAATATAATCTATCTATTTTGTTTGCATTTGAAGAGTAGTTTGAAGATATATCTTTGTTTGTTTTTGAAATTGTTATTTCTTCGCTTTTTTCTATTTTTATATCAATTCCTGATTTTTCTAATGTTTCAACATATCCTTTATTTCGTGTAAGTGCTCCATATATTGTTTCTGAATTTCCTATAGCTTTAATTGTAAAAGGATTTCCTATTTTTACTCCATCTATTAATATTACACCTCCATCACAATAAATATATGTTGAGTTGATTATTCTTTGGTCATTTACAGATATTGCTTGAGCTCCAGAATTTTTTAGCTCATCAATTAATATTATTAAATCTTCTTGGTGTATCAAGTCATTTCCGTCCAAAATATTTATTGTGATTCCTTCACCTTTTACATCTGTAACACCCATAAGTTTTTCATTTTCTTCTATCTCTTTTGAAATATCAATTTTCTTAGTTATAGTTTTATATGCTATATCTATTTTTGATGAAATTCCCTGAAAACATGTTGAAATTACTGCTCCCAAAATTATTACTACCATTACTAGTATTGTGAATTTTATTACTGTTATTCCATTGTTATTTTTCATTTTTTTCATTCCTTTTTCTTTTGCTTATTTTCTATTTATATTTTACTAATAATATTTTTTTATGTCAATTTTTTTGTTATATTTTATTGAATTTTTTTCTTTTTTATGTTATAAATTTTATTGTAGTTTCTTATTTAAACAAATGCATTTTTTAAAGGAGTGTGATTTTTATATCAAATATTTTTAAAAATTCAATAATCATAGTTATTTTATTTTCATTTTTTATTTCAATATTTTTTATTCCTGTAATTAATAGTAATAATTTTGATAGTTCTGATTCTTCATCCCAAAAAATTATTGGATTTAATCCAGATGGTTTTTTGTGGCCCTTGCCCGGTTACACAAGCATAAGTTCACCATTTGGTCCTAGGAAATCTCCAACTGGCAATGGTTCTGGTTTTCATCATGGCACTGATATTCCTGCACCGGAAGGCACTAAATTTGTTGCAATAAATGATGGTGAAATTACTTTTCGTTCCTTTTTAGGTGCTGGTGGCTACACCATTACACTTTCTTTTGATAATTTTAAAGTATCTTATTGTCATGTTTCCCCTAATTTTATAGTTAATGTAGGAGATTTTGTTAAGCAGGGCCAAGTTATAGGATTTGTTGGTCCTAAATATGTTTTTGGTGTTCCCGGTAACCCTTATTATGATAGTTCTGGCAAGCCTACTAATGGTTCTACAACCCGGTTGTCATTTACATTTACGGTTTTAGGATTGATGGTGAATATGTTAATCCTTTAAATTACTTCTAAATTATCAACAATTTCTATGTGCAGTATAATTTTTTGTATTAGAAATTTTTCATCATTTTCCTAATATAAAAAGAAAAACTGCAAGGTTCTTGCCCCTGCAATCTTTTTTACATATCATCTTCTTCATTTTCGTCTTCGTTTGAATCTCCACAACCTGAACATCCACAACAATGTCCTGAACATCCATCATCTTCATTATCATAAAGTTCTCCTGACCAATCTAACTCTATTATATTTTTACATTCTGGACATTCAATTGCATTTTGATCTTCATTTGCATCAATAACAAATTCATGCTCACAATATGGACATACAATTTCTAAATCAAAACCTTCATCATCATAGATATCGGTTTTTATGTGGTCAACAACTTGTTGCATTTTATCCATTTTCTCATTCATTATTTTTTGATTTTCCTTTAACTCTTTTATTTCTTTTAAAAGATTTTCAATTTGTTCATTAAGATTTAACTCACTCATAAATTATTCTCTCTTTCTCTTTAAAATATTTTTTATCAAATTTATTTAATAATTTGCTTATTAATGCGCGAAAATTTATTTTACACATTTTCTGTGCAATGTAATTTTATATATTAGTAAAGTTATATAGCTTTCTTAATATATAAATATATCCTAATATATTCTTACTGTATATATTAGGATAGTCTCTTTTATTATATTTTATACTCTTTCCATATATTCACATGTTCTTGTATCGATTTTTAAAACATCACCGATATTTACAAACATTGGAACTTGTAATTCTAAACCTGTTTCTAATGTTGCTGGTTTTCCAGATGTTGTTGTTGTGTTTCCAGCAAATCCTGGTTCTGTGTATGTTACTTCTAATTCAACAAATGTTGGAGGTTCAACTGCAAATACTTTTCCTTTGTATGAAAGAATTGTAACTTCCATATTTTCTTTTAAGTATTTTAAGCAATCTCCTAATGTATCTTTGTTTAAAGGCATTTGGTCATATGTTTCATTATCCATAAAGTAATATAAATCTCCATCTGCATATAAATATTGCATTGCTTTCTTTTCTATTTCTGCTCCTGGAAATTTATCTGATGGGTTAAATGTTTTTTCTAATGTTGCCCCTGTTATTACATTTTTTAATTTTGTTCTTACAAACGCTGAACCTTTTCCTGGTTTTACATGTTGGAATTCAACTACTCTAAATACATTTCCTTCCATTTCAAATGTTGTTCCGTTTCTAAAATCCCCTGCTGAGTATACTCCTGCCATTTTTATTTCTCCCTTCTCTCGCTTTGCTATTTCATTGACATTCTCAATATGTCAAATCTTTTTTGCTTTGCTTCTCATAATTTTTATTTACTTTTTTATTTTACTACACATTCTAAGAAAAATCAACCCTTTTAGAAAAAATGTCCTTTTGGGGACAGTTCTTTTTGGGACATTTTTTTCAAATAAGACATATGTTAAATTCTTAGAAACTGAAAGAATACATCAAATGGTATTTTTTACCAAAATGTCCCAAAAAGAACCGTCCCCAAAAGGACACTAAATAATAACATATCCTTTATCTGAATTTGTTAGACTAACACATCCAAATTTAGTTATTTGGACAGTATCCTCTATTCTAATTCCAAATTTTCCAGGAATATATATTCCTGGTTCATCTGTTACAACCATATTTTCTCTTAAATTTGAATCATTTCTAATTCCTACATATGGGGGTTCATGTATCTCCAAACCAACTCCATGACCTAGGCTATGAATTAAATCATATCCATTTAATTTAAAATCATTTTCCACCATTTTTGTAACCTGTCTTGTACTCGCTCCTTCTTTATATTGATCAAGTGCAAATTCTTGATTACTTAGAACCAAATCATAAACTTTTTTCATTTCTTCAGTTGGCTCACCTACAAAAAATGTTCTTGTCATATCTGAGCAATATCCATTTACCTTACATCCCATATCTATTGTAATTATATCGTGCTCTTGTATTTTTCTATTTGATGGAACTGCATGTGGTTTTGATGAATTTTCGCCTGATGCAACTATTGTGTCAAATGATGTTCCATCTGTTCTTTCCGTATAGTAGTCGTCAATTTCTTTTGCTATTTGTTTTTCTGTCATTCCTGGTTTTATATAGCTTAAAATATATTTAAAGCAATCATCTGTTATGTTACATGCCTTTATGATATTACTAATTTCTTCGTCGTCTTTTATCATTCTTTGTTTTTCTATTATATATTCTGTTTCTACAAAATTATGTATTTTATATTTTCTTATATATTCTTTGTATGTTGCATATGATATATAATGCTCTTCAAATCCTACATTTTCGCAGAACATAAAGATATTTTCGTAATCGTCTTTTGATAAGTCATTTACATCATATACTATTATTTCGTCAAATAATGTTAAAATGCTGTGTACATATTCTATATATCTTCCATCTGTTATGTACATATTTTCTTTCGGTGTTATTAATAATGTTCCTTCTGCATCTATGTTTGTTAGGTATTTTATATTTATTGGATTTGATATTATAATTCCTTGCATATCTAAGCTTGACATTTTGTTTCTTAGCCATTGAAGTTTTTGATTCATTTGTAAACTTCCCCCTTTTTAATTTTTCGGGATTTAGAGACGGATTTTCAATATCAAAAAATTTTATTTTGAACATTTTAAGGATTAAAGACCCGTCACAAAATCCAAAATTTTTATTTTGCATATAGTCCTAATGTAAAAATCATTAATAATGCATTTTTTATTGTTTCAAATGGTACAAAAATACTTATAAATGTTCCTAACACTATAAAAGGTCCAAATGGTATATATTCATCCATTTTTTTGATTCTTGTTGCTAATAATATTACACTTAATATTGCTCCTATTAAGAATGAAACTAGTGTTATTGCAATTATATTTGATAGTCCAAAGTATAATCCTAATGCTCCCATTAGTTTTACATCACCAAATCCCATTGCTTCTTTTCCATATATTGCTCCACCTATTAATGTTATAAGTAAGAAAATTCCACCACCTGCAAGCATTCCAAGTGCCATATTTATTGTTATTGCTACATCTGATAGTCCATATAAAAATGCTATTACAAGGCCTATTTCAAACATTGTTAGGTTTAGTCTATTCGGTATTATTTGTAATCTATAGTCTATTACAAATGCTGATAATAACATTGGTGTTAATATCATATATTTTATTAAATCTAAGTTTGCTATAAATGTTGTTCGTATTCCATAAAAATATAAAAGTGCTACATATATTGCTGATGTTACTAGCATTAATATATAATTTGGTTTAAATTCTGCAAAGTATTCTGTAAATATTTCTTTCGAAAATACTTTTTTATAATCTGGTAACCTTTTGTTCATCCAGTCTGCTAGCATTCCTACAAAAAGTCCTATTATTGCAAATACTGCATAATATGCTATATGTGTTTCATTAATATACATCTTTGTTTTTCTCCTCTTTTGATTTATATTTGTTTTTAATCTTGTTTTCTATTGGTCTTTTCCATGCAGTGTACCAGTAGTCTTTTTTATTGTCTATTGGGTCTACTAATATTGTGAACATATTGCTTCTGTTTCCACCTAATACATCTGTAAAGATTTGGTCTCCTACTACTGCTATATTTTCTGGTTTTATATTTGTTTCTTTTTGTATGTTTTTAAATCCTTTTTTTAGTGGCTTCATTGCAAAGTATTTATATGGTATTTGTAATTCTTTTGCTACTGTTTCTACTTTTTCTTTGTTGTTTGTATTTGATAGTATGTATAGTTTTATTCCTTGGCCTTTCATTTCTTTTGTCCATTGTTTTACTTCTTTTGATAAGTTTTTGTAATAGTCTATTAGTGTGTTGTCTACGTCTAGTATTAGTAATTTTATTTTATTTTTTAATAATGTTTCTATTGTTATTTCTTCTACTTTTTTGTAGTAGAGATTTGGATATATTTTTTTCATTTTTATTTTTCCTTTCTCAAGGTACAAGCCCGGTTGGGAAAGAATTAAATTTTCCAACCTTTTGCGCTCTTTCTTTTGTTTTTTTGGCACTTATATAATATCAATACGGCTTTTATTTGTCAAGGAATTTGCTAAAATTTAAGCAATCAAAAAAATCACTCTAAGTCTAGTTTTTCAATATGTTTATATTGAATTTTTTACTAGATTTTAGAATGATTTTAAATTTCAAACGATTTTATATTATACTATCAAATCAGTTTCTTCCAATTTTTCTGATAATTCTTGTTTAAATTTTATAATAGGTCTTCTAAATACTAAACCTATCAATAATGGAATAATTGTATGTAATAATAATGCACCTATGTACATTATATAATTATTCCCATAGAATCCACCTATTGTTTCTCTTAGTGCATTCATTGCTGGATAGGATGGCATTATTGGTTGTAATTTTTGGAAAAATCCTGGTAATAGTTCAATTGGGAATGTTCCTCCTGAACCAGCAACTTGTAATACCATTATTACTACTGCTGTTGCCTCTCCAACTTTTCCAAATGATATTGTTAGTGAATATACAATAAGCATAAACACTAAACTTGTGAGCATAATCGTTAATAAGAATAATGGATAATTTACAACCTGAACTCCCATTATAATATCTCCAACTCCTATTACTAATCCTTGTAAGACAGCCAAAATTCCGAATGTCATAAATCTTCCGAAAAATGCTTGATATGGTTTTATTTCTCCTAGTTTTTTGTCTTTTTTAATATCTGTTTTTACTATTGATACTAGCAATGTGCATCCAACCCAAGATGCTAATACTGTATAGAATGGTGCCATTTTTGAACCATAGCTGTTTATTTCATATAAATCAATTTCGTTTGTTGCAATTGGTGTTGATATAAAGTCTGCTACATCATTTGGCTTATTTTCTAACAGATTCAATATTTTCAAATATAACTCACTTTGTGTTGCTCCACCTAATTTGCTTATTATTTTGTTTATATCATCTTCTAAGCCTACTAATACAGTATCTATATTTGTTGTTAGTTTGCCTGTACTATCTAATGCTTTTATTGTACTTGACAATGCTGTGTCACTTTTTCCTAAAGCTGTATCTAATGTTGAAATCGTATTTGCTATATTTGACATTGATATTGATGCATTAGAAAAAGCCTTGTTTAATGCTGGTTTTACTGTGTTATTATATTGTGTTTTTATGTTTTGCATTTTTTGATTTAATTCTGCTGATTTTGCTTTTAAATCCGCTAATGAACCTTCGTCCATTTTATTTAAGTCTTCTATCATTTTATTAACATCGTCAATTGCCTGTTGTGTAAGTTCTTTTAGTTTGTCTAATGTTACTCCTTGTGTACCATTTAATGAATCTATTATGCTATTTAATTGTGATAAGACACTTGATAATCTATTTAATGAATTTAACAAATATTCTTTATTTTCTTCTATTTTTCCTGTTTGAATTATGTCATTTATATTTGATGCAATAGATGTTGCTGCGTCTATTACTAGTCCTATATTGTTGTTGACATCTGTATATACTCCATTAAATGATTTTATTATATCTTTCATATTAGATATATTTTTCGAAGATGTTGTTGATATATTACTTACTGTTGGTAATAAGTCTTTAACCGCGTTTAACGCATTTCCTGCTGAGTCTGATGCAAGTGATATTGTGTTTAATGTTGCTCTTAACTGTTCTATACTTTTATTTGTGTTTTTTAATTTTGTTATTACATCTGTTGTTGTTGCTGTTCCTTCCGCCACAACGTTAGCATCTTCTGCTGTATCCATTACTTTATATACAATTGCATTTACAAATGCTTGGTCTAGGTTGTTTTCTATTGTTCCTATTGCTTTGTTTACAATAATTGGTGCAATTGGATTTTTCTTTTGATTTACATAGAAATCAAATTGTGGTTTTACTATTTCAGTTCCATCAAATAGTGTTGCTATTTTACTTGTAAAATCTTCTGGTAAAATTATTACTCCATAATATTTTCCCTTATCAACATTTGCTTTTGCATCATCTTCGTCTGTAAATATCCATTTCATTGCTGTGTTTGATTTTAAACTATCTACCAGTAAGCTTCCCATATTTATATCTTCGTTTAATATTGTTAGACCTTGGTCTTTGTTTACTACTGCTATTGGCAGGTTTCCTGTGTTGTCATATGGATTCCAGTTTGAGTCTATGTTTAGCCATGCATATATTCCTGGTATGAATAACAGTCCTATTAATATTATTACTGCTATTTTTCTTTTCCAGACCTTTTTCATGTCTGTTTTGAATATTTCTATTATTTTTTTCATGTTTCCTCCTAGTATTTTTTACTATGATAATTTTATAATAAGGGTGATTTTTTGTCAATATAAAATCGGGATTGAAGGCCCGTCCCCTAATCCCGATTTTTTTATTTTCTTATTTCTAGTCCTTTGCTTTCTAAATCTTTAATAATATTGTCTAAAATTGTATTAATTTCTTCATCATTCAAAGTTCTATCAGGTGTACCAAATGTTAATGAATAAGCAATACTTCTCTTGTTAGAATCAATATTTTTACCCTCATAAACATCAAATACATTTATATCTAATAACAATTTTCCAGCTTTTTTCTTAATTAACATTTCAACTTCTTTTGATGTCATATTTTTATCAACTAATAATGCTAAATCTTTTTTAACAACTGGAAATTTTGAAATTTCTTTGAATTTCATTTTTCCTACTCTTTTAGCTAGCAATTTGTCTAAGTTGATTTCCATTACATAAACCGCTTCTTTTTCTACTGATGGATGTATTCTTCCTACAATTCCTACAACATCATTATTTACTGAAATTTCTGCAGTTTGACCTGGATGGAATTCTGCTGGCATTTGTTTTGGTAATACAAAACTATATCTTCCTGCATATCCTAAATAATCCAATAATTCTTCTGTTACACCTTTGATATCATAGAAGTCAACATTTTTGTTATGTCCTATTCCTTCATAATATTTTCCTGTCATTAGCACACAGATTTTTTGATTTTCTCCGTATTCTTCGCCTTTTTTCCAGAATCCTTTTCCTATTTCGAAAAGACAAACATCTTTGTTTTCACGTGCTTTGTTATATTCATAAATTTTATATAATGAAGGTATCATGCTATATCTTAATGTGTTTCTTTCTTCTGTTATTGGGTCTAATAATCTAACTTCTTCAAATTCATCTGTTGTGAATTTGTGAACATCTTTATCATTTATTAAGATATATGATAATGTTTCGTTTAATCCCATATTTGACATTTTTGCTCTTATTTTTCTTGCTGTTTTGTCTAAATGTCCCATCTTCATTGGAACTACTGGTAGTTTACCTTGGATATTGTCAACTCCATAGATTCTTCCAACTTCTTCTATTAAATCTGCTCTAATTGATATATCAATTCTTCTTGTTGGTACTGTGACGATTACTGTATCTTCTTTTGCATCTGTTTTGAAGTCTAATTTTCTAAATACATCAACAATGTCTTCTTTTGATATGTTTGTTCCTAACACATCATTTATTTCTTTATATGATATTTCAATTACTTTTTCTTCATTTTTTGTTACATCATATTTTACAATTCCTGTTTCAATTTCTGCATCTGCATATTTTTGTAATAATGTACATGCTCTTTCCATTGCCATATATGTTCTTGCTGGGTCTAGTCCCTTTTCAAATCTGTTACTTGCTTCACTTCTTAATATTTTATTTGATGTTTTTCTTACTTTTACTGAATCAAATATTGCTGATTCAATTATTACATTTTTAGTTGTTTCTTCAACTTCAGTGTCTAATCCACCCATAACCCCGGCTAATCCAATGGCTTTTGTTCCATCTGTTATAACTATATCATCTTTTGATAAAGTTCTTTCAGTGTTATCTAGTGTTGTTAATTTTTCTCCATCTTCTGCCATTCTAACAACTATTTTGTTTCCTAAATTGTCTGCATCATAGAAATGTAGTGGTTGACCTAATTCTAACATTACATAGTTGCTGATATCTACAACATTGTTTATAGGTCTAATTCCTGAAGCTATTAATCTATTTTTTATAAATTCTGGGCTTTCTTTTATTGTTACATTTTTAGCTTTTTTTGCTAGGAATAATCTACAATTTTCAGTGTCAACTCCAACTGAAAATTCTTTGTTTACATCTTCTCCACTTTCTTTGTATCCATATTCAACCGGTTTTACTTTTTTATCATAAATTGCTCCTAATTCATAGGCCATACCTAAAATGCTTAATAAATCTCCTCTGTTTGCAGTTAATTCAAAATCAATAACCCCATCATCTAATCCCATATATTTAATTGGGTCACCACCAACTGGTGCATCTGCTGGTAATTCATGTATTCCGTTTTTATCTGCCTCTGATAAGAATTTTTTATCGATTCCTATTTCATATAAAGCACATAACATACCATTTGACTCTTGGCCTCTTATCACACCTTTTTTGATTTTAAAATCTCCTGGAAGTTCTGCTCCAACTTGTGCAACAATTACTTTTATACCTTTTCTGGCATTTGGTGCACCACAAACTATATCTAGCACTTCGCTTCCGATATCTACTTTACATAGGTGCAAATGGTCAGAATCTGGATGCATTTCACATTCTTTTATTTCTCCTATTACTAGTTTAGTTGCATTTACTAATTTTTCTGCTGAATCATATTCATTTCCAGCTTTTGTCATTGCTTCTGCTATATCTTTTACGCTTAATTCGTTATCTAAATCTATATAATCTTTTACAAAATTTAAACTTAAATTCATTTTCTAATCTCCTTCCAATTTATAATTTTCAAAAGAAACAAGTATTGCTAGGCAAAATTAATTTAAAAGGCAAGGGCGCATACGCGTGTATGTAACCGCGTTTTAAATTAATTTTAACGCCGCAAGACGAAGTTTATTTTGGAAATTACTCTTCATCCTTTCTATCAAATTGTGATAGAAATCTAACATCATTTGTATATAAATATCTCATATCAGTAATACCATATCTAAACATAGCCAATCTATCAATACCAGTACCAAATGCAAAACCACCAAATTTTTCTGGGTCATATCCATTCATTTTTAAAACATTTGGATGAACAATTCCTGCTCCCAAAACTTCTATCCAGCCTGTTTGTTTACATAGGTTACATCCTTTCCCACCACATTTAAAACAAGTAACATCTACTTCATAAGATGGCTCTGTAAATGGAAAGTAACTTGGTCTAAATCTTAAATCTAAATTTGCTCCTATTATTTTTCTAACAAAAACTTCTAATGTTCCTTTTAGGTCTGCTAAAGATACATTTCTTTCTTTTTTGTCAATTACTAATCCCTCTATTTGATTAAATTGGTGTGAGTGTGTTGCATCATCTTCTCTTCTATATGTTTTTCCTGCTGTAATCATTCTTATTGGTGATTTTTCTGTATTTGCCATCATTGTTCTTGCTTGGACTGCTGATGTTTGTGTTCTTAATAAATATTCGTCTGTTATATAGAAACTATCTTGCATATCTCTTGCAGGGTGTCCTTTTGGAAGGTTTAATCTTTCAAAACAATATTCATCATTTTCAAGTTCTGGTCCTGTTACTACATCATATCCCATTGATACAAATAAATCCTCTATGTCCTCTATTATTCTTGTTACAGGATGCAAGCTTCCTCTTTTCATTTTTGTGCTTGGTAATGTAATATCTATCTTTTCTGCCTCTAATTTTTTATTTAATTCCTCTAGCTTGAATTTTTCTTCTTTTTCTTCAATTAATTTTTCCAGGCTTTTTTTAGCTTCATTTACTAATCCACCTATTATTGGTCTTTCTTCTGGGCTTAATCCTCCCATTCCTCTTAATACTGCCGTAAGTTCACCTTTTTTTCCTAGATATTTTACTCTTGCATTTTCTAATGTTTGTAAATCTTCCGCTTTTGCTATTTCTTCAATAGCTGTTTTTTTGATGTTTTCAATTTGTTCTTTCATCTGAATATACTCCCTTCTTTTCATTAAAAAAATCCATTTACATCCTTATAGCACATCTAAATTATGTGTGTCTTTAGGACGAAATGGATTTCCGTGGTACCACCTAAATTTATTAATTTTTATATTTTTATTTAAATATAAAGTTATTAACCTCGTTTTAGTTTTAACGGTTCAACCGCTTCTTCCTACTTATTTTTATAATACATTTTGTATTTATTTTTCTGTTCAAAAGAAGTCCTAAAAAGTGAAATTTCTATATATTTGTTTAATATCTTTCAGCCTTGGATATTTTCTCTGTTCGTTTTGATATATATACTTTGCTTTTTAATTGGATTTTTATTTTATTTACTAATCTTTTATTATATTAGCACACTTTTCTTTACTTTACAAGTTTTTTATAAATAATTGTAATTAATATTTGATAATGTCATAGTAAATTTAATATTTGATTATGTCATAA
>ENA-OOWV01000534-OOWV01000534.1-human-gut-metagenome-genome-assembly--contig:-NODE-534-length-29358-cov-2.183804_pt1 | contig 29358 bp, 35 predicted proteins | sample MGYA00241584_ERZ501337 | MGnify/ENA primary metagenome ERZ501337 (study PRJEB25962, sample SAMEA2042744) | human gut metagenome | biome: human gut; feature: human-associated habitat; material: faeces... | reverse complement strand
GTTGTTACATTTATTGTGTAGATAAAGATTTGCAGGAATATTTAAAGAAAAGGCTAAAAAAATCCTAGCGACTGTTTATAACGCTAGGTTTAAGAAAATGATTGAAGATATAGAATTAAGTTTTCTAAAATTTAAATCTACAATCTTCTTTAAATGCTCTCCGACTAGGGTTTTCTTCAGCACGATAAATCTTTTTATTTCTTGTATCATAGATGACTGACCAAACAGTGTCAGCATCTTTTTTTCTGTCGTATTGGCACATAAATCCATATTTACCACAGAGGATGTTTTTGGCTAAATTAAGAGAAAGCCGGTTTTTGTTTTGTTGGAGCGCGGAATATGCGACTTGATATCTTTCATTTGATTTCCAATCATCAATGGAAAGATTATTGTACTGTTTCATTTCATCAGAATAAAAATTGTTAGTAGATAAAACAAAATCATTTTCTTTGCTTGGATGAACAATATGCATTTTTTCGTTGTTGCATTCTACGCTTGCTATATCACCATATGAATCTGCAATAATTAATACTTGTTGAGATGCAATAGGCAACATTTTTAGATGTTTGATAGCTTCTTTAGTACTTTTACATTTTTCTAAAAGATATCGAACTAACATACCTGCATTAAATCCAGCTCCACGGATTTTAGGATAAACAAAAGTAAGACCAATTGCTAATCCATGTTCATTGATACCATCTTCCATTTGAACAAAAGCGGTTGTATTTCCATTAAAAGAGTAAACTTCATTTAATTTATAAATGCAGTTCATATATAATTTCTCCAGGCTAACCAAAAAATCACTGTTTCTTGCTAGTATAATGTTGTTTCTATCTTTAAACGCAAAACAAGTACAGTGATTTGTAAACTCAAAACAATACATGCTTGATAAAAAGGTAAATAAATCTTCAAAAGACCTTCTTTGACCATTTGCGATTCCCCTAATTTCTTCAAGGATTTCAGGATAATATTTTTGATAGATTGGTAAACAAGCCTTGGAAAATTCGCTTCTTTCTTTTGCGATAGAAAAAGTAGGTTGGTTTGCAATGATGTTTCCATTATGAAATAACAGGTTTCCCCATTTGTAACCTGCTTCGTAATATGTCCTTTATGTCTAGTGTGATACATTTGTGTTATAAACCTCCTCATAAAATTAATGAGTAAGATCTTGCTCAAGATGATGCTAACAGAATAAAAATTTTTACGCAATCAAATAAAAATCTTATGAGTTTTTTAAAGAATATAAACCTTCTAATTGTACGCATTCTAAGTTAGAATTAATTTATAAGTCAGTTAAACTACTAAACAGGTGATAATAAATGAATCTATCAAAGTCAGAAAAGATAATATTCTCTATTTTAGGAGTTATAGGGATTGGAATAGTTTGTAATAAGGTAATTTATCCAGGCTTTTTAGCTTTAAAAGAGGGTCAAAGTCAAAATATCGCAAATGATTTTGTTCAGGAAGATTTTGTACTTCCTTTGCAGGAAGATCTTCAAAAGGCTGGATTTGATGATATTAATGTATCAATTAATACTTTCAAGACAGATATATCATTTGAAAATTTAAGAGAATATGATTTTGATGTTGTGATTTCTTCAAAGAACATAAAAGAATATGAAGATATTGCAGATAATGAGAAAAAGGCAGAAGAATTATATTTTATTATGGAGAAAATGAGTAATAAATTTGAGAATGGATACTCTGATTATTCTAAGCGAATAGCTATTAATGAAGACATAAATGCTAATATTGAATATACAGGAAATCTTAGTTTAGAGATTCATAATGATGAGCATAAGTATGTTTTTTATAATGGTCCTTGTTTTAATACGCTTGATATGGATTTAAAGACAATTTATGTTGTACATGAAGAAGATAGTCCAGCTTGTCATTTAAATGATAATATTGATTATTCAAATCAGGAAAAAGATGAGGTATTGGATAATCCGGATGTAGAAGGTCCAACACTTGGAAGTTATACGGATGGATATAATGCCATTGTAGAAGATGAAGAATATGATCTTGATCGTTATCAGGAAGATAGCGAATACCGAAAGGGTGTTGATGATGCCATGGAAGAGTTGGATGAATATTATTGATTCATATCTTGATTAATTATTGAGTAAAACTACGTAATTTGTGTATAAACTTGCAGTTGCAACCACCAGTTGACACATTGAAAGCCTTGATTTATGTTGGGCAACCGTTCTGAATGTTAAAATCAGAGCGAAAGTTGAAACACAAGGAGGACATAATATGATATTTGCTGATAAATTGATTCGATTGCGAAAGAAAGCTGGATGGTCTCAAGAAGAATTGGCTTCCCAGATGAATGTTTCTCGTCAATCTGTATCTAAATGGGAAGGTGCACAATCAGTTCCAGATTTGGATAAGATCGTTCGCTTATCCAAGTTGTTTGGAGTAAGCACAGATTATTTACTAAAAGATGAAATTGAAGACGCGGATGTCATTGTTAGTGAAGAGAATGATTCTAATAGACGAGTAACTTTAGAGGAAGCGAATCATTTTATTGAAGTGAAGATTGAAACTTCAAAGATGATAGCCAATGGTGTCTTCTTATGCATTATTTCACCTATCTGTCTTTTGATGCTAGGTGCATTAAGCGAAACAGGATCGTTTGGTATCAGTGAAAATGTGGCAGGAGCTGTGGGATTGATTGTGTTGATCATTCTTGTCGCAATTGCAGTAGCTATCTTTATTTACAGTCATTCAAAAACGGCTCGATATGAATATTTAGAAGAAGAAATCTTTGATACTGAGTATGGTGTCATCAGCATGGTCAAAGAACGAAAAGAGAAATTTCAAAGTACATATACTAAAAATAATATCATTGGTGTTTCTTTATGCATCCTGGCCATGGTTCCATTCTTTGCCGGGGCTATGTTTGAAGAAAACAATTTGATCTTGATGGTTTCTTTGTTTTGTCTGGCTTTATTCATAGTAGGTATAGGTGTAATTCTGTTTATTCGTGTTGGTATTATTTGGGAAAGTTTTGCCAAGCTGTTACAGGAAGGAGACTATACAAAAGAAAAGAAGGAAAAGAGCCCAATTGTTGGAGTCATCACAACGGTTTACTGGTTATCTGTTACAGCTATCTATCTGGCAATTACATTGCCTACACGAAACTGGCAGGAAGGATGGATCGTTTGGGTCATTGCTGCTGTATTGTTTCCTGGAATTATTGCGATTACAAACGTATTAAAGAAATAAGAATAATACGCTTTTGTATCTGAGTGATGAATAGAAATGGGAAGCCTACAGATATCTGTTCATTGTTAAGTGTTAAAAACAGTTAATCCCATAATAATAAGGTTAATTGCAAGAAATAGTAAATGATAGAAAACGTAATAAAATGGAGTAAGCAAAAAAAATGATGAAATCGCTTTCAAAAAAGGTTGACAAACTGGTTATAACCAGTTAAACTATGAGTATGAAAGCGGAAAAGAAAGAATATTATGAAAAGTTACCTCTATATTGTCAATTGGCAGAAACAATAGAGAAAAAAATAGATTCGGGTGAATGGAATGTAGGGACGTGTATTCCTAGCGAAAGAGAATTAAGTTCCATATACAATATGAGTCGTATTACTGTTAGAAAAGCAATTGACGAGCTTGAAAGAAAAGGAAAATTAGAGAAAGTTCAAGGAAAAGGAACATACGTTTTAAATCATCAAATAGTTCAGAATTTAAATGCGGTATATAGCTTTTCAAAGGAAATGGAAAAACAAGGTAAAATCACTTCTACAAAATTAATTGAACGGTCGATTATACCAGCTGATGCCAGAGTTGCTAGAAATTTAAAAATTGAAGCGGGAAGTCCGGTTATATATTTAAAACGTTTACGATGTGATGAAAGTGGACAGGCCATTATGGTTGAAAAAACATATTTTGATAAAGATAAGTATCCTTATGTGCTTGAGATGGATTTTGATAAAGATGGATTATATAAGACACTTGAAGAAAAATATGGATTAAAAATCGATAAAGCAACTGAACGATTTAAGGCATGTGAGTTGACTTTGTCAGAGTGTCAATTATTAGATTGTCCAATACGTCAATATGGATTATTAGTGAGAAGAACCTCTTACTCTGGAAATCAATTAGTTTGTTATTCCAGTATCGTGTCTAAGGGAGATATATTTGAGTTTACAGTATCGTTGGGATGATCTGATGGAAAAGAAGAATGTGCGCAGTTCTTCTTTACTTCAACTGGTTATAACGACATAACGATATGATGAGAAAGGAGAAATAAATGAAGAGAATTCTAGGTGAAAAGTATATTCAAACCGATGTGAGAGCTACTGATTGGAAAGAAGCAGTAAAAGTAGCTGGAGATATTTTGGTTCAGTTAAATGAATGTGAACAGGAATTTATTCATCAAATGATAGAAACTGTTGAAAAATTAGGTCCTTATATGATTTTATTGCCTGATGTGGCTTTGTTTCATGCTCCCCCAGGGGATTATGTTCATCAAGCATGTTTATCGTTTGTAACATTTAAAGAGCCAGTTTATTTTACTGATTTTGATAACCAGCGTATTAAATGTGCATTTGCATTAGGCGCAGTTGATCCAGAATCACACATGGAAATGTTACAGCAAGTAGCAATGTTGCTGCAAAATGAATCGTTCTTAAAATTAGCGACAAATAACGCAACAAAAAAAGAATTATTAGCAAGTGTTGAAAAATGTTTAGAAAACAATTAGGGAGGAAAATAAAATGAAACAAAATGAATACTATGGCATTATTAAAGAGCAGTTAGAAAGACAATTTACAGAAGAAAAAGATACAATCGAACAAGCTGCACAATATTGTGCAAAATCCGTTTTAGCAAAACGTGTAATCCACACATTTGGATGTGGACATTCACAAATGTTCGCAATGGAAGTGTTCTATCGAGCAGGAGGATTAGTACCAGTTAATGCTTTGTTGATTCCTCATTTGGCTTTATTCCCAAAAGCAAAACTATCTACATTGCAGGAAAGAGTAGAAGGTATTAGTGGCGAATATCTTGATCTGCAGAACACATCCAGTGAAGATACTATGATCATTGTTTCTATTTCAGGAAGAAATGCTGGTGTTGTTGATATGGCTTTGGCAGCAAAAGAAAAAGGTATGAAAGTTATTGCTTTAAGTTCTCGTGAATTCGGAAGCGCTGTTACTTCTCGTCATTCTTCAGGAAAGACTCTTCAGCAAGTGGCAGACGTATTGATCGATATTAAATGTGTTGCCGGAGATGCATGTTTATCAATTGATGGAATGGAGGCTAACTTCTGTGGAACATCTACGGTATTAGGTATGGCTGTTATGGAATCAATTATCGCTCGTACAGTAGAGATTTGTGTAGAAAATGGTTATATTCCACCTGTTTATGTATCTAGTAACCTTGATAAAGGTGATGCTATCAATGCTAAATACATCCAGGAATATCGTACTATGATTGATTGTTTATAATTTTAGAGATGGAGGAGAAAAGAATATGTTGAAAATTATTACAGTGTGTGGTTTAGGTGTTGGATCTTCTTTGATCATGAAAATGACAGTTGACAATGCTATGAAGCAGTTAGGCAAGTCGAATTATGACATTGAACATTGGGACATGGGTACAGTAAAGAGCAAACCATGTGATTTCATTGTTACAACTTATGAATTTGAAAAAAATTTTGCAGAACAAGACAATGTTGTATTTGTTCGAAATATTGTTGATGTAAATGAAATGAAACAGAAACTTAGTGAGTATTTTGAAAAGATTGGAGGATAAGACAGATGCTAGATTTTTTCTTAAATATAATTGAAACACCAGCAATCGTCCTTGGTCTGGTGGCTATGCTCGGTTTGATTCTTCAAAGAAAGAATTTTGGACAAGTATTCTCAGGGACATTAAAAACAGCTTTAGGTATGTTGGTTTTATCTGCAGGATCTACCTTGATTTCTACGGAAATTGGTCCATTTGTTGACTTGTTCTCAAGTGTATTCCATTTATCTGGATTTGCTACTTCAAGTGAAGCAGTTGTAGGGGCTATGCAGACAGCTGTTCCATTAATTGCTAGCACAAGCTCATTGATCATGGCGATTGGATTTTTAGTTAATATTATTTTAGCTCGTATTTCTCCTTTAAAGTATATCTTTTTAACAGGACATATGATGTGGATCCTTTCTATCGTATTAGCATTCTCCTTGTATACAGCAAACTTTAGTGAAACTATGATCATTGTTGTTGGTAGTATCTTGCAAGGTGTAATTATGGTTACTTTGCCAGCGATTGCTCAACCTATGGTACGCAAAATCACTGGTGGAGATACTATCGCAATCGGGCATTTAACAACATTAGGAACTGTAACAAGTGCTTATATTGGTGGTTTATTAGGCGATAAATCAAAAAGCACAGAAGATATGAAATTGCCAGAATCTTTAGAATTCTTCAAAGATACTTCAGTTTCTGTTTCAATTGTAATCGGATTCTTCTATCTATTGGTTGTTATTATTGCAGGACCAGAAGCAGTTAGTGAATATGCTGGAGATACAAACTATATTGTATATGGTGTATTGAAAGCATTGGGATTCACTTCTGGTATTCTGATCTTGTTACAGGGTGTTCGTATGTTCCTAGGCGAATTGGTTCCAGCGTTCAAAGGTATTTCTGATAAACTTGTTCCTGGTGCAATTCCTGCATTAGACGTTCCAGCATTATTTGGCTTTGCTCCAAATGCATTGATGGTTGGATTTGTTAGTGCAGTTGTTGGTATGTTGTTAGGTATGGTTGTTAGTTCATTTGCTTTCGGTGCAGTACCATTGGTATCTATTATTGGTGCTTTCTTCACTGGTGGTGTTGCCGGTATCATGGGAAATGCAACTGGTGGTCGAAGAGGAGCTGTTATTGCTGGTGTTATCTATGGCTTCTTATTGATCGTTGGCTCTGCATTCTTATTTGGATTATTTGATTTTGCAGCATATGGTGTAAGTGGTGTTGGCCATGACTGTATTGATGTAATGGTTATTTTGACTGCATTAAAACAACCGGTTGTTGGCATTGTATTGATTTTAGCTGTATTTGCTGCAATGGGCCTCTATCAATTTAAAAAGGTAAATAAAGAGTAATTTGTTTTAAATATTTGAATAATATATTTATGATGAAAAGAATGGAGTTGCTTTTGTTTAGTCGCTATCCATTCTTTTTTTTGAAATTTATTTGTTGTCAACCTTCAAGAATGAGTTGGATATTAATTTTATGCTAGCTGAATTATGCAGAGAAATTATTTTGAATATCTTGATAGTCAATTAAGAACTTTGTAGAATAGATGAAAAATGGAGGGATGACTATGAATTCTGTTAAAATGGTAAAGAAGTTTAGTGATGCGTTTGGACCTAGTGGGTTTGAAGATGACGTTATAGGAGTGGCAAAAGAATTAATGCCACAAGGATATGAGTATCAAATAGATACGTTAAATAATCTATATTTTGAAAAAAAGTTAAGTTCATCAGGTATTTCAGTGCATTTTGATGCTCACGCAGATGAGGTTGGCTTTATTGTGCAAGCTATTGCACCCAATGGACTGATTCGTTTTTTACCTCTTGGTGGATGGGATACACGCAATATCCCTTCAAGCAAAGTGCTTATTAAAACACAGGAAGGTAAGTATGTTAAGGGTATTGTTTGCTCTAAACCACCACATTTTATGTCTAAAAATGATAAGGACAAGCCATTAAATTTTGAAGACTTATTCATTGATGTTGGTGCAACGAATAAAGTTGATGTAGAAAAAAATTATGGGATCCGTATAGGTGATCCAGTTACTCCAGATGTTATATGTGAGTTTGATGAGGATCATGATCTTTTTATCGGAAAAGCTTTTGATTGCCGTATTGGATGTGCGGCAGTCTTTGACACTATCCGAAACATAGATACGAACAAAAATATAAGTGCATCTCTTAGTTCACAAGAAGAAGTAGGGGAGAGAGGATTTAAAAATATTAGGTACTAAATCTAAACGAAATGGAGATAAATTATCTTTGACAAAATTGACTCCTGAATTTTTAGGGAAAACTATCACCTTTAAAGAAGCAGAATATACTTTAGTATGTAAAAAAATTTATTACCAAGATCTTGATTTAAAGCATATTCCAAAAGAAATAATTGAACACTATTATACCGAAGAAGCACCACACAGAATGTTTGTTGGTGAAGTACTAGAAATTCGAGAAAAGTAATGGATGTTTAAAATGGAACTTTTTTACAAAAGAAAGTCCCATTTTAAATGACAATTTTGAAATGCATGATTTTTCATATTGACAATGTCTTTGGCCATTTTTTAAAATTTATGCTGCTAATTGATTTTTTAGAAGAGGGGACTATATGAAAAAAGATGTAGTTATACAATGGATAAAATCTGAAATTATTTTGATCGTAGCTGCAATTGCAGCTATAATTTCTTCTTTCTTTGTTCCGCTATCTATAAAATATATAAATTACATAGATATCAGAACATTAAGTTTATTGTTTTGTTTGATGATCATTATCGCAGGTATTCAAAAATGTGGGGTATTTGAAAGTTTGGCTCAAACTTTATTATCAGGGAATCGAAGTTTACGTATTTTGCAGATTATTTTAATAATTGCACCTTTTTTTGCTGCAATGCTTATAACCAATGATGTGGCATTAATTACTTTTGTACCATTTACTATTTCAATTCTGCAAATGGCAAAAGAGGAAAAAAGAATCATTCTCGTTTTGGTATTGCAGACAATTGCCGCAAATTTAGGGAGTATGGCAACACCGATTGGTAATCCTCAAAATATATATTTATGTGGTTTTTTTAAATTGGATATGATGAAATTCTTTGTGACCATGATTCCAATTTCTTTACTTAGCTTGATCATATTGGGGGTATTTTCGATTTTATGCAAAAATAGGAATATTCAAATCCACTTTCCAGAAAAACTTTCAATCAGTAATAAGATGGAACTAGAAGTTTTGTTAGGCCTATTTATATTATGTTTGTTGACTGTATTTCATGTATTGCCTCATTTGGTTTTACTTTTCATAGTAGTAGGTGTTATCTTTTTTCTTGATCGAGAATTGTTTAAAAGGGTAGATTATATATTATTGTTAACATTTGTTTTTTTCTTTATCTTTGCAGGGAATATGTCAAATCTGGATTCTGTACGAAATGTTTTGCAGTCCTGGATGGAAAAAGATGCATTGATGACTTCTGTTTTAGCATCGCAAATTTTTAGCAATGTTCCAGCAGCAATTTTGTTATCTAATTTTACAGAAAATGCTCATGATCTTTTGTTAGGGGTAAATATTGGAGGCTTGGGTACACCTATTGCTTCTTTGGCAAGCTTGATAACAATTAAATTTTACTTGAGATCAACTCACTGTAAGTCAAAAACTTTCTTTTTGTATTTTACAATATTGAATTTTTTCATTCTCTTGATACTTTTTCTGTTCGTTAAGTTCATATAATATGGCGTGAAAAAAGGAGAGCTTTATGATTTTTCTTGTTTTGGCGATTTTAAGTAGCACCACTGTCTCAATTTCTTTGCGCTTTAGTAATACCTAGAGGCATAGTCTATATGGGAAATTTTTTTGTAACTATATCGTGTGTGCCTTTTTATCTTTATTTTTTGTACAAACGATATACTATGAAAAAATCACATTAACTTTAGGGCTGTTAAATGGTTTTCTCTTAATTTCTGGTTTATTTTTAATGCAATTAAGTATGAAACTGAATGGAGTTGCTTTAACAAGTTTATACGGGCGTTTAGGGGTGTTTGTTCCATTAATGTTTTCAATGCTGGTTTTTAATGAGATGCCAACTTGGCTTCAGTTATTTGGAATGTTTTTATCTTTCATATCGATGTGTTTGTTTTTTTATCAATCAAAAATTAATTTCAAATTAGGGTTTATCTTATTACTTTTCATGCTCATTAGTGGTTTAGGTGATACGATGAACAAGATTTATCAATTCTATGGTGAAGTAGATTTGGCAAGTGAGTATTTCTTTATTTCTTTTTTGGCTGCAGCGATATTTAGTTTTATCTTGATGTTGGTAAAGAAGCAAAATATAACTAGAAAAGAGTGGCTTTATGGTTTTATGATTGGTATTCCTAATTATTTTTCGTCATACTTTTTATTGATGTCTTTGAATCATTTACCTTCTATTGTCGTGTATCCAACGTATTCAATGGCGACAATAGTAACGATTAGTTTATGTGGCTATTTTTTCTTTAAAGAGATTATAAATAAAGAAATGATCATGACCTTTGTTTTGATCATGATCTCAATAGGGTTATTAAATATATAATTTGGTGGATTTTTTTATAGATTATAATCACGATTTTTATATGTGAAAGAAGACAGAATGAGTAAGATGATGCTAATGACTATAATGATCAAGAATGCTATTAGTGTTTCATTAGATAAAGATTCAGCGTTTGTAGGTGATAAAAGTTCAAAAGGACTAAAATATTTTAAAAAGTCGGCTTTGTCTTCTAGAATCTTACCAAGGTATCCTAACATATATGAAATCATAACAATTCCACAACCTAGGCTTGCACTAGAATGTTTAGTGCTTAAGGCTGACATGAATAAACCAAGGCTGAGAAAGAAAAAAGGAACGAATCCGGTGATTTTGATAATAGAGAACATTTTAACTAAATCAAAAGTGTTATCACCTACGATATATCCAAAAAGAATTCCTGCAATTGAGGCAGCAAATACAGCCGTAAAGATAGAAAGAAAACCAATCAAGAGTTTTGAAATATAAATTTGTTTTCTAGTAACTGACAGTGAATATAAATATTCTATAGTTTTATCTTTTTCTTCTTTTAATATTAGATTGATTCCTGTGGTAATGGCATAAATTGAGATAATGATAACTAAGATGTTTAATATCATTCCAAAAAAGTTTACATAATTGCTCATTTGTGCCATGTCACTGACTCCGACAAGTTGTAAATATTCTGTAGGCAGCATCTCAAATTTTACTTGTGCCATTTCTTGCATTGTTGAAAAAAAGAACATATACATTGACATGATGCCAAACATTATTAATGACCATATAGAAATGGATTTGATTTTCATCTTTAATTGAAACAAAAATAAATGTCTAATGTTACTCATATAAATCACCCTTCATAATACTTGATGAACTCATCTTCTACGCTAGTGTATCGAATTTCAAGACTTTCTAAATTTAACAGAGATAATTTTTTTATCAGTGTATTGGTATCATCATTGTTTTCGAAGCTGACTTCTTTTCCGTCTTTTGTTTTATATGTGACAATTTGTTTTAAAGAAGTAAGAATGTCTTTCATGTTCATGTCTTCGACAATTACTCCATCTTTAATGATCAGAACTCGATCACAATATTTTTGAATGTCTGCTAAATTGTGAGATGAAAGAAAAACTGTTTTGTTTTGCTTTTTTAAATCAAGTGATAAATCAAAAAATTTCTTTTGCATCAAAGGGTCTAAACCGCTTGTTGGCTCATCAAGGATCAATATACTAGGATCTTTTAATAATGATTGAATGATTGATACTTTCTTTTTATTCCCTAAACTTAGATCTTTAAATTTTTTATGAGGATCTAACTCAAAATAATTACATAAAGAAAAAATTTTTTCTCTTGAAGTCTTAGAAACATCACAAGACAATTTAAAAATATCAATACATTTTATAGTTTCATAGAAGCTTGTATCACTAGGCATGTAACCTAAAAAAGTTTTTATGGTATCACTTTTATTAGAAGCATCTAATCCATTAATAAAAATTTTCCCTTTTGTTGGTTTTAAAAAGTCGAGCATGCAGCGAATTGTGGTTGTTTTTCCAGCACCGTTTTTTCCTACAAAACCAACGATTTCTCCTTGTTTAACTTTTAAAGATATATTGTTTACTGCTGTAAATTTACCATAATTTTTGGTTAAATTAGTTATTTCTATAGCATTCATGATATCCATCCTTTTAATATTTGTTTTTATCATTCTTATTGTAACAAAAAACGGAATAGAGAATATTAAGATTTGATTAATATAAAAAGTGATTGTTTTTTTGTTTAAACTTGTCAAAAAGAAATGAAATCAATACAAATTTACAAAATGTATGAAATTTATTATAATAAGCACGCGTTTTAGGGAAGAGTTTTTATATGAAGGGAGTTTTAAATGTATGATTAAGTTTTTTCAAAAAAATATTGAACCTAATAGGAAGTTACGGTCTGCAGAAATTATTGTGTTGGTTTTGTTGATCGTAGGTTCATTGGTTTCATATGGCCTAGGATTTTCTAAAGTCAATTCAAGTGTAGGCTCATTTTCGTTTGTCCAGACTGTAGAAATGACAAGAGATTTTGAGATGGAAGACTACGATGGTGAGGAAGATACGATTTGTGATGTTACCTACCGGGCAGGCGATAAAGAAATGATAATAACTTACTCATATGACGAGTACGAAAAGTTAGAGACTAAAGAAATCACGGGGTATGAGTTTAAAACACAAAATGGAACTGTACTCTATTTTGATCATCAGGATGTTAATAAAAAAGAACTAGAAGAGGCTTATCAACAGGTCATGGCTAATCAGACTATGCCAATCTTTAATTTCGCCAATGCATCCGTGATATTGGCACTGTCTCTTTTGATAATGATGTTATTCTCAAGACAATTTACGACATATGAAAAATCATGGTTTATGTCTATCATGGTATTGGCTACTATTTTCTCAGTATTATTCCCAGAAGAGAGTGCTAATGGAGTCAATGGTATCATTATCATGTTGCTATATTTGTTGGATACTTTCTTAAATATTCTTTGTGAACTTTTGATTTCAAAACAATCAAGATATAATTTCTTAGTCTCGGTACTGGTCGAAGTTGTCGAGATAGCCATGTGTGTTGTATTGATGTATCGCTTTGCGACCATGGCAACAACATTATTCTTCTGGTTGCCAATTGATATTATCAGTTATATCAACTGGTCTAGACATAAAGATGAAAATGAGGATGAATTAACCGTTGTAAGACGCTTAAAAGGATGGCAGGAAGTCCTTGTCATTATAGGTATTATTTTATGGACATTTGTGATCGGATATTTGATCAGCGGCTTGGATATCGCAACAGATTTCTATAATAATGAAATGTTAGAAACAGCTATCATATATATTGATGCATGTGCTTCTGCAGTTGGTATAGCAAATGGATTGTTTATCTTCTTTAGATTCAGGGAACAATGGATCGCATGGTATATCTGTGCTGCATTAGAAGCTGTGATCAATATCATTTCTGGACAGTATGTCTTATTGATCTTGAAACTTGGATATTTTACAAATACAACATACGGTTACATTAAATGGAGCAAATATATCAAATCGCATAAAGAAGAAGAGCGCTTATCGATATTCTGATAAAATCTTGAGGATATCTGATAAAACTGATACAATTAAATATGTAATAAATAGAAAGTATAGGAGCGATAATTATGGCAATTTCAGCAGGTGATTTTAGAACAGGATTAACTTTAATTGTTGACGGAGATCCATGGCAGGTATTGGATTTCCAGCATGTAAAACCAGGTAAGGGAGCTGCAATCTTAAAAACAAAGATGAAGAATTTAAAAACAGGCAATACACAGGAAAGAAACTTCAATGCCTCTACTAAATTCGAACAGGCAAATATCTCTAAAAAAGCAGCTCAGTATTCTTATCAGGCTGACTCAACTTATTATTTCATGGATATGGAAACATATGATACATATGAATTGACAGAAGATCAGGTAGGCTTCAATAAATACTTCATCGTTGAAGGAGCAGAAGTTCAATTGATGTTCTTTGAAGGATTATTATTGTCTGTTTCAGTACCGGAAAAAGTAGAATTAACGATTACAGAAACAGATGCTGCTATCAAAGGGGCACCATCTAACCAGACAAAAGATGCAGTAACAGAAACTGGTTTATCATTAAGAGTTCCTCAGTTTATTGAACCAGGAGAAAAAATCGTTGTATTCTCAACAGATGGAAAGTATGCAGGAAGAGCTTAATAAGCTCTTTCTTTTTTACCTATGAATAAAGTTGTGCTTATTACTGGAGGAGCTCAAGGTATTGGAAAAGCCATTGCCTTGGAACTGGCCAAAAACTATTATGATATTGTGATCAATTATTTGACTTCTCATGAAGCGGCCGCAAAACTAAAAGAAGAAATCATAAATACATATTCGGTTCGATGTTTAACAATTTGTGCGGATGTATCGGATGTAAATCAAGTGGATCAGATGGTCAGAAAAATTGAAGAAAAATTAGGTGGTGTTGATATCCTTGTCAACAATGCCGCAATTGATCTTTCCAATTTATTCCATTTAAAAACATCCGAAGAATTTAAAAGGACCTTGGATGTAAATGTAGTAGGAGCTTTTAACTGTGCTAAAAGAGTTTATAAACATATGTTAGAGAAAGAATACGGAAGAATTATCAATATCTCTTCTACCAATGGAATCAATACATATTATCCAATGTGCATTGATTATGATGCATCTAAAGCTGCCTTGATATCACTAACACATAATCTGGCTTTTGAGTTTGCACCGTATGTAAATGTAAACTGCATCGCTCCTGGATTTATTGGAACCGAAAATGAATTAGATGGCTATGATGAAGAATTTTTAAAAGAAGAAGTAGAAAAAATCATGGTCAATCGCTATGGTGATCCTAAAGAAGTTGCGTATCTGGTTAAATTTTTAATTAGTGACGAAGCTGATTTTATTAATAATACCGTTATACGAATTGATGGAGGACAAAAAGGAAGCTGTTAGAAATTTTCTAACAGCTTTTCTCTATTTATTCATATTTGTTAGTGCAAGTAGGATAGATAGCTTTCCATATTCTAAGCTTAGTCCACCCTGCATATATAATGTATAAGGCTCAACCACTGGAGCATCAGCACTTAATTCGATCGTACTTCCCTGTGTAAAACTTCCTGCTGCCATAACTTCGTCAAATGGATAACCAGGCATTGGAGCTGGTAAGACACGAACAAAGGAATCAATTGGACTTGTTGCCTGAATGCCTTGTGTGAAATTTACAAGGTTTTCTTTTGTGCCAAGTTCTAAAGTTTGAATGATATCGGTTCTTTCTTCGTTATAGGCAGGTGATACATTTTTATATCCAAGTTTCTCTAACATGTATGCCGTAAAAACAGCCGTTTTTAAAGCACTTTTTACAGCACTTGGTGCCATGAAAATTCCCTTAAAGAATGAGTTGTTTAAATTAAAGTTTGCCCCTAGATCTTTTCCAATACCAGGTGCGGTCAATCTTTCGGCAACCATATGGATCAAGTCGGCATTTCCTGCAACATATCCACCTGTTGAGGCAATTCCTCCACCTAAGTTTTTCATCAAAGATCCAACGACAACATCTGCACCAATATGTCCAGGTTCTAGTTTTTCAACTAGCTCACCATAACAGTTATCAACCATAATGATGACTTCTGGATCTACTTCTTTAATTTTTTTGATGATTCTTTCAAGCTTTGCGATAGTTAAAGATAAACGATGAGAGTAACCTCTAGAACGTTGTATTTCGATCAATTTTACATTTCCTTGTTTCAAACGTTCAATGATCTTGTCATCATCAAAATCATCATTTACTAAATCAATTTGTTCATACTTAACTCCATAAGCTTTTAAAGATTGTGTAGATTCACCAATGATGCCAATCATTTCCTGTAATGAGTCATAAGGTGCTCCAGAAATTGAAATCATAGTATCTCCATGTTTTAAAAGAGCTGAGAGTGTTAAATAGATTGCGTTTGTTCCGCTCATGATCTGAGGGCGAACCAATGCATCTTCACACCCTAATACACTTGCGAAGATCTTTTCAATCTTGTCGCGTCCTTCATCATAGTTTCCATAACCGTTAATATCCGCAAAATCAGAGTATGATACTTGATTTTCAATAAATGCGGATAAGATTCGATTTGAATTATGTAGACATATATCATCAATGTTTTGGTAAATATCTTTTAAAACAGAATCAGATTCTTCTGCCATAGCTAATAGTTCTTTATCAATTTGTTCTAAGATCATAATTGCCTCCTAAAAAATTACGCCTCAATTATTATACATGATTTAAATATAATAGAAAGAAAACATCAAGAATTACAAAAGAACTCTTGATTTTTTTATTGATCTGGCGTAATTTCAAAGAGGACAAAAAATGAAGATGTACTCAAGAGGTCCAAGAGGTCGCACTCGAAATGCGATAGGTCTGCAAGGGCGCGTGGGTTCGAATCCCACCATCTTCGCCATAAGTTAGTTTCTCCTTTATATAAAGGAGTTTTTTATTTTGTGAGAAGATTTTGAGAAAGATTACTAATTAAGATAATTGTCATAACTTTTTCGAGGGCTTTTCTTGACTTATTGTAGAAAACAATGTATTTTGTAAACAATGACACAGGGTGAAATAAGTAATAAAAACGAAAAAAAACAGAAGACTCGACATACGTTAAATGAACTCTTGGTTTACCTCTTTAACTATATTTTATATATTGAGGCAAACAACTTGAAACAAAAAGGAGTAGAGCTATCGATCAATGAGGTTCATATTCTTGAACGTATTGAAAAGGCCAGCTCCAATACGATGAGTCATTTAGCTAGAACACTGATGGTTACATCAGGAACTCTAACGACCAATATATCTCGTTTAGAAAAGAAAGGATATGTTGAACGATATCGAGATGAAAATGATCGTCGCATTGTTCGCTTAAGAAATACGCCTAAAGCGCTTGAGGTCTTAAAGATTCATGATGAATTTCATGAAAATATGATCAATAAGGCAATTGGAGATCTTGGTTTAGAAGAAAATGAAGTCTTGAATGCCACACTTGAAAATATATTAGAATACTTTAGTGATATGTATTCAGATCAGAAAAAAGGTGCATAAATCTGTCCGTTTGGGCAGATTTTTTTTAATTTCTTGTAAAAAAATATAAAATTTGACTATCAAACTATTTACTTTGAGTGTCAAAGTAATTATAATACACTCGTTAAATGTTTTGAATGTCAAAGTAAATAGGAGGAAAAATTATGTTTGAAGATATCAAAAATAGAAATATTTCTTAGTTGAAAGTCATTGTAAATGATATGATTTATATATACGCTATGTATCGTACTTCCCTGGGACAATGTAGATGAAGAAGAAATTAAACCAGAAGCTAAATTGAATGATGATCTAGGAATCGATTCTTTGGCAGCTGTTGAGTTGGCATTGGAATTAGAAAACGAATTTGATATTCGTATCGAAGATGAAGAGCTTGCGAAACTGGAAACAGTTCAAGACGTAATCGATATCATCGAAGCAAAAAAGAAGTAAATCGTCGAACACAGTGAGCTAAGAGATCTTGGCTCATTTTCAATAAGAGGAGTGATGGGTATGGAAACTAAGCAAGTCAAAGAAATTATCGAAATCTTTGAAGCAAGTAATCTTTCACATATGGAACTTGAAGAAGGCAATCTAAAGATTCGTTTGGAAAAACCAACAGGTCCAGCACAAAGTATTCCTGTTTCACAGATCGTACATACAAAAGTAGAACCAAAACCAATAGAGGATGAAAACAAGATTGAAATTACTTCTCCTTTGGTAGGAACATTTTATCGTGCTAAATCACCTAAAGATAAACCATATGTCAGTGTTGGAGACATTGTGCATAAGGGAGATGTCGTATGTATGGTAGAAGCGATGAAAACAATGAATGAAATTCAGTCTGATCAAGAAGGTATCGTAAAAGAAATCTGTGTGGAAGATAGTTCTATGGTGGAATACGGACAAGTGCTTATCGTATTAGGAGAAATTGAATGATTCGCCGTTTATTGATTGCCAATCGTGGAGAGATAGCTGTTCGAATCATTCGTGCCTGTAAAGAGTTGGGAATTGAAACAGTTGTTGTATATTCTACGGCAGATAAAGAATCACTTGCGGTCCAGCTGGCCGATCAGGCAGTCTGCATTGGTCCAGCACCTGCCAAAGACAGTTATTTAAACATGGGTTTGATCGTACAAACGGCATGCTCAACAGGTTGTGATGCGGTGCATCCAGGATATGGATTTCTAAGTGAAAATGCTAAATTTGCTCGTCTGGTGCAGGAATGCGATATGACTTTTGTAGGCCCAAATCCTAAATTGATACAAATGATGGGAGATAAGACACAAGCTCGAAAACTGATGAAAGAAGCTGGAGTTCCTGTTGTTGAAGGATGCGAGGATGCTTTAAAGAGTGTTGAAGATGCTAAAAACATGGCTGAGTCAATTGGCTATCCTGTTATTATCAAAGCACGTCTAGGCGGTGGTGGCCGAGGTATGCGAATCGTTTATAAGGCCGAAGATCTTGAAAATGCCTATACCGAAGCCAGACAGGAAGCCAAAGTATGTTTTGAAAATGATGAAGTGTATATGGAACGGTATGTTGAAAATCCAAAACATATCGAAGTGCAGATCTTAGGGGATCATTATGGACACGTGGTTCATTTGTTTGAAAGAGATTGTTCATTCCAAAGAAAAAACCAAAAGATCATTGAAGAAGCACCATGTACAGCTTTGACTCGTGATAATCGAGAAAAACTGTTATCACAGGCTGTCAATGCCGCAAGATCGATTGGATATGATTCAGCCGGAACGATGGAATTCTTGATGGATAAACAAGGAAATTTCTATTTTATGGAAATGAATACAAGAATTCAGGTGGAACATCCTGTTACTGAAGCTATAACGGGTGTCGATTTGATCAAATGGCAAATCAAAATAGCATCTGGCCAGCATCTTACATTAAAGCAGGAAGATATTCAGTGTCATGGACATGCGATGGAATGTCGCATCAATGCCGAAGATGTTGCCCATGATTTTGCGCCAAGTCCAGGGCCAGTTACATTTATGCATGTGCCAGGAGGACATGGAGTTCGTGTGGATACAGCTGTATATAATGGTTCTATTATTTCCCCATACTATGATTCGATGATCTTGAAATTGATCGTTTCAGCTGGAAATCGTTTGGAATGCATTAAAAAAATGCGTGCCAGTTTGGAAGAAACAATTGTTTCTGGGGTAAAGACCAATATTGAATTTAACTATTTAACGCTGTATCAAAAAGAGTTTATAGAAGGAAGTCATGATATTGGCTATGCTCCAATATTGTTGAAGAGGTTAAAAGAAAATGGACAATTTATTTAAAGAGAGAAAGAATCGCCTGGATGTTTTTCGTAAATGGCGTAAAAAACCTATCCCTAAGGCTAAAGAGATTCCAGATCATGTATTCATGAGTTGTTCACATTGTCATACCTCAGTGGCCATGATGGATCTAGTATCCAATCATTATGTGTGTCCTAAATGTCATCATCCATTTAAGATTTCTGCCAGAGAAAGAATTCGTCAATTGATCGATGAAGGAACATTTAAAGAAACAGATGCCAAGATGATCAGTGTTGATCCAGATGATTTTCCTGGATATAAAGATAAATTGGAAAGACTTCAAAAACAAACGGGCATGAAAGAAGCCGTGATTACAGGAACGGGAAAGATCAAAGGCCTTCCATGCGTGATTGGTGTAATGGATTCTAATTTTTTCATGGGAAGCATGTCAGCGGCTGTAGGAGAAAAGATTACTAGAGCTATAGAGCTGGCCACGAAGAAAAAACTAGCTTTGATTTTATGTTGTACAAGTGGAGGTGCCAGAATGCAGGAAGGTATCTTATCTTTGGTGCAAATGGCAAAAACTTCAGCCGCAATGAAAAAGCATAGTGATGCAGGATTGTTATCGATCATTGTTTTGACACATCCAACAACGGGAGGTGTCAGCGCTAGTTTTGCGATGTTAGGAGATATCATTTTGAGTGAACCTTATGCTTTGGTTGGTTTTGCGGGTAAAAGAGTGATTGAAGATACGATTCATGAAAAATTGCCAGACAATTTCCAAACCGCTGAATTTGTTTTAGAGAAAGGTTTTATCGATCGAATCGTACCTCGTGAAAAGATGAAAGAAGAGCTTGGAAGACTCTTGTCATTCCATTGTAAAAGGAGCATATCATGAATCTTAAAGAAGCACAGCAGAAAATAAATGAAATAAAGATTCAACAGATGCAGATCGATGAAAAAGATCTGGATATGTGGAATGACTATCAAAGACAAATTGAAACAATTCAAAAAGAAACCGTTCTGACACCTTGGGATCATGTTGAACTTGCTAGAAGACCCGATCGACCGAAGGCTCAAGATTATATTGATTTATTATTTGATGAATTTATTGAATTACATGGAGATCGTAAAAGTTTGGATGATCCAGCCATGTTATGCGGCTTAGGATCATTTCATGGAATGCCGGTAACGATTCTTGCACAATCCAAAGGAAAAACAGTTGAAGAAAATTTAAAGCAGCACTTTGGAATGCCTCAGCCAGAAGGATATAGAAAAGCGCTTCGTCTAGCCAAGCAGGCAGAAAAGTTTAATAGACCGATCATTACTTTTGTCGATACACCGGGGGCTTATCCGGGTAAAGAAGCCGAAGAAAAAGGGCAGGCCCAGGCAATCGCCGATTGTCTATATACGTTTTCATCATTAAAGACACCTGTTATATGCTTTGTTCTTTCTGAAGGAGGAAGTGGTGGAGCTCTTGCGCTAAGTGTGGCCGATAAGATCTTCATGTTAGAATATGCAGTTTACTCTATTCTATCCCCTGAAGGATTTGCCTCTATATTGTGGAAAGATGGCTCACGTGCTAAAGAAGCCTGTGATGTGATGAAGCTTACCAGCAAAGACCTTTTGGAGAAAAAAGTAATTGATGAAATCGTACCAGAACCATTTGGAGGAGCCGCTTCAAATCTACAGAGTGTTGTTGATAAGATGGATCTTATGTTGAAAGAAACATTGAATGAACTGACTAAGATGAAAACGACTACGCTGGTAGAAAAACGTTATGAAAAATTTCGTCATTTAGGAGAAGGATCATGGAAAATGTCAAGATAATTGGCTGTGGCTATGCTTATGGCTCAAATTGTGTAACCAATGACATGTTAAAGAATGTTGTAGATACAAGTGATGAGTGGATCCAGTCAAGAACCGGCATCAAGCAGCGAACAGTATCAAAAAATGAAAATACCAGTGATCTGGCAATCAGAGCTGCCAAAAAAGCGATCGAAGAAAATCATATTGATAAACATCAGATTTCATTGATTATCGTTGCAACCTGTACGCCAGATAATGTCACACCATCGTGTGCTTGTTTAGTGCAGGAAGCTTTAGGTCTTAATGAGGATCCCGTCATGGCTTTTGATATCAATGCAGCATGTAGTGGATTTATTTATGCTTTACAGTGTGCTTCTAGAATGTTGGATAAAGGTATAGCTCTTGTGATAGGGGCAGAAACTTTATCTAAGATCTTAGACTGGAAAGATCGCAATACCTGTGTTTTGTTTGGTGACGGAGCAGGAGCCGCCCTGATCAAACGCTGCGACGATGGTTCTAACATGACTTTTTATGCTAGGTCCAAAGGAGATAAAGATAAGGCACTATATTGTGCCGGGCGTTCTTTACAACCAGAATTGAAAAATATAGCCCAAGAGAAACCTTATCTTAGCATGAATGGAAGAGAAGTCTTCCGCTTTGCGATACGCTCCATGCCAGATGCGATCGAACATGTGCTAAAAGAAGAGAGCATTGATTCAATTGATTTAATGATTCCTCATCAGGCCAATATTCGCATCTTAGAATATGTCAGCAAGAAAATGAAATTTCCAATGGATAAGATGTTTATCAATTTAGATCAATTTGGTAATACATCAGCTGCCAGTGTTCCATTGGCGCTAGGCCAGGCATGGCAACAAAACAAGATCAAAGAAAATATGAATCTTGTATTAGTTGGCTTTGGGGCAGGATTTACCTGGGCAGCCTGCAAGATTCATATCGAAGGAGGAAAACACGATGATCAATCAGATGCTTAATATCAAATATCCTATATTTCAAGGCGCGATGGCCAATATCGCAACACCTGAATTCGCTGCAGCGGTTTCAGAAAGTGGAGCATTAGGTATTATTGGAACAGGGGCTATGAATGCCAAGCAAGTTCAGGAAAGTATTCAAAAAATTCGTTCTTTGACAGATAAACCATTTGGCATCAACGTCATGTTGATGAATCCGGAAACAGATGCCATCATGGAAGTTATTGCACAGAATCATGTGCCTGTTGTAACCACTGGAGCAGGAAATCCAGGAAAATATATGGAAATGTTAAAGGCTTCAGGAACTAAGGTCTTTCCTGTTGTAGCCAGTGTTGCTCTTGCGATTCGTATGGAAAGAGCAGGAGCTGATGGAATCATTGCCGAAGGAACAGAAGCTGGTGGACATGTCAATGAACAGACAACGATGGCTTTATTACCTCAAGTTGTTGATGCAGTGAATATTCCAGTCATTGCAGCTGGGGGAATTGCAGATGGCAGAGGTTTTAATGCAGCTCTATCTTTAGGAGCCTGTGGTGTTCAGTTAGGAACTTGTTTATTAGCAAGTGAAGAATGTCCAATTCATGAAAACTATAAAAATGCTGTCCTAAAGGCAAAGGATACAGATACGGTCGTAACTGGCAGAACTTTAAATACGCCGGTGCGTATCTTAAAAAATTCAATGAGCCGTCAGTATTTAAAATTAGAAAAAGCAGGTGCAGAACCTGAAGAAATGGAAAAATTGACTCTTGGTGGATTAAGACGAGCTGTTTTTGAAGGCGATATGAAAACTGGATCTGTCATGATGGGGCAGGTTGCCGGCTTATGTAAGGAAATTCGTCCTCTATCAGAAATCTTTGAAGATATGATGAATGATTCTAAAAAACAACTGGAAGAACTGAAAAAGAAAATAGAGGAATGCTAATGTTAAGACCTATAAAGCTAAAAGATAAAATCTTAGAAGTTCCAATTATTCAAGGTGGTATGGGAATAGGTGTATCTTTATCAAACTTGGCATCATCTGTTCGAAAAGAAGGCGGTATGGGTGTTATCTCAGCCGCTATTCCTGGATTTAATGAACCAGATTTTGAAACTAATTCTTTAGAAGCTAATATTCGAGCATTAAAAAAGGAAATTCAAAAAGCCAATGAAGTAAAACGCGGGCTTCTAGGAGTCAATATTATGGTTGCATCCAGAAATTATGAATCCTATGTAAAAGCTTCTGTTGAAGCTGGGGCAGATGCGATCATATCTGGAGCTGGACTACCTTTAGATTTGCCAAAGTATGCAGAGGGCAAGATCATGTTGGCACCAATTGTATCAAGTGCCAAGGCATGTCGATTGTTGTGTCGTGTATGGGATAAACATCATAATACAACACCAGATTTTGTCATAATCGAAGGTCAAAAAGCAGGAGGACATCTAGGCTTTAAGAAAAAAGATCTAGAAGACGGAACATATCAAACGCTAGAACAAATCTTAAAAGAGGTTTTAGAAGAACTTGTACCATTTGAAAAGAAATATAATAAACAGATTCCGGTTTTTGTTGCTGGTGGAATATTTACACATGAAGATATTCAAAACTATATCGATCAAGGCGCTTCTGGTGTACAGATGGCAACACGTTTTATTGCGACAAACGAATGTGATGCCCATGAGAATTTTAAACAGATGATCTTAAAGGCAAAAAAGGAAGATATTGTCTATGTAAAAAGCCCGGCTGGTTTTCCAGGCAGGGCCATTAAAAATGAGTTTGTCAAAAGAACGGAAACAGAGTCAAATCAAAGTGTTTCAAATTGTTTGGCTTGCATGCTTCCATGCACTCCAAGTTCGACGCCTTACTGTATAACTCGTGCTTTGATTCGAGCGGTTAAAGGAGATATGGAGAATGGCTTGTTCTTTTGTGGAACAAGTGCCGAAAAGATTCATGAGATCATTGATGTACATACATTAATGGATCAATTAAAAGGAGAGGTGAAAGAACAATGACAACAGCATTTCTATTTGCAGGGCAGGGCTCACAGATTGTAGGAATGGCAAAAGATTTCTATGATCATTGCCCTTCAAGTAAAGAATTGATGGATAACCTGCATTGTGATTACGACATAAAAAAGCTTTGTTTTGAAGGGCCGCAGGAAACATTGAATGATACAGCTTATGCACAAAGTTCGATTGTGGCAGCTTCTTTGATGATCTTAGAAGGATTAAAATCAAAAGGTATAAAACCAGATGTATGTGCCGGCCTTTCCTTAGGAGAATACAGTGCGTTATGTTGTGCAGGTTCAATGGATGCACAAACTGCAATTAATATCGTACGTCAAAGAGGGATCTTAATGTCCAATGCCTTGCCACAGAACACAACGGGAATGCGTGCAGTTCTAGGATTAGACGCAGGCAAGATCTTGGAAGTATGCAAAGAAGTAAATGAAAAAGGGTTGGTTCTTGAAGTGGCCAATTATAACTGTCCAGGGCAAATCGTTGTTACCGGGCAAATAGAAGCTTTAGAAATGGCGACACCAATGTTATTGGAAAAAGGAGCGCGAAGAGTTTTACCTTTAAGTGTCAGCGGAGCTTTCCACTCTTCTTTACTCACTCCTGCCAGCAATCAACTTGAAGAAGTGTTGAAGACAAGTTCGTTATCTTTACCTTCTATTCCTGTATATCACAACGTGGATGGAAAAGTTCATGAATATGAAACGATCGAAGATTTGATCAAGATCTTAAAGCAGCAGATTTGTCAAAGTGTTTATTTTGAACAAACGATTCAAAATATGATCAAAGATGGTGTCGATACATTTGTCGAAATTGGTCCAGGAAAGACACTGACAGGTTTTGTTCGCAAGATCGATCGCAAAGTGAATGTATTTACTATCAATACAATGGAAGATGTAGAAAGGATGCTGCAGACATGGAACAAGTAAATAAAACAGCATTGATTACTGGGGCTGCCAAAGGTATTGGAAAAGCTGTTGCCTTAGCTTTTGCCAAAGAAGGTTATAACATCGTCATCAACTACAATGGTTCTAAAGAAGCGGCCTTACAAACACAGCAGGAAATTGAAGCATTGGGTGTAAAGACACTTGTTGTTCAAGCAGATGTATCTGATGAAGATCAAGTAAAAACAATGGTTGAAAAGAGTGTTGAGACATTTGAAAGAATAGATGTTTTGGTAAATAATTCAGGAATCAATAAAGATGGTTTGATGTTAAGAATGTCATATGAAGATTTTCATAAGGTCATTGCCGTGAATCTGGAAGGGACATTTAATTGTATCAAACATGTTTCAAGGATCATGATGAAACAAAGAAGTGGTTCGATCATCAATATGTCAAGCGTTGTAGGTATCATGGGAAATGCCGGGCAGGCCAATTATGCCTCCAGCAAAGCAGGTGTGCTTGGTTTGACAAAATCTGCAGCTAGAGAATTGGCGCTTCGTCATATACGAGTGAATGCGATTGCACCTGGCTTTATCGAAACGGATATGACCGCAAAACTGGCAGAGAAAGACAAAGCGAAGATGATGGAACAAATTCCATTAAGACAATTTGGACAACCAGAAGATGTGGCCAATGTATGTGTTGCCTTGGCAAGCGATGCCTTTAAATATGTAACAGGTCAAACGATTCATGTCGATGGCGGCATGATCATGTAGGAGGAATTATGCGTAGAGTTGTAATTACAGGTTTAGGAGTTATTTCTCCTATTGGAAATGATGTAAATGCTTTATGGAATAGTATTGAAGAAGGAGTATGTGGAATTGCTCCGATTACGCACTTTGATACAAGTGATTATAAGGTGAAATTGGCGGCTGAAGTAAAAGATCTAGACATGGAAGCTTATTTTTCTAAACGTGATCTAAAGTTTAATGATCGTTTTACACAGTTTGCTCGTATAGCCTCTAAACAAGCGATGCAGGATTCTGGATTTGATAAAGAAATTTCGAATCCGGATCGTTTTGGATGCATCATTGGTTCAGGAATTGGGGGTATTGAATCAATTGAATTAGCTTCACATACGTTAAGCGAAAGAGGAGCTTCAAGAGTCTCTCCATTCTTTATTCCTATGGCTTTAGCCAATCTTGCAGCAGGACAGGTGGCAATTGACTGGGGCTTAAAAGGAGCAACTTCTTGTGTTGTAACAGCTTGTGCGGCTGGTTCTAATGCGATTGGAGAAGCTTTTCATAGAATTCGTGACGGCTATGAAGATGTTATGTTAGCTGGTGGCAGTGAAGCTGCGATCACTCCATTAGCTATTGCCGGCTTCCAATCAATGCGTGCTTTACATACTGGAGATGATGCCAAAAGAGCCAGCATTCCTTTTGATAAACAGAGAAGTGGTTTTGTCATGGGTGAAGGTGCCGGGATCTTGATTCTGGAAGAATTAGAGCATGCCAAGGCCCGCAATGCCAAAATTTATGGTGAGATCGTAGGGTATGGTTCTAGCTGCGATGCACATCATATTACAGCACCATTGGATGATGGCTCAGGTGGTGCCAAAGCCATGGTACAGGCATTACAGGATGCTTGTATCAAAGCAGAAGATATCGATTATATCAATGCTCATGGAACGAGTACAAAACTAAACGATAAGACAGAAACGATGGCTGTTAAAGCAGCTTTTAAAGACCACGCTTATAAATTAGCTATCTCTTCAACCAAGAGCAATACAGGGCATTTGTTAGGGGCCAGTGGAGCTGTGGAAGCTATTATTTCTATCAAATCTTTACAGGAAGGTTTTATCCCGGCAACGATCAATTATCAAGAATCAGATCCAGACTGTGATCTAGATATTGTCGCAAATCAAGGACGTCATCAAGATATTCATTATGCCATGAGCAACTCTTTAGGTTTTGGTGGACATAATGCATCCTTGGTATTCAAAAAATGGGAGGATTAGTATGTTGTTATCAAACGAAGATATAAAAAAGATCATTCCGCATAGATATCCCTTTTTATTGGTTGATAAAATTGAATCCATTGATGAAGAAACCAAAACCATTGTTGGAATCAAGTGTGTCAGTGCCAATGAAATGCAGTTTTTAGGACATTTTCCACAACAAAGTGTTATGCCGGGTGTTCTGATCGTAGAAGCTATGGCACAAACAGGAGCTGTGTATCTATTAAAAGAGGAAGAAAATCGTGGAAAGATTCCTTTGTTTGCGGGAATCAATAAGATGCGTTTTTCGTCTGTGGTCGTACCAGGGGATGTATTAAGGATGAAGGTTCAATTTAAACGTATGATCGGTGGTATTTGTATTGCCGGTTGTGAAGCTTATGTGGACGATAAAAAAGTCGCATATGGTGAAATTCTTTGTGCTTTACAGGATGTGGAATAAATGTGGATCGGTTGTGATATTGTAAATATCGATCGAATCAAGGATCCTTACAAAATTGCCAGAAGGATCTTGAGTGAACAAGAATATGAACAATTTTCAAATTATTCTTCAAATCGACAAAAAGAGTTTTTGGCAGGGCGCTTTGCCGCTAGAGAGGCCATTATCAAAGCATTACCGATTCCTTTAAAGCTAAAGGAAATTGTAGTAGAGCCACCAAAAGAAATTCAGTATCAAGGGTATACGATTCAAGTATCGATTGCCCATGATGGAGGATTTGCCATGGCGACAGCCCTGGTTCAAAGAAAGGAATCTCATGAAAACATCTAAGATCATTCGAGCTTTACCTGTTTTGCCTGTTGCCTGGGTTAGCTCAAAGATATATGAGAAAAAAAGTCAGTTGGAAGCACAGGTTCGACTGGAAAAATGGAGCCGTTTTATTTTGAAATATCTGGGATACGATTTATCTGTTAAGGGAATTGAAACAATTCCTAAAGAGGAAACGATTTATTTTGTATCCAATCATCAAGGTACATTGGATCCAGCTCTTGTCTTGGCAAGTTGTCCGGTTCATTTGGCTTTTATCTCAAAAAAGGAAAATGAAACCATGCCTATTTTTGGCCGATGGGCTAGAAATATTGGTACGATCCATTTTGATCGTGAATCTAGAGAAGGCAATGTGCATATGCTAAGAGAAGCTGCTAGAGAGCTTAAACAAAAAAAGAATCTTTTGGTCTTTCCTGAAGGAACTAGATCAAAAGGAGATACGATGAATGAGTTCAAGGCAGGTGCTTTGTTGCCGGCTTATTTATCAAAAGCTACAATTGTGCCAGTTGCCTTAAAAAAAGCTTATACACTGGATATTTCATCTGATCATACTAAACAACTTGAAATTGAATATGGAAAACCGATTCGTGCTTCAGAATATAAAAAAATCAGCCAGGAAGATCTTGCTAAAGAACTTCATGACTGGATTCAAAGTCGAATTGATATTTCACCAGAGGATAAATGATCGATCGATCCATCCTCTTTTTTTATGACAAGTCGAAAAGAATCATCGACTCCTAAGATCGTTCCTTTATATTTTTTCTGGGGATGCAGGATCCTTACTGTTTGATTAATATAGGCAAGATGATCTTTATATGCCTGAAGAAAAGAATGATGATTGGTATAGTAATCATAAAAAGACTCTAGAAACCTCGTAATCAATACGTTGCGAGGTTTTTTGAATGGAACAAAATCTTCAACAGCACAGGCAATAGAAGCAATATCTTCAGGATAAATAAAGGAATGGACATTGATGCCAATGCCAATGATCAAAGAATCAAAGCGTTCCTGCTGCAGCTTTCCTTCGCATAAGATACCTCCAAGTTTTTTATCGTGAAAATAAATATCATTCAACCATTTGATTGAAGGGAAGAATCCATATACAGATTGAATAGCTTTACACATACATAAGGCACTTAAGGCTGTATAGTGTAGGACGCACTCTTTATCTTCTTTGGGCTTTAATAATAAAGAAAGATAGATGCCGCTATTTGAAGGAGAATAAAATGAGCGGCCATTTCTTCCTTTTCCCTGTGTTTGATGATCTGCGATCAAAACCGTTCCTTCAGGTAGATCTGTATGTTCTGATAGCCATGAATTGGTGCTGGCAGTAGAGTCAATGACCTTGATTTGATAGAAAGAAGGAAGACTGGATTGAATCTCTTCCTGGTTGAGTTTATCTATATATGCTTGCATACAAAAATTATATCAAAGAATATGGTTTTCAAGAAATCGAAAAAGAAAAGATTTCTATACTGAAAAAATCCAGGGGATAACTTTTTAAAAGTATTGTGTTGTCCTTTATTCATTGAAGTATAGATTATTCTTCAGAACTTAGAATTTATAAAACATAGGATAAAAATAGATGTATAATATCTCTATAAATTGAAATTTACCTATTGAGACATATAAACTCTTGACAACAAACCTCCTATATAGTACGTTTTTAAAAAACTACTATATAGGAGGTTTTGTATGGAAATGAATGGAGGATT
>ENA-OOWV01000530-OOWV01000530.1-human-gut-metagenome-genome-assembly--contig:-NODE-530-length-29518-cov-17.055188_pt1 | contig 29518 bp, 19 predicted proteins | sample MGYA00241584_ERZ501337 | MGnify/ENA primary metagenome ERZ501337 (study PRJEB25962, sample SAMEA2042744) | human gut metagenome | biome: human gut; feature: human-associated habitat; material: faeces... | reverse complement strand
AGGCAGCGTTACGGTGAGCACGCCGTCGTTTACTCTGGCTGCGATAGCCTCCTTCTCAACGTCGTCGGGCAGCAGCAGCGTCTGTTCAAACTTGCTGTAGGCAAACTCGCGGCGCAGATAGTGGCTCTTCTTGTCCTCCTCTTTCTTCTCGGTGTGGGCCTCCATGTGTATATGCAGGTTGCCGTCCTTGTCGATGTTCACGTTGAAGTCGTCCTTGGTCATTCCCGGGGCAGCCACTTCTACGGTGTAGTCTTTCTCGGTTTCCTTGACGTTGATGGCCGGTGCCGTAGCCTTAGTTCTTGTCATGAAGTCTGTGTCAAAGAAGTCGTTGAAAACTTCGGGCATCCAATTGTTTCTGCTAATTACTGGTAACATAATAAATCCTCCTTATAATTTTTTTATCCTTTCATTTTTCTGCCGCCCTGCCCGCCGGTTTCCCGGCCGCGGCCTTGCGGCTGCCTGAGGCTCCTGAGCCAAAGGCTTTCGCTTACATAAGTGCAATATGCGTGCCACTTACAGATTTAGACAAATTGACATTAATAATTGACAATTTGTCAGAAATAATTAAATTATTTAACCTTTTGAACCAAAAACACTAGCATTTTGTCAGAATACGATAGCCTACCCCACCCTTCGCAGCACCAAAACATGCACTATCGTTATGCCGTAGCCCTAAATTACGGCACAGGTCCGTCATCATGCAGGCAAAAGCCGCGCAAGCTCCCAATTTCTAAGAGGATGCCTTTTGCATCATAAAAGAATACCTTTTACACGCCAAAAGGGCAACTTTTGCAGGCTGAAACACGGCATTTTGCAGCCGAACGCCCATAGAACAGATAACCGCCTGATTATCAATATATTACACAACATGCAAATATTATAACGGAGACAACAGCATGACTTTCACTCAAAATGCCGGCACGGCAGGCTGGATGGCGTTAAGCGCAAGCATGGAGAACCAACTGGAATGAAACAGACAAAAGCCGCTAATGGCACAAACGAAAGGCAGGGGCACAAAAAAAGGCAGGGCGCACAACGGCGCCCCGCCCATGGAGACTATGAAAAAATAAATTTATAGCGTTCTTTCCATTAGTCGTTCAACTTAGCCTTGATGAACTCGCGGTTCAGACGGGCTATGTTGGCGATGGTCTCGTTCTTCGGGCACTCAGCCTCGCAGGCGCGGGTGTTGGTGCAGTTACCGAATCCGAGCTCTTCCATCTTCATTATCATTGCCTTGGCACGCTTAGCAGCCTCGGGACGACCCTGGGGCAGAAGAGCCAGCTGGCTAACCTTAGAGCTTACGAAAAGCATGGCAGAACCGTTCTTGCAGGCAGCAACACAAGCGCCGCAGCCGATACAAGTAGCGCAGTCCATAGCCTCGTCGGCAGCCTCTTTAGGTATAAGAATGGCGTTAGCGTCCTGGGGCTGTCCGGTGCGTACGGTGATATATCCGCCTGCCTGTATGATCTTGTCGAATGCTCCGCGGTCAACCATGCAGTCCTTGATAACAGGGAATGCAGCCGAACGCCACGGCTCAACGGTGATAACGTCGCCGTCCTTGAACTTACGCATATACAGCTGGCATGTTGTAGCTCCGGTGTTAGGGCCGTGAGGATGTCCGTTGATGTAGAGCGAGCACATGCCGCAGATGCCCTCGCGGCAGTCGTGGTCGAACACGAACGGCTCCTTGCCTTCCTCAATGAGCTGCTCGTTCAGAATGTCGAGCATCTCGAGGAAAGATGTATCATCGGGGATGTCCTTCATCTCGCGTGTGTCAAAATGGCCCTCGGCTTTCGGTCCGTTCTGACGCCAGAATTTCAGTGTGAATGAAATGTTTGCCATATTTTTAGTTCTTATAATTTCTGGTTTGTACTTTTATTGCTTCATAGTGCAGAGGCTCCTTGATAAGCTCTGGCGCCTTCTCGTCGCTGCCCTGGTACTCCCAGCAGCCTACATAGAAGAAGTTTTCGTCGTCGCGCTTAGCCTCGCCTTCCTCAGTCTGGTACTCCTCACGGAAGTGACCGCCGCATGACTCGTTACGAGAGAGAGCGTCGTAAGCCACGAGCTCGCCCATTGTGATGAAGTCGCGCAGGTGTATAGCCTTGTCAAGCTCGGTGTTAAGACCCTCTTTTGAGCCCGGGATAAACAGGTTGGTCTCAAACTCCTTGCGTATTTTCTTGATCTTCTCGAGACCTGTCTTCAGGCCCTCGGCTGTACGGCCCATGCCCACATACTCCCACATTACGTGGCCAAGCTCCTTGTGGATAGAGTCGACAGAGCGCTTGCCCTTGATGTTCATCAGGCGGTCGATTTCAGCCTGAACGGCCTTTTCAGCCTCCTCAAACTCGGGCAGGTCGGTAGAGATGCGAGGCCAGATAGACTGGTCGGCCAGATAGTTCTGTATGGTGTAAGGCAGAACGAAGTAGCCGTCGGCCAGACCCTGCATAAGAGCTGACGCACCCAGACGGTTGGCACCATGGTCAGAGAAGTTGCACTCGCCGATGGCGAACAGACCTGTGATGCTTGTCATGAGCTCATAGTCAACCCAGATACCGCCCATTGTATAGTGGATGGCAGGATAGATCATCATCGGGTTGTAATACTTCACGCCGTTAATCTCGTTTGCAAGCTCGCCCGGATTGACGTCTGTGATTTCCTCATACATGTCGAAGAGGTTGCCGTAGCGCTGGCGTACAACGTCGATACCGAGGCGCTCGATGCTCTCAGAGAAGTCGAGGAACACGGCCAGACCTGTGTTGTTAACGCCGAAGCCCTTGTCGCAGCGCTCCTTGGCAGCACGCGAAGCAACGTCGCGGGGAACGAGGTTACCGAATGCCGGATAGCGGCGCTCCAGATAGTAGTCGCGGTCTTCCTCAGGAATGTCGCTTCCCTTCTTTGTTCCAGCCTGCAGAGCCTTGGCGTCCTCAAGCTTCTTGGGCACCCAGATACGTCCGTCGTTACGCAGAGACTCAGACATAAGCGTAAGCTTCGACTGGTTGTCTCCGTGTACAGGGATACATGTCGGGTGGATCTGAACGTAAGAAGGATTGGCGAAGTAAGCGCCCTTGCGGTAGCAAGACATGGCAGCTGTACAGTTACAGCCCATGGCGTTGGTTGAAAGGAAGTATGTGTTACCGTATCCGCCGGTAGCTATAACCACTGCGTTGGCAGAGAAGCGCTCCAGCTTTCCGGTTACGAGATTCTTGGCAATGATACCACGTGCGCGGCCGTCAACGAGCACAACGTCTTCCATTTCGTAGCGTGTGTAGAGCTTAACGCGGCCTGCGTGTATCTGGCAGCTGAGTGCAGAGTAGGCACCGAGCAGCAGCTGCTGGCCTGTCTGACCCTTAGCGTAGAATGTACGTGACACCTGAGCACCGCCGAACGAACGGTTGGCAAGCATGCCGCCGTATTCGCGTGCGAAAGGAACACCCTGTGCAACACACTGGTCGATGATGTTGTTAGACACCTCAGCCAGACGGTAAACGTTAGCCTCGCGTGCACGGTAGTCACCACCCTTCACTGTGTCGTAGAACAGACGGTAAACAGAGTCGCCGTCGTTCTGATAGTTCTTGGCAGCGTTGATACCGCCCTGAGCAGCGATAGAGTGAGCGCGGCGCGGAGAGTCCTGTATGCAGAAGTTCAACACGTTGAAGCCCATCTCGCCCAGGCTGGCTGCTGCACTGGCACCTGCCAGACCCGTACCTACGACGATAACGTCGAGCTTCAGCTTGTTCTTAGGGTTAACCAGGCGCTGATGTGCCTTATAGTTGGTCCATTTTTCAGCTATCGGACCTTCAGGTATTCTGGAATCTATTTGTTTTGCCATAATATTCTTTCTAAATAATTATGAATTTTGAGTTACGCATTTTGAACTACAATTACAACAGGCTCGGTGCGCATCCGAAAGCGAAAGCAAGCACTACAACGAGGAAGCCCAGCATGAGGAGAGTTGTGTAAACCAGGCCGATGACCTTCCAGCGCTGGAACCAAACCTTGCCGCTCCATCCGAAAGTCTGCATTGCGCTCCAGAATCCGTGTGAGAGGTGGAACCAGATAGCAGCAAGCCAGATGATGTAAAGCACAACGTAAACCGGGCAAGAGAATGTGTCTACGATGTAGGCAAATCCGTCAGCCGGATGATGAGGAACGCTGATGCCTGTCAGTTCGGCAAACATCATGTTGTACCAGAAGTTGAACAAGTGAAGCAGAAGACCGAGCAGAACGATGATGCCGAGCACCAGCATGTTCTGAGAAGCCCACTCCACCTTAGAGGGACGTGTTGTCACAGCGTAGCGCTCGTTTCCGCGTGCACGGCGGTTCTGCATTGTCAGCAGGAACGCATATACGATGTGAATCACCGCAAGAGCCGCAAGAGCCAGAGTTGCAACAAGTGCATACCAGTTGGCTCCGAGGAACTCACAAACCATGTTGTAAGCATCTCCTGAGAAAAGAGCTACTACGTTCATTGACATGTGGAACGTCAAGAACAGGATAAGCGCAATACCTGTTACGGACATCACGACTTTCCTTCCAATAGATGAATTACATAACCACATAAATGATTGAAATTTAAGTATTTAACTGTATTAATTAATAATGTTTCTCTACATTTAAGTGTACTGCATAACCCAAGGTCAGCCCCGCCGCAATACCTTCTTTTAGGTATTTTAGCGTTTATTATGAGGATGCAAATATACTCTATTTTAGCGATAAATCAAACTATTTCATCAAAAATTCAATTTAATTTCTTACTTTTGCGCCAAATTGATATTGCTCTAAAAATTATAAGGATAATATGCTTCTTAAATATGACGTCATCGTGATAGGCGGCGGACACGCCGGCTGCGAGGCTGCCACGGCCTCGGCCAACATGGGCGCAAGCACCTGCCTTGTGACGATGGACATGAACAAAATTGCGCAGATGAGCTGCAATCCGGCCATCGGCGGAATAGCAAAGGGACAGATTGTCAGGGAAATCGACGCGCTGGGCGGACAGACGGCAATAGTGACCGACGCCACAGCCATACAGTTCAGGATGCTCAACCGCTCAAAAGGCCCTGCCGTGTGGAGCCCGAGGGCACAATGCGACAGAGGCAAGTTTATATGGAAATGGCGCGAGGTGCTCGACACGACGCCCAACCTCGACATCTGGCAGGACGAGGCCTGCGAGCTCATAGTAGAGAACGGCGAGGCCGCGGGAGTGAAGACCGTGTGGGGCGTTGAGCTGAGAGCCAAGAGCGTGGTGATAACGGCGGGAACCTTCCTGAACGGACTGCTGCACATAGGACGCAAGCAGCTGCCAGGCGGACGCATAGCCGAACCGGCCGTGAAAGACCTGACCGAAAGCATAACACGCCACGGAATAAGAAGCGCAAGGATGAAGACCGGCACGCCGGTGCGCATAGACATGAGGTCGGTGCACTTTGAGGACATGGAGATACAGGAGGGCGAAAACGACTTCCACCAGTTCAGCTTCATGGCTCCCCACCGACAGCTCAGGCAGCTGCCGTGCTGGACATGCTATACAAACAAGGAGGTGCACGACACGCTGAGAAGCGGACTGGCCGACTCGCCGCTCTACAACGGACAGATACAGAGCATAGGGCCGCGCTACTGCCCCTCGATAGAAACAAAGCTGGTAACCTTCCCCGACAAGGAGCAGCACCCGCTCTTCCTCGAGCCTGAAGGCGAAACCACCAACGAGATGTATCTCAACGGATTCTCGTCGAGCATGCCGATGGAGGTGCAGATTGCAGCACTGAGAAAAATTCCGGCGCTGCGCGACGCCAAGGTCTACCGTCCGGGCTACGCCATCGAGTACGACTTCTTCGACCCTACCCAGCTCGACCACTCGCTCGAGTCTAAGATAATAAAAGGTCTGTTCCTTGCCGGACAGGTGAACGGAACCACAGGATACGAGGAGGCAGGCGGCCAGGGAACCATTGCCGGAATAAATGCGGCGATAAGATGCGGCGGCGGCGAGCCGTTCATTCTTCACCGCGACGAGGCATACATCGGCGTGCTCATTGACGACCTCGTGACGAAAGGCGTCGACGAACCTTACCGAATGTTCACAAGCCGCGCCGAATACAGAATACTGCTCCGACAGGACGACGCCGACGCCCGACTGACCGAGAAGGCCTACAACCTCGGTCTGGCAAAGCGCGACAGATACGACTGGTGGATGCAGAAGAAGGAAGCGATGGAAAGCATCATAAACTTCTGCGCCACTACTCACGTCAAGCCGAAGGACATCAACGCGGCGCTCGAGTCGCTCGGCACCACCCCGCTGCGCGAAGGATGCAAGCTGATCGACCTCGTGGCCCGTCCGCAGATCAACCTGCAGAATCTTTCAGAACTTGTGCCCGAACTGAAGCAGCTCATCGCCTCGCTGCCCAACCGCAACGATGAAACGGCAGAGGCTGCAGAGATAAAAATGAAATACAAGGGTTACATCGAACGCGAGCGGATTGTGGCCGACAAAATGCACCGCCTGGAGAACATCAAAATAAAGGGCCATTTCAACTATCTCGAGATGGAACAGCTCTCGACCGAGGCCCGTCAAAAGCTTGCAAAAATCAACCCCGACACGCTGGCTCAGGCAAGCCGAATTCCGGGTGTCTCGCCGAGCGACATCAACATCATGCTGGTGCTGATGAAAAGGTAAAACAGCCGTATGTTTCACGTGAAACAAAATGAGCATTTTTTGTTAAGCGAAAACGTTGGAACCGACTGAAAGATAGTAAGATACAAAATCGGGACACAAATTTACTTTAAGGCGAAATTTGATGTTCCTCACGATAAAAAGGAGCAATATTTCAGAACGTCTGACTCCTCTTATTATGCCCTCCGGGTGTCCCTGCCGAGGCACGGCTCTGCCCTGCCCCGACAGCTGCCGTGAGGCGATGCCCGAGACGCCGAAAAGCCACTTTCTAAAAGGTGGCCTTTCAGCGTGCAAAAGGTATCCTTTCGGGCTGCAAAAGACCACCTTTTGCGAGCCAAAAGACGGCCTTTTGGAAAGCCCGAAAAACAACCCTTTGCAACGGCAGCAGTCTGCCGCCGAAGAATGCGGCCACGATTTCGGCAGAAATATCTGACGGCAAAAAGCAGAAACAGCATAAGCCGCGACAGCATCTGCCCGCAGCGACAAAACGCAACACAGCGGGCGAAAAAGGCGGAAGCACGGACGAAAAAGCCCCACGGCAAGAATATGCGCCGGAAAGGCAGAAAAACGCCGCAGGCGGAAAAACCATGCGGCAGCGCAACCGGAAAACAAAGCCGCCGCAACGCCATGCCGCACACATATAATATATATAGCGCACAACGCGCCGAAAACAGCGAACAAGAGATAATATTAGTATAAAGTACGTAACTAAAAAGAAAAGATGAACAACAAAACACTATTGGAGAATCTGAGATGTATTCCTGATTTTCCGCAGAAAGGAGTAAATTTCAGAGACGTAACAACACTGTTTAAGAATCCGAAATGTCTCCAGATAATGGAAGACGAGCTTTACGAGATGTACAAAGACAAGGGCGTAACCAAGATTGTGGGCATAGAGAGCCGCGGCTTCGTCATGGCCTCTGCACTGGCCATAAAGCTCAACGCCGGCGTTGTTTTGTGCCGTAAGCCCGGCAAGCTGCCCGGCGAAACCGTACAGGAGAGCTACTCGAAGGAGTACGGCACCGACACTATCGAGATTCATAAGGACGCCATCACCGAGGACGACATCGTGCTGCTGCACGACGACCTGCTGGCTACAGGCGGCACCATGAAGGCTGCGTACGACCTTGTGAAGAAGTTTAACCCGAAGAAAGTATACGTAAACTTCCTCATCGAACTTATACACGAAGACCTCAACGGCCGCAGCAACTTCGAAGAAGGCACAGACATAACAAGCCTGCTGCAGGTATAATTATTTAGGAGTAAAAGGAGTTAGAGTAGTTATCGCCCACTGCGCGGGCTAAGGAGTTAAAGCCATTAGCCCACGCTTTATTACAAAACTTCTTATGTTGCAAGAGCAAAACAACGGGCATTATTTATATCTTTAAAAGAGTATTCAGAAATATAAGACTGATACTTTATAGAAGCTACCATTACGTATGCCGACACATTATAGCATTCCGAAACGCTACAGACATGATGCTATAATATTCATCAAGCCAAAGCTCACTACATACAGAATAAGGACACATAGGCAAGGCGTATTCAACCGGCAAGGCAAATGGCTTTAACTACTCTAACTACCATAACTCCTTTAACTCCTCCGTTTAAAGTTTCACGTGAAACAAAATTTTTCAAAACCATTTTAAATAAGGCACTTACGCGGCATGACTAAAGAAGAAAACGAGAAGAGGCTGGCACGGCTGAAGGCCATTGTGAGCAACCTGCCCGACAAGCCGGGCAGCTATCAATACTATGACGAGAGCGGCACCATAATATATGTTGGCAAGGCCAAGAACCTGAAGAACCGCGTGTCGTCCTACTTTCATAAGGAAGTGGACAGATACAAGACCAAGGTGCTTGTAAGCAAGATTCACGACATAACATATACCGTGGTGAACAGCGAAGAAGACGCGCTGCTGCTCGAGAACAGTCTGATAAAGAAATATCAGCCCAAATACAACATTCTGCTCAAAGACGGCAAGACTTATCCCTCTATCTGCGTAACTAAAGAATATCTGCCGCGCATATTCAAGACGCGCACAATAAACAAGAAATGGGGCTCTTATTACGGCCCTTACAGCCATCTGCCTTCGATGTATGCCGTGCTCGACCTGATAAAAAAGCTGTATAAGCCGCGCACCTGCCGCTTTCCCATAACGCGCGAAGGCATCGAACAGGGCAAATATAAGCCCTGCCTGGAGTATCACATCAAGAACTGCGGCGCGCCGTGCATAGGCAAACAGAGCTACGAGGAGTATCAGGAGAGCATCGCCCAGGCGCGCGAAATACTGAAAGGAAACACGCGCGAACTGTCTAAAATGCTCTTCGCGCAGATGCAGAAACTGGCCGAAGAACTACGTTTTGAGGAGGCAGAAGCCATAAAACAGAAGTATCTGCTGCTCGAAAACTTCTGTTCTAAGAGCGAAGTGGTGAGCCACACGATCAATAATGTAGACGTTTTCTCGGTAACAGACGACGAAAAAACGGCCTATGTGAACTATATCCACGTGATGAACGGCAGCATAAACCAGGCCTTCACGTTCGAGATGAAGAAGAAGCTGAACGAGAGCGAAGACGAGATTCTGCAGCTCGGAATACTGCAAATACGCGAGAAAGTGGGCAGTACGTCGCGCGAAATAATAGTGCCTTTTATCCCCGACATGACGCTCGAAGGCGTTACGTTCACCGTGCCGCAGCGAGGCGACAAGAAGACGCTGCTCGACCTGTCGGTGATGAACGGCAAGCAGTATCGTTTCGACCGCCTCAAACAGGCCGAAAAGCTCAATCCGGAGCAGAAATCAGTGCGCCTGATGAAGGAAATTCAGAACGCCCTGAAGCTGCCCAAGATGCCTTATCAGATAGAGATGTTCGACAACTCTAACATCAGCGGAACCGACGCCGTGGCGGCCTGCGTGGTGTTCAAGAAGATGAAACCGAGCAAGAAAGACTACCGGAAATACATAATAAAGACGGTTACAGGCCCCGACGACTATGCCTCGATGCAGGAGGTTGTAAGGCGCCGCTACACCCGTCTGCGCGACGAAGGACAGCCCCTGCCCGACCTCATCATAACCGACGGCGGACAGGGACAGATGAGCGTGGTGAGAGAGGTTGTTGAGGGCGAACTTCACATCGACATTCCTATAGCCGGACTGGCCAAAGACGACCGCCACCGCACCAACGAACTGCTCTACGGATGGCCGCCCGTAGTGGTCGGAATGAAGACCGACAGCGAGCTTTTCCACCTGCTTACGCACATGCAGGACGAGGTTCACCGCTTTGCCATAACCTTCCACCGCGACAAGCGCAGCAAGCATGCACTGCACTCGGAACTGGACGACATTAAGGGCATCGGACCCAAGACAAAAGACCTGCTGCTGAAGGAACTTAAAACGGTGAAGCGCATAAAGGAGGCAAGCATTGAAGAAATAGCAGCGATTATAGGGCCTTCTAAGGCAAAAATAATTGCTGAACACTTTGAAAACACATAAAAATAAGGACCAAATATCATACAAAGAACAACATAATGCGTATAAAAGCCTATACACATTGACATTCTTTAACTATATAATACGATGATATTCGCACTCAAAAAAGTATATTTGTGATTTAGAATGCAACAAAACAAAGCCTTATGATAAAGAACAAAATAATAACAATCTGCGCTGTCCTGCTGTCACTAATTCAACCTTTGCCGTCTGCGTCAAACGGCATAACAGCCAACAACATTTCATCATCAAAAAGCACGACAATACAAAGCCACAAAGAAAGTGCAAGCAGTAAAGAACACAATACAGCCTACGATGACGAAAGCGATGTCCTGGACATCAAAAAGACATCAATAATGTACAAAAAATTTCTCAATGCATCAACAGACAGCACCGGCAGCTATGACAGCCAACTAATCATATTACCGCAGTACAGCTACGACGAAAAAACAATGCACACAGTGTTGACACTGAACCTCTCAAGCAACGACGGAAGCGAATCAAACAACGACGTACTGCAAAAGATGAAAAGCTTATCACAAAAGCATGAATCCAAATACGACATGATAGGCTATGCTACTATAATGTTCGATGATGAAGAAGAGTTTACATGCCTTATGATGTACGCTTACAAGGAAGATGCAAAAATTCCTTACCACGCCATCTACCTCATCTTAAGTCAAACACAAGAAAGCAACCGAATCGACGAGATAAACGATGGCACATGGAATATCTGGAGTAAGCTGAAATATGTCAACTCACGTCTTACAAAAAAGAATATCAGCTTTATAACTTTAAGCGACATTAACAAGAACTATATCGGATATATCGGTCTTGACTCATCGACAAAAGAATGCATGTACAGCATCCTTCACAAATTAGGCGACAATCTCGGTTCACACGAAATATACAAATATAACTGGGAATAACCTGGAACAAAAAAAAGAAAGAAGAGATATGAAGATAGTAATACAGCGCGTAAGCCGCGCGTCGGTAACGATTGACGGACAGGTAAAGTCGGCCATCGGCAAGGGCTACATGATACTGCTCGGAGTGGCAGAAGGCGACACGTCGGAAGACGTCGACTGGCTGGTAAAGAAGGTGGCATCGCTGCGCGTCTTCGACGACGAGCAGGGCGTGATGAACATACCTATAACAGCCATCAACGGCGAGATACTCGTCATCAGCCAGTTTACCCTGCTGGCATCCTACAAGAAGGGCAACCGCCCATCATGGATTCATGCCGCCAAGCATGAAGTTTCTATTCCGCTATACAACGAGTTCTGCGACAAGCTGAGCCGCGAAATAGGCCGCCATGTAGGCACGGGCGAGTTTGGAGCCGACATGAAGGTTGAGCTGGTGAACGACGGCCCCGTAACCATCTGCATGGACACCAGACACAAGGAATAGCCGCCACGCACAGTGCATCAGGCAGGCCAAGACGGCAGCTGAAAGCACGACAGACCGCATTTAAGGCCCTCTGAGGCCGCAAAACAGCACCGGCGGCATAGTTATAGGCAAAAGAAGAGAAAACGCCTTACAGGCAAAATAAACACGTAAATATATGGACAACGACATAACAATACGCGAGGCACAGCAGCTCGTAGACCAATGGATAAGGCAGTATGGCGTGCGCTACTTCAGCGAACTGACCAACATGGCATGCCTCACCGAGGAGGTGGGCGAGCTGGCGCGCATCATGGCACGCAAGTATGGCGACCAGAGCTTCAAGCAGGGCGAAGAACAAGACCCGGCAGACGAGATGGCCGACGTGCTGTGGGTGCTGATGTGCCTGGCAAACCAGACGGGAGTTGACCTCACGGAGGCACTCAGAAAGAACCTCGAAAAGAAGACCAGCCGCGACAAGACGAGGCATATAAACAATGAAAAATTAAAAAGTAAAAATTAAAAATTATATCATTATGGCAACAGAAAACGACAACAAGAAGCACGAATGCTCACACGAGCACAAGCACGAGACAGAGTTTCCGAAAATGAGCAAATACGACGAGGCTCTGAGCAAATATAACACTGAGATAGACGACGCTGAAGTGCGCGAGGCAGTAAAGAAGATTATAGCCGAGAAGGTGCACGAGAACGACACGCCGGAGATAAAGAAATTCCTCTTCGGAAGCATCGAACTGACATCGCTCAAGACCACCGACTCGGAGGAAAGCATACTGGCTTTCACGGAGAAGGTGAACGAGTTTGACGCCACCTACCCCGACCTGCCCCACGTGGCAACAATCTGCGTATATCCATGCTTTGCCAAGACGGTGAGCGAGTCGCTCGAAATCGACGGCGTTGAGATAGCCTGTGTGTCAGGTAGTTTCCCGTCTTCACAGGCCGTTATCGAGGTCAAAGTGGCCGAGACAGCACTTGCCGTTAAGGACGGAGCAACAGAGATTGACATCGTTATGCCCGTGGGCAAGTTCCTCAGCGGCGACTATGAGGGCGTGGCCGACGACATCAACGAGCTGAAACAGGCATGCGGCGAAGCTCCTATGAAGGTTATCCTCGAGACAGGATGCCTCAAGACAGCCTCTAACATAAAGAAGGCTTCGATAATAGCAATGTATGCCGGTGCCGACTATATCAAGACTTCTACGGGCAAGCTTGAGCCTGCCGCTACGCCGGAGGCTGCTTACGTGATGTGCCAGGCCATCAAGGAATACTACGACGAGACAGGCATACAGATTGGTTTTAAGCCCGCTGGAGGCATCAATTCGGTGATGGACGCACTTATCTACTACACCATCGTTAAAGAGGTTCTGGGCGAAAAATGGCTCACCAACAAGTGGTTCCGCCTCGGCACAAGCCGTCTGGCCAACATGCTGCTAAGCGAACTGCTCGGCGAAGAGACAAAATTCTTCTAAAAGAGGGATTGTGAGGGCCCAAAGATGATGGGACCTATAAGACTTATGGGGCTGATACAGCATGAGCATAATAGGCTAACTTACAGCTGATTAGCCATGTTTTACAGCCTCATAAGTCATTTTTAACCTTAACAACAAGCCGTAAAACGCGGCATTTAACCTGCATCAAAAACACACGGAAAACAACTGTATTCAGCAGCGCGGACACTACAGATAACTTATTGTTTATCAGAAGGCTGAATACATTTATGACATCACTTTTTATTTTGCGCATAAATATCTCGACAAGGCCGACCGAACCATCTACCAGATGATTCAGGCTGCACGCTCAGGCAAACAGAATATTGCCGAGGGAAGCGCAGCAAGCTGCACCTGGAGAGAGACCGAACTGAAGCTTACAAACGTTGCAAAAGCCAGTCTGCAGGAGTTTTTAATTGATTACGAGGACTATCTGAGAGTAAGAAATCTTGAACAATGGAGCGTCAACAGCACTAAGGCAATGCAGACAAGAAAGGCTTGCAAGAAGCATACAGACAGCGCCTATTTCCGCAAGACCATAACGGTAAGGCCGGACGAGACAATAGCCGACATAGCGATAACTCTTATTCATCAGACTGACTCGCTGCTGAGAAAGCTCATAGATCATCTTAAAACCGAGTTTCTGACACACGGAGGAATAAAAGAAGAGATGTATGCTGCACGCAAAGAATGGCGCAGACAGAACAAATAATAAGTCGACAAAAAACGCAGAGCCTGCCCTTTCAGCAAGCTCTGCGCAATATCTGATATCTCTGATTTTCAACAACTTACAGGTCGCATAAGTCCCATTACTCCCATAACAGTTCTCATCGCTCCCAAATCTCTCTATCGCTCTCTACCCTACTTTACTTTGTCCTCTCAATGACAAAGCTCAGATAGGCCTCGAGACTGCGGCGAAGCGCGTCGTCAGTAACCTCAGTTTCGATAAACTCCATTGCCTCGCGGCGCATTTCCTCCATGCGTTTCTCGGCATATTCAATGCCCCCGTGCTCCTTGGTATAGTCCACCAGGATGGCTATTTCGTCCTGAGTTATCGTGCGCTCCTTCACCTTGTAAGCCAGCTTGCGTATGCTGTCTGGCGCCGAATTATTCACGGCATAAATGGCAGGCAGCGTCAGCTTGCCCTCAGCCATGTCGTTGCCCGTAGGCTTGCCTATTTCCGACGAGTCGTAATAGTCGAAGATGTCGTCTCTTATCTGGAAGATTATGCCCAGCGTCTGACCGAATTTCATGGCCTTGCCTATCTCGCTTTCAGGCATTCCAGCAGATATCGCACCCATTGCGCAGCATGCCTCAAAGAGTGCGGCGGTCTTCTGGCGTATCACATTATAATAGATTTCTTCTGAAATCTGCTCGTTGGATATGCTCGTAAGCTGCAGTATCTCGCCGTTAGACAGCGTCCTTCCCAGTTCAGCCAAATATTTGATTATCAGTTCGTTGTGTGTCTCAGCCACATGCAGCAGCGCCGTAGAAAGGATATAGTCGCCAATGAGCACTGCCACCTTGTTGTCATACAGGGCGTTGACCGATGCCTGGCCGCGCCTCTCGGTGCTCTCGTCAACCACGTCGTCGTGCACCAAGCTGGCCGTATGCAGCAGCTCCAGGCCCACTGCGGCGTGCAGTGTGGCACTGCTCACCGAGCCATAATTCTTGGCCATGAGCAGTATTAGCATGGGGCGCATGCGCTTTCCGGCGCGCTGGCGTATACGCCTGAAGATTTCTTCCTGCAGGTTGTCCGTATGTGTGAGCGACTTGTTGAACAGACTGATGAAGTCATCGAGTTCTGCTTTTATGGGCTCCTTAATAAGAGATAAATAATCCATCATGCTGCAATTTTAATACAAAAGTAATTATTTTATCGGATTAATGCTAAAAAATTAGTAATTTTACACGTAAAAAACTCATATTACATGGATAAGCTGTTCCTTTTTGACGCCTACGCGCTGATATACCGCTCGTATTACGCATTTATAAAGAACCCCCGTATCAACTCTAAAGGGCTCAACACGTCGGCCGTGATGGGCTTCTGCAACACGCTGCACGAAGTGCTCACGAAAGAAAAGCCCACATATCTGGGAGTGGCCTTTGACCCCCACGGCCCCACCTTCCGCACAGAGGCCTACGCCGAATATAAAGCGCAGAGAGAGGAGACGCCCGAGGACATACGCCGCGCTGTGCCCATCATAAAGAGCCTGCTCAAGGCCATGCGCATACCGGTGCTCGAGGCCGAAGGATACGAGGCCGACGACGTGATAGGCACGCTAGCGCTCAAGGCCGGGGCTGAAGGCGTAGAGACATATATGCTTACGCCCGACAAGGACTACGGACAGCTGGTAAGAGAGAACGTCATGATGTACCGTCCGCGCCACGGCGGAGGATATGAAACTCTCGACGCCGAGAAGGTGTGCGCCAAGTATGGCATTGCAAACACAAGTCAGGTGATCGACCTTTTGGGACTGATGGGCGACTCGGCCGACAACATTCCGGGATGTCCGGGCGTCGGCGAGAAGACTGCCGTGAAACTTATCAACGAGTTTGGCAGCGTGGAGCAGCTGCTCGAGCAGACCGACAAACTGAAGGGTGCACTCAAGAAAAAAGTTGAAGAGAATGCCGAGCAGATAAAATTCTCGAAATTCCTCGCGACGATAAAAACCGACGTGCCGGTTGAGCTCAACCTCGACGAACTGAAGGTGAGCGAGCCCGACGCCGACGAACTTCGCAAAATCTTCACCGAACTGGAGTTTAAGACGCTCGCAGACAAGTTTCTTAACAAAGCTGAAAATAATAAAAAAAGCGTTCAAATTCAACTCGATTTATTCGCAGAAAATCCGACCGACGGCCAAGTTTTTTCAAAAAACGCGAGTCTGAGAGCGTTAAACGAACTGCCTCACACATACAAACTCATTGATAATGAGGAAGAAATGAAGAAAATCTGTGATTTTTTCATGACAAAAAAAATTCTCAGTCTAGACACAGAAACCACTTCAACGAGCGCAATCGATGCCGAATTGGTCGGTTTGAGCTTCTCTGTGAAGGAATTTGAGGCGTTCTACGTGCCCGTTCCTGCCAATCGTGAAGAAGCGCAAAAGATAGTTAACATATTTAAACCGCTATACGAAAGCCCTGAAATCGTCAAAGTAGGACAAAACATCAAGTACGACATGGAGGTGCTGGCAAGCTACGGCGTGTGCGTGGCAGGTCAGCTGTTCGACACGATGATAGCCCACTACCTCATCCAACCCGAGCTTCGCCACAACATGGACTACATGGCTGAGACGTGTCTCGGATATCAGACCATACACATAGAGGAACTTATCGGACCGAAGGGAAAGAAACAGAAGTCGATGAGAGATCTGCCTCCCGAGCAGATTGTCGACTATGCCGCCGAGGACGCCGACGTCACGCTGCGACTGAAAAACTATCTTGAACCGAAACTCGAGGAGGTAGGCGTAACCCAACTCTTCTACGAAATAGAGATGCCATTGGTGCGAGTGCTCGCCGAGATGGAGCTAAACGGAGTGAGGATAGACACGGCGGCGCTGGCAGAGACGTCGGAGATTCTGACCAAGAGGCTCAGCGACATAGAGAAGCGCATATACGAGCTGGCTGGCGAAGAGTTTAACATAGCGTCGCCCAAGCAGGTTGGCGAAATATTGTTCGGCAAGCTGAAGATTGTGGAGAAGCCCAAGAAGACAAAGACGGGACAATATGTTACATCGGAGGAGGTGCTGCAACAGCTCAGCGGAAAGCACGAGGTTGTGGGTAAGATACTGGAACACAGAGGATTAAAGAAGCTGTTAGGCACATACGTCGACGCGCTGCCGAAGCTGATAAACCCGCGGACCGGACACATACACACATCGTTCAACCAGACCGCCACGGCCACCGGCCGACTCTCTTCGTCTGACCCTAACCTGCAGAACATCCCCGTGCGCGGAGAGGACGGCAAGGAGATACGCAAGGCGTTCATACCCGAGGAAGGCTGCCTGTTCTTCTCGGCCGACTACAGTCAGATTGAGCTGCGCGTGATGGCTCATCTCAGCGGCGACGAGAACATGATAGAAGCCTTCCGTTCTGGCCACGACATACATGCCGCAACGGCTGCAAAGATATACAAAGAGGACATTGCCGACGTAACGCGCGACCAGCGCACCAAGGCCAAGCGCGCCAACTTCGGCATAATATACGGCATCACGGTGTTCGGTCTGGCAGAGCGTCTGGACATCAGCCGGCAGGAGGCGTCGCAGCTGATAGACGGCTACTTCATCACCTTCCCGAAGGTGCACGAATACATGGAGAAGGCCAAGCAGACGGCGCGCGAACATGGCTACGTAGAGACATTCTTCCGTCGCCGCCGCTATCTGCCCGACATCAATTCGCACAACGGCACGGTGCGCGGCTTTGCCGAGCGCAACGCCATCAACGCCCCGATACAAGGCTCTGCCGCCGACATAATAAAGGTGGCCATGGTACGCATCTACAAGCGCTTCAAGGACGAAAATCTGCGCTCCAAGATGATTCTTCAGGTGCACGACGAACTCAACTTCAGCGTTGTACCTGAGGAGAAAGAGACTGTTGAGCGCATAGTTTTGGAAGAGATGCAGGGCGCATACAAGCTCAACGTACCATTAGTTGCCGACTGCGGCTGGGGTGCCAACTGGCTTGAAGCACACTAAATTTAAGTGAAAATGACATTACGAAATATTCAGGTATGCCAATAAACAAGACAAGTGCAACGGTCAATTCCGACTGTTGCACTTTTAAATTATATCAGAAAGACATCAAAACTTGCCCTAAGACCAAAACCTGACGACAACCTGAAACGCAATGGGCTGAACCGCTCAACATATTGTCAATCAGAATATTATACAGCAACATTATGCAGACATAAACAGACATGACAAAACTATATCAAAAGCACATAAGCGTGCAACAAGAAAAAAGCAGAGAAAATTAGCTAAAACTAAACACCTCAACACTTAATTATTCGCCAAAAAACACTATATTTGCCATACAATAATACCTAATTTCATCTAACCTATGGCATACCAATTTAAGATTAAACTGCTGAACGTGAAGAAACCGCCTGTATGGCGAAGAGTCATCATACCAGAGAACTGCACTTTTGAAGAATTTCACCACACAATACAGATAAGCTTCTGATGGAACAACGAACATCTGCACAGATTTGGCGAGAAGCCCTACGGAGGCAACTTTGAGATAAGCTCAAGATGCTACGATGACGACATGTTAAGCAACGTAGACAGCAATATGTACAGAAAAAACCTTGATGAGCAGGAAACTAAGCTGTGCGACGTGTTCGGCACTGACCGCCAAAAGCTGCTGTATGTCTACGACTTCGGCGACGACTGGGTGCATGAGATAGTGCTCGAGGACATTCTGACCGTGATTTATCCTCACCCTGTATGCACCGCCGGAAAGGGCTGCTGCCCGCCCGAAAACTGCGGCGGACCTATGGGCTATGAGATGCTGAAGGAAACGCTCGAGAAGAAGCCTAACAGCGCGGAAGCGCGCCGCATAAGGGCTGAACTGGGCCTGAAAAAGGGTGAGCGCATTGAAGACTACAAACTTGATCTTGACGTAATTAACATAGAACTTAAAAATCTGAAATTTATAATGGAAGAAGAAATTGACGACGAGAGCCTCGACCTCTTTGAGCCGTTCTACGACGACGAATGGGCCGAGCAGATGCACTGTGCCGTAACAGTGTGCGACACAGAGGGAAAAATACTGTATATGAACGAGAAATCGCGCGCCACGTTTGCCAGCCACGGCGACCTGATTGGGCACAACATGTTCGAATGTCACAGCCCGCAGTCGCAGGCCAAGATACGCGAACTGATGGCCACAGACGGCACTAACTCGTACACGATACAGAAGAACGGAGTGAAGAAAATGATATATCAGACAACGTGGAAACGCGACGGCAAAGTGGCTGGCCTGGTAGAGATTTCGATGGTGATACCGGAGGAGATGCCGCACTATGTAAGGAGTTAAAGGAGTTAGAGTAGTTAAAGGAGTTAAAGCCATATGCTCTTCTTTGTAGGAGTTAAAGCCAAATGCTTTTCTTCGTAGGAGTTAAAGGAATTAAAGCCAAATGCACTAAAAAGGAAAGTGCCGATTAAAAATATCAAATAAATTGAATAGAAAATAAGATATACAACAAAGATTTATCTTAGTTCTTATGATTATGCAAGAAGCATTGTCATAAACAAAAATTAGAGGAGCTAACGTAGCTAAAAGTCTTTAAATAAAGCCTTGACGACATCATAAACAGCCGCAAGACATTTGACTTTAACTACTTTAACTCCTCTAACTTCTTTAACTACTTTTTATTAGAACAGCTTTGTCTTTCCGGCCAGAGTGTCGTGGTTGTTCTTCAGGTCAGTCCAGTCAACCTTAACCTTGGTGCTGATGCCGTTGATATACTTCTCGATGTTGGTATATCCGTCGCCTGTGCAGTCGCCGTTGGCGTCGCTCGGGTCGTTGGGGTTAAGACCGTTGGCAATCTCCCACTCGTCGGGCATACCGTCGCCGTCGGTGTCAACGCGGGGTTCACCCTTATATTCGGGATATCCGCCCATCTGAGCCGGGTCTGTAATGATGCCGTACTTGTAAGAGTCTTTGTCCAGACGGCGATACTTGAAGAAGCCGTCCTCGTTCTTCGACTTGTCGCTCAGTCCCCACATGTCGCCATAAGGATTCTCCTTCGGCAGCTTCTTCACATAGTAAGCCTTGCCTGTGCGAACCTCCTCGATGATGCGCTGGTCAACGATGTCGCGTATAGGCAGCGTTGCACCTACGTTCTCGAGCACGTAGTCGAATGTCTTTTCAGACGGAATGATGGTCATGTGAGCCATAGGGAACGGCTCGTTAGACTTCATCAGGGCCAGTACGTCCTCAGGCACGCCGCCCTCGCCCTTCAGGTCCTTGTCGGCAATCTGTATACCGCCGTCCCAGTTGTCTTTTGTAACAGCCTCGTTGCCTTCCATGATGTTGCCGATGGCATACACGCGGCCAAACTGCTGATACGGGAAGAGGTTCTTGCTGCGGCTCTCTGCCTTGACGATACGGTAGCCTATAGGCGAATCTTTCGGAGTGAGAGGTCCGGGCTTATAGTAGTTGTTGATGAAGTTGCTCATTGTAGAGAACTCGCCTCCGTCGGCAGTACGGTGAACCCAGTTGTATACGATGTTGTTCACGAAGTTGAACACACCGCCCCATCCTATTGACGGGTTACGGCCCGTGTTGTCGGCCCAGAGGTTACGCATGAATGTGGTGTTCTCGCCGCCGATGGTAGAGCCGAAGGCGTGGTTGTATGTGTCGAGCGCCTTAGCCGAGATAGTGTTCTGTATTGTAACGTTCACTGTAGGTTCCTTGCGCGAAGGCTTACCGTCGCCCATGTCGAACATGTGGCGGTAGAAAGAGATGTTCTCGTCAAGTCCCCACTCGCAAGAGCAGTGGTCTATCATGATGTTTCCTACGGGATTGCCGCCGAAAGAGTCTTCACGGTTCCACACGTGTGTGTTGCCGCGGCGGAAGCGCATGTGGCGCACGATAACGTCGTGAGTGTTCACCTGGAACGACTCGCCTGCAATGCACACGCCGTCGCCGGGAGCTGTCTGTCCTGCTATGGTAACGTAAGGAGCGCGCAGAATGATAGGAGTCTTCAGGTTGATGATACCGCACACGTTGAACACGATGATGCGCGCACCGCCCTGCTCGCAAGCCCAGCGGAATGAGCCGGGACCGTCGTCGTTGAGGTTGGTTACGACGAGCACCTTGCCGCCGCGTCCGCCGGCAGTGTACATACCGCCGCCCTCAGCACCGGGGAATGCAGGTATCTTGGCCTGCTTCAGGTCGTAAGGACGCCATGCCCATGGCACATAGGGGCGACCTTCCATGGCCTCTTTCTTTACGATGGGGAACGCTACCTGCCAAGCAGAGTCTGAATGAGCCTCCCACTCGGCACGCTGTGCCTCAAACTTAGCCTTTGCTTCGGGCGTAATCTGAGGATACTGAGCCATAGCCTGCTGTGCGCACAGTCCTGTCACAGCGGCCATAATTGCCAATGATTTTTTCATATATAACGTGTTTAAACCTAATTAAATTTTCAAGTATTTCCGATATTAGACGGAGAATAAGTGTAAAAGTAACATACAATTAACATACTTTATTTTTTAAAGTTAAAGAATTTAAATCAAAGGGGTAAAACAAGATGACGTATATCGAGAAATTAAAGGAGTTAAAGCAGTCAGCGCCAACAAGTTGGCCGGAACTACAAGACTATTGTTCTGTCGGATATGCACGAGTTGTTGAGCAAAGCGAAAAATTCGACAGCATATAATATAAGAACCGAAGGTCAGCGCAGCTAATTTGTGATCCGAAATACATTCAGATTTTTTCCATAAATTAATCTACATCATGCTATCGTTGAATAGAAAAAGGAAGACAGCGGATTGAAAATCCTTATATTCATTTCCGGCGGAGCGCAGATCCGCCAGCACATTTGCATTGTGGATTTATATCGTTGGTTGCTATAGGTGTAGACATTGGATGGCTGAGTTAACACCAACAAGTTGGACGGAAACTACAAGGCTATTGTTCTGTCGGATATGCACGAGTTGTTGAGCAAAGCGAAAAATTCGACAGCATATAATATAAGAACCGAAGGTCAGCGCAGCTAATTTGTGATCCGAAATACATTCAGATTTTTTCCATAAATTAATCTACATCATGCTATCGTTGAATAGAAAAAGGAAGACAGCGGATTGAAAATCCTTATATTCATTTCCGGCGGAGCGCAGATCCGCCAGCACATTTGCATTGTGGATTTATATCGTTGGTTGCTATAGGTGTAGACATTGGATGGCTGAGTTAACACCAACAAGTTGGACGGAAACTACAAGGCTATTGTTCTGTCGGATATGCACGAGTTGTTGAGCAAAGCGAAAAATTCGACTGCATAAAATATCAGAACCGAAGGTCAGCTATTGTTCTGTCGGATATGCTATCCGACAGCATAAAATATCAGGATTTGTGATCCGAAAAACATTCAGATTTGTTTTCTACACATCAATCTGCATCATGCTATCGTTGAATAGAAAAAGGAAGATAGCGGATTGAAAATCCTGATACTCATTTCCGGCGGAGCGCAGATCCGCCGGCACATTTGCATTGTAGATTTATATCGTTGATTGCTAAATGTGGAGACATTGGATGGCTGAGTCAGCGCCAACAAGGTGACCGGAAACAACAAGGCTATTGTTCTGTCGGATATGCTATCCGACAGCATAAAATATCAGGATCTGTGATCCGAAAAGCATTCCGATTTTTTTCCATAATCAGCCTGCACCGAGATCCGAAATACATTCAGATTTATCTTTGCTACTCAACACATTCCTTCTTAATTCAAACTATTAACCTGCTGTTTGCCGATAAAAAACGGGCCACTTTCGATGCAAAAGTGGCCCGTTTACGACTCGAAAACGATAGGTTAACAGTCTGAAAGCAGCAGACATGGTTTTGCTTACGGTTTATGTCGCACGACGGCATGCCGAGACTGCACGTTAAGCAAAGCAGAGCGTTTTGCTTACAGATTTTTGACATTAATCCGTCCCGCGGCTTTTCCATGCCGGCAGCAACCGACAAAAAGCGCACGCGTAACAGCTGGCGCTGCCAATTAAAACATCAGCGCGACAATATGAATTTTATCACCCACATCATGCATGATTCAGGCTAAAAACATGATTTTAGACATAAAAACAGGCATAAATCAAGAAAAATCGAGGATTGTCAGGGCTTTGTCAGGGTAGAAAAGCTTGGAAGTGATATGTGAATTAAATAATTTTGCGATGTGAATAACGCCTGAATCAAAATCGGGCAACACAACAAAACAATGAAATTTATACAAAAAAACACCCATAGTCCGGATAGGGTAAAAATCAGTAACAAACCTACATGAACCTTAAAAAAAGAACGATTATGAAGAAATTATTATTCCTAGCAATGACGATGCTGAGCACATGTTTCATGTCAGCACAGATAATGAAGGAAATTCCAGGATTACGCTATCACGCAATGAGCGAGAACGGCAAATGGATGTTATCCGTAGATAATGGCTACATAGGAATACTAAATACTGAGACCGACGAACTGCAGGAATACTGCGACGGAGTAACAGGCTACACCCTCGGAATGGGCAACATGGTAACCAATGACGGATTTTTAGTTGGTAATATTGACGGCGCGCCTTCAATATTAGACATTGAGAAAAAAGAATGGAAACAGCTACCTGTAAAAAAAGGCGACACATATTCATCAGCCAACGCCATAACAAACTCACGGAAATATATAGTGGGATACATTGGCAACAGCAACGGATTCGGAAATACTACTATTGAACCCGTTATATGGACAATGAACAGCGACGGTACATATGCAGATTACGAAAAATTGCCTTATCCGGAGAAAGACTTCACTGGAGTTGCACCACAATACATTCTGCCAAACTGCATTTCAGAAGACGGCACTGTAATCGGTGCGCAGCTTGTAAGACAAGACAACGAATGTCTGCCGATGATATACAAAAAAGCTGAAGACGGCACATGGACCTATGAAGTGTATGACAAAGGCTTATGCGAAGAGGGTACAGAATTTCCTGAGTTTCCGACAGAAGAACCTATCGTACCAAGTTATTACGATTATTTGAGCCAAGAAGAAGCCGGAGCATACAAACAGGACTCAACAGAATACGCCGACTCGTTGTGGGCCTACACCATTGGCGAATCAACCCAAAGGCCGACATATTATCCCGACCCAAAATATTACATGACAGAAGAAAACCTTAATATGTATAACGAAGCATGGGATAGCTATTTGACACTTAGCGATGAATATTCACAAAAACTCATGAACTTCCGAAGCTTCTACTACGAACATGTAACACCTAACTTCTACACAATGAATGGTGTATGGCTGTCAACAAACGGAAAATATTATGCCACGACTTGTAAGAAAGGATGGGAAGGGACTATTGGAGACGCAGCACTGCTGACAGTTGGCAAAACTTCTGAACTATATGACTATAAAGACGGTTTGTCAGGCTACTGTGTAACCAATGACGGAGACTTCTTCGTATCCGACGCTGGCACGGCATATGTCTATCCTGCCAACAGCAAAGAAAAAGTTACTCTAATTGACTGGCTTAGGTCCAAAGGTGAAACAGAAGCTGCCGACTGGCTATCTGACAAAGAAACTGGTATAGCTATATGCAGTGGCGACGGTCGTGTAATATCAGGATATTTTGGTGCGGCAGGCATATACGACAGTTGGTTGATCAAGCTCGACGGAACGCCTACAGGCATAACCGGCATTGAGCAGGATGGCAACAATGCTGTGTAATACATTTCCATGCATCACATCAAAAAAGAAGAACAGTAAGATCAGCAGGATGGTGAAGATGGACCCGAAGGCGATTATTTTCATGGAAAGGTCTTTCTGCGTGCGGATGACGTTTGCTTCCACCTTCTTGCCGCCCATCTCTTTGGCGGCCAGTCCCACAGCACTCTTTATAATGCCCCATGAGCGCACGATACCGATCACACCGGCCATGGCGATACCACCGATACCGATACTTTTGGCATATTCCTTGAATATAAGTTCGGGTGACATTTCGCTGATGGTTTGTGTCAAGGCCGGATTCCATGCATTCAGCACTTGGTCGCCGAACAACAGGGCCATACCTGGAACAATAACCAGCCATACCACCAATGAACCGGCACAAATGATAGCCGCGTATTTCAAGCCGACAATATAGCCTAGGCCTAATACTGCTGCACCGGTGTTTATTTTCATCACCAGTTTGGCTTTTTCGGCAACCATCTCACCCCAGCCGCATACGCGGGTGGTGAAGTTTTCATTCCACCAGCCGAATGTGGCTACAATGAAATCGTACAGACCTCCTATTAGTCCTGCAAAAAGCAATGGCTTTGCCTGGCTTCCGCCTTTCTCGCCGGAAACAAGCACTTGCGTACTGGCAGTGGCTTCGGGGAAGGGATATTCGCCATGTTTGTCGCTGACGAAATATTTACGGAAGGGGATGAGGAACAGGATTCCCAAAATACCTCCCAGCAGTGAGCTGACAAACATCTGAAAGAAGTTGACTGTCATTTCGGGGTATTTGTCCTGCAATATATAAAGGGCGGGCAATGTGAAGATAGCTCCTGCCACTATGACTCCCGAACAGGCGCCGATGGATTGGATGATGACATTCTCACCTAACGCGTTTTTACGCTTGGCGGCTCCCGATACACCTACGGCGATGATGGCGATAGGGATGGCGGCTTCAAAAACCTGTCCCACTTTTAATCCCAGGTAAGCTGCGGCCGCCGAGAATAATACCGCCATGGCGATACCCCATAGCACAGACCATAGGTTTACTTCGGGATATTTTTTGTTTGGTGACATGATGGGGTGATATTGTTCCCCCGGTTTCAGAGGTCGGAACGCGTTATCGGGCAATCCAACCGATTTTTCTTCTTCTTGTTTCATGTTTCTCTATGTTGTTGTTTTTGAAATTTATCATAATAAATGCCCAAAAATAGTGAAAAAATAGAGAAACATCCTCATGATTTGATTAGAATATCTGAAATTTCAATCCAAATGATAGTCTCAGATAGTCATCGGGTTTCAAATAACTGTTGTTGAACGCACTGACAACGTATAAATCGCATGTGCTGATTTCGTAGAATGCGGTGATACTTTTAGAGAACTTCCGGTACTTTTCGGGCACATCGAAACGGACGCGTTGTCCCAGAAAGATATGGGTGCGGATACGGGTGGAAAATCCGTAGTATCCACGGGGATAGCGCTCAGGTTCGCTTGTCCAGAAATCATCGCTGAATACGGTGTTGAAATAGATTCCGGTAGTCAGCGGTTCCAGCGAGAAGTCTTTGCCCAGCCAGATACTCCACGGGATATAATTCTGTTTCAAGGTCATGGTCATCTTGAAATGTTTGGATGAGTAGCGGGGGATGAAGCCCAAAAGAAGATCGGTTTCCCATTGCCCTCTTTTCCCATAATCCCAGCCTATGCCCCAGGATAACAGGCCCATTCCACCGGCGTACTGTAATTTGGTGTGGGTGGGGATCAAAGCTTCCCACGCACGCCTGTAACGGTGTACGCGCTTGTCGTATTTATGGTGCCGGTTTGGCATTTGGGTTACAATATCTTCCTCTTGGTTTTGAACGGAAGGAGAGGAGACAAGTATGCTGTCTTTGGATAAGATGGAGTAAAGTGTATTATTTTCTTGGGCTTGTGCCGTAAAAGGCAATAGTGGCCACAATAGGTTCAGAAATATCTTTTTAAAATTCAACTGTTTCATAATCGTAGGTTCCATCTTCTTTAATGGTGAATAATAAGTAGATGCGTTTGTCTATGCAGGGGCATTGGAAATACAGAACTCCGTCGTTGAATAGATCATCTACTGCGAATTTGTGTTCATGGCCGTAAAGACAGAACTGGACTTTGGGGAACTGGTTGACGTATAGTTGGAAGATTTTTGCTACATTGTTGTTGAATACAAATTCAAAAGGTTTTACGTGCATTGCGAATACCGTTTTTTCTATTTCAGGCGACAGGTTGTTCAGTTCATTTTCTATAAAATTGAAATCGGGAACCGGTTCCGAATAATCATATTCCATCGCATTGGTATTGAGGCAGATAAAGCGTACATTTCCGGCTGTGAAGGCGAAGTTGGGATCTCCATAAATGGCTCTGTATGCGTCTTCACCTGTACCCAGGCAGTCGTGGTTGCCTAAAAGGCATACGTAGGGCATCTGGAATTTGTTAAATATGTCCCGCATCCATATGAATTCTTTTGTGACGCCGAAATCGGACTGGTCTCCTCCGTGAATGACAAAGTCTATGTCACCACGGGCATTGAGGGCTTTTACAACATCTTCGGTAGAGTTGTACCATCGTTGGGTATCACTGATCATGGCAAAGCGGATTGTTTTTTTGCCTTGCATTTTGTTTTCTATCAACTGGATGTTTTTGTTGGTCAGTTCTCTTTCTCCTGTAATATGTACATCGTATGGATGGGTTTCCAGCATGTCACAGCCACTGAAACAGAGGGCCAGCAGGACAAAGAATAATAGCTTGTTTGTCATTGTTCTCTTAAATTTGCTGCAAAGTACGTTATTTTAATCAGAATAAGAGTGGCTTATTATTGGGGAAAAATGTTCTTTTTTTCTTATTTTTTTGTCTTTACTTGGATACAGGCAGGCGGGGCAGTGTTTTCCGGATATAAAAAGAGGATGTATCAAACTCGAATCTTCTTTTGTTTTGATACATCCTCTCTCTTATGATGTGAGAATTCTATTCTGCAACTGTGCCTTTCGGGGTCATATCACCTTCTATATAAAGACGTGTCATTTCATTTTTCCCGTTTGTGCGGATAGTGATTGATTTCTTGAAATGTCCCGGAAATTTGCCGGCTCCATTATAAGTCACTGTTATCTGTCCACTTTCACCCGGTTTGATGGGCTCTTTAGGATATTGGGGAACAGTACATCCGCAAGATGCGATCGCTTGATGAATGACCAAGGGACCGTCTCCCGAATTTTTGAATTTGAAAACGCAAGTAACTTTCGGGCTAGACTCGGGGAATGAACCGAAGTTATGTGTTGTTTTCTCAAAGGTTATTTCTGCTTCTCCTTGAGATTGCCATACGGCTGCGTATGTGGTTAACCCTATAATCAACAATAATGTTGAAAGCAAAATTTTCTTCATTAGTTCCACTTTTTAAAAATTATCGGGGCTAAATTACTGTTTTTTTTATAAAAGGTCTTTAACTGTTAGTGAAATAAATGGTAAATTAACACCTTTAAAAATAAGGGACAAAGATAATCAACCCTATGAGGGCGGCAAAGATAGCGCAAATCAGTACGGTTCCTGCCGCTATGTCCTTTACGTCTCCGGCTATAGGATGGTAGTCTGGTGATACCAGGTTTACCAGGCGTTCTATGGCTGTGTTGAATGCTTCGGCAGCCAGTACCATTGCAAAGCACAGGAGGATGACAAGCCATTCGGTGCGTGTTATTTCAAACCGGATGCCTGCAATGGTTACGGCGATGATGGCTGCGCAATGTATCCAGGCATTGTGTTCCTTGCTTAAAAAACTACATACGCCTTTCCAGGCGTATGTAAAGCTTTTTAGTCGTTTATGCAGTTCATTCATTTTTTTAAGTTTGGGGTGAGTTTATCCTCTGTTTACCTGTTTTACTCCTTTTACTGTCTTTATCTTTTTTACTAATGATTCCAGCTTTGAAGTATCATCTACCATTACGGTCATCATGCCGCTGAACAGCCCGTCGTGCGAGTCGATACTGATGGAACGGAGCAGGATATCGTTTTCCTTATTGATAATGGAGGTGATATTTGTCACAATTCCTATATCGTCATGGCCAACGATGCGCAGCGTGATGGGGTATTGTTTGCCGTGGCTTTTCCCAGCCCAACGCGCCTTTACGATACGGTAGGCGAAACGTGATTGCAACTCCCGTGCGTTAGGACAGTCGGTACGGTGTATTTTGATTCCTCCGCTGATGGTTACAAATCCGAATACATCATCGCCATAGATAGGGTTACAGCATTTGGCTAATTTGAAGTCCAGTCCTTTCAAATTCTGATCAATGACCAGTACGTCCTCTTTGAAGGTCTTGTCGTCCTGTGCTGTCTGCATGCTGAAATTCTCGGCGCTGCGATAGACAATATCTTCCCGGTTTTCCGTTTCCTTTTTCTTCAGTTCCAGGTATTTTTCGATGATGTCGTTCGCATCTCTTGTCTCGTTGGCTATGTCCTGGTAGAACTCGGTTACGGTTTTGTATCCCAGCTTTTTTATCAGGCGCATCATCACTGCTTCATCGTATTCCAGTTTGCGGTTCTTGAATTTACGTTCTATGGTTTCTTTGGCGAACTCTGTCTGGCGGGCTTCTATCTCTTTGATGGCCTGGCGTATTTTGGTTCTTGCCTTCGAAGTGGTGACGATGTTCAGCCAGTCGCGTTTGGGTGTCTGGGTGTTTGAAGTCATGACTTCTACCTGGTCACCGCTGTTCAGCGTTTGCTTTAATTGTGCGTTCTTTCCGTTCACCTTTGCTCCGATACACTTGGACCCCAGTTTGCTGTGGATGGCGAAAGCAAAGTCCAGTACGGTCGCTCCTTTCGGCATCTTGTACAAGTCACCTTTGGGGGTGAATACGAATACTTCGTCTTCGTATAATTCCAGTTTGAACTGGTCCATCATTTCCAGGTCGTTCTCCGTATTTTCCAGTGCTTCACGTATTGAAGTCAGCCATTCGTCCAGTCCGCTTTCACCCTTCACGCCTTTATATCTCCAATGAGCTGCCAATCCGCGCTCGGCA
>ENA-OOWV01000529-OOWV01000529.1-human-gut-metagenome-genome-assembly--contig:-NODE-529-length-29533-cov-8.404878_pt1 | contig 29533 bp, 26 predicted proteins | sample MGYA00241584_ERZ501337 | MGnify/ENA primary metagenome ERZ501337 (study PRJEB25962, sample SAMEA2042744) | human gut metagenome | biome: human gut; feature: human-associated habitat; material: faeces... | reverse complement strand
GCGGGATGTCGTTGACCCCTTTTTCCAGCTTGGTGATGGAGGATTTGGAGCGGTATCCCATGCGCTGGGCCAGCTGCTCCTGCGAGAGGCCCAGTTCTTCGCGCCGCAGCCGGACGCGGGTGGAAAGTTCGGACATAGACGCCTCCGTTCAAAAACGAATGGTTGTGCGGTGAAATGGGTGCTTCTGGAGGCAGTATACCAGAAAAGTGGGCGAAAATCAACTTTTTTCGCGCGATTTTTGAAAATCGGTTGACAGACAATCAACTTACGACTATACTACAACCAAAGATTGTTGAACGACGTGAAACCGACAAAAAAGGAGCGGAGAACATGGCCAATACCAGACTGATCGAAGAATACATCCGCGACAGCGGCTACAAGCTGCGGCATGTGGCCCGCGCGCTGAACATCAGCGAGAGCGCGCTGCACAGCAAACTGCAGGGGCAGACCCAGTTCAAACTGAACGAAGCCGAAAATCTGTCGGCGATGCTGGGAATGACGATGTCGGAGCGGGATGCCTGCTTTTTTGACACCCAGAACCGCTATGAGCGCAGCCTGGCCGCTGCAGAAAGGAGAAAGCCGAAATGACAAAACAACAGCGTGATGCCACCCGCAGCGCCCTGCTGGCCTATGGCCGGCGGCAGTGGGCGCGGTCGCCGGTGAACCGTCGGTGGGAAAAGGCCATTGAGGACAGCATGGCCTATTACAAGGAAGCGGATCCCATCCGGGCCGATCTGCTGCAGCTGCGCTATCTGCAGCACCGCAAGGAGGCCGACGTGCTGGAACAGCTGCACATCGGCCGCACGACCTACCAGAAAGCGGAACTGGACCTGCTGAGCACCATTGCGGTGTATGCCGCCCAGAATGGTGCCTTCAACTGAAGAGATGCTGATAAAATCCCATTGATTTCCGCAGCAGGAAGTCGGTGGGATTTTTGCGTCGGAAGAAAACTGCCGCGACCCGGCCAATGGAGCGGACCAATAAAAACATGCCTCGTAATATCCAAAAAATACAATAAAATGTTGAAAATGACTGAAATAGTTGCTATAATGACGATGCGGATAAAAAGAGAACATGATATAGCATAATAATCCGCTTCCTGCATTTGCGGGATTGCTCCAATGATTTAGCACAATGAGGGATTTTCCCCGCATTTGCGGGGGTAACAGAAGAAAAACAGAGTAAAAATCGCTGAAAAACGTGAAAGTCCTGTTTATGGGATGACATGTCTGTTATTCTTTGCTTATCAGAAAAACACCGGCTGCCAATGGGAACGATGCTTTGGAGGTGGAACGATGAAACGACCGGAACGATCCTGCAAGGTACGGCGTTTTGCAGGCAAAACAGACCCGGACAACAGCAGTCTGTGGCTGCCGCTCTGGATGCATCTGCGGGACACAGCAGGCATTATGCGGTTTCTGGTGCAGCAGTGGCTGCCGGAAAGTGTGCGGCGGAATCTGGACCTGGACGAGGAACTGCTGACCCGGACTGTCGTTTTTCTGGGGTGGGTCCACGATATCGGGAAAATCACGCTGGCCTTTGCCGGCCCGATCATGAGCCTGCTGCCGGAGGCAAAACAGCGGTTGGAGGAGGATACCGAGCTCCGCTGGAACGAGCAGAAAAAGAAATTTTCCCACCATGCGCTGGCCGGGGAGGCGATCCTGCGGGAGCTGGGCTGCCCGGAAGGGTTGGCCTCGGTCGTGGGGGCACACCACGGCAAGCCGCAGGAGGCAAATAATGTTCTGGACCAGCTGGAAGACGGAGTGTATGAAACAAATTACTGGCCCAAAGGACGGAAAACATTCTGGTGGAGCTGCTGGCAGGAACTGTTCGATCACGCCCTGCAGGAAAGCGGCTTTTCTGACGTGAAAGAGCTGCCGGAGCTGTCGGTCCCGACGGAACTCCTTCTGACCGGCCTGCTCATCATGGCGGACTGGATCGCCAGCAATCCCCGGTATTTCCCGCTGATTTCGGTAGAGGAACTGGGCGACGAGAGCCTTTATCCGGCCCGCGTGGAACGGGCATGGCAGAAATTCGCACCGACCCTTCCCTGGAAAGTGCAGGAGGCCGCGGCGGACCCGGCGGAGTTCCGGGAGCGGTTCGGCTTTCTTCCGAACGAAGTGCAGCAGGCTATGCTGGAGGCTGTGAACAACGCACAGGAACCGGGCATTTTTATTCTGGAAGCCCAGATGGGCGTGGGCAAAACCGAGGCTGCGCTGGCAGCGGCGGAGGTTCTGGCACAGCGCTGCGGGGAGGGCGGCATCTTCTTTGGTCTGCCGACCCAGGCCACCGCCAACGGTATTTTTGGGCGGCTGCTGGACTGGGCGCAGAAACAGTCGGACGGGCTGGAACACTCCATCCGGCTGGCGCACGGCATGGCGCAGCTGAATGCGGACTATTTGAAATTGCAGCAGGAGCCGGTGCCGGTGGAGGATGACGCCGACGACCCGGAGGAACGGGTGATGGTGCACCAGTGGTTTCAGGGCAGCAAACAGGCGCTTCTGGCTAACTTTGTCATTGGCACGGTGGATCAGCTGCTGATGGCGGCCTTGCAGCAAAAACATGTGATGCTGCGGCATCTCGGTCTGGCGGGCAAGGTGGTGGTGATCGATGAGTGTCATGCCTACGACGCCTACATGAATTGTTATCTGGACCGGGCACTGAACTGGCTGGGAGAGTACCGGGTGCCGGTGATCCTGCTTTCGGCCACACTGCCCGCCAAGCGGCGCACCGAACTTGTGACCGCATATCTCAACCGGAAAACGCTGCCGGATGCACCCTGGAAAACCTGCCGCGGCTACCCGCTGCTGACCTGGACCGATGGAAAGCAGGTGCAGCAAACCGGCATTCCGCTGCACACACCGCCGCGCCGGGTGACGATGGAATCCCTGACGGAGGAACATCTGCCGGAAATGCTGCAGAACGCGCTGCGGGAGGGTGGCTGTGCAGGCGTGATCGTCAACACGGTGCGGAAAGCGCAGGACCTTGCGGCCCGCCTGCGAGAAGAGCTGCCGGAATTTGAAGTGCTTGTGTTCCACGCGCAGTTCCTGATGCCTGACCGCGCCGAAAAGGAACAACGCCTGATGGAGCGCATCGGCAAGCGCTCGACCCCGGCGCAGCGCGACCGACTGATCGTGGTGGGTACGCAGGTGCTCGAGCAGTCACTGGATATCGATTTCGATTACATGATTACGGAACTGTGCCCGATGGACCTGCTGCTGCAGCGCATCGGACGGCTGCACCGGCATCCGGGCCGGGCGCGTCCGCAGCCGGTGCAGGAAGCCCGCTGTGCAGTGCTGGACACCGGGACCGAGGAATTTGACGAGGGCAGTGCAGCCATCTATGGCGAATGGCTGCTCGGACGTACCCGGAAGCTGCTGCCGCAGGAAGTGCAGCTGCCTGCGGATATCGCCCGGCTGGTACAGGACACCTACGGCTGGGAGCCGGACTGTCTGCCCGCAGACCCGCAGAGCACAGCGGCACGGGGAACATATGAGCTGGAACAGGCCAAGAAGCAGCGCAGCGCCAAGGCCTTTGCCATTTTGTCGCCGAGAGCATGCGGTGATGCGCTGGATGACTGGATGAATGAGGTCGGGGCGACCAGCGACGCCGGTGCCCGTGCCGCTGTGCGCGACGGCGACCCGTCCATTGAGGTGCTGGTCATGATGCAGGACGGCGCAGGCAATGTCCGCTTCCTGCCCGGAGAGGGAGAAGCGGCCGGGCCCTGTGTGGCGGTGGACCAGCCCCCGCAGCCGGAAGAAGCCTTGCGGATCGCGCGGCAGAGGCTGCGTCTGCCGGGGTACTTCAGCAAGCGATGGAGCGTGCAGCAAACCATTGACGCGCTGGAAGCCGAGACCCGGAAGCATTTTGCGGCATGGCAGCTCTCCCCGCTGCTGCGCGGGGAACTGGTCCTGCTGCTGGACGAGCGCCGCACGGCACACCTTGCCGGGCAGGTGCTGCACTACGACCGTGAGAACGGCCTGGCCTATCAGAAGGAGGATGAGGATGGAGACAATGGAGTTTAACCTGCTGCGGGAACCGTGGGTCCGGGTGCGGACACAGGACTGCACTGTGCAGGAAGTCTCGCTGACCGACGCACTGCTCCATGCACACGCGTATGTGGACCTTGCGGGCGAGATGCCCACGCAGGACGCCGCCATGCTGCGGCTGCAGCTGGCGGTGCTGCACACCGTGTTCTCCCGCGTGGATGGGAACGGTGTACCGGCACCGTTTGAAGAACCCCGGGATGCTCTGCAGCGCTGGAGCGAACTGTGGCAGTTGGGGCACTTCCCGGAACAGCCGATCCGGGATTACCTGGACAAATGGCAGGACCGCTTCTGGCTGTTCCACCCGGAGCGCCCCTTCTGGCAGGTGCCGGAAGCGAAGATCGGCAGTCCATTCGGAGCGAAAAAGCTGAACGGAGAAGTGTTTGAAAGCGAGAATAAAACCAGCCTGTTTTCTGCCTGTGCGGGAACAGGAAAGGAAAGCATGGACTACCCGCAGGCTGCACGATGGCTTGTGTCTTTAAACAATTATGACGATGCGGCGGCTAAGAAAAAGGCAAAAGACCGGCCGCTGCCGTTGATGGGGCCGGGGTGGCTCGGCCGGATCGGTGTGATCTATGTAAAAGGCAGCAATCTGTTTGAAACACTGATGCGGAACCTGATGTTCCTGCAAGATGGCGGAGAGCTCTGGGAACCGGATGTTCCGTGTTGGGAGCTTGAGGATGCAAGAAGCGGCGAACGAACTGAGGTGGCATGCCCGGATAACTTTGCGGAGCTGATGACGACGCAGTTTCGACGGATCCTTCTGGAACGGAAGGAAAACAAAGTTGTGGGCTATACGGTCTTGGGAGGAGACTTCTTTGATTCCACGAATGCATTTGCAGAACCGATGACGCTCTGGAATAAAAAAGAGGACAAAAAGACAGGGCTGGTGTATTACGATCCGCGGAAACATGAGATGGGAAAACAGCTCTGGCGGGAGTTTTCCGCTATCAGTGATAGGGGCGGCCATAAACCCGGCGTGATCTGGTGGAATACCTATTTGCAGGGCCGGAAATTGCTGAGCAGAAAAGAAATTCTACAGGTTTGTGCAGTTGGGGTGGAATACGGAGCGCAAAGTGCCTCCATGAAAGATTGTTACACGGATGCGCTTTCGATGAATCTTGAACTGCTAAATGAATTGGGCCGTACATGGCAGATCTGTGTTGACGATGAGGTGAACAACTGTGAGCAGGCTGCAAGGATCGTGGGTCGTCTGGCACAGAACCTGGCCCTTGCGGCAGGGGACAAGAACGACACCGGTGCCGAAGCCGCTCGCGCGCAGTTCTATTTTGCGGTAGACCAGCCGTTCCGGCGGTGGCTGCAAGGCATTGACCCAGAGACGGATGAACCGGTCGAGAAGGCGGCCGAGTGGCAGGAGCAGGCATACCGGCTTGCGGCAGAATTGGGCAAGCAGATGGTGGAGCAGGCGGGGACCGCTGCATTCATCGGGCATCGCGTTCCGGATAAAAAGAATCCGGAAAAGAGTTATCTGTATACAGCGCCCAAGGCATACAACAGCTTTCTGTATGATTTGCGGAAGCTGTACCCGAAACAGGATGAAGGAGGGACAGAATGAAAACCAATGAGGTGAAAGCCTGCGTGACCCGGCAGCTGCGTCGGCTGCAAGTTCTGCCGGAGCCGCAGAGACGGGCCGAGCTTGCCGAGCTGCGCCGGGGCGTGGGGCGTCAGCCCGGAGACCTGCCTGCGTTGTGGGGCGCTCTGCTGGCCGACATGCCGGAGCAGCTGCAGGGCAGCAATGGCCCGTCAAAGGCGGAATGGGCCGTCTATACGGCGTTGACCCTGTTTGCCCTGCACCAGCAGGGGGAAGCCGGCGTTTCCATGAATCAGCCGGGCAGAACACTGGGCGGTGCAGTGCGGCAGCTGGCCAAAAAAACGGCTGCCGGGCAGGACTGGACCGAGAGCAGCGTGCTCCGGCGGTTCAACGCGCTGGCAACGGCGGATTCCATGCCGGAAGTCTCGCACCACCTGCGCGGGATGATCCAGCTGCTACGGCGGGAAGGAATCCCGCTGGATTATCCGCAGCTGGCCGAGGATCTGTATCAATACCAGTTTGTGGACGGTGCGCCGAATGTCCGTTTGCGGTGGGGCCGGGACCTTTATGCGAGCCCCACGGAGAAAACCAAAGAGAACGAAAAGGAGAATTGAGATGGATACCAAACGCCTGTATGTTGATTTTCATGTTCTGCAGACCGTGCCGCCCAGCTGCGTCAACCGCGACGACACCGGCAGCCCCAAGACCGCTGTCTATGGCGGGGCCGTCCGTGCCCGGGTGTCCTCGCAGGCGTGGAAGCACGCCATGCGCGTGATGTTCACTGAGGAAATGAGTGGCGAGGTGGAGATTGGCAAGCGCACGTTAAGGGCAATTGACCTTGTAGCGGATGAACTGGCTGAACTGCTTCCCGGACAGGATCGGAAAAAACTGGAAAAGATGTCCCAGGATGCGTTGAAAAGGGCTGGAATTACCTTCAAAAAAAGCGATAAAAAGGATGGGGAAAAGAGCGATAACACCTCTGCATTGCTGTTGATTGGAAAGGCACAGGCCACGGCGCTGGCAAAACTGGCTGTAGAAAACTGCAAGGACGATAGTGCCTATGAGGATGCATTGAATGAAAATCCGACCGTGGACATGGTGCTGTTTGGCCGGATGGTTGCCAAGGCACCTTCGCTGAACTACGACGCTGCCGCACAGGTGGCCCACAGCATCTCCACCCACACCGTGCAGAACGAGTTCGACTATTTCACCGCCGTGGACGACTGTGCCCCGGAGGACAACGCCGGTGCCGGGCATCTGGGCACGGTGGAATACAATTCCGCCACCCTGTACCGCTATGCGACGGTCAATGTTCTGGAGCTGGTGCGCACGCTGGGCGCAGAGCAGGCGGCACAGACGGTCCGGGCGTTCGGTGAGGCGTTCATCCGCTCCATGCCCACCGGCAAGCAGAACAGTTTTGCCAACCGCACCCTGCCGGATGCCGTTTACGTCACTCTGCGGCAGGACCAGCCGGTAAACCTCTGCGGTGCCTTTGAAAAGCCGGTGCGCAAGAGCGAAGAAGGCTATGCAGAACCGTCCAAGATGGCGCTGAAACAGTATGCAAAGGAACTCTACAATACCTTTGCAGAGGCACCGGAGCAGAGCTTTACGGTGGGTACCGGGCTGGAAGAACTGGCACAGCCCATGCCGCTGAACACCATGCTGGCGGCACTGGAAAAGGCCGTAGAGGAGAAGCTGTCCGGGAATGAGGTGTGACCATGGCGACCTTATTGCTTCGGCTGGCTGCACCCCTGCAGTCCTGGGGTTCGGACTCCAAGTTTGAGACCCGCAAGACCGACCGGGAACCCACCAAGAGCGGCGTGGTCGGCCTGTTGGCGGCGGCGCTGGGGCTGCGCCGGGACGACACGGAGGGCCTTGCCCGGCTGAACGGCCTGCGCTTTGCCGTGCGGGCGGATCAGGAGGGCAGCCTGCTGGTGGATTTTCACACCGCCAAAAGCCGGGACACCTCCTATGTGACCTACCGCCACTATCTGCAGGACGCCGTTTTTCTGGCAGGGCTGGAAAGCGAGGACGAAGCTCTGCTGCGGGAGCTGGAAGTGGCTCTGCGGCACCCGGTCTACCCGCTGTATCTGGGGCGGCGTTCCTGCCCGCCCACCCTGCCGCTCTGTCTGGGCATCCGGCAGGGGAGCCTGCTGGACGTCCTCCGGACGGAACCCATGCAGGGACGAAAACCGGAAACAGGGAAGCTGCGCATCGTGGCCGACGCCGACCCGGCAGACCCTGCGGCAGTGCCCCGGCAGGATCTGCCGGTGTCCTTCAGCCCGGTGCACCGGCAGTACGGGTTCCGTCCGGTGCGGGAATGGCGGCTGGACCGGCCGGAAATGCCGGAACCGACGGAGCACGACCCCATGGCGGAATTGCAGAATTGAGGTGAGATGCAATGTATTTGTCCCGCGCAGAACTCGACCCCGCCCGCCGCAGTACCATGATCGCGCTGACTTCTCCACAGAAGTTCCACGGCGCGGTGGAAAACTCGTTCTCCGGCGAACGACGCCGCAGGCTGTGGCGGCTGGACAGCCTGAACGGAAAACTGTATCTGCTGCTGCTCAGCGAGGAGCTCCCCGATCTGACCGGACTGTGTGCGCAGTTCGGGACGGGTGCCGCACCGGAAACGCGCCGCTACGAGCCGCTGCTGGAACGGGTGACCCCGGGCAGCTGCTGGCAGTTCCGTCTGACGGCAAACCCGACCCGCACCCGGAAAGACCCGGCGGACCCGCTGGCGCGGGGTACCCTGAAGCCCTGCTATCTGGAAGCGGAGCAGGAACAGTGGCTGCTGGAGCAGGCCGGGAAGCACGGCTTTGCCCTGACGGAGGGCGCTTTTCAGGTGACCCGGAAACAGACCTGTCACTTCCGGAAGAACGGAAAGCGGCCGGTCACATTGCTGGCGGTGACCTATGAGGGCATCCTGCAGGTGACCGACCCGGAAGCGTTCCGGGAGATGCTGTGTCAGGGCATTGGCCGCGGCAAAGCCTACGGCCTTGGCCTGATGACCATCCTGCACGGAGGAAGCAGCCATGGATGATGTGCCGGGCATGATCCGCCCTGATCTGCAGGCGCTGCCGCAGGTCCTGGACCGGATGACCTTTCTGTACCTGGAACACTGCACGCTGGGCCGTCAGGACGGTGCCATCACGGTGACGGATGAAAAGGGTATCGTTCAGATCCCGGCGGCGGGCATTTCGGTGCTGCTGCTCGGCCCCGGCACCCGTGTGACCCACCGTGCATGCCTGCCTGTACGGGCTGGCCCATGCGGTCATTGTGGCGCTGGGGTGTGCGCCGGGGCTGGGATTCGTGCACGTCGGGCATGAGTGCTCTTTCGTGTACGACATTGCCGACCTGTACAAGGCGGAGGTGACCATCCCAATCGCATTTGAGGTGGCGGCGCAGGCCCCGGAGGATCTGCCTGCCGTCGTGCGCCGCCGTGTCCGGGATGCTATGGTGGAGCATCATATTCTGGAACGGATGGTCCACGACATCCGTTGGCTGCTGCTGACCGAGGAGGAACAGCTTTTCCCCGCACACGCGGGGGTGATCCCTACAAAGACCCTAAGAAAGACAGACACCTGACCTTTTCCCCGCATACGCGGGGGTGATCCCGAGTGGTTCCGGGACCAGAACGTGGACGATCCCTTTTCCCCGCATACGCGGGGGTGATCCCTTGTAGGCTTTGAAATCCTCCGGTGCCTGACCCTTTTCCCCGCACACGCGGGGGTGATCCCAGTGACCGCCTGTGCGGAATCATTGATACCATCTTTTCCCCGCATACGCGGGGGTGATCCCAAATCATGGAAGCAATGCTTAACTTTATCCCCCTTTTCCCCGCATACGCGGGGGTGATCCCGAGACGGCATCCTTCCACGCCCGGCTGTGGTACTTTTCCCCGCATACGCGGGGGTGATCCCTTCAAGCATTTTATGGGCGAAGTGGAGGAAACCTTTTCCCCGCACACGCGGGGGTGATCCCGAATGGTTTAGAGACGAAAACCTGCAGCAGCCCTTTTCCCCGCACACGCGGGGGTGATCCTAAGAACATTGGCCAGTTCAGTGATGATGGTATCTTTTCCCCGCACACGCGGGGGTGATCCCATATCGCTGGATTTTTGCGCTTCGCTGGTGGACTTTTCCCCGCATACGCGGGGGTGATCCCGAGATGCAAGAACTGGTTCGGGCGCAGAAAAACTTTTCCCCGCACACGCGGGGGTGACCTCAAGGGCAAGCGGCGCATGGTGTTCCTGCCGGGGGAGACTGGTGACGGACCGGAAAGCCGCGGCGGATGAAAAATCAGGTTGTACAAATTTGATGGAAAAAGTTTATGCAAGACTCCATATTGCAATATATGAAATTTTGTATTATCATAAATCTGCAAGCGATCTGTCTCTTGTGAGGAGGGGCGGAACGCCCAAAATACGCTTCTTTCCTGTGGAATTTCCCACGGTCCACCTGATGCGGATTGAAAGATAGGTCGAGAAGGGAAGAGCAACCATGATGAACACAAGTCTGCTCCAGAAGTCTGGTCTGGCAACGCTGCAGGTCGCGCAGATCCTGGCAGGGCTGGAACCGGGAGACCGGATCCCCACGGTGACGGAACTGAGCGAACAATGCGAGATGGCACGGGGAAATATCCAGATCGCGCTGAACAACCTGAAACAGAATCATGTGATCCGTCTGGAATCCCATGGGCAGAACGGCACCATTGCAACAGAGATCGACTATGTGGCAATGGCGCAGTATTGCAGCAATACGGGTCTGACCTGCGTGATGCCTATGCCGTATGGCCTGCGCTATGAAGGTCTGGCCAGCGGACTGTATGAGGAACTGAACCAGAAAGGGGTCACGGGTGCGATCGCATTTATGCGCGGTTCCGGCTACCGGCTGAACTGTGTGGAAGAAGGGCGCTTTCATCTGTGCGTCATGAGCCAGCTTGCATTTGAACACTATGCGCAGGAGGGCAAGGACATCCAGCTGATTGCGGCCTTTGGCCCGCAGAGCTATGTGGAACAGCACCGGGTCTTTGTCCGCCCGGACTTCAAGGGCGACTGGCAGAACTGCAAGGTGGGCGTGGATGCCTCCTCGGTGGACCAGGAGATGCTGACCCGGTTCTGTTTTGCCGATAAGCCGGTGCAATATGTGCCCATCATCTATAGTCAACTGGTGCCGTTTCTGCACAGCGGCGTCATTGATGCCGGCGTCTGGAGCGCCGATATGCTGCCGGAGGGGCTGAGCTATTATCCGATGCCCCGGCTGGATGAGCAGGGAAAAGATACCGTGGCCGTGCTTGCCTGCCGGAAAAGTGATAACATCACCGCGCAGCTGGTGCGCAAGATCCTGTCGGTGGAGCGTGTGGACCACATCCAGCAGCAGGTGATGCGCAAGCAGATCATTCCGCGCTACTAAGCAAAGGTGCTGTCAAACAGAAGTCACATCTGCATGGAGGACATGCGGATGTTTCTTTCGGGATGAAAATACAAAATATTGTATAAAACATTTTCTTCCGAAAACCGATACAGGATGTCTGATTTTTTTGCAGAAAGAAAAGGAGATCTCCCATGAAAAAGATCACTCGGCGCAACTTCCTGATCGCATCCGGCAAAACCGTTGGCACACTGGCAGCTGCCTCTGCCTTTATGGGGTGTGCCAGCCCGGAGCAGGCGGAGAACTGCTTCCCCCGGTCTGCAATGCCCGTCCGGACCGATGACCGCCTGACGGCCATCGACGACATTGTGGAAAACTACATGGGGCAGGGGTATTTCCCCGGCGCAACGATCGTGGTGGCACGCGGCGGCAAGATCGTGTATGAAAAGGCATACGGCTACGCAATGCTCAACGACATGGGCGTGCGGCTGGACGATCCCCGCCCCATGCAGATGGATATCATGTTCGACATGGCATCCTGCACCAAGATCATGGCCACGACACAGTCCATCATGAAGCTGTACAGCGAGGGCAAGATCGACCTGAATGCCACGGTAGCAAGCTACATTCCGGAGTTTGCCAAGAACGGGAAGGAAAACGTCACCGTGCATCAGCTGCTGACTCACACCTCCGGTCTGCCGCAGTGGAAGGCGATGTTCCTCTACATCGAGAAGGACAAGGCCAAGGTGCTGGATTACATCTGCAACTGTGAGCTGATGTTCGCCCCCGGCGAGGAAAAGTACAGCGACCTGGGCTTCCAGATGCTGGGCTTCCTGGTGGAGCGGATCACCGGGCGCTCGATGGACGAATACGTCAAGAACGAGATCTACAAGCCTCTGGGGCTGAAGCGCACCACCTATCTGCCGCTGGCCAACGGCTTTACCACCGAGGATGTGGCAGCCACCTCCTTCGGCAACCCGTATGAGTATGCCATGGTGGACGAGATCGACCACCCGGGCTTTGGCTACGACTGTACCGCCGATCTGGACGCGTTCCGCACCTTCACCGGCTGGCGCAACTACACCCTGCAGGGCGAGTGCAACGACGGCAATGCATGGATGGCAAACGGCGGCGTGGCCGGTCACGCGGGCCTGTACTCCGACGCGGAAGATCTGGCCGTGCTGTGCCAGGCCATGCTGAACGGCGGCATCTACAAGGGCGTCCGCCTTTACAAGAAGGAAGTCATCGACGAGTTCACCAGCGAGCAGAACGGCAAGCCGTCCCGCGGGCTGGGCTTTGAGCGGGGCTCCTCGTTCATGGGCCGCGGCGACCGCCACTACGACGCCTTTGGCCACGCAGGCTTTACCGGCACCCATGTGGTCATGAACAAGACCAACAAGACCGCCGTCATTTTCCTGACCAACAAGCAGAACGTCGGCTTCAAGCCGGACTCCACCTCGTACTACAGCCCCTATAGCTGCTGCGGCGAGATCTGTGAGCTGGTCTGGAACATTTTTGGAACCGAAGCTCCGGCTGAGACGCTGGCCGACAAGATCGGCACCTGGCTGTAAGCAAAACAAAAAATCATTGGGAGATGTCAGAGATGGATTTTGAACCGAGATTAACGATCCTGCACCAGGCAGGGATGCTGTCCGAGGAGGATTGCCGGAAGGTACAGGATGTGATCCGTTTTTTTCAGGAGAAATACGGTCTGACATTGACCGAAGAAAATGCCTCCGCCATGATCACGCACCTGTGCGCTGCGCTGGGGCGCATCCACCGCGGAGAGCCGGTGGAGCCGCTGGACGAGGAGGTCTACGAAGAGACCAGCCAGGAGCCTACCTTCCCCAAGGCACTGGAAGCAACGCAGGCGCTGGTGCGGGAGATCCTGCCGGACCTGCCGGAGGACGAGCAGAAGTTCCTGACCATGCACATCGGGGTCATGCTGGCACAATCGTGACAGCATTTGCATAAAACCCACATCAGAAAGGAGGGCTAGCTTATGAAAATCGTAGTAGGCGGCCAGATCGACAAGCAGAAGGTTTATGACACCATCAAGGGTGTTGTAGGCGACCGTGCCTCGGTGGAGATCAAGGATGACATTGCGGCGGCAATGGCGGTCAAGACCGGGCAGGCAGATTACTACTTCGGCGCCTGCAAGACGGGCGGCGGCGGTGCGCTGGCAATGGCCATTGCCCTGCTGGGCATGAACCAGTGCGCAACGGTGTCCATGCCGGGCAAAATGCTGAGCGAGGACGAGATCCTGGCACAGGTCAAGGCCGGCAAGAAGGCATACGGCTTTACGGATCAGCACATCGAAAAGGTCGTGCCGATCATTCTCAAGGGTCTGGGCTTCTGATCCGGATCGTCAAATAAGGAGGATTACATATGGAAACCATTCTGCGCTACGTTATCATCGCGGCAGTTGGTGCGTTGGCATCGATCCTGGCAAACCAGAGCATCGCCGTGTTCAACGACGGCCTGCGCCCGGTCCTGCCGGAGTATCTGGAAAAGCGCATGGACCGCAAGGCTCTGGCAGCCACCAGCTTTGCCATCGGCTTTGGTCTGGTCATCGGCTACGGCCTGCCCACGTCCATTGCCGCAAGCATCATCCTGATCCACTGCATCCTGCTCACCACCGACATCATCGGCACCTGGTGCCCGGACACCAAAAAGGGCATGATCGCTTCCGGCGTCATCGGCGCTGTGTACGGCGTGGCCCTGCTGTTCGGCCTGCAGGTGATCATCGACCTGTTCAACCTGCTGCCGGTCAACTTCCTGGGCAGCCTGGGCCAGGTCTCTGCCGGTATCACGCTGGCCTTCGCCATCTTCCCGGCTGTGACGGTTGCCCTGCAGTTCGGCGCTGCCAAGGGCATCATCACCGCCGTTGTGACCCTGCTGGTCCGTCAGATCGTTGAGACCTACGGCAAGATCGCACTGGACGCAGAGCACACGGTCAGCCTGAACAAGGACGGTATGGCCCTGCTGGCCGGTATGATCATCATGCTGGTGTTCGCTGCTATGGATAAGGAAGGCAACGACCAGAACTCCAACGAAATGCTGACCCAGATCTTTGCCGACAAGGTCGCACGCATCCGCAAGTATATGCCGGTTCTGGCCCTCATGGGCGGCCTGATCGCAGCAGGCACCAGCATGAGCATCATGGCCGGTGACCCCATCAGCCTGGGCCTGCTGGCCGAGGGTGACCGCGTCAACGCAGGTCTGACCGCTCTGGCCCGTGCCATCGGCTTTATCCCGCTGGTTGCCACCACCGCCATCACCACCGGCGTCTATGCTCCGGCCGGCATGACCTTCGTCTTTGTGATCGGTCTGCTGATCCCCAACCCCTTTATCGCCCTGATCGCCGGTGCAGCCTGCATCTGCGTGGAGATCCTGCTGCTGAACGTCATCGCAAAGGGTCTGGACAAGTTCCCCGGCATCAAGCGCTGCGGCGACAACATCCGTACCGCTATGAGCTACGTCATCGACATCGCCCTGCTGATCGGCGGCATCCTGGCTGCTCAGGCAATCATGCCCACGACGGGTCTGTTCATCATCGTGGCATTCTGGTGCATCAACAAGTGCAGCAAGAAGCCTCTGGTCTCCATGGCGGTCGGTCCTCTGGGCGCGATCCTGGTCGGCCTGATCGCAAACGTGCTGTTCCTGCTGTCTCTGTACACCCCTGCCGCCTGATCCCCGGATAAAATGAGCGCCTCCCGGCCTGCGTCGGGAGGCGGCTCTGGTTAAGAAACAATACAGGAGGCGAATCCTTTTGAAACTGCCTGAAAAGATTCTGTATGCGCACGAGCATACGACGATCGACCTGTCCGGCCCGAAGAAGAACATCGACTGCAGGCTGGATGATTTTGACGCGACCGCGGCGGAATACCGGCGGCTGGCGGAACACGGTGTGGTCGGCATCATCGACCAGACCAACCGCGGGATGGGCCGGAACGTGGCCTATGTGCAGAAAATGGCTGCACAGGCGGGGGTGGAGATCACCCACGCGACGGGCTACTACAAGGAGCCCTTTCTCCCGCCGGAGTGCTATACGCTGACCGAACAGCAGCTGTGTGACATCATGGTGAAGGAACTGACCGAGGGCATTGAAGGCACCGGTGTCCGGGCGACCGTCATCGGCGAGATCGGCACCTCGAAGGACATCACCGAGACGGAGGCCAAGGTGTTCCGTGCGGCATCCCGCGCCCATGCAGAAACGGGGGCACCCATCTGCACCCACACAACGCTGGGCACGCGCGGCCTGGAGCAGCTGGAGATCTTCAAGAGCTTTGGCGTTGACCTGAGCCGGGTGGTGCTGAGCCATATCGACCTGTCGGCCGATCTGGATTACATGAAGCGCCTGCTGGATCAGGGGGTCAACATTGCGTTCGACACCATCGGCAAGTGCAACTACCAGCCCGATGCCTCCCGTGCAGACTGGCTCAGCCGCCTTTGTGCGGAAGGGTACGACACGCAGATTGTCATGAGCATGGACATCACCCGCCGCAGCAACTTTGCAGACCGGGGCGGTGTGGGCTACAGCTACCTGCTGGACACCTTTGCTCCGCTGGCAAGCGAGGCAGGCGTGCCGGACCGCGCATGGGAGAACCTGCTGTACCGCAATGCACTGCGCATCTACAAAGGACAGAAATAACAAGGATTCGAGGAATTGACAATGAAAACCTATCCCCTGCATTCTATCTCGCTGGAACAGGCAAAACAGCTCCAGTTCAAGGTCATTGACGCAGTGACCCGCAATTTTCAGGGAGAGGAAGTCCTCTCGCTGGGCGACCTCGGCGTGGTGAAAGGGCTGAACAAACCCCGCTGCACGGTAAAGGTGGAAAAGGTCTTTGCCGACACCTTTGATGCCCCGGCGGCGCTGCTTGTGCGCGGCTCCGGCACGGGCGCGATCCGCTGGGCTCTGACCGCCTGCCTGAAACCGGGGGATGCCATTCTGGTGCACACCTCGCCCATCTATACGACGACGCAGGTGACCATCGACGCCATGGGGCTGAAACCCATCCGCGCGGACTTCAACGATCTGGAACAGCTCAAGGCCGTCTGTGCGCAGCACAAGGACGAGATCCGCGGCGCCCTGGTGCAGCTGACCCGGCAGAAGCCGGAGGACCGCTATGACTACAAGGCCGTGATCGCAGCCATCAAGGCTGCGCTGCCGGGCATCCCGGTGGTGACCGATGACAACTACGCCGCCCTGAAAGTGGACGCCATCGGCTGCCAGGCAGGGGCCGACCTGTCCACCTTCTCCTGCTTCAAGATCCTTGGTCCGGAGGGCGTCGGTGCAGTGATCGGCAGCAAGGAGCTGATCGACCGCATCTACAAGATGCAGTATTCCGGCGGCAGTCAGGTGCAGGGACACGAAGCCATGGAGGCCCTGCGCGGCCTGATCTATGCGCCGGTGGCGCTCGCCATCCAGAGCGAGGTCAACGAGGAGCTGGTCCGCCGCCTGAACGCCGGCGAGATTCCCCATGTGCGGCAGGCGTTCCTGGCAAACGCGCAGAGCAAGGTGCTGCTGGTGGAGTTTGATCAGGAAATCGCCGAAAAAATTCTGGACGCTGCCCCGAAGTTCGGCGCAGCGCCGCATCCGGTGGGCAGCGAGAGCAAATACGAGTTTGCCCCCATGATCTACCGTGTCAGTGGAACGTTCCGTGCGCAGGACCCGACCATTGAACACCGGATGATCCGCATCAACCCCATGCGCAGCGGCCCGGACACCATCATCCGCATCCTGCGCAGCTGCATGGAGCAGGTCGAGGAAAACTGAACCGCTGAAAAAACGAGAGGAAAAGGAGAGATGCCCTGTGTTTTTAAAGACCGTAATGGAGCGCAACCAGCCGTTGGTGCGTCTGGGCATTGAATGGCAGCAGAATGGCGTGATCCTGCCGGACACCTATCTGCTGGATTACGACACGATCCTGGAAAATGCCCGCAGCATCAAACAGGCAGGCGACGCAAACGGCGTGCAGAACTTTTTCATGCTCAAGCAGATCGGACGCAACCCCCTGATCGCCCGTGCGCTGACCGACATGGGATATGTGGGCGCTGTGTGCGTGGACTTCCGCGAGGCGCTGACGATGGTGGAAAATCAGATCCCCCTCGGCAACGTAGGACATCTGGTCCAGATCCCCCGGGCGGCCCTGAAAAAGATCCTCCGCGCAAAGCCGGTGATCGTAACGGTGTACACGCTGGAAAAAGCCCGCGAGATCAGCGCAGTCTGCACCGAGCTGGGCCTGCACCAGAAGCTGATGCTCCGTGTTCTGGGAGAAGGCGACATGCTGTATTCCGGGCAGTACGGCGGCTTTGAATTGCAGGAACTGGACAGTGCAGTGCGTGCGATCGAGGCGATGCCGAATGTGGAGGTGGGCGGCGTGTGCAGCTTCCCTTGCTTTTTGTACGACGAAGCGGCACAGGACATCCTGCCCATGCCCAACCTCCGGACCGTGCAGACCGCAGCCGAAATGCTGCGCGCCCGCGGCTACCGGGACCTGATGCTCAATACGCCCAGTGCCACCTGCACCCACAGCATCCCGATGATCGCGGCGGCAGGCGGCACCCACGGGGAACCGGGACACGGCTTGACCGGAACGACACCGTATCATGCCGGCCACCCGGATGCCGAGGAGCGCCCCGGCTACCTGTATGTTTCGGAGGTCAGCCACAATCTGGGCGATAAGGCGTACTGCTACGGCGGCGGGCATTACCGCCGCGGCCATATGAAAAACGCCCTGGTGGGCACGACGCCGGAAAATGCAAAGGTCGTGCCGGTGCTGCCGCCGGACGACTCCAGCATCGACTATCATTTTGAACTGCAGCAGAACTGTCCGGTCTCGGCTGCGGCGGTCATGGCGTTCCGGACACAGTTCTTTGTGACCCGGAGCCGGGTGGCAGTGGTCAAAGGGCTGTCCTCCGGCAAGCCGGAGCTGGCGGGCCTGTATTCTGCGCTGGGAGAACCGGTCCGGGAATGACAGAAAGGATAATTCGCAATGGGAAAGTTTGTTGTAATCGTTCTGGATGGTTTTGGTGTGGGCGCAATGCCGGATGTGCCGCAGGTGCGCCCTGCGGACTGCGGTGCCAACACCTGCGTGCATATCTTTGAGCGCACGCCGGACCTGAAGCTGCCCAATCTGGCAAGCCTTGGTCTGGCGAACATCGTGGGGCGGGAGTTCCCCGGCCTGCCGTTTGCGACGGATGCAACGTTCGGCCGTGCCGAGCTGATGCACGATGGTGCGGATACCTTCTTCGGCCATCAGGAGATCATGGGCACCCGCCCGGCAAAGCCTTTCGGCGAGCCGATCTGCAATAAGATCGAGCTCATCAAAAAGACGCTGGAGGATGCGGGTTACCATGTCCGGTATTACACCGGAACATCCGGCAAGCGCCTGCTGATCGTCAACGAGGCCTGCACCGTGGCCGACAATGTGGAATGCGATCCGGGTCAGGCCTTCAACGTCACGGCGGCCATCGACGACCTTGATTTTGAGGAAGAGCTCAAGATCGGTCATCTGGTGCGCAGCGTGTCGGTCGTGCCCCGCGTCATCACCTTCGGTGGGCGCGGCGTGCATCTGCAGAACCTGCTGGATGCCATTGAGGAACACGGCGATTACATCGGCGTGAATGCCCCGGCCAGCGGCGTTTACAACAACGACTACCATTGCATCCACATGGGCTACGGCGTTGACCCGGAGGTGCAGATCCCGACGATTTTGGGCAAGAGCGGCCTGCCGGTGTTCCTGCTGGGCAAGGTGGCCGACGTGGTCACGAACAATTACGGCACCAGCATCCCCATGGTGGACACGGCCAGCGTGCTGCAGCGCACCCTGGAGATCGTAAAGGAGCAGGAGACTGCGTTCATCTGCACCAACGTGCAGGAAACGGACCTGTGCGGCCACCGGGAGAATGTCGCGGCCTACGCAGACCGCCTGCGGGTGGCGGACGAATGGATCGGTAAGATCCGCGACGCCTTGGGCGAGGACGATATCCTCATCGTGCAGGCGGACCACGGCAACGACCCGACCATCGGACACCCGCACCACACCCGTGAGATGGTGCCGCTGATGATCCACAGCGCCCACTCCACCCCCAAGAATATCGGGATCCGCAAGACCCTCAGCGATGTCGGTGCGACCGCTGCGGACTATTTCCACAGCAAGGCACCGGAAAACGGCACCAGCTTTCTGCCGCTGTTGCTGAAGTAAAAACAAAGGAGCGGAGAACCGATGAAGATCATTCGCGCAAACGATTACGCAGACATGTCCCGCAAGGCGGCCAACATCCTTTCGGCGCAGATCATCCTGAAACCCGACTGCGTGCTGGGTCTGGCCACCGGCGGCACCCCGGTGGGTGCCTACCAGCAGTTGGTGGAGTGGTACAACAAGGGTGACCTCGACTTTTCGGGGGTGACGACCGTCAATCTGGATGAGTACCGCGGCCTGCCCAAGGACCACCCGGAAAGCTACTGGAGCTTCATGCACCGCCACCTGTTTGACCACGTCAACATCAACCCCGCCCGCATCAACCTGCCGGATGGCACCAACCCCGATGCGGACGCAGCCTGCGCCCAGTACAACCAGATCATCCACAGCGTGGGCGGCATCGACCTGCAGCTGCTGGGCATCGGCCACGACGGCCACATCGGCTTCAACGAGCCGGGCGAGGCCTTTGAGCTGGAGACCCACTGCGTGGATCTGACCCCTGCCACCATCGAGGCCAACAAGCGCTTCTTCGACGGCAACGAGGATCTGGTGCCCAAGCAGGCCTACACCATGGGCATCAAGACCATCATGCAGGCCCGCAAGGTGCTGATGGTGGTCAACGGCACCGGCAAGGCCGAGATCGTGAAGAAGGCCTTCTTCGGCCCGGTCACCCCGGAAGTGCCCGCCAGCATCCTGCAGATGCACCCCGACTTCACCCTCGTGGGCGACGAAGAGGCCCTGAGCCTGATCTGATCGGTTCCCCAAAGCATGTTTCTGCCGCCGCACGGCCTTGCCACCGTGCGGCGGCTTTTTTCTGAGCAGGGGAATTGTAACGCGGCAAAAAATACAGTATACTGGAACAAAAACCACCACGAGGGAGGGGCGGCCGATGTTCAGCGAAGAGATGATCTGCAGCCTGAATGATCTGGAGCTGGAAGTTTATAAGTATGTTGTGCGGAACGCGGACAAGGTGTGCTATATGCGCATCCGGGAGTTTGCGGATGCCGCCCATGTGTCTACCTCCACCATCCTCCGGTTCTGCAAAAAGGCGGGCTGCGACGGCTACGCGGAGTTCAAGATCCGGCTGCGCCAGCATTTGGAACAGGCAAAGCAGCCGCCGGTCAAGGACGATGTGTCGGAGGTCATCGACTTTTTGAAAAAGACCTGCTCGGCGGAGTTTGAGCAGAAGCTGGACATGCTGACCAGGGTCATTTTTCAGGCCCGGCACATCTTTTTTGTAGGCAGCGGCATGTCCGGCATCGTGGCCAAGTACGGGGCACGCTATTTTTCCAGCATGGGCAAGTTCTGCCTGTACATCGACGAGCCCCATTACCCCACCGAGAGCCGATTCGTGGAAAATTCGTTGGTGATCGTGTTTTCGGTGTCCGGCGAGTCCCGCGACACCATCGGCCATGTGATGCGCTTCAAGGAGCAGAACTGCCAGATCCTCAGCGTGACCAACACGGAAAACTGCACCATCGCAAAACTCTCGGACTACAACCTTGCCTATTATGTCACCTACGAGCGGCTGGGAGTCTACGATGTGACGACCCAGCTCCCGGCCATGAGCATCGTGGAACGGCTGGGCAAAAAGCTCTACCGCTACACCTCCGAGGGCCCGGCAGCCATCTGAAAAAAGTCCAAAATAAAAAACGGGGTGTTACCTGGAAAAAACAAGTGCGAAAAAACGGCACTTGTTTTTTTATGCCCAGAAACTGCTGACAAACCACCTGCCTGCGTCTATAATGGACGCATCAGAAGTACTTCGACCGGAAATTGGATGACTTGAAAAGGTAAAGGAGAAACAATCATGGCAAAAGATTATGCTGCGATCTCCAAAAAGATCGTGGAGAACATCGGCGGTGTGGAGAACATTGCCAGCGTGACCCACTGCATGACCCGCCTTCGCTTCGTGGTGAAGGACGAGGGCAAGATCAACGACGCAGCCGTCAAGGCGACCGACGGCGTCATGGGCGTCGTGAACCAGGGCGGCCAGTACCAGATCATCATTGGCAACCATGTGGAAGAGGCCTACAACGAGGTGCTCAAGATGGGCGACTTCGGCGAGGCAAGCCAGGTGGCCCGCGGCGAGAAGAAGGAGCCCCTGACCCTGAAGAAGGTGGGCAACAACATTCTGGATGCCATCGTGGGCACCATGTCCCCGCTGATCCCCGCCATCATCGGCGGCTCCATGGTCAAGCTGCTGGTCATGCTGCTGGGCATGGCAGGCGTGTTGTCGGCCGACGGCGAGACCTACAAGATCCTGAACACCATCGGTGACGCAGCCTTCTACTTCCTGCCGGTGATGGTGGCCGCTTCTGCTTCCAAGAAGTTCAACACCAATATGTTCATCGCCATTGCCATTGCAGGCCTGATGCTGCACCCGGATTTCCGCACCATGATGGAGGCTGTCACGGTCGGCGATACCGCCGCACACTTCCTGGGCATCCCGGTGGTGGGCGTCAAGTACACCTACACCGTCATCCCGGCCCTGTGCATGACCTGGATCCTGTCTTACATCGAGCGCGCCATCGACAAGATCACCCCGGCTGTCACCAAGAACTTCCTCAAGCCCATGCTGATCTTCCTCATTGCTGCTCCCATTGCGATCATCGTGGTCGGCCCGGTCGGCATCATGATCGGCGAGGGCATCTCCGCATTCGTCTACTTCGTGCAGGCTAAGCTGGGCTTCCTGGCTGTGGGCATCATGGGCGCCCTCTGGCCCCTGCTGGTCATCACCGGCATGCACCGCGTGTTCACCCCCACCATCCTGCAGACCATCTCCGAGACCGGCATGGAGGGCACCGTTATGCCCTCTGAGATCGGTGCAAACCTGTCCCTGGGCGGCGTGTCCCTGGCCGTTGCCTTCAAGACCAAGAACAGCGAGCTGCGCCAGACCGCTCTGGCCGCTGCTTCCTCTGCTCTGATCGCCGGCACCACCGAGCCCGCCCTGTACGGCGTGGCCGTGCGCCTGAAGCGCCCCCTGATCGCTTCCCTGATCACCGGCTTTGTCTGCGGCTGCCTGGCCGGCATGGCAGGTCTGGCCAGCCGTTCCATGGTGTCGCCCAGCGTGCTCACCGGTGTGCAGTTCATCGACCCGGCCAACCCCGGCGTGAGCATCGCCTGGATCGCCGGCATCTCGGTGCTGTCCATCGTGCTGTCCTTTGTGCTGACGCTGGTGATCGGCTTTGAGGATCTCCCGGAAGAGGAGTGATTCCCATGTCTGATTACAAACTGCCCGAAAATTTCCTCTGGGGTGCTGCCATTGCGGCCAATCAGGCCGAAGGCGCTTACAACGAGGGTGGCCGCGGCCTGAGCAACGTCGACATGATGCCCCACGGTGTCCACCGTATGGAGGTCAAGCTGGGCGGCACGCCCCACCCGACGCTGCAGGCAGGGGAGTATTACCCCAGCCACACCGGCGTGGACTTCTACCACCATTACAAAGAGGACATCGCCCTGATGGCAGAGCTGGGACTGAAGGTGTTCCGCACCTCCATCTCCTGGTCCCGCCTGTACCCCCACGGCGATGAACGGACCCCCAACCCGGAGGGTGTGGCCTTTTACCGCAATGTGTTCCAGGAGTGCCGGAAGTACGGCATTGAGCCGCTGGTCACCCTGTGCCACTTTGATATCCCCATGGGTCTGGTGGAGCAGTACGGCTCCTGGCGCAGCCGCAAAACGCTGGAATGCTTTGCCCGCTACGCCGAGACCTGCTTCAAAGAATACTCCGGCCTTGTACACTACTGGCTTACCTTCAACGAGATCAACATCCTGCTGCACAGCCCCTTCTCCGGGGCAGGCATCGCCTTCCAGGAGGGCGAGAATCGCAGTCAGGTGATCTATCAGGCGGCCCACCATGTGCTGCTGGCCAGCGCCACGGCCACCCGCCTGGCCCACCAGTACGACCCCGCCAATCAGGTGGGCTGCATGCTGGCCGGCGGCAGCTTCTACCCCTACTCCTGCAACCCGGAGGACGTCTGGGAGTCGGTGCAGAAGGAGCAGGAAAACCTGCTCTTCATCGACGTGCAGGTGCGGGGCCGCTACCCCGGCTACGCCCGCAAGCTGTTTGCGGAAAAGCAGGTGCAGCTGCACACCGAGCCCGGCGATGACGCCCTGCTGCGGGAGAACACCGTGGACTTCATCTCCTTCAGCTACTACGCCAGCCGCTGCGTGGCGGCCAGCCTGGAGGGCAAGGCCGTGAACGACGGCAACGTGGTGCGCTCGGTGAAGAACCCCTATCTGCAGACCAGCCAGTGGGGCTGGGCCATCGACCCGCTGGGCCTGCGCATCACCATGAACCAGCTGTACGACCGCTACCAGAAACCGCTGTTCCTGGTGGAAAACGGTCTGGGTGCCCACGACACGGTGGAGCCCGACGGCAGTGTCCACGATGATTACCGCATCGACTACCTGCGCCGTCACATCGAGGCGGTCAAGCAGGCTGTGTCCGACGGCGTGGACCTGATGGGGTACATCGCCTGGAGCGGCATCGACCTGGTGTCCGCCTCTACCGGCGAGATGAGCAAGCGGTACGGCTTCGTCTATGTGGACAAGCAGGACGACGGCACCGGTACGCTGGCCCGCAGCAAAAAAGACTCTTTCGATTGGTATCAGAAGGTCATCCGCTCCAACGGCGCAGACCTCTGAGCGTTTTCCTCCGTTTCATAAATGCAGAAAAGCCGCCCCGCAGGCACCGGAAGTTCCGGCCTGCGGGGCGGCTTTTGCTGTGTGCGGTGCGCTGGACCGCTGCATGGAACTGGAAGCCATGTACCGCAAGGGCTGGCAGGACGCCGAAAAGCTGGTACAGTGGTACCGCGCTGCCAAAGCGGAAGCATAAACCGAACACAACACGAAAGGGCCTCCCCGGAATGGGGAGGCCCTTTCTATGCGTTTACGACTTGACGTGGATCACGTTGGAAGGGGAAAGCATCAGTGCTTTTCCTTGTACTTGAGGCTGGCGAATGCGCCTGCGATGGTCAGCAGCATGCCGCTGAATGCCATGCCCAGAGCGGCCATCCAGTTCACGCCGGTCTGCGGCAGTGCATCCTGCACAGCGGGCAGGACCGCGTCAGACGGCAGGACCGGAGTTTCCGGAGCAGCATCATCCGGGGTGGCGTCCTGCACGGGCGGCAGCTCGGGGGTCTCCGGGGTCACGACTTCGTCCGGGGTCTCATCCTCCACAGGGCCGTCCGGGGTATCGGGATCCACCGGCGGAGTGATGACCGTCTCTTCGCCGTTCACGGTGACCGTGCGGGTCTCAATGGAGGTATAGTTGTAGTCCACATGGGCGTCGGTGGTGGTCACGGTCTCCTTGGACACTGGCGTGGTGTTCACCTTGTCCGTGGTGCGGTAGCTGTAGCTGACGCTGCCGGTGTCGTAGCTGGTCTCGCCCTTGCCGGAGAACAGCTTCTTCAGCACCTCGGTAAAGGTGGTGTAGTGGCCTTTGCCGGTACCGGATCCGGTAACCGTTTCGCTCTTATCCTGCGTATAAGCACCGTCGAAGCCGCCGGAAGTATTTTCGCCGTAAGCCGTAGCACGCTCACTGGTTTTATGTGTGGTGGTCTGCTGGTTCAGCTCCAGAAGGCGGTTGGCGAAGTCCTGAGAGCTGCGGATGCTCAGCGGGGCGGTGATGGTCTTGATGGTGGATTCCGTCTGGCCGACGACCTTGCCCTCGCTCACCTGGGTCAGCTTGGAGATCATCAGGTCATAGCCGCCGACGTAACCCCAGGTGCCGTCCTGCCGCTTGTAGGTGCTGTTGATGCAGGTGTTGGCATCGCGGGTCATATAGCCGTAGGCGGTCAGCTCAGAGGTCTTGAGATAGACCTGATAGCCGCTCTCACCGGTGCTGTTGGTGCCAGTGGTGCCAATCTTCACAACGTAGGTGCCGACGATGGCATTGCGCTCTTTCGGGGACAAGTCCTTGGCCGTCTTGTTGCTGCCAGTTGCCTCCAGGTAGGCATTGATGGCCTGATCCTCTGCGCTGATGCCAGGGGTCCAATAGTCGCCTCTCTGACCCTGATACAGCTTGATGCTGCCGTTCTCCTTGATGGGGTCGTAGGCAACGGTGCCGGTCAGCTTGTAGTAGGCGCTCTTGTCGGGGCAGTTGTTGGGGTTGCCGCGGTCATACTCGTAGTGGCCGTCGCCCTCGCCGCCCTCGTCATCCCAGCTGATCTTGCTGTCCAGGCCGACCGGCTGGTTGCCCTTACCGTTGACCAGGTTTCCGGCATCGTAGTTCCACTCCAGCTTCAGATTCTTGCTCACCAGCACACAGTCGGTCTGATCGACCTTATCGTCCTTGTCCGGCAGCAGATCCAGCTTGGAGCCGGAAGCAAGATCGAGGTGGCCGATGTCGTCGCGCTGCTCTTCGTAGTGCACAGTGTTACTATGAACACGAACTTCCTGGCCGTTAGCGTCTGTATAGTAATAATAGCCGCCCCACCAAGTCGATTTCCAATAGACCTCAATTTTGGAACCATCCGGTGCCTTGCTGAAGGATTTGAATTCATCCGTCTTTTCACCGGAGTAGTAGTTCTTCTTGGTCTCTTCGTAATCAGAACCCTTGTTGGCAACATAGGTGGAGTTCTTGGCGATCCGTTCCTGCTCCTGCAGAGCCTTGATCAGCTCATCCTTGCTCATATTTTCGGGCGAGATGGCCGTGGTGAAATACTTGATGATGTCCGTCTTCTCGGTCTTGTCCGTAACCTCCAGATTGCCGATCCAGAGTTCCTCGCCGGGCAGAAGTTTGCTCTGGATCTCCTGAATCTGCTTCCACAGCTCGTCGTATGCCTTCTCAAGATCCTTATTGTCCTTGATGATGTCGGTGACACTGGAGGAGGTGTGCACATCCTTCCGGACGGTGAGGGTCTCGCTCAGGGTGCTGTAATCCACGGTGATGGTTTCGTTACCCTTCGTGAAGGTCGCGGTCTTGCCGTCGGCGTTCAGTCGGATGCTGTCAGCGGGAACACTGTATTGGCCTGCCAGCGCGGTCTGGATCTCTTCAGGGGTCAGCGGAGCACCGGCCTGTTTGGTGAAGGTGTAGGTGGTCTTTACGCCGTTTTTGTCCTCGACCGTGCAGGTGTAGCCGTCATTGGTTTTGGTCACCTTGTCGTAGGTCTTTCCGTCCACCGTAATGGTGCCGGCCTTTTCGTCGATCGACCAGTTCTTGCCGCCGGGGATCACCAGCTTGTCGTTAAGATCCTTGGCGTCCGTCTTTGTGGATTCAGAAAGTTCGTCGATCGTCCATTCTACGCGCTTGATGCCGGAGAAGTCCATGCTGCTGATATTGATGTTATAACCTGCAGCTTTCAACTCATCTTTGTTCTTATATTCGGGGTGCTGGTTCAGCAACTCCGCCCAGGCAATCTCTTCCTTCTCCGTATCGCTGAGGGAAGCGGACGATTCCGTGATTGTGCAGGTACGGGTGATCTTGGTGCTGGTGCCGTCGGGCGAGGTCACGGTGTCTTCCTTTTTGTAGGTCGTGGTGCCCTTCTCCGGGTCTTTGCTGGCGATCGTCCAACCATCGAGAGAGGGAAGTTCACCGCTGCCGGGCTTGACGTAGGTGCCGTTGAGGGAACCGCTTTCGGTCCACGTATTCGAGCCGGTCACATAAGCGGTGCCGGTGATGACGTTGTCCGTAACATCCTTACGGGTCTCGGTGTCCTTGCTCGAATCGGGAGTGCCCGGCTGAGGCGCAGAAACCGTTGCACCGTCATAGTGGAGGGTGACAGTATGAACATTGCCGTCTGCATCGGTATAACTGAGATTGAGCTGGCCTTTGCCGGTGGGATCGATCGTATTCAGCTGGTTCTTGAAATCATCGGTCTCCACATTAATGCCGGCGTTCCGGGCGGCATCCGTCAGAGCGGCCTTGATGGCTTCCAGCTTGGCAGTTTCCTCGGCACTCTTGATGCTTTCCTGACCGCCTTCGACCTGGCCGGGGGTCTTGGTGACCTCAGTGACCTCCACGGTGTAACTCAAAGTCTTGCGGACGGCTTCCTTCTGATCAAAGGTCAGCTTTTCGCCCTTGTAGCAAACGTCGCCGTCGGCATCAACGCTGAAGCCCTCGCCCAGACGCGCGGCCAACTGCTTGTTGGTGAGCGGCTTGGAGTCTTCCGTTTTCTTGACTTTATAGGTATATTCCTTGCCGTCCACGTTTTCCGTATAGACATACTCGCCGGTAACGTTGTTATAGTACTCGTCCTGGAGCATTTCGCCCAGCTTCTCCGAAGAAATCTCGATGACATCCGTCTTGGTCTCGTCGGTGTTCTTGGCAGTGATGCTTGGCAGTTCGATCTCGGTGGTCAGATCCTCATTATTAACATCAACGGTGCCCTTTTCCACCTTGAGCACCAGCGTGGTCTCGGTGGTGGTCTCGACCGTAGTGCCGGTGATCTTGTAGTAGGTGACGCGGGTGACGGTGTTGCCGTTCTCGTCGGTAGCGGTCTCTTCCTTTTTCAGGGTATAGGTGGTGTTGCCCTCGTCGTCGGTCTTTTTCTCCACGCCGCCCTCGGGGACATCCAGCAGCTTGGCAACGTCCTCAGCGGACATTTCCTTCGTTTCGGGCTCGCTGGTCTTTTTCAGGGTCAGGGTCTTGGAGTTGCCGTCCTCGGAGGGCTCGACCTCTTTCACGGTGTAACCGCCCAGCGTGGCGTCCTTATCGGTTTTCCAGTCCGGGCGCACTTCGCCAAGCTCCTCGTTCAGGTTGATCTCTTCGCCCTTCTTGGTGTCGGTGATGGTGGTTTCGGAATCCGCCTTGCCGGTGCCGGTGGTGGTCGTGGTCTGGGTGCCGGTGGTCTCGGTGGGGGTGGTGATGGTGGTGTTGCCGTCCTCGTCCTTGCCCACCACGGGGTCGCCCTTCTTCACTTCGGCGTCAGGGTCCACAACGGTGGTGCTGGAAGAGCTGTCGGGGGTCTCTTCCTTGGTGGCCTCGCCGATCTTGCCGTCCTCGCCGGTTTCCTCGTTCTTCTTGTTGTTGTCGATCACGTCACCCTTCACATAGGTGCCGTCGGGGTTCTCAGTCTCGTCCGTCTCGCCGGGCTCTTCCGGCTTCTCAGCAGGTTTATAGTCGATGATGATATCATCGGTTTTGGTGCCGGGGCCGAACGCGGGAGCCTGATCATCTTTCTTGGCCTCATCGTTCACCGGGGGAACAAACTCTTCCTGCTTTTCCTCTTCGCCCTCGACCTCGCCTTCTGCGGTCTTACCTTCCACAGGGGCGGGCTCGGCCTGCGGGGCAGCGTTATCCTCGACAGAGTCGGGGCCTTCCACAGCATGGGCAGCCATGGGCTGTGCAGCGACACAGGCGGTCAGGGCTACGGACATGGCAGCGAGTTTCAGCTTTTTATTCGTCATGATTGATGGCTCCTTTCAAATGGTGTCAAGTCTTTTACGTATTACCACTGTCCCATAGGATGGACATATTTCGAGGTTTACTATCCTGCTTCCTTTATACCATTTTCTAGTGCAGGTTGTCAAGAAAAAATATGTAGAAACGCATGATTCGTGAAAACATTCCAAAGTCTGAATTGGATATTTTGCACAAATCACAAGAATTTGTTGCAGAAAAAAGAGGAACTGTTGCGGACGTGAAATGATGCGGTTGCGGTACTGGTGCAGAGTGTGCGGATTGTTGCGAAAAACCACTTTTTGAGGGACGGAATTTCTGGCAAAGAACCGGCTGGAATTTCTCCTGCCGCCCTGCTGCAGACGAAAAAAGGCCCCCGGAAACCTGCGTCTCCGGGGGCCTTGCCCTCTTACCTTATATAGGGCAGTCGGCGATCACTGCTTCTGCTTCAGCCGGGCCATGTAGCTGTCGGCGGCCACGGCGGCAGCGGTGAAGCTGTTGTTCTTCCACCAGTTGATGAGGGCGGCCACAGTGGTGATGCCGGCGGTGACCAGCTGCTCCACAGTGGTGCTCTCGATGGGCAGCACGGGCTTGCCCATTGCGCTCAGCACCTGATTGGTCAGGGCCAGCAGGAGCACAGCGGTGCGGGCCAGGGTAGCGGCGGAGATCTTGTTGCTCAGTTCCATAAATCAGTTCCTCTCTTTCATTCGTTCATGGTTCTCAAGGTCGGCGATGCGGTGGTTGGCCACCTTCATCTGCTCTTCCAGAATGGGCACGCGGCGGGCGAAATTGTTGTGCTCGCGCACCTCGCGGGTCAGCTCTTCCAGTTTGGTGTCGGTCACGGCCTGACTGCGGCTGTTAGCGATCAGCACCCCGATCAGGGTCACGGCACCGGCGATCAGGGCGGACAGGATGCTTTCCATTGGGTTCACCTCCTTCTTAACCTGTCCAGCGGCTTTTGGCGGGGCGGGTGTCCACATGGACCCAGCCCACAGCCCGTCCGGCCC
>ENA-OOWV01000524-OOWV01000524.1-human-gut-metagenome-genome-assembly--contig:-NODE-524-length-29722-cov-5.880102_pt1 | contig 29722 bp, 24 predicted proteins | sample MGYA00241584_ERZ501337 | MGnify/ENA primary metagenome ERZ501337 (study PRJEB25962, sample SAMEA2042744) | human gut metagenome | biome: human gut; feature: human-associated habitat; material: faeces... | reverse complement strand
GGGGGCAGACTGTAAATCTGTTACGTTTCGTTTCGATGGTTCGAATCCGTCCTCCTCCACCATAAGGTATAATCTTTTGATTATACTTTTTTGTTATATTTTATTTTTTATTTTTCAAAAAAATATATATTGACATAATTTTTGGATAATGTTACAATTAGTTGAAAATTGAACATGATATTAATTCTTATCAAGAGAGGTGGAGGGAAAGGGCCCTGTGAAACCCGGCAACCTACTTAGTAAATGTAGGATTATGAATTAAGAATTATGAGTTAAGATTAAAATTCCTTTGGAATTTCTATAATTCATCATTCGTAATTCATCATTCATAACTAACTAAGCGTGGTGCCAATTCCTGCAAGAAAGTTTGCGAGATAAGAAAAGACCTTATGAATATAGGCTCTTCTTATTGAAGAGTTTTTTTTATTGCTTTTAATTGCTTAGAATTAATATCATGACGATAAGAGAGGAGCTAAGCATAATGAGAAAATTATTTACATCAGAATCAGTTACAGAAGGGCATCCAGATAAGATTTGCGATCAAATTTCAGATGCAATATTAGACAACATTTTAGCAAAGGATCCAAATGCTAGAGTTGCTTGTGAAACAACAGTGACTACAGGAATGGTATTAGTTATGGGGGAAATTTCAACTAAGTGTTATGTTGATATTCCTAAAGTAGTTAGAGATACTATAAGAGAAATTGGATACGACAGAGCAAAATATGGATTTGATTGCGATACTTGTTCAGTATTATCATCAATAGATGAACAATCAAGTGATATAGCTATGGGAGTTGATGAAGCTCTTGAATCAAAACAAGGAAATAAAGATGATGTTGAAGCAGTTGGTGCTGGGGATCAAGGAATGATGTTTGGTTATGCAACTAACGAAACAGAAGAATTTATGCCATTACCAATAATAACTGCCCATAAGTTAGCTAGAAGACTTACTGAGGTAAGAAAAAATGGTACATTAAGTTACTTAAGACCTGATGGAAAAACACAAGTAACTGTTGAGTATGATGGAAATAATGTTGTAAGAATAGATACAGTAGTAATTTCAACACAACATGATGAAAAAGTATCACAAGAACAAATAAGAAGAGATTTAATGGAACATGTAATAAAGGCTGTTATTCCAACAGAATTATTAGATGAAGAAACAAAATATTTCATAAATCCAACAGGAAGATTCGTTGTTGGTGGACCACAAGGTGATAGTGGATTAACAGGTAGAAAAATTATAGTTGATACTTATGGAGGAAGTGGAAGACACGGTGGTGGTGCTTTCTCAGGAAAAGATCCAACTAAAGTAGATAGATCAGCTGCATATGCTGCAAGATGGGTTGCAAAGAACTTAGTAGCAGCAGGAGTTGCAGATAAAATAGAAATACAATTAGCTTATGCAATAGGTGTAGCTAAACCAGTATCAATATCAGTAGAAACTTTTGAAACAGGTAAAATAAATGATGAAGAAATTGTATCAATAGTAGAAAAGGTATTTGATTTAAGACCTGGTGCAATTATCAGAGATTTAGGGTTAAGAAGACCTATATATAAGCAAACAGCTGCTTATGGACATTTTGGAAGACATGATTTAAATCTTCCATGGGAACAATTAAATAAAGTTGAAGAAATTAAAAAATTTCTTTAATTAGTAAAAAGGTGGATTAAGTTTTTCATAATCCACCTTTTCTTGTTATTATGCTATAATAAAATAATTACAAGAGAGAACTTTAGAAGGGTTGGAAATATAGATGGAATCACTAGTGTTAGAAGGTTTAGTGGAAGCTATTATATTTAAAAGTGAAGATACAGGATATACTGTTGCTAAGATTACAGCTAATAAAGAACTAATAACAATTGTAGGTGTAATGCCACTACTGCAAGAAGGACAGCAAATTGAAGTCAAAGGAAAATTTATTCAGCATAAGCAGTTTGGAAGGCAATTTAGTGTAGAAGAATATAAAGAAAAGTTACCTTCATCATCAAAAGAAATAGAGAAATATTTAAGTACAGGTATTATACGTGGAATAGGTCCAGTAACAGCTAAAAAGATAGTGAAGGCCTTTGGTAAAGATACTTTAGACATTCTTGATAATCATATTGAGAGACTAAAAGAAGTTGAGGGAATTGGTGAAAAGAAATTTAACATAATATATGAATCTTATATTGAAACCAAGGATTTAAAAGATATTATGATATTTTTTCAAAAGCATGGCATGACAGTAAATCAGTGTTTAAAGATATATAAAAAATTTGGCGCAGATTCAATAAATAAAGTATCAACCAATCCATATATATTAAATGAAGAAATATCAGGTATTGGATTTTTGACAGCTGATAAGATTGCTAAAGAGTTTGGTGTTGAGGATACATCTTCCTTTAGGATACAAAGTGGTATAAGATATGTTTTAAATAACTTTTCTGCTATGGGAAATACATATATGCCAAAGGATAAGCTAATTCAAGAATGTCAGAAGGTGCTGGCTGTAAGTCGAGATATTGTTGAAGAAAACATATATAACTGCGTTCTTGAGGAAAAGTTGAAGATTGAAAAAATAAAAGACATAGAAGCTGTATATTCTTTACCATATTATTATTGTGAACTGGGAGTAACAAATAAAATAATAACTTTATGTATAGAAAATTTTCAGACCATAAATACTGATGTAGAATTTGAAGTTAGCACATTTGAAAAGAAAAATAATATTAAATTTGCACCATCACAAAAGGAGGCAATATTAGGGGCTTTTGAAAATGGTATAGAAATTATTACAGGAGGTCCAGGAACAGGGAAAACCACCATAATAAAATGTATAATTGAGATATATGAAAATAGTGGTATGAAGGTTCTTTTAGCAGCACCTACAGGAAGGGCTGCTAAAAGAATGAGCGAGTCTACTGGTAGAGAGGCAAAAACAATTCATAGGCTTTTAGAAATGGGAGTAAGTGATGATGAAAATTCCTTCTTTGGTAAAGGTGAAGGTGAGCCTTTAGAAGCAGATGTAATTATTATAGATGAAGCATCAATGATAGATATAATGCTGATGAATAGCCTTTTAAAAGCCATAAAGTTAGGAACAAGGGTAATAATTGTAGGTGATGTTGATCAGTTGCCATCTGTAGGACCAGGAAATGTCCTTAGAGATTTAATTAATAGCAAGTTTATTAATGTTGTAAGATTAAAAGAAATATTTAGACAAGGCAAAGAAAGTATGATAATAGTTAATGCCCATAAGATTAATAATGGAGAAATGCCATATTTAAATAAAAAAGGTGGAGACTTTTTCTTTGATGCTAGAGATGAAGTTGAAAATATTCTAAGCACTATTCTTGATTTGGTAAATAGAAGACTTCCATCATTTAATTCAAAGTGGAGTAAGATATGGGATATACAAGTTTTATCGCCTACAAGAAAAGGATTGCTAGGTGTAGATAATTTAAATAATGAAATACAGGCAATATTAAATCCGAGCAGTAAGGATAAAAAAGAAAAGCAGGTAAGAGATATAGTCTTCAGAGAAGGCGATAAGGTTATGCAGATAAAGAACAATTATTCTCTTGAGTGGCATAGAATTGGTGGAGATGGCGAAAATAAAGGTGTAGGTGTCTTCAATGGAGATATGGGATATATTGAAACCATAGATGAAGAAAGAAAAGTTTTAAGTGTAGTATTTGATGATGAAAGAAGAGTTATTTATGAATTTATGTTTTTAGATGAATTGGAATTAGCATATGCAATTACTATACATAAGAGTCAAGGAAGTGAATTTAAAGTTGTAGTTATGCCAACTTTTATGGGATCAGCATTTTTAATGAATAGGAATATATTGTATACTGGCATAACAAGAGCAAAAGAGTTAGTAGTTGTTGTTGGAAATCAAAGATCACTTCAGTATATGGTCAATAATACCAATAATATGGAACGATATTCTTCATTGAAAGAAAGAATAATGGATATAACGATAGATAAGAATATGATTGAATAGGTTAGAAAAAGAGGTATTTGATAAGTGAATTACAAAGAGTTGAGTTATGCTTTTAAAAAGATAATGTCCTGGTACAAAAAAAAGACTAAGGTATTAAATATAAAAAGCAGACCATATAATACAGGATTTGTTTTTTTTGATTTAATAAGCAGGTTAATAAACGATAATAAAAAGGTATTATATGTTTTTAGTGTGGATTCTAACGAGATAAATGGTAAGAATCATAGTCAGCTATATATGAAGAGTATTCAAAAGATTATGCCTGGTAATATAGAAGAGGGGATAACATTTATTTCTATAGATGAAATAGAGGATATAGGAGATGAATATAGTCTTATTATATTTGATGATATAACTATGTTTTCTAAATCTACAATAAAAGATATGAGAGATGCTGTTGAAAAGGTATATTGGAAGGTTAATAAAATAATAATCTATAGCTGTGAAAGGGTATTTCCAATTGGTGAAAAAATGGATTTGGTTTATTTATTAAATCCTGTTCCTATGATTGAACCACGGTTTTTAAATACCAGAATAAAATTAGAGGATAATATTCCGTTGGCAGTATATGAATATGTAAAATGGTTTAGCTACAATAATAAAAATGTAATCATTATGGTTCCAGATAAAGAAAAATTAAATAAGGTATATTATACCTATAAGGATAATTTAAAAGAGAATAATACCAGAGTTATTAAGTATGAGAAAGGTGATGATTTTAATAATATAGAAGATATTATTAAAAGTGAACCTGTTTTTATAGTAACAAACAGCATGGGTGATTATATAAATAGAATTGAAGATGTAAATATATTAGTATTATTTGGTGATGATGCAAGCTATACTTATAAACGAATAGTATATTTATGTGGATGTATAGATGTAAAAAGTGATATATTGCCAGAAGTTCTTTTGGTTTCAAGAGATACATCTATGGATATGGATAAGTCAAGGGAAATAATAAGAGAATTTAATAAGAGGTTATGGGAAAAGAAATTATTAAGATAATAAAAATTGCTCTAGAAGCACTTTTAGACATTATTTATCCCTATGACAATAAATGCATCATTTGTGGAGTTGAAGGATTTTTAGGAATATGTAGTAAGTGTAAAAGTGAGATAAAGAGAGTTCATCAGCAAGAAGAAATAATGGCTTATGGGTATTATGGGGGAGTACTTAAGAAGCTTATTTTAAATTTAAAATATCATAAGAGTTTTATTGCAGGTAAGGTTTTAGCTGATTTACTGTGCCAAATAATTATAGAAAAAAAGTTGAGTATAGATTGTATATGTTATGTACCTATAAGTAAGGATTCATTAAAAAAGAGAGGGTTTAATCAATGTAGTGTGCTAGCAAAAAATATCAGTAGCATTTTAGATATACCTGTTATTGATTGTTTAGTGAAGGTAAAAGAAACAAAAGAACAAAAACTTCTAGGTAAGGAAGAAAGAATGAAAAATATCTTAGATGCTTTTGAAATAAAAAATAAAGAAAAGCTTTTTAAAAAAAATATTTTATTGATTGATGATGTTTATACCACTGGTGCTACTATAAATGAATGTAAGAAAAATATCGAAAAATGCAATATAAATAAAATTTATCTATTGACAATTGCTAAAAGCAATATATAATAATAATGTAAAGCTAGGTCTGTGGATGAAAGTCGATGCCAGTCGCAGGCGAAACGATCCACGTAAGTTAGACAAAGAGCTAATGAGCATGGTGCGGTATAGATGTTAGTCCTACCAACAGAGATGTTGAGAGTGTTAGTAGTGAGAGGTTAAGTCCGGGTAGCGAAAGCTCCAGTAGGCGAGTGTGGGGGCAAAAGCCAGGTCAGCTAGCTTTATAAAAAAACACTAATTTAAATTAGTGTTTTTTTATTTTTCATTAAAAATAAAAAAGATAATATTTTGAAGCTTAATGTAAAAGATGTTGAAAAAAGAGTTTTAATTTTCTGAAAATTTAATGTATACTACATTGTAACATAAAAGCAACAGTGGTAAAATATAATCATGGAAGGGTATATTAATATAAAATAAATATTAATATTTTGAGTAAAAACGAGAGGGGTTGACTTTATGAAAGTAACAGTAATAGGTAAAAACATTAATGTAACACCAGCATTAAAAGAGATGGTTGAAAAGAAGATATCTAAATTAGATAGATATTTTAGTCCAGATGTTGAAGCAAGGGCAACATTAACAGTACAAAGAAATAACCAGATTTTTGAGGTTACTATACCTTTTAATGGAGTTATCCTAAGATGTGAAGAATCTAGTGAAGATATGTATAAATCAATAGATTTAGTAGAAGCAAAATTAGAAAGACAAATAAGAAAGCAAAGGACTAAATTACAAAGAAGAAGTAATGATTCCTTAAGATTTGCTAATTTTGAGCCTCTAACAGTAGATGAAAATGAAGAAAAAGATGGTGAAATAGTTAAAGTAAAGAGATTTAATATAAAACCAATGAGTCCAGAAGAAGCAATGCTACAAATGGAGTTAATTGAACATAACTTTTTTGTATACAGAGATGCTGATTCAAATAATGTAAATGTAATTTATAAGAGAAAAGATGGAAATTATGGACTTTTAGAACCAGATTATAAATAATATTATAAAAAAGCCACCTATTTTAAAAAGTAGGTGGCTTTTACATTAGGTGGAAGTATATGTGATTTAAAGATGATAGTTTTATAGTTGAATTATAAATATGCTAAATGGTATAATTTATAGAAAGAATATTAAAGAAGAAAATCATTTTATATAGATGACGAAAGGAAATACTTATGGGATTTATAGAAAAACTATTTGGTACTTATAGTGAGAGAGAAGTTAAAAGACTTGGATCTGTAGTAGATAAGATAGAATCACTAGATAAGTCAATGCAGAAGTTAAGTGATGACGAATTAAGAAATAAAACTGCAGAATTTAAAGATAGGTTATCAAAAGGCGAAACTTTAGATGATATATTACCAGAAGCATTTGCAGTTTGTAGAGAAGCTTCATGGAGAGTTTTAGGAATAAAGCATTTTAGAGTGCAGCTTATCGGAGGAATGGTAGTTCATCAAGGAAGAATAGCTGAAATGAGAACAGGGGAAGGTAAAACTTTTGTTGCATCTCTTCCAGCATATTTAAATGCTTTAGCAGGAAAAGGTGTTCATGTAATCACAGTAAATGATTATTTAGCAAAAACTCAATCAGAATTAGTTGGAAAACTATATGGATTTTTAGGTTTAACAACAGGATGTATAATTCATGGACTTACACCAGCTCAAAGAAGAGAAGCTTATAACTGTGATATAACATACGGAACAAATAATGAATTTGGATTTGATTATCTAAGAGATAATATGGTTATATATAAAGAAGAAAGAGTTCAAAGAGAACTTAATTTTGCAATAGTAGATGAGGTTGACTCAATTTTAATAGATGAATCAAGAACTCCTCTTATAATATCAGGAATGGGAGATAAGTCTACCAAGTTTTATAATGTAGCAGACAATTTTGTTAAAAGTTTAATAGCAGATCAAGATTTCAATATTGATGAAAAAGCAAGTGCTGTTTTATTAACAGATAGTGGTATGGAAAAAGCAGAAAAATATTTTGGTATTGAAAATTATGCAGAAGCAGAACACTTAGAACTTCAACATTATGTAACTCAAGCATTAAAGGCAAATTATACAATGAGATTAGACAAAGATTATATTGTTAAAGATAATCAAGTAGTTATTATAGATGAATTTACTGGAAGACTTATGGAAGGTAGAAGATATTCAGATGGGCTTCATCAAGCAATTGAAGCTAAAGAAGGAGTTAAGATTCAAAGAGAATCAAAAACTCTTGCAACAATTACATTCCAAAATTACTTCAGAATGTATAATAAGCTATCAGGTATGACAGGAACGGCTTTAACAGAAGAAAATGAATTTAGAGAAATTTATGGTTTAGATGTTATAGTAATTCCAACAAATAAACCTGTAGCAAGAGTAGATAGACATGATATGATATACAAAAATGCAAAAGGAAAATATGATGCAATAGTTGAAGAAGTTATGGAAGCACATAGTAAAGGTCAGCCAGTTCTAGTAGGTACAGCTAGTGTGGAAAAATCTGAATACATTTCATCATTATTAAAGAAAAAGGGAATTAGACATCAAGTACTTAATGCTAAGTATCATGAAAAAGAAGCGGAAATTATTTCACATGCCGGTGAATTAGGAATGGTTACTATAGCAACGAATATGGCAGGTAGAGGTACTGATATTAAGCTTGGAGAAGGTGTACTAGAAGTAGGCGGATTAAAAGTAATTGGTACTGAAAGACATGAATCAAGAAGAATTGATAATCAGTTAAGAGGTAGATCAGGACGTCAAGGAGATGTTGGTGAATCAGTATTCTATATTTCATTAGAAGATGATTTAATGAGAATATTTGGATCAGAAAAAATTCAAGGCGTTATAGATAAATTAGGTTTACAGGAAGATGAAGCTATAGAAAGTAAAATGGTTACTAAGGCTATTGAAAATGCTCAAAAGAAAGTTGAAGGAAATAACTTTGATATAAGAAAGAACTTATTAGGTTATGATGATGTAATGAATTTACAAAGAGAAGTTATTTACAAGCAAAGAGCTGAAGTTCTTGATGGAAAGAACTTAAAAGAGCAAATTGAGGGAATGATAGAGGAAGTAATAACATCTTCAGTTAATAGTCATTTAATTGGTGAGCATATAGATATTGAGGAAGATTTAAAAGAATTATTAAAATATCTTGAAGATATCTGCTTCCCACATGGAACATTTACTGTGGATGAATTAGCTGACTTATCTAATGAAGAAATTATAAAGATATTATTAGATAAAGCAAGAAGCATCTATAGTCAAAGAGAAGAAGAGTTTGGCCAAGAGCAGATGAGAGAAATTGAAAGAGTAATTCTTTTAAGAGTTGTTGATCAAAAATGGATGGCACATATAGATAATATGGATCATTTAAAACAAGGAATGGGATTAAGAGCATACAAGCAACAAGATCCAATTCAAGCATACCAAATGGAAGGTAGTGCAATGTTTGATGAAATGATACAAGGAATTAAGACAGAAACTGTTAAATTATTATATCATGTAAGAGCAGAAAGACCAGTTGAAAGAGAAAAGGTTGCAGAAGAAACTGGTGCAAGTCATGGAAATGATGAATCGGTAAAAAATGCGCCAGTAAAAAATGAAAATAGGGTTGGCAGAAATGATATGTGTCCATGCGGAAGCGGAAAGAAATATAAAAACTGCTGCGGTAGAGAAGCATAATTAGAAATATAAAACTATTGGTGGAAAGTGTCTTATTTTAATTAGGCATTTTCCACCTTGCTTATTTAAGATAAGGAAGTGATACAATGCTATTAAAGTTAGAACAAGAAGTTTCTAAACTAACAGGTTTAAAAGATACATTAAAGGAAATGGGGGCTTCACTTTGACAAGGGAGGCTTAGAAAAAAGATTTCAGGAATTAGAGCTTCAAATGCAAGAAAATGGATTTTGGGATGATGTTAAAAGAGCAGAAGAAGTTACTAAAGAATGTAAGATAATAAAAGATAAAATAGAAAGATATGAAAACTTAGTAAGTAGAATTGATGATGTAGAAGTATTGGCTGAATTAGCACAAGAGGATGAAGATACTGTAAATGAAGTTATACAAGAAATAAGATCAATTGAAAAAGAGGTTGAAAGTTATCGTGTAGAGCTTCTTTTATCTGGTGAATATGATAGAAATAATGCCATCTTAAACTTACATGCAGGTGTTGGAGGGTCAGATGCTAATGATTGGACTGAAATGCTTCTTAGAATGTATACAAGATGGTGTGATAAGAAGGGATATAAAGTTGAAACTTTAGACCTTTTAGAAGGTGATGAAGCTGGTATTAAAAGTGTAACTTTAAAAGTGAAAGGTGAATTTGCTTATGGTTATTTAAAAGCTGAAAAGGGAGTCCATAGATTGGTAAGAATTTCGCCGTTTAATGCAAATGGAAAAAGGCAGACTTCTTTTGCTTCAGTAGAAGTTCTTCCAGAACTAACTAAGGATCAAGATATTGATATAAGACCAGAGGATTTAAAGATAGATACCTATAGAGCCAGCGGAGCAGGTGGTCAGCACGTTAATAAGACGGAATCTGCCATTAGAATAACCCACTTACCAACAGGTATAGTGGTACAATGTCAAAATGAGAGAAGTCAATTTGCAAATAAAGACACTGCAATGGCAATGCTTAAATCAAAGCTTATTGAATTAAAAGAAAGAGCTCATAAAGAAAAAATCGAAGATTTAACAGGTGAGCTTAAAGATATGGGATGGGGAAGTCAGATAAGGTCATATGTATTCCATCCATATAATATGGTGAAAGATCACAGAACAAATGAAGAAACATCCAATTTAAATGCTGTGATGAATGGAGAAATAGATCAATTTATCGTAAGCTACTTAAAACAAGAAGCTAAAAAGTAATTATGGATGATGAATTATGAATGATGAATAAAGGATGAAACTCAAAGAGTTTCTATATTTAAATTTTTTAAACTCCCTATAGGAGTTTATACCATAATTCATAATTCATCACTCATAATTCATAATTTAAAAAAGCTATTTAGCTTTTTTAAAAGGTTTTGTATTTAGTATGCCAATAATAATAAGTGTTAAAAGTATAATTAAAAATAAATTAATAGATTTTCTACTATATATAAAGGTTGTTACAGTGCTGTAGCAATCTTTTTTAATTTCTTTATTAACTACTTTATATACTGTGTTTATAGCATTAGAATCAATATAGTCTACAGTATCAGTTGGTGTATGGATATGTGATTTATCACTATGGCATATTGTTAATGCATCAATTCCTAATTCATTGAAGCTTGCATGATCACTAGAATTTTCATATTCCACTAGATAGTCTACAGAATCATTTAAGCAGATATTAGAAAGGGAATTTAATATATTAGAAGAATTATCTTTGAATCCTACGCCTTGAATAAAAGTAATAGGACAATTTTCAACACCTATCATATCAAAATTAATTACTTTTGAATTTTTAATATCAAAGTAATTGTTCTCAGCAAAAAAGCTGGAACCTTTAAGTCCAAGCTCTTCGGCGTTTAAAGCAACAAAGATTATGGAACGTTTAGGTTTGCCTAAGGTGGATAAAGTATTAGCAAGTTCCAATAAAAATGAAGTACCGGAAGCATTGTCTAAAGCACCGTAATAAATGTTATTTTGTGAATCACTTCCTAAATGATCAAAGTGTGCTGTAAGAAGTAATGGAGCTAGTGATGGGTCAGATCCTTCAATAATTCCTTGGATATTAACTAATTTTTTAGCTTCATTTTTAAAAGGAATATAAACATTTAAGGTCTTTCCAGCTTTTAAAGCATCAATTATTTTATTATAGCCATTAGAAGATAGAGCAATTACTAAATCAAAGCGTAGTTCACACATAAAAGAGCTTCTAAAGGATAAATCATCATTTTGAGCCAAATAGAACAATAATGTTCCTTCATCATTAGATACTTCAATAGAGGTAGAAAAGATATTTATTTTATCTTTATTAGAAAAAGTAAAGGAGTTAGATTTGAAATTAATCATGTCTTCTTTATAATCTTCTCCATATTTTAAATATTCACTTTCATTATCATTAAAAATCTTAAAATAAACTGTTTCATCAGTTTTTACAGGACAAGTAGTAATAAATTCTTCAGTATAACTATTTTTATAGGGACTTAATTTTAAATCTTTAAATTTATTCTTTATTATTTCACTAGTTAAAATATTTTCCTCACTACCAGAGCGTCTTCCTTCAAAGGATGAGGAAGATAAATATTTTATGTTTTTTACAACATTTTCAGCATTGAAATTATATATGTGATCATTTAAGGCAATACATATAAACAAGCAAAGAATAGTAATAAATAAGGTTGAAAAATAAAAGATCTTTTTTTTCATAAAAAAATACCTCAGCTAATAATATATACTTAATATTATTAATTGAGGCAGAGTAATATGAATACCATAATAAATATTTATTATTTTGAATATACCAGTTCAAGAAAACTATGAACTAAAGAAAATAAAAGGCAGAGAAAAACAAAAAGGTTTAGCTTACCGTTCATAACAGTAAGAATACCGCCAACAATAGCACAAAGTATAATTGTTATGCCAAGAAATTTATTAAATCCTGATCCTTCCAAGGCTTCTTTAATTGAAGTTAACAATATTATTATTAAGGAAAGGTATATAAATATATTTCTTAAAGTAACGTTGAATTCAATAACATAGTATCTGTTTAAAATTAAAATAAGAAGTAAAAGAATAAGCATTACATTAATGAATTTATTAAATATGGAACGCAAAGAACCACCTCTTATTGGTAAAAATTTACAATTTAATTATAAAGCCAATACAACATAATATCAATAGTGTAAAAATAAAATAAAAATATTATAATAGAGGTATTGAGAAAAATATTTTTACAGGAGAGAACAATGGTAAATATTGAAGAGAGATTAGTAAAAGAATTAGGAATAAAATTAGTGCAGGTACAAAATGTAATTAAATTATTAGATGAAGGAAATACAGTACCTTTTATAGCTAGATATAGAAAAGAGCAAACTGGAGCTTTAAGTGATGACATATTAAGAAAGTTTTTTGAAAGACTAACATACTTAAGAAATCTAAAGGACAGAAAAGAAGATGTATTAAGATTAATTGATGAACAAGGAAAACTTACTGAGGAAATAGTAAAATCATTAGAAAAAGCTGAATCTCTTACTGAAGTTGAAGACATATATAGACCTTTCAAGCCTAAAAAGAGAACAAGAGCAACTATTGCATTAGAAAAAGGATTAAAGCCTCTGGCTGATATTATTTTGGAGGGGAATTTTAAGGGCACAGTAGAAAAACAAGCAGAAGCATTTATTAATGAAGAAAAGTCTGTAAATAGTATTGAAGATGCAATAAATGGAGCACTAGACATAATAGCTGAAGGAATATCTGATGATGCAGCTCTTAGAAAGTATATTAGAAATATAGTATTCAGGGAAGGAAAGATTGAAACTAAAGGATCAAGTGAAGAAAGCACTCCATATGAAATGTATTATGATTATAGTGAGGAAGTATTTAAGATACCTGCCCATAGAATACTAGCAATCAATAGAGGAGAAAAGGAAAAGATATTATCTGTAAAGATTTCTGTTAATGATGACAAGATAATAAGCTATATAGAAAGCAAGATACTTAAACAGAATTCTATAACAAATGAATATTTAAAGATAGCAATTAAGGATTCATATAAGAGATTGATATTCCCATCAATTGAAAGAGAAGTTAGAAGTGAGCTTACTGATAAAGGAGAAGAAGGAGCAATATTAATATTTAAGGAAAATTTAAAAGCACTTCTTATGCAACCACCAATTAAAGGTAAAGTAGTTATGGGATACGACCCAGGATTCAGAACAGGATGTAAAGTTGCAGTATTAGATGCCACAGGAAGATTTTTAGATAAAGCAACAGTATATCCTACAGTTCCTAAAAAGGATGTAGAAGGAACTAAGAAAACCCTAAAGGAAATGATAAATAAATATAACGTAGATGTAATTTCTTTAGGAAATGGCACTGCTTCAAGAGAATCAGAAGAAGTGATAGCTGAAATAATAAGCGAAATAAAAAATGAAACAGGTAAGGAGCTAGCTTATGTAATAGTATCAGAAGCAGGAGCTTCAGTATATTCTGCTTCAGAATTAGCTGCAAAAGAATATCCAGATTTAGATGTTACTATAAGAGGAGCCATTTCTATAGGAAGAAGATTACAAGACCCTATGGCAGAACTAGTAAAGATAGAACCAAAGGCTATTGGAGTAGGTCAATATCAACATGATGTAACTCCTAAAAAATTAGATGAATCATTAAGTGGAGTAGTTGAAGATTCAGTAAATAAAGTGGGGGTAGATTTAAATACAGCAACACCTTCATTGCTAACTTATGTTGCAGGGATAAATATATCCATTGCTAATAATATAGTAGCTTATCGAGATGAAGTAGGTGGATTTAGCAGCAGAAAAGAACTATTAAAAGTTAAGAGATTAGGTCAAAAAGCATATGAGCAATGTGCTGGTTTCTTAAGAGTAATGGAAAGTAAGGAGCTTCTTGATAATACTTCTGTTCATCCTGAATCTTATAGTATAGCTAAAAAGCTTATGGAGGTATTAGGGTATTCTACAGAAGATTTATCGAATAGAAAATTAAATGATATTGAAGAAAGAGTTACTGTTAAAGGATTAAATAATTTAGCTCAAGAATTAGAAGTAGGGGAGCTTACTCTTAAGGATATTATAAAGGAACTTCAAAAGCCTGGAAGAGATCCGAGAGAAGATATGCCAAAGCCTATATTAAAAACAGGCGTTATAGATTTAAAAGACTTAACTCCAGGAATGGTATTAATGGGTACTGTAAGAAATGTATCTGACTTTGGAGCTTTTGTTGATATTGGAGTACATCAAGATGGATTAGTTCATAAAAGTCAAATGGCAAATAAATTTGTAAAACATCCATTAGATATTGTTAAAGTTGGAGATGTTGTTAAGGTAGCAATAATGGAAGTTGATGAAAAGAGAAAAAGAATTTCTCTTACCATGAAAGATATAAATGAATAAAAATACAATTTATATATTGAATTAAATTAATAATATATTTATAATATAAGTATAATAAAAATATCTTCAGGGCGGGGTGAAATTCCCCACCGGTGGTTATAGCCCACGAGCTAGAAATAGCATGATTCGGTGTGATTCCGAAGCCGACAGTATAGTCTGGATGAAAGAAGGAAATAAGTAAGTTTTATTTATATTTAAAATAAGTGAGTTACGTCCTGATGTTTTATAGCATCAGGACTTTTTATTACAGCAATATATTTTGCACCTAAGAATTAATTTTAAGTATAAAAAGCTGTAAGCAAAGAAAAATATAAATGAAACAAAACTTATACCTCCACTGAGAGATAAAGAGGGAGTAAAAATGAATAAAAGAAAAGATTTAAACAAAAGCATTAAAATATCCTTATTAGTGGCAATTGCAGTAGTACTTATGTATTTTGATTTTCCAATTGTACCGATATTTCCGTGGTTAAAGATTGATTTTAGTGAAGTTCCAGCATTAATAGGCGGCTTTGCTTATGGGCCAATTGTTGGTGGAATCATTGTAGTATTAAAAGTTATTTTGAGATTTTTACTTAAAGGAAGTGCAACTTTTGGTGTAGGTGAAATTGCTAATATCTTAGTAGGGGTTGCTTTAGTAATGCCTGCTGCATGGCTATATAATAGAAATAAAAGCAAGAAATCTGCTATTACAGGGATGGTAGTTGGTGCATTAGTGATGCAACTTATGGGAATTATCGCTAATATATATTTTCTACTTCCAGCCTATGGAATAGAAGTTGATTTAACAAAATATGTTTTTGTTGGACTTGTACCATTTAACGGTATAAAGGCGTTTATAGTGTGTATTGGCACATTTATATTATATAAAAGATTATCAATACCTATATTTAAGGTTGATTCAGGATTAACAAATAAAAGAAATATAGCATAATAAAAAAACAACTTCTTCTATACAATAATATAGAAATTATTGTACTGAAGAAGTTGTTTTACATAGTGAACTTATATCATGGCTACCATTAAAGATTTTCATTTAGTATTTCTCTTTTTTTTAATAGTATATAAGCCAAGAGCGCTTAAAGTGGCTATACCTGCAATTATAATAAATTTATGAGTAGTTGTTTTTTTTACTTTTATCAATTCTATTGGATTATCAACAGGATCTTTTTCTATTATAGTTACTATATTATGTTCACCATTTACATCGTTGATTTCCAAAGTCAGTTTAATTAATGAATCGGCAATGAAATTATGATAAACTATTTTTTCTTCATGAATATTTTCATGATCATAGCTTAGTATAAGGTTCACATTATCTTTAACAAATGCTGTACTTATAGTTGTTATAATTTCTGAATTACTATTTAAAGTGTTAATTTTTATTGAAGAGTCATCAAGGCCTTCGTATGATAATACTATATTAGCAAGTTCTGTTCTAGTATTATTTATAATTTTAATAATAGGCAAAAGAGTAGATCCAGCATTACTTTCCATATAAATACCTCCACTTAATATACTTTATTAACTATAATATACGTTTAAAGGAGGTAATATGAATTAAAAATGAATAATAATTTAAATTATATAATGTTTCTTTTCCACATAATCATAGCATCTTCGCCATTATCTTCATAATATTTTTTTCGTATGCCTTCATTAATAAATCCTGCTTTCTCATAAAGCTTTTGAGCAGCAATATTAGATACTCTTACTTCAAGAGTGATATCAGGACAATTTTCTTTTTTACAGATATCAAATAAGGCTGATAATAGATTATAGCCAATGCCAACACGTTTAAAATCAGCATCAACTGCTATGTTTGTAATATTGCCTTCACCAGCAATAATCCACATTCCAGCAAAACCTATAACTTTATTGCTATCTGAATCCATAGCAACAATGTATCTAGCAAGGTTATTAGTAAGCTCTTGCTGTATAGATTCTAAGCTCCAAGGAATATGAAAGGAGTTTTTGCTTAATTCAAAAACTCCTTCTACATGGGATGAATCCATTGGCTTATACAATATGGCCATTTTGCATTTTCATCCTTTGTTCTAATTCTCTTTCGGCTTGAGGCTTCTTAAGATATAAAGGTGAAGAATTCATATCATCATATTGGCCTTTTCTTAAAAGTTCCATTCCTAGTTCGCCTAGAGCTGAAGCTCTTACAACACTTAAATGGTTAGGTGCAAACTTGGCGTTAGGAAGCTTTTCTAATAAATATTCTTTATACTTATATACTCCATCACCAGTAAAGATTACAGGTTCATCTTTTTGTTGTAATACTTCTACTAGTTCATCTAAAGAAAGAGCACTATAGTCTATTATTTTTGAAAGTTCTCCATTAGAAGATTTATACATGCATGTAAATACGCTATCTCTTAATGCGTCCATTATAGGACATATTATACCATCAAAATTAACTAACGAATAAGCCAGTGCATCTAAACTAGAAATGCTTAGATATGGTTTGTTTGAGCCCATGCTTAATCCTTTTACTGTAGCCATTCCAATTCTAAGGCCTGTAAATGAACCAGGTCCTTTAGAAACAACAAAGCCGTCCACTTCGCTAATATCTATATTACAGTCCTTAAGCAGCATTTCTATCTTTTCCATAAGGATTACAGAATGCTCTCTTTTAAAGTTTAAGGTGAATTCACCTAATAAATGTTCATCTTTAAGTAGTGCAACTGTAGTAACTAAAGATGAAGAGTCCATGCTTAAAACTATCATATTTTTAACTCCTTTATGTAATTGTATCTTTCACCATATGGTGTTAATGTAATGGTTCTGAAATTTTCTCCATTATCAAGATTTTTTTCAATATGAATATGTAAATATTCCTTTGGTAGAATATCTTCTATATAGTTGGCCCATTCAATTATTGAAACTGCATCTGAAAATATATAATCATCAAAACCAATAGCATATATTTCATCAGGGTCTGAAACTCTGTAAACATCAAAGTGATTTAATTTTAATCTTCCAGAATCGTATTCGTTAACAATTGTAAATGTTGGACTTGTTATGTATTCATCAATGCCAAGGCCTTTAGCAATTCCTTTTGTTATATGAGTTTTACCAGTACCTAAATCACCAGTTAGACAGATAATATCTCCAGCATTAAGTAATTTTCCAAGTTCATAACCTATGGAAGTAGTTTCTTCTATATTACTAACAGAAAAAATCATCTTTCCTCTCCTTTCAACAATAAAGCGTAATTATATTAATTAAGCTAATATTTCTCTAATTTATATTCTATCCAAAATATATAAAAAAGAAAAGAATTATAATAAATTAGAATAAAAATATTGCTTTTTGTAATATTTTATTATATAATATACACTGTACTTAGGGGTATGGCTCAACGGTAGAGTAGTGGTCTCCAAAACCATTGGTTGTGGGTTCAAATCCTACTGCCCCTGCCACAAAAAAGTTAGTATTTATACTAACTTTTTTTTTGTAAATTTATATAAAAGTTTTAGTTAGTAAGGTAGAATTAAGGTATATGTTGTAAAATAATAGATAAATTGATATAATTTATAAAAAAGGGGTATATGATAATTATGAAGAAAAATAAAGAGCAATTTTTATTGATTATTCTTAGTATATTAATGGTTATTATTTTAAGTACTAACTTGTATAGTTTTATCATAGAAGAAAGCACGTTAACATCAAATATAATTTCAATTATATCATTGCTAATGCTTATAACTTGTATAATAATTATATTAAGTTATAAAAATAATAATTTAAAAGAACAAAGAGATTCAAAAGAAATCGATAAAAATAATTACTTTATGAATTTATCTCATGAACTTAGAACTCCATTAAATATAATATTATCTACAGAACAACTTATAACTAATTTAAATTCAAGAAATGAAAATATAGATAAAGATAAATTAAATAACTATATGGATATCTTAAGAGGAAATTCTAAAAGGCTACTTAAACTTATTAATGATATAATTGATCTATCTAAAATCCAAGAAGAGATGTATAATATTGATATTATGGAGCATGAAATTGTATTCTTTGTAGAAGATTTAGCTCTTTCTATGAAGGAATATATTGAAGCTAAAGGAATAGAATTAATTATAGATCCGGAAATTGAAGAAAAAATTATAGAATGTGATATAAATGATATTGAAAAATGCTTGATAAACTTAATTGGAAATGCTATGAAGTTTACTCCGGAAGGGGGAAAGATAATTATTAGGATATCAGATTTAAACGATAAGGTTAAAATATCCATTATAGATTCTGGCATTGGCATATCTGAAAAAGATATAAATGAAATTTTTAATAGATTTGAACAAGCTTATAATAAGAAAAGTGAAGAATTTGGTGGAAGCGGAATTGGCTTAATGCTAACTAAACAGATAATTGAATTACATAAAGGAGACCTAGTAGTAAAAAGCGAACTGGGAAAAGGAAGTGAATTTTCTATTTTATTACCTGTAAAACAATTGAAATAAAAGGTTTACTTATACGTTGACAACGTTTTTATGTAATGATAGTATATAATAAAATAATATAGATGCCTAAATTAAGATGAGCTTAGTTTAGGTTTTTATATTTTATGTAGAATATGAGGTAATCAATGATAGTAGAAAAGGTATTAAATAATAATGTTGTTGTATCTATAGAACCAAAGACAAGGAAAGAAATAATTCTAATGGGGCAAGGAATAGCCTTTGGTAAAAAAATAGGGCAAGAAATTGACGAAAGTAAAATTGAAAAAAGATTTATGGTAGAAGACAAGACCCTAGGTGATAAGATAAAAAAACTTATCAATCAAATACCTGAAGGTGTCTTTGAACTTGCTGATGAAATAATTTCTTATGCATCTAAAGAATTAGACACAGAATTAGACAAGCAAATATATATTTCATTATCAGATCATATAGCATTTGCTATAAAAAGGTTTAAAAATAATATAAGTTTAAAAAATGATTTACTTAATGAAATTAGAAGAATACATAAAAAAGAATTTAAAGTGGCATTATGGGCTGTTGAATATTTAAATGAACGATTAGGAATAGATCTTCCAGAAGATGAAGCAGGCTTTATAGCACTTCATTTTGTTAATGCAGCATATAATAGAAATACCACTGAATCAATTACTTCTACTAAGATAATAAAGGAAATCTTACAAATTATCAGATTAAACTATCAATTAGAATTTAATGAGGATGATTTGAATTATGATAGATTGCTTACTCATTTAAAATATTTCACTAAGAGAATTATTACTAATAGCAAAGATGAGAGTACTAGTGATGAAATCTTTGCAAAGATTATTGAAAATAGCTATCCTGAAGCTTATAAATGTGCACTGAAGATAAAAGAATATATAGAAAATACTTATAATTATGAAGTTAATGAAGATGAGATAATATATTTAACAATGCATATTCATAGAGTTGTTTTAGCTGCAAGAGAAAATTAAAAAAATACGGAGCTGAATTTTTTCAGCTCCGTATTTTCATTGTTTAATCCATTGAGAAAATTTAATACTATAGTTGTCAGTTTTATTTTCTTCAACATAATTATAAAAGGCATTTAGGAAATAAGCTCTATCTATATCATCAGTCAAGGTAATTCCACCCATATTATATTGATAACATAAAATTTGATCTAAAGATAAATTACCGTTATCAGTCATAATTTGATATAATACCATAAAAGTAGTAGTTCGCCCCTCACCTGCATCACAATGGAAATGAAGATGTTGTCCTTCAGGTTTATTTTTAATAAAATCTACAAAATCATCTATTACAGTAGTAGATGGAATTCCACCATCCTTAACAGCAAAACGCTGATATTTTAACCCATTTTTATTAATTGCATTATTTTCAGTGGAAACAGAATCAACAGTAATATTAGTTAAAACTTTACCAAGTTTATCATATATATTTATTTGTGAATTTTGCTTAATGGAATTTAATAATTTATCTTCAGTAGAAATGGTTTCTTCTGTGGTAAATCCATTATTTAAATCTTTACCAATGCTGTAGAAGCTGATAGCTAAATCATTTATAAATCCATGAGATTCTTGTCTTAAATCAACTATGCATATATCAGGTTTATTTATGGAGTTTTTTATATTTTCTATTTGAGAAGGTGTAAATTGTGCACTACCTGAAATATTTAAATTAGTTAAATCTCTAAAACGATTTGGAAGTCCAGTGATTGCATCACTATCTTTCACAATTAAAGTTTCATTTTTATTGCTAAAGGATATTGGAAAGGCTGATACTAATTGAAAAATTAGTAAAACGTATAGAAAAAGACTGCAGAATTTTATAGTTTTAATTTTCATATTAAACCTCCTAAATTATATTTATAAACAGTATTATTTTTTGTTAGGAAAAAAATATTATTCTTTATAAATTTTTATATGCATAATATAAAGATGCCTGGGCAATATAATAGTGTAAACAGGAGATAAAAATAAAATTCGCAAAGAAGGATTTTATTTATACTCTTGTTTATATAGACCGGTAGCCAAAGGAGGAATCTGTAATGTCAAATAAAGCATTAGTTCCAGAAGCAAAACAAGGTTTAAACGCATTCAAGAACGAAGTAGCAATGGAGTTAGGAGTGCCATTTAAAGAATATAATGGAGATTTAACTTCAAGACAATGTGGTTCCGTTGGTGGCGAAATGGTTAAGAGAATGGTAGAACAATATGAAAGTGGGTTAAGATAAGCCACAACGGTATGAAATCACAAGAAAAGGTCAATGCCTTGAAAGGATGGAAACTGAAATGGATGAACCACCAAAAAATTGATTTATCATTACAAAAGGGAAGATGCAGCAATGCATCTTCTTCTTTTATAAATAAATTTAATCTAATACAATATAATTAAAGTCTACAGTAAGATCTTCAAATACTTTTTTTTCTCTATGTTGACAGGTGAAAATTATCTGCTGTCCATAGTCTTCCTTTAATAAAAGGTTTAATACATTTTTTAGCTTGTTATCATCATATTGAATAAATGCATCATCTAAAAATATAGTAATATCCTTCTTATTAAAAATCATTTCAATAAATGATAATCTAAGTGCTAAGAAAAGTTGGTCCTTTGCTCCATTGCTTAAAAGTTTATAGTCCAGTAGAGAAGAATCTTTTATCAAATTCATTTCATATTCATCAGAAACAAGAATATTATTATATTCTTTATTACAAATTGCATTATATTTTTTTAACAATTTTTCATTTAATTCAGGGCCAAAATCATCTCTTATTTCTAAATAGGATTTTTTCATCATTTCTCTAGCTAGTTCACCCGCTTTTAGTTTTTTCTTAAAATCATCTATTTGGTAATCAATATTTATGATATCTTCTTCTATTTCAGCTAATGATCTTTTACCATAAAAAGAACTTTTTATATTGTTTTCTAAAGTTATTATTTCCTTTTCACAATTTAAGAGGTTCATATTATTAGTATCTATTTCTTTTTCTATTTTTTCTTTTTTTTCTAAAATGGTAAGCTTATTAAAGTCAGAATTCATATTTATTGTTTTCTTAAAGTTATTAATTACTTGTTCATCCCATAGGTTGCTATGGGATGATTTTATTTCATTAATTTTCTTTTCTAAATACATCTTTTCTTCAGGGCTTTCAATATTACCTACCAATTGAAGCTTCATTTGTAATAACTTGATTTCTTCTTTTTTTTCATTGATTTTTTCTTCAATAATTTTCTTATAATTTTTATTTTTGTAGTATATATTTATTTTTTTAAATAAATCTTCATAATCTTCTGCACCAAAAAGTTGTTGCATATTATCTAGGTTGTTCTCTATGGTTTTTATTTCTTTGGAAAGTCTATAAAACTTATAGTTTAAGCTTTTTTCATTGAAAAACTTATTGTAAATATAAGCTAAAGCTATGCAGAAATCTAATGATATAATAATTATTTTGTATTTGAAATTTATTATTATAAGAACATTAAGTAATAAGAGAAAAATGCCTATATATTTTTTTCTATAATTTAAAACTTGTGTATCAGCATAAATATTTTTTAGTTCATTAAGCTTATGTTCATAGGTTACAAAAATATTTTTTAAATTATCATCCATATTTTCAATGATAATTGAGTTATCTATATTTTTTTGTAACTGTTGTTTTTTATATTCCAAATTATTTATTTCCTTTTGTAATTTATTGATTTTATCCTTATATGAATAAAATTGAATTTCTTTATTTTTAAATATGCCGTACTTATTTTTAAGTTCTTCAATCTGGAGATATTTTTTATACATCAATAGATTAGAAGCTTTTTTATTTAATACACTTTGATGTTTTTTTAGTAGTAGGAGTTTTTCTTCTTTGGTCATATTATTTTCATGTGTTTTATAGTATTCTATTTTTTCTATTTCTAATAATCCCCTTTTTTCCCTAGCCACATCAAGACTACCGTTTTTTCTTATATTTGTTATGGATTTTATATATTGATTTATCTTTTCAAATGACTTTTGTACCGTTACTTCATCATCATTGCTAGCTGTAAAATTTATTATTTTGTCAAAAATTTTTTCATCGTTATCTCTTTTGATTTCTACAGCCAATTGACCAATAAACAAGGTTTTGATGAAGGTTGACCTATTGACAGCAAGTATTTTTTCACCAGGTTCATCACCATAGATATCACTTAAATCTTCTCCAGTCAAAGAATCTATGACTTTGATTTCATCATCTTTTTTTGTTTTACCAAAACTTCTGATTATTGTATATTCTCTTTTATCAATTTCAAAAGTTAAAGCTCCATTTATTTTTTCACCATTTAAAGGAGTATATTTTAAACGTTCATTATATATGATATTTTTTCCATGATAATTTGAAAAACCATAAAGCCATATTTTTACAAAATTTTGTATAGTACTTTTTCCTGCTTCATTTTCTCCATAAATAAGATTCATGCCTTTGATAAATTTCAGGTGATAATTTTTTATGCCTCCAAAAGCATTTATATGGATACTTTTAATTATCATCTACAGTCACCTCTTCATCAGTAAAGCATTGTATCCCTAATTTTAAAGCTAAACTTACTATTTCTTTTTCATAATCATCTGTACATTGATTTAATTTTTCAAGTACAGCTAAGATATATTTGCCTTTTAATGAGTAATCCTTGGAACCTTCAGATAAATTTATTTCTACATTAGTTTTATTTTCAAGCTTAATATAATAAAATTCATTTTCTAATTTTTCATAAAGTATGGAATCATTTATGATAAAATATTCAGCTACATATCCCTTCAGTATTATTTTATATATATTTTGTTTTCGTTCATTTTCCTTTATTGAAGATAATATTTGTTTTTTTATATCTTCATAAGTAGAAATATTTTTTAAAAAAATTTCTTTTACTATATATTTTCTTTTGGATAATGGTACAAATTTTAAATCAACGCTATTTTCATATACATTACCAAGAACAACACCTTTTGGGCCTTTTTCATCAAATCCTCTTCCTGAAAGGCATCCACAATAGCAATAGTGAGTTTCTCCAACTTTTAAAATGTCTGAAAAATCATGTTCATGACCTAATGCTATATAATTTGCTCCTGAATTTTTCATATCTTCTAGATAAATGGGATTATACTCATTTGCAATATTACCGCTAGAAACTTGTCCGTGCATTACTACTATATTTATATATTGCTTATTGACTTTTATGTTTTTAAGTAAAGTTTTCTTATGATATTTTTCATTAAAACCACATCCCCATACTATAACGTTTAATTTTTCAATTATCACACTTTCCATAGGACCTTTAAAAATATATACATTATCAGGCCAAGTTAATATTTTATAAAATGATTTTCTGTTATATGGATCATGATTTCCAGGTGATATAAATATAAAAGTATCTTTTATTCTGGAAAACTCATTCATAATAAAATTTATTGTTGTTTTACTTAGAGACATATTATCAAAAAAATCTCCTGCAATAAGTAAGATTTCAATTTTTTCCAATAGTACTAAATCTATTACTTTCTTAAAAGTTTCTAATAGTTCTTCTTTACTTTTTAAGCTGATAGTTTTATTTAATTCTTTAAATGGGCTATCCAAGTGTATATCAGCACAATGTAAAATTTTAACCTTTTTCATGATTTACCACCTATAAAAATATTATATATATAACTTTAGCATTATTTACTTTTTTTTACAAAAGAGGCGGCTATAAAATTCATCCTATTTTTATATTATTTTGACGCTATATTAACAGGTAAAATCTTATGATACAATTGATTATAATATTAGAAAATTGATTTATAGTAAACTTAAAAAGAAAATGAGGTGGAGATATGGAAGATCCAAAAGAGTATTATAAAAGCAATATTAATAATATTAATAAAAATTTAAAAGAACTGGAGAGAACAATATCCGCTTTTGCAGTGGGAAGATTACTCATAGTAGTTGTGGCTATAGCCACAATGTATTATCTATATAAAGCCGATAAATTTATTTATTTATGTGCTTCATTTATGGTGGCATTGATAACTTTTATAGTTACAGCTATATTTCATAATAATAAGATAAATGAAAAAGAACAGTATTTATTGAAGCTAGAATATAATGAAAAGGGATTAAAAAGAATAAATGGAGAGTGGAAGGAATTTGAGGATAAAGGAGAAGAGTTTTTAAATAGTAGCCATAATTTTAGTAGTGATTTAGATATTTTTGGTAAGAATTCTTTATTTCAATGGATAAACACTACCAAAAGTCCTCTTGGTAGAAAAAAGCTCGCTAAAGTATTAGCTCTTAAATCACTGCCTGATAAGCAAATCATAAAGGGTAGACAAGAAGCCATTAAGGAGCTAAGCGAAAAGAGAGGCTTTTGTGAAAAAATATATATATCATTTAATAAAGGGAAAAAAGATAAGCATTCAGTGGATAAATTTTTACAATGGATGGAAAAGGATGAGAAAGTAAGTTTTACAGTAAGATATATACCATATTTATTTATTACAATTACATTACTATTTTTATATCTTACAGTTGCTGGTAGAATACCGGTGAACTATTTAATTTTAGATTTATTTATTAATTATCTTGTGGTAAAGCTGTTAACTAAGAATTTAAGTGATAGTATAAATATTATCTTGGAAAATAAAAAAGCTATAAATCAATATGAAAAAACATTAAGAATATTAAGCAGTGAAGAATTTACCAGAAAGAATCTTGTTAATTTAAAAGAAAAGCTTATAAATAGTAGAGAAAATTGCATGGTAGAAATTAATAAACTTAAAAATATCGTTAATTGGATAGGTGATAGTAATGCTAATGCATATTATCTGCTTCTAAATGTATTTATGCTAAGTGATATCTTTGTTCTTTATAATCTTGAAAAGTGGAGAAGGAAAAATGGTTTTAAGATTAGGTTATGGATTGAAACAATAGCTGAATTTGAAGCATTAATTAGTATTTCTAATATAGCATTTGATAATCCAAAATGGTCATATCCAAAGTTTACTGAAGAAAGAAAAATTGAATGTAAGGGTATAGCCCATCCTTTATTAGGAGAAAAGGCTGAAAGTAATGATTTTGCTTTGCATGATGGTAAAAAAGCAGCTCTTATAACAGGGTCAAATATGTCTGGTAAAAGTACTTTCTTAAGAACTATAGGTTTCAATATGGTGTTGGGATATATAGGTAGTCCAGTGAGAGCTGAAAGCTTAAATAGTGGAATTTTTAATATATATACATGCATGAGAACACAAGATAATCTAGAAGAGAGCATATCTTCTTTTTATGCAGAAATATTGAGGATTAAACTGGTGATAGAAGCTGCCAGAAGTGGAGAAAAGGTATTTTTCCTTTTAGATGAAATATTTAAGGGAACAAATTCAAAGGATAGACATGATGGAGCTAAAATATTGATTGAACAATTAGTTAAAAGTGGTGGTATTGGACTTGTTTCAACTCATGACTTTGAATTATGTGATTTAGAAAATATACACAATTGGCTTGTTAATTTTAACTTCCAAGAATATTATGTAGATGATAAGATTAAATTTGATTATAAATTAAGAGATGGCAGAAGTAAAACTCAAAATGCCAAGTATTTGATGAAACTTGCAGGAATAGAAATTGTAGAAAATTAGAAAAAAAGTAAAATTTGGAGTATAATTAAGGAAGCGATATAAAGGGTTAATATGGGGGGAGAAATACAGTGGCTTTTATTATAATTGATTTGGAGTTTAATAATTTAAGTGAAATACATAAATATTATCCAAATATATATAAAGATATACCAAATTTAAAAGAATTAGATTTAATTAATGAAATAATTGAAATTGGAGCAATTAAGGTTGATATGTATATGAAGCCTTTAGAAGAGTTGAAAGTATATATTAAGCCCTCAGTAATACCTGTAGTCAATCCTAAAATACTAAGTATTACCAATATAAAACATGAAGAACTAGAAAATGGTGTTAGTTTTAATGAAGGGCTTGATATGCTTAAAAATATGGTTGATAAAGGTGATATCATATGTTCATGGGCAAAGGATGATATTGCAGAAATAATTAGAAATGCAAATCATCATGGATACAGTGATTTAAGTTGGATAGAAAGATATCTTGATATTCAGGAGTATACAACAAAGATATTAGGTAAAAAGAATATTCTTAGTTTAAAAAATGCCCTTCAACAATTAAAGATAAAGGTTGATGAAAGTAAGCTTCATGATGCTTTGAATGATTCTAGATATACATTAAGCGTCTTTAAGAATATATATAATGCCAGAGCAGTTAAACAATTTATTGTTAGTGATATATTTGATATGCCAGCACTGGAGATAAAATCTTTGCAAAATTTCAAATTAGATTATTCTAAGATTAATCCAATATGTCCTAAATGTAAAAGAAATATTGAGTTAGATTATAATTTTACTAATTTAGGCTGGAGATTTGTTGCTATTGGGACATGCCCAAAATGTAATAGTAGGATTTTAGAAGAGGTTATTGTAAAAAAGAGCTTAAGTGGAGAAATGATCTACAGAGAAGTATATAGTATTATAGACGAAATTGAATTTCTAAAATATGAAAATAGAATTATTAAGAAAAATTCTAATGTATAGATTTACATTTGAAAGTTTTGCAATAAAATTATATAATTGCTATGTATAGAAAAATAATGTCTTAAGGTATTAATTGAATATTTTAGGGAAAGGTAAGAAATATGAATATTGCATTTCTTTTGACACCAAAGAATGAGGTAATTTATGAATATCTAGATGTGACTATGAGGCAAGTAATTGAGAAGATGGAGCATCACGGATATACAGCTATTCCGCTTATTGATAAGAGTGGAAAGTACGTAGGTACATTAACAGAAGGAGATTTATTATGGAAACTTAAAAATACTCCTGAATTAACATTCAGAAATACTGAATGTGTAAAAGTAAGTGATATACCAAGAAAAATAAAACATAAATCTGTTTCAATAAATGCAGATGTAGAAAGTATCATAAATTTAGCAACTACTCAAAATTTTGTGCCAGTGGTAGATGATGAAGGAATTTTTATAGGGATAATAAAAAGAAGTGATATTATTAATTATTGCTATAACTTAATTAGAAAAAGTTCAAAATTAAATTAGATAAAATACAAAAGTTTATAAGGGAGTGAGTTTAATGAATTTAGAAAAAAGAGAAGAAAGCACAATGGGTGAATTATTAAAGGATTTTGATGTGAAAAGAATCAAAAGTGGAGATATATTAAAAGGTATTGTAATTGATGCTGATGAAAAAGAAGTAAGAGTTAATATAAACTATGCTTTTGATGGTGTAATTTCAAGAGAAGAACTTACAAATACAGATGATTCTCCACTTGAAGTAGTTAAGCCAGGAGATGAAATAGATGTATATGTATTATCTCCAAATGATGGTGAAGGATATGTACAACTTTCAAGAGTAAGAGCGCTTCAAATAACAGAAAGAGAAGAATTAGAAGAAGCATATAAAAATAATAAAACAATCAAAGTAGTTGTTAAAGAAGAAATAAAGGGGGGATTAGCAGCTTACTATGGATCAATTAGAGTATTTATACCAGCATCACAAGCTTCAAGAGAAAGAATAGAGTTAAAGAATCTTTTAGGTAAGGAATTAGAAGTGAAGCTTATAGAGCTAGATTTAAGAAATAGAAAGGTAGTTGCTTCAAGAAGAGTTATTGAAGAAGAAATCTACAATGCTCATAAAAAAGAACTTTGGAAAAACGTTAAATCTGGAGAAAAAAGAGAAGGTGTTGTTACAAAGATATTAAAAGTTGGTGCAATTGTTGATATCGGAGGAATAACAGGTCTTATTCATATAAGCGATTTAGCATGGGAAAAAGTAAAGAGAGTTGAAGATGTAGTTTCTCTAGGTGATAAGGTAGTTGTGTTTGTAGGTAATGTAGATGCAGAAAATGAAAAAGTATCATTAATCTTAAAAGATGTAAATAATGAGCCTTGGAACCTGCATAGAGAAAGCTTAAAAGAAGGAAATGTATTGGAAGGAAAAGTAGCTAAGCTATTAAACTTTGGGGCATTTGTAGAAGTATTCCCTGGAGTTGAAGGATTAGTTCATATAAATGAAATTACTGATGAAAATATAGCTAAACCATCTGATGTATTAGAAATTGGACAAATGGTAAAAGTTAAGGTTCTTGATGTTAATAAAGAAAACAAGAGAATTTCTTTAAGTATTAAAGATGCTGTTGAAAGATCAAATGAATACTTACAATACAATGATAACGATGGTGATGTTACACTAGGAGATCTATTCAGCGGATTATTCAATTAATTACGGGTAAACGTGAAAAAGAAAAAGTAATGATATTATCTACAGGAGTTAGTATAATTTTCGTTAAGAATTTATATCCTTATTGGAGTAAATTCTAAAACTCAATTATAATATTCCTTCCAATCACACATCTACTTTTTTTCTTTTTTCCTATCTTAATGTAAATACTCCAATTTGTTTTTAGAGGCAGTATTCATTTAATATCGCTTAATAAAATCTACTTACATCTAAAAT
>ENA-OOWV01000509-OOWV01000509.1-human-gut-metagenome-genome-assembly--contig:-NODE-509-length-30156-cov-4.084216_pt1 | contig 30156 bp, 21 predicted proteins | sample MGYA00241584_ERZ501337 | MGnify/ENA primary metagenome ERZ501337 (study PRJEB25962, sample SAMEA2042744) | human gut metagenome | biome: human gut; feature: human-associated habitat; material: faeces... | reverse complement strand
ACGGGAAGGAAAGTATGATAATTAACTTCCTAATTATCATACAAGAAATGATATGAATAAATTAATAACACAATTCATTAAATTCAGCACAGTCGGGGGAATTTGCTTTGTTATTGACTATGTTGTGGGGTTAGTAATTTTAAACGTTATTATGGCAATAACGTCCACGGAATATTTTGAAGTTGTGTCAGTTGGTAGTTCTGTGATAAGTTTCACTATTTCTACCATGGTCAATTATATCTTAAGCTTTAAATTCGTATTTAAACGGAAGGAAAATCTGAACGAAAAATATAGATTAGCTGCATTTATGGTACTCTCAGTTATTGGTCTTATAATAAACAGTATCATCATTTGGATTGGTGTAGGTCCTGTTTACAGCAGGTGCAGTTTTTTGCAGGAAAATGTTAGTTACAATCTCATGTATACCATAGCTAAGATTTTTTCTACAGCGATAGTTATGTTTTATAATTTCATAACTAGGAAATTCTTTCTTGAACAAAAGACTATTAACTGAGGAGAGCGTTCAATGGATAAATATTTGAAAAAAATAGATGCTGCTACAATATTAGCAGCTTTGTATGCAAGCTTAGTGTGGGTTGCATATTTCTATTTAAATATAACGCCTGATAAATATATGAATATAATATTTCTAATTACAATGTTCATAGGATCGTATGCTTTTCTACAATTCATAATAAATAAAATAAGAAAATCCGAATTGACAATGCCCATCGTAATAACAAGAACTGTTAAATGTAAGGTATTTTTCATGACTTTGTTTGTGACAATGGGAATTATGTTAATTTGGATTTTAGCATATTATCCCGGCTCTTTTTCTGGTGACTCAATTGACCAATATGGTCAAGCATTAAATGCCAGCTATAATAACTGGCATCCTGCATGGCATACCATTGTATTTTTTACATTGCCTTTAAAGATATTTGGAACGCCTGCTTCTATTGTAATAATACAAAATATTTATTTTTCGATAGTCATGGGATATTTAGCGTTAACCATATACGAAATAGGCGGCTTAAGGGTAACTGTGATATCGATACTTTACATTCTTATGAACCCGTATACCGGATATATAATGCTGTATCCGTGGAAAGATGTGGGATTTGCATTGACGGGATTGTTTTGTACTGTGTTTGCGGTACGACTGATTCTTATGGAAAAAAAGACATCTAAAACATGGAAAATAATTGTGTTTGGAGTTATTTGGGCAAGCGCTACTATTTTTAGGCATAATGCAATTCTGTACACAGCACCCTTGCTTATAACTCTCTTCATGACAGTAAATAGAAAAACGTGGATCAGGATAACTGTAATCTCAGTAATGTCATTACTGATGATCAAGATTCCTGTATATAGGGCTTTTCATGTTACAAAACCAACAGCACGAGTTTTGGAAAGCACAGGTTTACCGCTTACGATTATTGGAAATGTGATTAAAGAAACACCAGAGTTAATGGATCAGGAACTATCTGAATTTGCTTATTCCATTGCTTCTCAGGAACTTTGGGAGGAAAAATATCAATGCGGGAATTTTAACAGCATTAAATGGAATGGAGCTGAAACATTTGCAGTAGATGAAGCTGGATATGCTAAAGTACTTAAACTGACTTTAAAATGTTTCAAAATATCACCCAGGGCTTCTGTGAAAGCGTTTTTGGCTTTAACAGATATGGTTTATGGCTTTGAAACTGGTTTAGAGGGAAACGTATTCTTCAGCGATATATCTGAAAACAAATATGGAATTGAATATCCGTCTGATTCAGGGAAAGTAAATACTGGATTGCGGATAGCTACTAGCAGCTACAGCAGTTTTATAAATAGTACCATTTTTAAATACTTCAGAACCTATGGCATATGCTTATTTGTACTGCTTGTTATTTTTTTAGGAAAATTGAAGTTTATGTCCTGGAATTCGTGGAAGAAAGTATTTCTGGTTGTCCCATTATTTGTGTATGATTTTGGGACAATGCTTTTGCTAACAGGTCCTGACTCCAGATTTTTCTTTATTACTTTTTTAGTAACACCAATTTTGGTTGTTTATGCGCTTAACAAAGGAGAGAATGAGGACAATGAATAAAAAAGTGATAGTTATTGGTGCAGGTCCGGCAGGTCTTACAGCTGCATATGAATTATTAAAGACTAAAGAGGGATATGATGTAACGGTTCTCGAGGAGAGTAACTATTTTGGCGGAATTTCAAGAACAGTGAATTATAAAGGGAATCGCATGGATATGGGCGGACACCGATTTTTTTCTAAAGTGAAGGAAGTCAATGATTGGTGGGATAATATGTTACCTGTGCAAGGAGCGAAGCCCAAGGATGATATTCTTCTTAATCGTGATATTACGATAAAAGCTGGCGGTCCTGATCCTGAAAAAACAGATAAAGTTATGTTGCGTCGACACCGTGTCTCACGAATTTTATTCATGGATAAGTTTTATGACTATCCCATTTCAATGAAAAAGGAAACTTTTACAAATATGGGGTTTGTTAATACAATCAGCTGCGGTTTTAGTTATTTGGCAGCTATATTTCATAAGCTTCCTGAAAACAACCTAGAAAACTTCTATATCAACCGTTTTGGCCGTAGACTTTACAATATGTTTTTTGAATATTATACAGAGAATCTCTGGGGAAGACATCCAAGTGAAATTGACGCTTCCTGGGGAAGTCAGCGCGTAAAAGGTCTTTCTATTTCTGCAGTTATAAAAGATATTTTGGGGAAGATATTTAACCAAAAGAATAGAAAAGTAGAAACTTCCCTTATTGAAGAATTCAGTTATCCCAAACTTGGACCTGGTCAGTTGTGGAACATCACGGCAGCCGAAATTCAAAAATTAGGTGGCATAATCCTTATGAAATCCCAAGTAACTAAAATTCATAAAAATGCAGATAATGAGATTACAGGTGTTACTTATGTAACAGACGGAACGGAACATGAATTGCAAGGAGATATCTTCATATCGTCTATGCCTCTTAAGGATTTGATAGTTGGAATGAACAATGTCCCGGAAAATGAAATGAAAATAGCACAAGGTCTTCCTTATCGCGATTATATGACATTAGGGGTGTTGGTAAAGAAATTAAATTTAAAAAATAAGACCGATATTAAAACCATAGGTAATATTGTTCCGGATTGTTGGGTGTATGTGCAGGATCGAAAAGTTAAAATGGGAAGATTTCAAGTATATAACAACTGGTCGCCTTATATGGTGAAAGATCTTGAAAATACAGTATGGCTTGGGTTGGAATATTTTGTCCAGGAAGGTGATGAATACTGGACTATGGATGATGCCAATTTTTCTAAGTTTGCAATAGGAGAAATGCTAAAACTTGGTCTTATCACTTCCAAAGAAGATGTTCTGGATTCTCATGTTGAAAGAGTCAAAAAAGCTTATCCAGCATATTTCGATACATACGATGAAATTGACCGGGTTATTAATTATGTAAATACTATTCCAAACCTTTTTTGTGTGGGCAGAAATGGCCAGCACAGATATAATAATATTGATCATTCGATGTGTACTTCTTTTGAAGCTGTTAAAAACATTAAAAATAATGTAACTGATAAGAGCAATATTTGGGCAGTAAATACAGATATAGAATATCATGAAGAAAAAGAGTCATAACACACATAACACAAATTAAACGCTTACCTTTATAAAGCAGATACCGCCTGGTAACAGGCGGTATTGCCGAATTGGCGTAAAGGTCAAACCACTCGCCTTTCACTAAAGTCATGTAAAGATCAAACCACTCGCCTTTCACTAAATCCATTTTTAGTGCATACTTGAGAAAAACAATAGATTTTTTCAAGGGAGGACTAAACACTATGGATCAGTGTACTCATGAAGTCCGTGCAGAGTACTGGAAAAAGATCATTCAGGCCTGTGGGCAAAGACCAGCAGGCCAGTCAGCCAAAAGCTGGATGGATGAGAATGGCATCTGCGAACAAAGCTATTATCACTGGCAGCGACGGTTCCGGAAACAGGCGTATGAAGAAATGAAGGGAAACTCTTCCGTTCCTGCCGTGACCGAGAAAACAGAACTGTCTTTTGTTGAAATTCCATGCCACACTTCTGCGGAAACAAATACATACATGGTTTCCGACAAACCTGTTGCAACGATTCGGACGGCAACATTACAGATTGATATTTCCAATGAAATCTCGGATGCGCTCCTGAGCCGGATCATTCAGGAGGTGTCCCATGCTTGAAGATGCTGCTGGTATTCGCCGTGTTGTTCTTGCCTGCGGCACGGTTGATCTGAGAAAGGGCATTGATGGACTGGCAACGATCATCGGAGATAAGTATGGTCAAAATCCATTTGAGAAGGGAACGCTCTTTTTGTTTTGCGGGAAGCGTTCCGATCGGTGCAAAGGGCTCTTGTGGATGGGAACAGGATTCCTGCTTCTATATAAACGCTTTGAAGCAGGACGGTTATCCTGGCCAAGAAACATACAGGAAGCCGCAGATCTTACCGAAGAGCAGTACAAGTATCTTATGATGGGTTTAAATCCCCTGGATCCCAAAATCAAAGATGTCGATCCGAAAAATATCTATTGAAACGTTTGTACAAAACAGAGAAAATATATTTTCTGTTTTGGTACTGAAAAGAACTGCTATCGTTTACAATGGATGACCGGATCAGAACAATTCATTCGTCTGCTATCAGGCAGGAACGATGCAATTGCACCTTGAAAACCCTATATTTCCAAAGGCTGACATACGAATTCTGATGACTTTCGTGGCAGGAAAAAATGACGAACTCGGCCTGAAGGCTGATTCGCATTTGTCACAGATTTCTGCTATACTACCGTTAGTAAGAAAGGCGGATATCATGTGCAAAAAATTCACTCCAGATGAACTGAACAAGATGGATCATAAAACTAAGGACGATGTCATCTACCAGATGCAGGACCGGCTTGACCGACTGGAACACAACTATGAAAACCTCGTAGAGCAGATCCGGCTGGCAAATCAGCAGCGCTTCGGCCGCCATACGGAAAAACTGGATGATATCGCAGGCCAGCTTTCTTTTTTTAATGAGGCAGAAGCGAATTATGATGGAACAGCCAAGGAACCGACTGTGGAAGAGGTCATTGATTCATCCAGAAAGGTACCGCGAAAGCCTAAGAAAAAAGGCCAGCGTGAAGAAGACCTGAAGGATTTTCCGCAGGAAGTAATCCTTCATGATATACCGGAACAGGAACTGAATGAGGCTTTCGGTGAAGAAAACTGGAAAAGTATGCCGGATGAGATTTTCTGGCAGCTTCGTTTCGAACCGGCCAAATGGACTGCTGAAAAACACATCATAAAAGTGTATGTTGGAACAGATGGTGCGCATCAGGATGAATTTCTTCGTGGTGATCACCCGGAAACGATGTTCAGGGGAAGCATTGCTACTCCTTCTCTTGAAGCCGCAATCATCAACGCCAAGTATGTAAACAGCAATCCGCTTGACCGTATTTCCAGAGACTTCCAGGCAAACGGCCTGAATCTGTCCAAACAGACGATGTCGAACTGGACGGTATGGACAGCTGAACGCTATTTATTGCCAGTGTGTGATCTCATGAGAAAACGTCAGCTGGAAGCACATGTAAATCAGAGTGATGAAACACCTGTAGATGTAATTCATGACGGCAGACCTGCAGGCAGTAAAAGCTATATGTGGGTTCACATCACTGGAGAATTAAGTCCGGTGCCGCCAATCATTGTGTATGAATACCAGAAGACACGACACAGCGATCATCCGAAAGCGTATTATAAGGACTTTGACGGTGTTCTTGTGACTGATGGCCTGGAACAGTATCATAAGCTGGAGCGGGATCTTGCTGGTGTGAAGAATGCGAATTGCATGGCTCACGCAAGGCGTCACTTCGCAAATGCGATTAAGGCAATTGGAAAAAGTAATCCAGAAGCGGTCGAGGCGTCTGTTGCGTATAAAGCACTGGTACGAATTGGTGCCATTTATGACCTGGAAGGAGCTTTAAAGGAACTGACTCCAGAAGAACGCTTAAATGAGCGGCAGGCTTCCATCAAGCCTCTGGTTGAAGAATTCTTTGCCTGGCTCCGAAAGATACAGGCGGACCGGTCGGTGCTTCCAAAGAGTGAAACAGCCAAAGGCATCAACTATTGCCTGAATCAGGAAGCATATCTGAAAGTATTCCTGTCAGATGGAGAAGTACCGATTGATAACCTGGCCAGCGAACGTGCGCTGAGAACTTTCACGATTGGCCGTAAAAACTGGATGACCATCAATACGGTACGAGGAGCCGATGCCAGCGCAATCATCTACAGCGTTACGGAGACTGCCCGGGCAAATGGTCTGAATGTCTACTACTACATGAAGCATTTGCTGACAGAGCTGACGCAGGTTGTTCGTGCCGATGGAAGCATAGATGAAAAAGATTTGGAAATACTCATGCCGTGGTCAAAAGTCCTTCCGGCTGAGTGTTACAAGCGTCGCAAATAGGCGGCGCTGTATTTGGCGTGGAGCGAAGAATTTGACCTTTACGTAGAAACCGCCATTTTATAACCAAATAATACACAATTTAAACTACAAATATAAAATGTGAGTATGCCCACAAGTATACTCACATTTTTTGCTCCATCAAGTTAAAGTTGCTTTTTATGCTTAATAGTTATATCTGTAAGTAGGTATATTTACTTAATAAGCGAAGCAAATAATAACCAAATGAAAGTTTTTGATTTATCTTTTGCTATTGTAAAATAGTCATCTCTTCAGCTATCGTCATTATAAATTTGGACAAATTATCACTTTCCGCAATAAATAGGTGACTCCCAGGAACCTTTATCAATTTAACATCCGAATAATATAAACACCAATCTAACGAACACTTTAAATTAACATTTATATCTTGATCTGCAAAAATTACCGTAGCAGGAAGACTGCTTTCCTCAGTATATTTTGAACAAGAATAAAACATATTCATATCAGCTTCTATAATTGGTAAATAAAAATCCATCATAGCAGAATAGACCTCTTCTTCTCGTATTCCTGTATCACACATCATCTTTTTTATCGTTTCTGATACACTTTTTTTAATACTTGCTGTCGAAATACAACTATATCTTATATAACTTGGAGGCGTCGAAGCAACAAGAATAACACGTTTTAAGTACCTGTTATTATTTAAAATAACACTCAATCTGTATGCAACATTTCCGCCCAAACTATACCCTAACAATATAGTAGGACAAATTAGTAATTCTTCTAATACTGGTAAAAGATAATCAATATAATCATCCATATTAAACAGTAACGAATCTTGATTAACATCATGCCCCGGCATATTAATAAAAACTATTTTTGCATTTACTACATGTATTTTTTTTGAAAAAAAGTCAAAAGAATTATGCATTCCTCCCGCGTATGTGAATATAATTAATTGAATTTTAGGTTCTTTACAATCAGACAAAATCTTATAATATTTCTTATTCATATATGTTCTCCATCCGACCTATGATTTTGTCCAAAATATCTTCCTTTAAAGTCGATACAATTTCGATATTAAGCTTCTCCAGATTATCTGATATATTAATGCTCATTATTTTATCATAAATTCTATTTTCAAAATCGTCAAAAACTTTATTTACTATGCTAGTAATACCTTCACTATATGCTTCTTTGATCTGAAAATCTTCAATTTCATAATTAAATTGAAATGGAATATAATTATTTAAACATTGCAGTTCTACTATCCCTTTTTGTTTATGCATCGCCTCTTTATAGGCATTGATATCGTCTTCTCCCTTTTTATAACAATACACTACTTCATCATGCATATCTCGTACAACATTATAATTCATGTTATATTTTATCCTTTGATTAATTAGCGTAGAAAAAAATATATCTTCATTAAGTTCCGAAGATATCATTTTTACTATACTATATATTAATTGTTCTTTCTGCACACCTTTTTTTCTTGGAAGAATCATAAATCGTTTAGTTACTCGATTTTCAACCATTGTGCTATAATCGATGCTCAATTCAATAGAAGAATTCATGAACTCTGGTTGTATAACCTCATTTTTTTCTTCTTTATCATCAAATCGGAGTTCATAACTTTCATCAGTTATACTTTTCTCTAACTCTCTTTCCAATAAAGAAAGTGAATATCCATCTGCAATCGCATGTGAAATCACCCATAATATATAGTTATTACCGTTATCCTCAATAAGATAAGCCATATGTAAAAATTTATTCTGAAATTCAGAAAAATATGTTTCAATATCCAATATTGCTGTATCATTAAAATTCCTTTTATTTATACTTTTCAAAAAAAAGGACTCTACATCACCTTCTTTCCAATAATATCTGCTATTCTCAAAAATACAAAACGAACCAAGTAATATGTGCTTTTTTATTATTTTTTCAAAAGCTTTTTCTATTTTTTGCTTAGAATTGCCACCAGTAATATCTAATATTAGATAATTAAAATTATTCCTATACTGCTTCCAATTCATTAAATACTCATTTTCTAATATTGATGTTTTTTTTTGAGTACTTTCTGTAATTGCATTAACGATTGATTTTCTAAAAGCTCCGTCAAACTTACATCAAAATCGTATTCGATATTTAGTTTTTTCAATAAGGAAAACAACTGCAATGAATCCCCCCCTAAATCAAAAAATGTTGCTTCATTGCTTAAATCATCATCAATGTCAACTTGTAAAACATCTTTCCATGCCTCTATAATTGCATGTCTATATGAGTCAGTTTGAACATTTTTCTCTTTACCATACTTGTTTAATGTCTTTTCCCATCTATCAACAAAATCTAAAATCTCTAATTCAATAGAATTATCATATAATATTTCTATCACTAATTCGTCTTTATATTCTATTGCATTGATACTTAAAGGAACATTTGTTTTTTCAACACTGCTTATATCTGTAATATAATCCTCATAAAAGTCCTTCTTTTGTATCACTTCTGCCTCAAAAGAATACAATACATCATATCGCACCGAGGATTTAAGTGCTCCGAATTGCGGGCTGTTTTTATACAATGTGAATAATTCATTTTGAACTTTTTTCATTGTTTCATCATCCAAATCAGAGACTTCATAAGTATACGGAATAGTTTTTACCAAACAACCAATTCCTATCCGCCCATCTTTATCAATATTATTCGTTACCGAGAGACCAACAGTAGGATTATCTATATGAAATACTTTTTCCAAAGTTTGCAGCAAAGAAACCACTAAGAATGAATTAGTTGTTATATTTCTCTTCTTTAACTCCTTTTTATCCTCATTAAAATTGTTTAGTTGAATTGAAATATTTTTAATCTCATTATTTCTTTTATAATTTTCAAATAATAAGCGTCCATTAAAAGAATCAAAATAATTTTTCCAATAGCTAGATGGCTCAAAAATAACATTACTATTCTCTTCAAAAAGAAAATTATTTATATACGATTTCTTTTTGTCATTGAAATATAAATCAAATATCTCATGTAAAATAACATCACAGCTCACACCATCCATAATTAAATGATTGTAGGTTACTATAAACTCACTAGTTTGTTTTGAAGAAGCTATGACTAATATTGAAAACATAGTATTCGTATTTATTTCTGATACCTTTCGCACTTCTGCATCACATAAATCATCTATATTATCACAATATACATAAGAAAAGCTGTTTTGCATCTTATCCATAACAATCTGTACGGGAATGTTATTCTTTTCTCTTACCACAGAACGTAATATAGGATTACTTATTACTACATCCTCAACACATTTACCAAGCTTCTTTTCATCAAATAAAAGATTAAATGTATATTGTTCTTGATTAACAAGTAAACTCCTGTCGTCATTCAATTTCTGAAGCATAAATATTTCTATTTGAGTTTCATTTAAACTGTAAACTTTTCCTGCATTATGCATATCTTCCCCTGTATGTTCCAACAAGTCGACTATATCTTGTACACTTTCAGCATTTAAAAGATCTGAAAAGTCAATTTCTACCCCCAAATCGATAAGTTTCTTATACAGTATTGCTATTGAAAGCGAATTAAACCCCAACTCGATTAATGAAAACTCTTCTTTTATTTCCTTATTATGGGTAATTGATTCTATACTTTCCATAATAATGTTTTTCATATTGCTCTTTTCACTTTGAACAATACCCAGCAATCTTTTTATATCTTCTCGAACAACATTGATGCTGTGCATGAAATCATTTTTCAACGCATGATCATAATTAATTATTATCTTATAATCCTTACCAGGCACCACTGTAATCGCAATCGCGTACGGCAAAATATCAATAGAGCGGTGTTCATTAAATTGTACCTCTCCCAATAAATTATTATAATAATAGTTATGGAATGAATACATACAATCTAATCGAGCAGTTCGATAATTTGATACCTTTTGATTAAAATCATAATTATATGTATCTGCTATTAATCTCATTAATTCCAGATTTACTTTAAAAAAAGCTGTCTCCGTTACATGTCCTGAATCAAACCAGTTTGAATCACATTTGAACAAAACTGTCTGAATAAGATTGCCAATAGCCTTGTATATATTATCTATACTTGGGTTCCTTCCATCAACTGCAAACCCCAAAACAAAATCTCTTTTTTTTGTCATATTTACTATAATAGCTGCATTTAACGTAAAAAAGAATGAATTAATTGTAATTTTCTGTTTCTTACAATATCTATCAATTAAATTGATTGTTTCAGAGGCCACATCAATGCAATACATCTCATCAACACCTGACAAATTATCAAAAATAGCATCTTCATCGATTACCTCTTCTTTTTGCGGTTTGTTTTTGTTAAACATTTCTATTTCATATAATGTTGGTATTTGCTCCGTATAGATATATTTATCATTTTCCCTCAACTGGTTATACACATAAAAAACTGTATTTATTAAATTATTGATACTAATTCCGTCCAATAATATTTGATGATATATAATAGACACTGTAGTACTTTCCAGCTCTTCAAATAAATACATTCTAAATAGTTTGTCTGAAAAAATATTTATCCCCTTAGATAAAATATAATTTACATTTTCATTGAAGTCTTCTTTACTTTTCGCAGAATAATCCTCTAATATATCATCTACAGTCCACTTGTTCTGAAAATGAAACGAATCACCTATTAATCCTACACTCCCCAATAATATAGGGCAAAATCTCAGTGTTTGATTAAATGCCTCTTTAAAAAGAGATTTGTCCAATATTTCGTGAACATCGAAAGTAATTTCTTGCAGATAGATATTTTCTTTGCTTGGATTTTCCAGACAATCCACGACAATTTCTTTTTGAGTGTTATTTAATCTCATTTCTTCAGTATTTTCTTCATCTTTGTCAACCTGATTTAGATTATAATTTGTTGATTCATATTTAATCCTACTACTTAAACATATATCAATTAGTTCTTTTATCGACTCTGAATGAATAATGTCATAGAATTCAATTGTATATCCAGCTTTTTTCAATTGAGCTGCTAGCTTTGCACATTTAAGCGAATCACCTCCATAACTATAAAAAGAGGCTTTTTCATCTATAACTTTACACTCCAACACTCTTTCGATTATAGATAATGCTTTTTCACTCATTTCTTCTGATTCATCAAAAACCCCTTCCTGGTAATACTTCACAAGTTTCTTTCGTTCAACTTTACCATTTGAATTTAGTGGAATAGCCTCTATCTGCTGAAATTCTCCCGGAATCATGTACTCAGGCAGCAATTCCATCAGTCTTCTCCTAATCTCTTTTACATCGATATTTTTTCCCCCGACATAAAAAGCAACTAATTTTTGTGTGCAGTTTTCTTCGTTCCACACTGCAACAACCGCAGATCTTTTAAATATATTTAATGCTTCAATCGCTTTTTCTACCTCTGAAATTTCAATTCTAAATCCACGAATTTTAACTTGATCATCTACACGATGTAAAAATATATAATTGCCATCTTCATATCTTTTTACATAATCTCCAGTTCTATAGTATTTTCCAGGTAGTTCCACATTATCTTTCTGTACAAATACCTTATTTGTTTTTTCCTCATCATTCAAATATCCAAGTGTTACACACGGTCCACCAATAAGCAATTCTCCCTCATCTTCTTTATCACTGTTATCCAAGATGAAAACACACTCCGCAATAGGCATTCCAATTGGCACACTAGGGTATGACTCAATCTCATCTAGGTTTTCCATTGGAATTCTATATAATGACGAGGTAATAGTAGTTTCTGTTGGGCCATATTCATTATAAACTGCACATTCAGAAGATATTCTGTCTTTTAATTTTTTTATGACAGAAATTGGGACTGTTTCTGAACCAACAAATAAATACTTAAGAGAACCTAAAGAAACTTCCGGAAAACAATCCATATACTCCAATACAATAGATAACTGTGATGGTGTCAAACTAATACTTGTAACACTTTCCTCCTTAATAGATAATATCATTTCCTCTATATTTCTTCGATCTTTGGGAATCAGTAAAGATGCCCCCGAAACCAATGCACTCATTATTTCCCACACCGCATTGTCAAAGCTCAGCGAATGATTTTGATAAATAACATCTTCTATTGTATATACAAAATGGTCTTTTATATACTTTATAAAGCATGCTATATTAGCATATGAAACCTTTACCCCCTTAGGATTCCCTGTGGAACCTGATGTATAAATCACATACGCGGAATCATTAGATTCAATTATTGGTTTTTTATATGCTTCAACCGAACCTATTTTTTCAATATTTAATTCTTTAACATTGGCACTTAAATTTTCACTAGTACCATCTTCTGCCGACCTAAAAACATAGTTTGCTCCTGAGTTATTCAATATATAATTACATCTTTCAACTGGCATCATCGGATCGATTGGAACAAATGCTTTACCTGCTTTCAAAATAGAAACGATATATATAATTGCTTCTGAAGAAGAAGACATATAAACACCTATATAATGATCTTCTATATTATCTATTAGATACTGTGCAATAACATCACTAATTTTTTTCAATTCGGCATAAGTAATAACTGCATCTTTATATTTCAATGCAATTTCATTTTGATTTTTTTTAAATGATTCTTCCAGCATATCAATGATATCATCTTCAACGCTCTCAGATGCAAACTGCCTATTGATATTATTAAGTATTACGTTCATATACTCTTCTTTATTCTCCTTTACTGTATCTAATAATTGCATTTCTATTTCTAGCGAATCGTCCTTTGAATAAAAATATGTCACGATTGGAAAACTATTATAATCATTTGCAGTATGTTTCAAAATATCAAAAGTTGAATAACTATCATTTGTAGCTGGGTAATTTTCAAACAAAAAAATATCGTTAAATACGTTTTGGTTCTTTTCAAGTATTAAAGCATTCCGCATAGATGAAATCGTAATATCTTCAATATGATAAATACCATTTAATACTGATTCCTGGACTTCTTTGCATATCTCTTCAAACGATTTATTATTAGCATCAGATAATCTTATTGGAACTGTCTTCATAAAGTTCCCTATTGCATCATCTATATTATCAATAAAATAGTCTCTTCCTGACGTAACTATTCCAACTGCCAAATCATCTCTTTTATATATCTCCATGAGACTAAGCAGATAAATTGACAAACATACTGTACTAAGAGTAAAATGCTTTTCTTTGGCATATTTTTTCATGGCAACTATAGAATAATTGCTTACTATCCTATTATTAATAGTTGTATTATTCACTTTATTACTCTCTATACTCGTACCGCTAAATTCTAGGGGTTTATATCCACTATACTTCTCTTTCCAATATTCAATCACTTGCTTATCAACTATCTTCTTTTTCTCAAAACAATATTTTTGAAATGTATAATCTACTACATCATCTAATTTTTCTCCTTCATTTAATTGATTATAGACTTCATAAAAATTTCCTTTTGCCAAACTTGCAGACCAGCCATCCAACAAAATATGGTGATATGAGATAATAATTTCAAATATATCACTACTATTTTTTATTACTGTCCCCCTAATCAATGGACCAGCTTTTAAGTCAAATCCCTGTTTTTTGTCATTTTCCAAGAAAACTTTTTTGCTGTTTTCTTGCTCCTCCTTACTTAAATCAGAAATATCTATAAATCTATAATCTAATTTTTCATCATTCTGAATAACTTGAATCGGTTCCCCTTCATCATTCAACTCGAAAGTTGTCCTAAATATAGGATATCTATGCACCATATATTTTGCTGCTTTTATCAGATTTTCTTTATCTAGCCTGCCCTTAATCGTATATATACTCTGAATAATATAATATGGTTGATTAGGAAATGATAAGTATTCAAAATATATGTTTTCTTGCATAATACTCATTGGCACAATGTTATTCATGTTTTTCTCTTATTATCCTAATATATTAGGAAATACTCCTTTCTACTCTTCTCTAATTTTCCCCTGATTAATACCTATACTTTTAATATAATTCACCAATTCAGTTATGGACTGATAATGAAACAATGAATCAGCAGGAACAAAAATACCATAGTCGCGAAGTTTCAATGAAGCCCTTAAGCTAGAAATAGAATCTCCACCCAATTCAAAGAAATTATCAGTATCTAATATTTGCTCATTATTTAAAACTTCTTTCCATACGCTTCTCACTATCGCTAATACATTCATGGCCTGATCACCTAGCAAAAGCTGTATTTCTTCTATCAAAATCTTTCTTATATTTTTCAAAAACAAATCTATATCTTCAGCATTATATTGCTGACCATACATCATTCCTATCTCTACATCTTTTCCTAGTGTTACAACAAGAGTTCGACCGTAATTTATCTCAGCAGCTGAATCAACACTAACAATGTTATACTTTTTATATAAATCAGCTATATTAGTATAGTTCTGAAAGGCATATACATCATCAAACAATTCTATATGCTCTTTAGCATATTTCATCTTTTTCTTTTTTATTTCACTTAACTTGCATTTACCATATAAATATAATTCAGCTATTTTTTCATGACATTTTTGTACTAATTTTTTAAATTCTGTCTCTTTGTGTAAATCAATATTGATAGGTAAAGTTTTGATTAGACACCCAACAGCAGCCATTTCTTCTTCTGAAACATCTTCTCTTCCAGACAAAGTTATTCCAAGTGTTTTTTTGCCTGCTTCTCCTATTAGCGCCTTAATATATGCTGCTAAAAATATACTATTAACAGTTACTTTATTGTTTTTTGCATATTCAATTATACTAGCAACTATATCTTCCTCAATAAAAATGCTCTTTAGGTTACTCCCTCCACTTTTCTGTTCAATTTCCACTGGTACTATTTTTTCTATCTCTTCTTCCCAATATTTTTCTATTTTAGCATCAACAACATTTGTTTCTTCTCTATCAACTATTTGTTGAAAATAATTGTTATAACTTATCAATATTGGTTTTCCTTGAGCAACATTCTGATAATTACCAAAAATCTGCTCTATAATATAAGTAATACTCCATCCATCAAGCAAAATATGATGATATGAGATTATTAAATGAGAAGCATTAGATTCTTCCTTTACATAATAGAACCTAATAAGTGGAGAATTCAGAAAATCAAATTTTAGACTTTTATCAAACTCTAATACTTGTTCTGCACTTTTATTATAAATCACTTCAACATTAATCTTCCTATCCATAATTGGTTCCTGCATAGGATACATTTCATCATCAAAAGAAACGGCATTTCTTAAAACTGGCGTTTTATCAGTCAGTTCATTAATAATACTCTGCAAAATATCCAAGTCTAAATCATATGGCAACTTAATATCGAATTGCTGATGATATAATTGGGATGCTTCAGTATTATTAACACATTCCCAAAGTATCCCCTTTTGTACATCAGTTAATTTATAACCCTTTTTTTTGAAATTTATTACATCTGCTTTTTTATTAGTATTCTTTTTTAGTTTCAAAACAAAATCTTCAATATTGGGGTTATCAAATAAATCTGCCACTTGCACGATATACCCTTGGTTTCTAAGTTCTGCGATAAACTTGATTGCAATTATTGAATCTCCGCCCAACTCAAAAAAATCATCCGAAATCAATATCTCATTATTTCGAAGTAAATTTGATAATAATCCTAATACGGTCTCATTTGTATTAATAATCTCAGTCCCAGCCTCATCAGTTTTATAATTACTTGAAATTTGTACTGTTTCAAATTCCACATTACAATTTACAATAGAATATAATTTTTTTCTCATCATATTAGCAAAATTGTCAATAGTATTTTGTTCAAACAAACTACTATCATAATCGAGTATAAATGAAAGATTATTATCAGCAAATTCATAATAAAGTGCCAAATCAAACTTCGATTTTGAAGGAACAAGATCAATTTCTTTTATTAGCTCATTACTAGCATTGTTGCTATTACTTATTTCAGCAAACAATACACTAAACAAAGACCTAACCATATCTCTTTTTGTATTTGTTTTTAAATTTTTAAGAATTAATTGTAGGGGAACTTCCCTGCTTTCAATGAAACTATAATATTCATCTCTACTCTGCTCCATATAATCTTTTATATCATTTGTGTTTCTTATCAAAACGGGAACCGTATTAATAAACGGACCTATACACTCATTTGAGTTGCTTCCTCGACTTGAAACCGGAATTCCAATTGCTATAGCATTATTTAAAGAATAATCAAGAATCACTTTACTAAATGCCGCCAATAATACTGGAAACATCATGTAATGTGTTTCTTTTAAGTATTCGATTAGTTTTTTGCAGTCTTGTTCTGAAATTGAAAACTTATATAAGTGATTCTTTTGAGTTGTTTCAGGTTTATTCTTAAGTATTGATTGATTCCAATTTACAGTATAGTCTTCATTCTTAAATTTTCGAGAGTACATTTCTATTTTTTTTGTATCTAAACGTTCTTCCTCAAAATTTATTAACTTATAATAGCTAGTATTCTTACCAGATGATAAGCCCTTATACTCCTTCATTAACTTCAAAAAGTAATTTTTGATTCCGATTTCATCTACCAATGCATGATGAAATTTAAAGAAAAGAATACTGCTTGAATCGTTCAATTTATACAGAATAACACTATATAAAATATCCGTCTTTAAATTGAATGGTTTTTCAATTTGCTCCTTTATTTCATTAATAATCTGCTCTTTTGTTTTGTAATAATCCTTTACACATCTAAAATTAACAATCTTATTTGTGAGTTTTGCGTATACAGTCCCATCTTCTTCCTCAAATGTGGATTGCAAAATATCATTCTTTGCATGTACTTGCTGAAGAGATTCCAACAATTTTTGTGAATCAACTTTTTCATGGATTTCAAACGCATAATACACATTATAATCACCCGAACTCGGCATCATATTCTGAATAATCCACATTTGTTCTTGAAAATATGATGCCCTAAACTTATCAGCCCCCTCATCCTGAATGTCTTCGTGACAGACCTTCTTTAACAGTTCTTTCAATGATTTACTTTCAAATATATCTTTTACTTGTAATTCACAATTAAGTTCTTTCGCCAATCTATCCTGGAACTGAATTGCATTTAAAGAACCTCCACCTAATTCAAAAAAACTCTTATTTAAATCTATCTTTTCAATCCCCAAAATCTCAGTCACTATTTCATTAAATGTTTCATTATTCCCTCTCATTTCCTTTGGATTTAAATAATTACCCTTGAATGTTTCAATTAGTCTTGCAACATCAAGCTTTCCATTATTCGTTCTTGGAAATTCTTTTGCCTTTACGTAATAATTAGGTCTCATATATTTATTTAATTTACTCTCACAAATTTCACGCAAATCTTTTTCACTATATCCAGATTTTCCAACCACAAAAGCAATTATAACTGTGGTAAAATCCGAAACAGAATACGTTGTTACATAAGCATCTGATACCATTGGATAACTTAGTATTAAGTTCCGTATTTCATCCAGTTCCACTCTGAATCCATTAATTTTACATTGACTATCATTTCTTTCTATAAATACATATTCATCATTATCAATAGATACAATATCCCCTGTATGATACGCTCTCTCTCCATCTATTTCGCCAAATTTCTTATTTTCTTCCTCACTCGCTCCTATATATCCTCTGTCCGAAACAGCTTCTCCGTACAGAATTAATTCTCCCTTTGTTTCAGCTTCGTTGTCATTCATCTTTATAACCATTGCCTTAACATCTTGAAATGGACTGCCTATTGGTACACTTTTCAGCCTGTTATATCTATCCATTTCGTCAGCTCTGATCTTTTTTATAAATGAACAAACAGTTACCTCAGTTGGCCCATACGCATTATAAATCTCGACTTCTGGACCGCAATGTTCAAAAATATCACTTATTAATCGTGTGCCTACTTTTTCAGCTCCCAATATTATTCGCGATATTATATTTTTAATATCTATTTTATACATATCCATAACATTTATTAGTGCAGACATATAAGATGGCGTTATTGCCAACGAATCAATCTTTTTTTCAGATATCACCTCAATTAGTTTCTTTTGGTCTAATCTCACATAGTCATCTAATATGTTAATTGAATCTCCAGAAGAAAGAGCTATTAGTATTTCCCAAATTGAAAAATCGAAACTTAAAGAATTAAGCAATATTGTTTCATGCTTTTTACCACTTTGAAAATACTTATATGATGATTTAATCAAGTTAGTCAGATTTGCATAGCTAATTCGAACTCCCTTAGGATTTCCTGTTGTCCCCGAAGTAAAAATAATATACGCATCTGTATCATTATTTATTTTATTATTCTCTTCATTTTCAAGTACACCTTCAGAATCAATTAATACTGTATCTAGAAAACTTGTTGTCTGCTTAATGTTTTCATCAAGAGAATTATATAGTTCTTGAGTAGTAATTATCGATTCACAATCAGCTTTATTTATTATATATTCCACACGTTCCTGAGCCACATCAACATCTATAGGAACGTATGTTAATCCTGCTTCAAAAATAGCCAACATACTAACCATTTGATTGATAGACCTTGGCAAATATACTGCAATTTTCGCATCTACCCCCAAATGTTTCCTTATTCCTGCTGCTCTTTTCGCTATCTTCTCCCTTAATTGCAAATAAGACACACTTTGTTCAGACTCTCTAACTGCTACCAATGATAAATCTTCAACATTTTCAAATAATAAGTTTGTCATCTTTTCTCCTTTGCTAGTAACGTTACGATGTTTTTCCAATTACTCTTAGCTATTTTCTTATCTACAAATTTACTTATCATATAGAAATTGGCATCCAGTTGGATGTCAATCACATAGGCCAAAATTCCTACCATACATCTCGGCAATAATTATTCTGTAGTAAACTAAAACAGCAAGAATCACTATATAGAAATATAAAACAACTTTTCCCGACATAAAACGAACTTGTTATATGTTTAAATCCAAAATATCAGGCCTTACCTTGTGAAGGTAAATATTCCAATATAACAAATTCATACTTTCCTCCATTTGTACTAACCATTGTTTTTCCTTTTTTACAAAATCCTGCCCTTTCATACACTTTTATAGCTCTCTCATTAAAACTGGCAACATCAAGAATAATTGTTTTATTTTTATAATTTGATTTTACATATTCTATAATTAAGTTCACAAATTCCAGTCCCTTTCCCAAACCAGTATATTCAGGTTTCATACCCAATCCAACTTCAATATTATTATTATTATCTTCTGATATGCAAAAGAATCCATATAAAGAATCATCTTTGATGACAGAAAAATAGTTATCTCCTCTTTTCAACTCATTTACAATTTCTTCATAGTCTTCAGGATCAGCTGTCATATCATAAAAAGCATATTCATCATTATATTTCCAATTATCTGCAATCTCCATCGCCTCTTTTTGATTCATTTTACTAATTTTAAAACGCATAAATATCCTCCTCGTTTATTTATTTCTGTCTATTATACCATACATGCACGCAAAAATAACTATTACGACACCAATAACACAAAAAATATATGATGTTTTTGCCAAGTTAATATACACAGAAAACATACCAGTACCTATTGGAACCGTTGCTGTCATTAAAGCTGTCAAAAATGCAAATACCCTATCTCTATTTTCATCAGGTAATATATGTAACAAAAAAGCATCTAAACTGCTGTCAATTAAAGCCATTGTTGCTCCTATAATAAAAATTATCACGCTTGAAGCCAAAAAATTCATACTTATTCCCATCAATATGATTGCAATTCCCAATAAGGCAAATAAAACCTTTATAACTTTCTTTAACTCTTTTTTCCCAACTATCAAACCAACCAATAGCGAACCCACTATCATTCCTGACATCAACATCCCATCTAAAATACTGTATGCAGAAGCACCAGCATTAAAAACTGTCTTGATGTGAGTTGTTATCATCAAGTCAAACGGCGACATAACTATATTTATCAGAAGAGACAATACAATAACGCCAACCAACAAACCATTTCCTAGAATAAATTTTATATTAAATCCATTCCCATTTTCACAGTCAGAATCATTTACAATGCTAGTTATTTTTATTCCCCAAACAATGACCGCTGCGCAAGAGAAAAAAACAAATATTAATATTGCTAAAAACTTAGCTCCGAATGCATCATAGAAAAAACCACCAATAACAGTTCCAATTAATTCAAAAACAGATATTGTAGCATTTGAGATTCCAACACTCTCGGTTATTTCATCACCATTAACCAACGTCGGAATTATGCTCGTTGTTGCAGATGTGTGTATTAATTCAGCCGTCTCATTAACAACATTTATCATAATAACTACAGCTATGGACTCAAAAGAAAAAATGTTTACAATAAATAAAATCGCCATAAGTGCTCTCGCAGCATCACCGATAAACATCAATTTTTTCGCTCCAATATTCCGCACCAAAAAAGAAATAGCAAATGTAAACAATATTGGTATCGATTGTACAAATCCTGTTAATGCCAAAACCTCAATTGAATTTGTTTCATACAAAACATACCAATAAACCGTTAATGTTAAAATATTATTAGCTATAGAAGATATCCCTACAGAAGCAAGATATCTCATAAATTTATTATTTTTTAAAATTATTTTAATTGTCTCCAAATGTTTTACTTATCTCCTTATTCCATTATATTTCGTGATACTATTTACCTAGTCCCCTCGAATACCTTTTATATGCTATTAATCGTCTCATCGACTAACATCAAATTTTGAGTTTCCGACAAATTATTATATAAGCTAGTAAATCTTTCAAAGAAAAAATTAATAGTTTCATTATTTATCATATTGTTAGTTTCCAGCATAACTTCATAGAAGTTTTCTGTATCATTAATGTATATTGTCATATCAAACATCGGAATCCCTAAATGGTATTCTTTCATTTTTATACTTTCACCTTCATCAAAACTGCGCAGAGACATTTCTGATTGATATACAAAAGCAAATCTTAAAAACTCTTTTTTTTCTTTATAATCATTAAAGCTAATACCATTAATAATATCTTCATATGGAATATCTTGATACATACTCATTTTTTCCAGATAATCCAATAAATATTTTATCTGCGCTTCAAAACTCATGCCTATTAGTTTTAGTCTTGCTGGCATCATATTTACAAAAAAACCTTGTGTTCCAGCTTGAATGGCATTTGTTCTATTTGTATAAGGTATGCCAATTACAAACTCATCGCTGTTTTGTAAATTACATTCTTGAAGAGATAAATAGAATAATAGAAGCAGATAGGCAATCTTACTTTTTTCTGTTACCCCATCAATTTCTTTCTTTGGCAAAAGAATACTGTGTCTGTCATACTCCTTGTCAGAGTATCCATTTACTTTTGGCGAAGAAAAACTAAAATCCTCGTACTCTTTTTTCCAAAACTTTAATCCTTCAGCGTAATGTTCCGACAATTCATCATTCCGCTCAAAACATGAAAAATAATTAAAACAACTTGCATTATGTATATCGTAATATCTCTCGATAATCTCATTCCAAAGTAATGGAATTGACGCTTGATCTACCACTATATGGTGAAGTAAAAATAAGATTTCATTTAATTTAATTATCACCTTCCCCTTTATTCCATCTTCAATATTAAGAATCGTTTTCTTTACAATTTCTTCGACCTCATCGTCTGAAAAAAATTCTTCATCTAAAACATTAACTATCACGATTCCCATTTTGCTTTTAAAAGCTTTTATTTCATTTTTATCTAATTTAATATTTACTGTATATACGGTATTATTCTCAAATGTATCAAAAATAGACTTCTCAATCTTTTTATAGTCTATTTCTTTTTCAGATTTTATGGGTATCTTAAAGGTTACTATATAATTTGCTCCTGCAGAGTCCATTTTTTCTGATAGCCAAATATGCCGTTGTGGATATGGCGCTAGAAACACACCATCATTCGATGTAAAACTCACACTGTTGATTTTATCTCTTCTAGTATTAACTAAAGCAGCTAATTTTAATGGCGTACGATGTTCTATCACATCCATAAGAGACAAAGAGACATTTGTAAAAACAAATATTTTATATAATAATAAAGCTGCATTTATAGAATTTCCTCCTTTTACAAAAAAATCATCCTCTTCTTCAACTCTATCAACAGCCAACGTTTCCTTAAACAATTCCATCATTTGTTCTTTTGTGATTAATTCTTTTTCTTCCATACTCAGTCCATCCTTTGTAGTTTATTTATAAATTTGAATCTATATGATGCAATATCAGATATTCTATTACAGTACAGTTTCTCTTCCCCCGTTCAGAATAGCAAAGCAATTTATACAAGATTACACTTTTGTCTTTTAATTATCAAGCATTTTTGCTATTTTTATTCTACTATTTTTCAACTATACATATTAATCTACATTTTTATCCTTGCGTACAGGGTTGTTTCATGAATGAAAATTGAACAAGTCAGAAGTACTTGAAAAGACTGGTAAATTTGCAGTTATACAAAATTGCGGATTTACTGGTCTTTTTCCTTTCGTAGAGGTATAATAGAATTATAGTATGATTATAGCATACCCCTACATAAAATGTGGATTTTATATGAAGAATGAAAAAGTATATCCGGAATGGGTGCAACGGCAACGAATAAAGGGAACCACTGTAAAAAAGGTAGGGAATACCTACTACCTCTATAAGAGAACTTCAAAAAGAGTACCGGGCAAAAAATATCCCCAGCCAGTTGATACATATATAGGCATCATTACCCCGGATGGAATTATTGAGCGTAAAATACAGCAGCTTGCCACGACATCTATTAAGGTAAAAGAGTATGGATTTTCCAAAGCAGTATAGGATTCCTGCCCGGATGACTGGAAAAAGCAGTCGGCGAAGGGTGGGAAGATAAATTAGCATGCATGATCATGAAGGCGTCACCGGAATCATATCTTTCAGTGGACATGGACATTAAAGGAGAGGATGAACTGTCTTTTTCGGCTGCCAGTCAGGCAGGGATGCTCTCACGAAGGTTTTATAAAAGGTATGGCGTGGAATTCAACAGTCTTGAAATTCTGAAAAGCGTCTATCTTGTTTACATAGAGAACCATGTCTTTGTCTCTGAGATCACAGACGAGCAGATGAAGCTGTTGAAAAAGATTTCTGTATCATTGGAGTATAAATAAAGACGCAAAGGAACTGATCTATTACATGCGCATGGTGATAGATCCGAGATGTGGAAGGAAGACAAAACATGATCATGCAGAGATTCTGACTTATCTCGCAGCTGGTTATCTGGCAGGAAGGGATTCCGTCCGCAGATGTCTGCAATGGTGCAGGAATCATATAGACTTTTTAAGACAACATCTGGAGCTTAAGAACGGGAACGCATCACCAGCAACAGTATCAAGGATCCTCGGGAACATAGATGAAGAAATTTTTTGTCTGGCATTTATAGAGTGGATGACGGGAATCCTAAATACAAAGGGGATAAACATAGCAATAGATGGAAAGGCACTGCGTGGATGCACGGAAAAGATCAGGAATAGGAAAACACCATATATACTGAATGCGATCGATACAGCTACAGCTCTTGTAATAGCGCAGCTTCCGATTGCAGAAAAGGAAAATGAGATCACTGCCATCCCAAAACTGCTGAAGCTGCTAAATATCCAGGAAAGTCTTGTTACAATAGATGCAATCGGAACAGTCCAGTCTGTCATAGATACAATCAATGAAAAAGAGGCTGATTATCTTCTGACAGTAAAGAAAGGAAATCCATTGACATATCAGGAAACAAAAGAAATGTTCGCGGAACTGGGAAAGGAAAATAAACGGATAACTGCGCATCCCGATCAGACCGTGACATATGAAAAACAGATGGATTCTTATGATGTTTTTAAAACCATCGAAAAGAACCGGAGCCGGATGGAATACAGGACAATGCAGATCTGCCATAACACGGATCTGATCACCATCTGAAAAAAACAGAAGGAAATAAAAACGGTAGGATGGCTTGAACAGATAAGGATTCCGATGGAGAAAGATAAGGATGGGAACGATATAACTCCTGCTTATGAAGATTTCATAAAAAATGGAACTGTCAGAAAACCGCGGATAACGACTGAAGACGATCTTACAGACGACATTCATCAGGTGGGACTGATCTCCAGCAGAGAAATGTCAGCACAGGAAACCCTGAAAATCAAAAGAAATCACTGGAAAATAGAAATAGCCTGCACTATGTATTGGACGACCTTTTCAGAGAGGACAGATCTTCGGCAAGAAAAAGCAAGAATAATCTGGCTGTCATAAGAAAAATAGCCTATAATCTGCTTCAGATTGCGATCCTTCGGGAAAAAACAGAATCAGGCCCAACTGAAATGCGCGACCAATTCAATGACGACCTGACTCTGATAGAAAAATATGCGTTCAGAGGAATAGCGCACCTCTGATAAATGCATTATAACATACCAAAAAAAATGGTAATACCGACGATAGTGGGATTTTGCGCATTTTTAGTAAAAAAAGGGTAATTGTTTAGAAATGGTTTGAAATATATAGATAAGGATTGGTAAGAGAGTTGAGATGCATTCGTGAAACAACCCTATCCTTGCGTAAATATTTTCTTTACTTTTTCTGTATTTATTGCTATACTCCTATCTTGAGGCTGCATTTGTTATACAATTAATCGAAAGGACATAATTATGAGCAAAAATTTACTCGAAAAGCTCAAAGAACTCAATCCACTTATTGGAAACACACCACTAGTACCGATACCATATGCTTCCACAGATACCTGTAAAATATATGGTAAGTTAGAATGTTACAACATGCTTGATAACATAAAATCTAGACCCGCATACTACATGATTGAACAAGGAATTCTAGACGGAAAAATAGATCAAGACACTACCATAATTGAGTCTTCTTCTGGTAACTTAGGAATTTCACTCGGTATAATATGTAAAGCCCTGGGATTAAAATTCATTCCTGTAATTGATCCTAACATAAATCCAGCTTATGAAAAAATTCTTCATAGTCTAGCAACTCATGTAGAAAAAGTTACAATACGAGATGATACTAATGGATACTTGAAAACGCGCTTGAAAAAAATATCGGAATTACAGAATACTATTCCGAATAATTATTGGACAAACCAATATGAAAATACTAACAATTATCTAGCGCATTACAATAATACAGGACTAGAAATTATAAATAGTAACATTAGATTTGATTATGTCTTCATTGCCGTAAGCACAACTGGAACTATCACAGGCATATCAAATAGAATTAAAGAATCATTGCCATCTTGTAAAATCATTGCCGTAGATATAAAAGGAAGTCATGTATTTAGTAACGATATTTCCAAAAGACATATTCCAGGAATAGGATCTAGTATCCATCCAAAATTTTTAAAAGATGCTCAATGCGATGATAAGATTATAATTGATGAATATGAAGGTATATCTGGATGTTGGCATTTGCTAAATGAGCATACACTTTTTGTTGGTGGTTCTTCTGGTTGTGTATGGGCCGCTTATAACCAATACTCTAATTTGCATCATTTATCAGGAAATATTTTATTACTCTTTCCCGATGGCGGATATCCTTATTTGGATACTATTTATAATCCAGAATGGGTCAAAGATACTTTTGGGAAAACATTGTAACGTTACTAGCAAAGGAGATATATATGAAATATTTAAATAGTACTGATATTGAAACTTTACACTCTTCATGGGTTGATACTATCCAGGTAATAAAAAACACCGTTGCACTCTTACAACAAAACTTATATGATCAGCCAATAAAGCCTTACTTGTCTTTCGAAAACAGTGCTAATCGAATAATTGCAATGCCCGCTAGAATTGGGCATGACAAAACAGGAACTTGCGGTATAAAATGGATAGCCAGTTTTCCAGATAACATTAATCATGATATCAGCAGAGCCAATTCAGTAACTATATTAAACAGTAGTACTACTGGACAAATTAAATGTATTATTAATACCTCTACGATTAGCGCTATTAGAACTGCTAGTGTAACAGGATACTTTCTTAGTGAGTACTTTAAGAAAAAAAATTCTCATAATTATTCTGTTCTATTACTAGGATTTGGTCCCATTGGTCAACACCATTTAGACATGCTTTTATCTGAATATTCATCTTTGATATCAAACATTTACATTTATGATTTAAGAGATGTCAGTGTTCCTCAATCCCAAAACGTCAACATCGAAAAAATAAGCAATTGGAAAGAACAGTTCTCTAATGTAGACATTGCATTAACTTGTACCACATCTTCAAACGGATACATAAATCTTCCACCAAAACAAGGTAGTTTGCACCTTAACGTCTCACTACGAGACTACCATTATAATATGCAAAAATACTTTACTAACATTTTTGTTGATAATTGGGATGAAGTATGTCGTGCAAATACTGATATCGAGGTCATGCATAATAAAAATAATCTTTCTAAAGAAAGTGTTATCGAAATTAGCTCATTGGAAGATACTTCAATTACCAAAGATGATATATCATTCTTTTGCCCAATGGGAATGGCTTGTTTTGACATTGCAATTGCTGAATATTTTTATAATAGGTCAAATAATATGTCGCTTGGTATTTCACTTGATTAGTTTTCTTTGATAGATAACCCATCAATATATCTATTATTTATAATTAGCATTGTGCACTCCAAACAAATAGATTGTGGTTTAGCGTTATGTCTTCTAAACTAAACCACAATATTATTGTTTCCTCATTATTTGAGAACTATTAATCTTTTATAAAACAGTTGATTAAAAATGCTTGCATTTTAATATTGGTATTTATATGTCTACTTATATTTGTTTTTTACTAATAAAAAAAAATTGGTCTCATATTGACGACCAATTACTAAAACTACTTCCAATAATTAGACGGATCAAAACCGAAAAATATTATCATGATTCGGATAAATTACTATCACTCTATTCCACATTATTACTATCATATATGCTAGAAGACTATTATCACATTGATAATGCACTACATAACATCGTATGGGAAAATAATAAAAAACCAATATTAAAGGGATTTCCTAATATTGATTTTAGCTATTCACATACAAAAGGTGCTATTCTATGTGGAATAACTAAAAACAGCTCAATCGGTGTAGATATTGAATTAGCACACACTCCACCTTATGAGATAATGCCTTTAGTATTTCATCCTAATGAGATATGTTACGTGAATAATTCATTACGCTCTAAAAAGCAGGCATTTTATAAAATATGGACACAAAAAGAAGCATTTACAAAAAGAAAAGGCACTGGTCTATCTGGAGATATTATTTCCATAGATACTCAAGCATTACAATCTACACCATTAAAGACTTGGACCCAAAATAAATATATCTGCTCTATAAGTCAAGATAATTTTTCCAAAATAAATTATCTCGACATTTCCTTATCTCAAATAATAGAACATTATCTACAAACTTAAGTATGTATCACTAAATAAGTAATACCGAAAAGAAAGATATAAGAAATTCAAAAGCTATATAGGATTAAAACATACAAAGAGTTATCTGGAACAATTAAGACTTGGACATACATAAAATCGTGATTTTTTCTAAGTATTCTAGATAACAATTCTTTCTAGACAACCCAAAAGTGGCAAAAGTGGCGAGCAGTGCTTTTTTGTACAAAAAGCTACTTTCCGCTCGTTGGTGGCACATCCCCAATCCCCTTGAACAATCTATTCGCTTGGCTACGCAATTCTTACGAATCGCTAATTTCTTACTTCTCTTTTTTCTTTATCTGTCAGCATATTAAACATCCCTCCAATCTAATCACAATAATTTATACAAATGGTAACTCGTCATCAATTCCATCTGGAATCATCATAAATCCATCATCAGGCACTCTTGACGCTGATGTAAATCCATCCCCACCTCCAGCATTATTACTCTCTGCGAACTCCTGCTCTTCAACTACAACATCTGTTGTATATACCTTCTGACCATCCTTATTGGTATAGCTGCCAGTCTGAATGCGACCAGATAATGCAATCTTTGTTCCCTTATGAAGATACTTCTCAGCAGACTCTCCATTCTTGCCGAAAGCAACACAGCGTAAGCGATGAATAACACACCGCCTACCATATTCCTGAATTCAGTTAAAGCAGTAAACGACTACCATTTACTTTCACTTCCTCTGCTACCTATGCGGCAGGGGAATTCTTTTTCCGGAACATTAGATTCCACATCAATTAGTCCTGAACATTGTTCCTTTATAAATTCACTCCATGGCATCAGCTGCTCTATACCTGCGGACGAATTCATGTAATCCGGCATATACAGGAGTACCGTATAGAGGTATTGGAAAATATTCAGATTGTTTGCTTTTGCTGTCTCTACGATGCTGTACATCACCTCACTTGCACCGGCACCGATCTCTGATGTGTGGAACAGGAAAGCTTTCCGCCCAATCGCATAACTTTTGGCTTTTCGCTCTGCCCGATTGTTCGAAATCTCACATCTGCCATCCAGCAGATAATTCATCAGTGTGTCGTGATGGTTTTGGGCATAGTTCACCGCTTTCCCCAGCTTGTTGTAACCCTGGTATCCGTCACACTGTACCAGTCCACGAAATCCCTCTAGAAAATTCTGTGCACAGGATCCTTTACGGCTTGGCTGATAATCATAGAGGACGATTGGAGTGAGCGCATCACTGCCGGTTGTATATAACCACATATAGGATGTTTGCTCCGCAGTGCGTCCCTTCTCACGCAAAACCTGACATGTTGTCTCGTCTGCATGCACCAGATCACGCTTTAAAAGTTCTTCATGCAGCCGTTCATAAATCGGATAGAAATAGTTCTCAGCGACATAAATGATCCAGTTCGCCATGGTTTCCCTGGGCAATGTAAATCCCAGCTGGTTCATCAGAAACTCCTGCCGGTAATAAGGCATTGCCAGTCCGATCTTTTCCATTGCAACATATGAGACTATGGATGGAGAGGCCGGGCTGTGCGGGATCAAAGCGGTAGGTGTTTTGGATTCTGCGAATGTTCCATCACCATCCTTATTTTCTTTATCATATGTCTTTGTAACTGTCTTTTTCTTAAATAGTCCCACTCTGAGCACCTTCTTTTGACTTTGCCATCAGTATAAGTTTTTCAAAGGACTGTACAAAGCGTACATCATCATCTTCTGTACGCTTTCTCGGTCCTTTCATATGATTCTTATGAGAGCTGCGTCTTGCCTTTTTATTAAGATGTCGCTCCATAAGCATCTGATCTATATTCTCATTCGTGTACCACTTACCGGATTGGTGAATAGCATATGCACCTTTTCCAAGTGCCATCGCAGCAACACCATAATCCTGCGATACTACTACATCCCCTTTATGACAAATGCTAATCAACTTATAATCTACTGCATCTGCTCCTGCAGCTACTACAATCACTTCGCTGTAATCAGAATACAAAACATGATTCGTATCACACAGCAATGTGGTGGAAATGTTGTATTTCTCTGCTATTGTCTCAACAATGTCCACTGCCGGACACGCATCCGCATCTACAAATATCTGCATTTTTTCTCAAATCCGCTTTCTTCAGTTGTGGCTAATTGGTGTTCGTACTTCTATAAGATTTCCTGATGGATC
>ENA-OOWV01000504-OOWV01000504.1-human-gut-metagenome-genome-assembly--contig:-NODE-504-length-30269-cov-11.688886_pt1 | contig 30269 bp, 30 predicted proteins | sample MGYA00241584_ERZ501337 | MGnify/ENA primary metagenome ERZ501337 (study PRJEB25962, sample SAMEA2042744) | human gut metagenome | biome: human gut; feature: human-associated habitat; material: faeces... | reverse complement strand
GGGTTACGGAAAGCTAGCAGATTGGGTATACGACAGTTCCGACGCAACCTTGGCTGCTACCAGTCGATCCCATGTTGGCTACCCGGATGATACCGTTGGCCTGTACGATAAGCATTCGCGCGGTCTGGCCATTCGTGACGCAGCACATGCTGTTGACCTCGATTGGCGGCCTATACGCTTCCGGCAGAACATACTTGCACTGTTTCGCATCCCAGCTTCCGACCCCTATCGCGCCGCTAAACTTCACGAGCATCAATATTCCGGCTTTGATGACAACGAAACCATCGGCATTATAGAGGGTTACGGAAAGCTATTCAGCAGGTCAACACCAGTCGTTGCCATGCTTGCTGCATGTCCTTGAGCACGCTCAGATCGGGCTTGAGGTAATACCGTGCGGTGGTTTGGATGTCGGAGTGCCCGAGCTGTCGTGCGACCACGCTGATGTCGGTTCCGGCCTTGATGGCCAATGTGCCGAACGTGTGGCGCAGGTTGCGTGGCGGCACGCAGGGGAGTTTCATGCGCTTGCACCAACTGCGGTAGTGGTTTGCCACTTGGTTCGCGTTCAGACTGCCGACCAGTCTGCCTGTCTTCGTGCCGTGGCGGATTTCCGCCAGTCGTTTGACTGCGAATCTTGGTAGGGCGACGGTTCTGCGGCTTAAATCGGTTTTCGGTTCGGTGACGGTCTCATGACCGGCGACCCATTGCACGGAACGTTTGACGGTGACCGTGCCGCGCCGTAAGTCAAGATCAGTCCATTCGATGCCGACCGACTCGCATCGTCTCAATCCGGCGCACACGGAGACCAACAGCCATGCCTCCAACGCGTGGCCATAGAAGCCCTTCAGCAGCCGACGTACCTGGCGTGCGTCCAACACCTGTGGCTCGTAACGGCGGAGATGCGGCAAGCGGATCTCCCTTCTGGTCACGTCATTGTCCGTGACCCCGCGCCGGTAGGCGAGCCGCAGTATCGCCCTCAGCACGGCCCACGCCTTGCGTGCGGCGCCTGCCTGCTCGAACGATCCCAACCATTCCTCGATGTCTGATGCGGTGATCGACTCCAAATCGACGCCACCCCACCTCGACCGGATGTGGCAACGGTAAGACGACTCGTAGCCCACCCTCGTGCACTCGCGGAGCTTCGCACAGGCAGGCCACCAGACCTCATCCACGAACGTTCCCAACAGCATTTCTCACACCTTTCACTTTGTGAAAACCCACAATCGGCATCGTTCCGGCGGGACGTTCCGGCTTGTGGGTTTTCCTCGTTTTTCAAACCACTGTTCTAAAGGAGGACACGGATGACACAAGTCAAAATCGACATCGGCAAACTCGACGCCAACGGCATCGTCGACCTGGCCAACGACTCGATCAGCGTCACGCCCACAAGCCGCTTCGCCACCGCCACCAAAAAGATCGTGGTCGACGAACCGCTCAAGACCGCGCTCGACCAGCACGGCACCATCACGCTGAATCTTCCGCCGACCGGAAAGGACTGGGCCTATCAGCTGCATGTCGGCGCCGGAACACAGCACGAATTCAAGGTCACCTTCGACGTGCCAGACAGCGCCAATCCGGTCAACTTCGCCGACCTCGTGACCGTCGACCCATCAACACTCACGCCAACCAACACCGGCAATCCGTTGGCTGACATCGACCAGTCCGATGTGGATTGGGCCGTCGAAGCCATCAACGACTGAGAGGAAACGCAATGGCAAACCCTGATAAGCTCCTTCGCTTGAACGACTACGTGCGCCTGGAACGTGCCCAGAGGAACAAGGATGGATCAACGTTCCACTACGACGCCTCCACCGGCCGTGTGACCAATCTTCCGGAATACTTCGCGGCCCACGCGGATCCGAACATCTATACCGTCCGGTTCCCGCTCTGGACCACGTCCAACAGCACGCAGAGCGTGAAACTCGACGACAACGCCGGATTGTCCATCGTCCCGTCCACCAACACCGTGAGCGGCCGCGACGACTACCGCTCCCTTCCGGCCTTCCGCGTGTGGGACGTCAACGGAGGCGTCGACGACGCCGGCAATCCGTTCGTCACGGCCATCAAGGACAAGGCCGGCACATGGTCCGCCGACGGCTCGCATGGCGACGCGCTCGTCATGACCGCCACGGGCTTCTACCGGCTGCAGCTCGACTCCCAGTACATGACCCTCAGCTACAGCGGCGTCCAATACGACGGCTTCGTGCCCATGCCCGGTGCCATGCTCCCAGACGGAACCCTCCGCCCGTGCATGCTGTTCGCCAAATACCGCGCATGGTGCGACGGCTCCGGCATCCCGCACTCCTTCACCGGCAAGCAGACGTCCACCGCCTTCGGCTCGCAGAACGGCTGCATCGATCAGGCCGCGAAGAAAGGCAAGGGCTGGAGCGGCAAGACCGTGGCCGACACCTGGTACATCCAGCTCATGCACATGCTCAAATACGCCGACCGCAACATCGAGAACACCCTCGGCGGAGACTTCGGAGGCAACGGGCAGATCACCATCAGCAAGGCCGAAGCCAACGTCACCAGAGCGCTCGTCAAGACGACCGACGCGCAATACATCGACGTCGGCTCCTATATTTCCGTCGGCTCGGGCACCGACCGAGGAGACCCGAAGGTCGGAGAGGCGGCATCCTGGCGGAAGGTCCTGTCCAAGACCGTCGTGGACTCCGTCACCACCGCCATCAACGTGGCCGGCAGCAAATTCACGACCACGACCGCCATGCACGTCACCCAGATGCCATGGCCGACCGGCGCCACCGACGGCGTGCTCGGCACCGACGGATACGCCACCGACGCGATCCCGCGCAGCCACCAGCCAATCCGCATCCAGGGCATCGAGATCTTCACCGGCGTCTACGAGGTCGAATCCGACGTCATCCTCAACAACGTCAAGGACTCCGATACAGCCGGCCACACCGAGATCTGGAAGGTCTTCGACGTGACCAAGGCGTCCAAGTCGGCCATCACCTCCGACTACGTCCACCTCGGCGACTTCCCGGCCGTCACCGACAAGACCAACAACAACTGGCAGTACGCCAAGGGCTTCACCTTCTCCCACGGTATGACCATCCCGACAGAGTGGGGAGGCACCAGCACCAGCGGCCTGTCCGACGCGACGCTCATCAACCCGATCAGCAATCCCGGACTCCACGAGCTCCTCCGCGGCGGCCCTCTCTACGGCGGTTCGCTCTGTGGGCTGTTCTGCTCGTGCTGCGGGGGCGGCCTCGCGGACGCGTGGTGGCACTACGGCGGCCGCCTATCGACCCTCGGCCGGACGAGGGCGTAGCTCGAATCCGGTGGGGGTGAGCGAAGCGAGGGGGCGACGCCCCCTCCACTCGCCCCGCCGAACCATCAGGGGATTCGTGACGACACCACCGGGGGTTCCATCCGTCTCCGCTCCACCGCGGCGGCAATCTCAACGACGGTTCGCACTGTGGACTGTTCTGCTCGAACTGCAGGAACGGCCTCGCGAACACGTGGTGGAACTACGGCGGCCGCCCATGAGGACAGCAAAAACAACCATTCCGTCACGACTACCTCCCGCGTGGGAAGCGAGGAGGCCCAGCCCCGGCCAGTTCCGAAAATCAAACCGAGAAGGCGGCCGGTAGACGCATCGAAAGCCGCCATTGTCCCCATAGCTTATAAGGACACGAAAAATCAAAACATACTGCAGACATTCACCCGTCACCGATCCGGCGTTCGTTCGGGAATGCATCGACGCCTGCCTCAAGGGCAAAGGCCACAGAGGGGACGCCAGACGATTCCTCGAACGCCATCCCGACCTCGACCGATTCGCCCGCAAGGTCGCCGACGACATCCGCACCGGCGAATTCCACCTCCCGCCGATCACATACCACCGGCACGTCGAGCCGATCAGCGGCAAGGTCAGGATCATCGGCAGGGAGACCATCGAGCATCAGATCCACGACTACGTCGCGGCCCGCGCGCTCATGCCGCTGTTCCACGCGAAGATAGGACGCTGGCAGACCGCCAGCATCCCGGGCCGTGGCATCAACGACGCGCGCAAGGCCATCAGAAAATGGGTGAGGGAGCGCGACAGCAGGGTCTTCGTCAAACTCGACGTCGTCAAATGCTATCCGTCGATCGACCGTGCCGTGCTCAAAACGATGCTCGCCCATGACGTCGGCGACAGGCGTCTTCTGCGGCTCGTCTTCACACTCGTCGACCAATACCGCGGAGACCGCGGCCTGAACATAGGCTCGTACCTCTCGCAATGGCTCGCGAACTATTACCTTTCCGCGGCATGGCATTACGCCGAGGGATCTCTCTCCGCCGTCAGACGAAGCCGCAGGAGGCAAGGCGAGGAGATACGGCGCCGTCTCGTCACCCACGTGCTGTTCTATGCCGACGACATACTGCTCATCGGCCGGTCGAAACGCGACCTGACCATCGCGGTCAAACGCCTCCGAGGATTTTTGCGTGACCGGCTGCATCTCGAGATCCACTCGACCTGGAACGTCAAACACATCGGAGCGGAGCCGATAGACATGGTCGGCTACACGTTCCGTCCGGGACGCACCGGAGTCAGACCGGCCATATTCCTCCGAGCCGAACGCGCATACGCCCGCGCCGCGAAACGTCCGATGACCATGGCCATGGCGCGCAAATGCATCAGCTACTACGGATGGCTCTACCACTCCGACAGCGTGGCGTTCCGCCGCCGCCACGACATCGACAGGATTTTCCACCAGGCGAGACACGTGGTCTCCGCCGCCAAAACAGGAAGGACAACACAATGATCCAGAAGGTATCATCCTCCGAGCAATTGCAGGAGCTCGACTACCACGCTCGAGGAGACGGAACGGCCGACATCCGTATCCGCAAGAACATCAAGCAGGTCACCCACGAGACCACCGACCAGACACCTGCATGGAGCGAATGGACCGCCATCGAATCCTACCAGGTGCTCCCTTTGCAGGAGCAGGAGGCCATCGAGCAGGCCGACATGCTCTTCGAAGGCGACGTCACCAGCTCCCAGCCGGTGCTCGACCGCATCACTGCGCTGGAGCAGTCCTCACTGGACAACGCCCAGCTTTTGGCCGACCTCCTCGCCGACGATTCCACAGATGACTCGGCCAACCACACGCCGTCCGACACCGATGCGACGGAGGACAAGACCACCACCGGCGGCGCTGATGCCGACACCGCCGAGCCTGGAAAGGAGGAGTGACCATGGCCAAAGTCAACCGCGCGGCAGCCGTCCGCCTGTATGTCCGCCTCGTCAAGGCCGGACGCATGGAAATGGACGACGTGCCCGAAAAATACCGGGCCGACGTTCAGGCGAAGCTTGATCCCTGGGAGGATTGATGCCATCGCTTTTTTCGAGTACGGAGTTCTGGACGTCGCTGCTCGTCGCCTTGGTCGGTGGCGGGGGAGTGGGCGCCATCATCGGAGCGGTTTCCAGCCGCCGCAAGGACACGGCCCAGATCGCCGCCCAAGCTTGCGACATCCTCACGGATTCCGTCATCAAGCCATTGCGCGAGCAAGTGGACTCGCAGGAGAGCCAGATCAGGCATTTGGAAAAGCAGCAGGAGAAATATTTCGCCCTGACTGCCTACACGCGCAATCTTTTCCACTGGCTCCAGCAATTCTGCGAGGTCGTCGAACCGGGATTCCTCGCACGGCATCCTAAACCGCACCTGCCCGACGAATTGCGCGCGGACGTCGCGCCGGAAACATTGGAGGACCAATGATACCCATCGCGCTCCTTCTGCTGCTCTGCGCACTCATCCTCGTCTTCAACCACGGCGCACACAAGCGCTGACTCGATTTTTCCAAGGCCACCCACACCGGGTGGCCTTTATTCTTGCCTGGAAACGGGCGGAAAGGAGGATTGTGAAGATTCTCAATAAAAGCCATCCGAAACATAAAAAGGTGTCGCGCGACTGGCGCAAGCCATTCGCCGCCGCCATGATCGCCGTCTGCATGATCGTCGCACCTGTCGCGTCGGCAGACACCGGCGTGGACACCGCAAGCTACCAAGGCTGCTGGAACGGCGCGCAGGCCAAGGCGGCGGGCGTCAATTTCGCGTTCATCAAGCTCAACCAGGGCACCGGATACGTCAACCCTTATGCCAATTGCCAGCTTGACGCGGCACGCTCGGCTGGCATCCGTGAGGGTGCTTATGATTTCGCCAGCCCGCAGACCAGCACGCCGGAGGCCGAGGCCGATAAATTCGTGTCCGAGGCCCGCGCGCGCGGCATGATCGGGCGTGCGATTCCGGTGCTTGACTGGGAGCCGTCCGCTCCTGGCGGATATTGGGGCAAGCAGACATGGTGGGCGCTCAGGTGGGTTAACCGCGTGAAAGCCACGTGGGGTGTCAACCCGCTGATCTACATGAGCGCGGGTATGATTCCGACCGGTGACTGGTCGGCTGTCGTGGCCACGAATGCTGGCTTGTGGGTGGCTGGCTATCCTGCCGGTTACACGGGTGACCGGCTCCGTAATCCGGGAGCTGTGCCCTATTCCGTGAGCCCTTGGCCTTTCGCGGCCGCATGGCAGTATTCCAGCAGTGGCTCTGTTGGCGGCATCTCCGGCGCAGTGGACGTCAACTGGTTCTATGGCGATGCTGTGACGTGGTCGAAGTATGCGGGCGCTCCGGCATCCTCGGTCACGTCCAACACGACTACGCCGCCGAAAAACAATAAGACCAATGGCGCGCCGGTCGCGTCAGCTGATGTGCTCGCAAGCTCTGTGATTCGAGGCGAATACGGCAACGACCCGCAACGCCGTCAGCTGCTCGGCAGCCGCTACAGCGAGGTCATGGCCATCGTCAACCGCCGACTTGCAGGCAGTGGCGGTGCAGTGGCTGGCAATAGTGGCGGCGCGTATTGCGTCGTGGTCGGCTCCGGTGACACGATGAGCGCGATCGCCAACCGCACCAGCCATACTCCGGCCAGCGCATGGAGCGTGCCCAGCGGAAACATCAACCGCATTTACCCAGGCAACCGCGTCTGCTACGGCGGCACGACCGCTTCCAGCGTCGGCGCGCACGTGACCGGCACGTCCCACGTGGTGACTGCGGGCGAGAGCCTGTGGAAGATCTACGGCGCCGGCTGGTATGCGGCTGCCCAGCGTAACGGCTTGCGTAGTCCTTACACGATTTATCCCGGTCAGGCCTTGCACTGACCGGCTTCGATTCCACTTTTAAGGAGGTGCGAAAATGGACGAAAAGACTGATTATCTGCTGCCCGACAAGGCGTATCAGGTGCTCAAGTGGGTCGCGCTGATAGCCCTGCCTGCCGTCGCGTGGCTGGTCGGCGTGGTCGGCCCGCAGTGGGGATTGCCTCATTGCGGTGAGATCGTCACGACCATCAATGCCGTCGGAGTGTTCGTCGGCGCTCTGATCGGCGTGAGTCAGCTCACGTCGGCCAAGACCGACGATTCCGGCCAGTGATTAATTTTCTGGCGTGAAACTCAAACTCGCGCCGGAAACTCAAACTCTGGTGTGGAAAAATTTGCGGCACTGTAGTGTCCGTGGAATTTTTTACACCCGTTTTTTAACATTTGCCCCTCTCTCAGCATTACGCTGGGGGAGGGGCTTTTTTGTTATTTGGTCTTGTTTTTGCGTGGCCTGCCTCCGCCGACGCCGCGGCCGGGGCGCTGCGCGTTCCATTGGTCGATGGTCTCGGGGAGCCATCCGCGCGTGCGGCCGATCGTGGCATCCGGCTCGGGGAGCTTGTAGGCGCTGACTGCGGCCGTGCTGATGCCGAGCCGTTTGGCCACGTCGGTGACGCCCAGGTATTCGGTGGTCATTCGCCGTCCTCCCATTTCGTGGAGGCGAGGGCGAGGATTCCGGCGAAGCATCCGAGCGTGCCTGCCGGGAGAGCCTTGCCGCCGACGCCGAGCAGCAGGCTCACGATTCCTGCCGCGAACGCGATTTTGATTAGTTTGTCCTTCATTGTGCGCATGGGTTAATCTGGTGGGGCCGAGTCCCGGATAGGTAGAGAATCCGGGACTCGGTTTTCAGCGCCGTCCGTGTCGGCTTGGCCGGTGGATGAATATCAGGATGACGGTTGATATTCCGACCAGCGCGGAGCCGATGTCGCCGAGTATCGCGGCGATGTCCTTGACGGTCTGCCAGATGTTTTCCATGTTCACCTCCTTTCCTTGACATAAACTATATTAGCACAGTAAATAAAGTAATGCAAGTCGAAACACAAGAAAACACCATGGAAGGCGGAGTCAGGCAATGCAAGGCTCCGCCTCTCTTTATCCATCCACCGCCAACCGAAGAGGTGGTGACCGCCGCAGTGGAAAAATGATGAATCCAACGACACTCTGGGAGTGGTATCTCGAGTGGTGCGACAATCCATCACCATTGAGAAACGGCTTCATTCCAACGATTAGATAGAGTTATCACGAAATCAGTCGCTTTGCGTCGTGTCGATGACGTTGCTGCAGTATGCCGTCCTGCCGGCAGTCACGTCGGCGTAGAAGCGCTGTTTTTCATCGATGTAGGCGATGGCTTTACGCAGTTCCTCCATTGCGTCTCCAGATGCTCGCGTTTTTCGGCAAGGATTTCCTGACGTTCCGGTATCGATGACTCACCTTCAAGACAGAGCTGCGTGTAGTGCCGCATCTCCTTGATGCCCAGACCGCAGCGTTTGAGGCATGTCAGGTCGTTGATCCATGCGATGCATCGCGCGTCGAAGACGCGTCGGTTGTTCTGGTCTCGTTTGAGACCGGGCACGAGTCCTGAATTGCAATAGAACTTCAATGCTTCGTAATTCATGCCGGTTAGTTTGCAGGCCTGCTTCATCGTATAGGTTTTCATGTTCTTATGGAGTGGCACTGCCGTGATTGCTATACGTGGCTCCTTTCGGACGCTGCGCGGCAGGACGTTCGGCGGGTGCCGCCGGATGGGGTCGGGCTTGAGGCGCATTGTTCTTTTTTGTTTGTACCTATCATGTCACATTTCCGGTTATTAATACCGGTAGATAGTACCGGCGTGCCGTAATTTGACCGGTAGCAGCTACCGGATTTTATCTTGGGGGTCAGAACGGCATACATGCCGGCACTGAATACCGACGAATTTATGGAAGGAAAAACAGTGGAATACGTGAAACTTGCCAACGGTGTTGAGATTCCGAAGATCGGATACGGCGTCTTCCAGATCAGCAAGGACGATGCTCCTCGCTGCGTGCGCGAGGCCATCGAGACCGGGTACCGCCATATCGACACCGCACAGTCGTACTTCAACGAGGCCGAAGTCGGCCAAGGAATCAAGGATTCCGGTATCGATCGTAAGGATCTGTTCCTCACTACCAAGATCTGGATCAGCAATTACGGCTATGAGAACACGCTGAGGTCCGTCGATGTGTCCTTGAAGAAGCTTGGCACCGACTATCTCGATCTGGTGTTACTGCACCAGCCGTTTTCCGATACCTACGGCGCGTGGCGTGCACTCGAAAAGCTCTACAAGGACGGCGTGATCCGCGCCATCGGCGTGAGCAACTTCTATCCGGACCGTCTGGCCGACATGGTCGCCTTCAATGAGATCGCCCCGATGGCCGATCAGGTCGAGACTAATCCGCTCAACCAGCAGATCGAAGCTCGCAAGAACATGGTCAAGCGGGGCGTGGCTCAGGAAGCATGGGCTCCGTTCGGGGAGGGCATGCAGAACATGTTCTCCAATCCCACCCTGGCCAGGATCGGCGAGGCGCATGGCAAGTCCGTCGCGCAGGTGATCCTGCGTTGGCTCACCCAGCGCGACATCGTTGCTCTGCCCAAGTCCACGCACAAGGAGCGCATGGAAGAAAACCTGAACATTTTCGATTTCCGGCTCTCCGACAGCGAGATGGCAACCATCGCGGGCCTTGACACCAAGACCAGCATGTTCTTTCGCCACGACACCCCTGAGGCGGTCGACCGCTTCGTCGGTTATGTCAAGGAACGTGCCGGCCGCGAATGATTCCGGTCCATGACATGGTCGGTGCCGGCAGCACTGTGTATCTGGGCTTCCCGATTTGGTGGATGGCACCTGTTTGGCTGGTGAACGATTCCGTCAAATCCAACGATTTCGCAGGTAAGACGATCATTCCGTTCTGCACTTCCGCCAGCTCCGATATCGGCAACAGTGCATCCACGCTCCAGAAAATGGCAGGCAGCGGTACATGGCTTACCGGGCACCGTTTCTCGGAATCTGTTTCCGAGAAGGACGTGACCGATTGGCTGATTTAGTCCAAAAACGGCATCGCCGAATAGCGAAGACATGGGGCGACCATTGTGTACGTTCGGCTGCAACATTTCGTGTGCTGAATAGCAGGTCGCCTCTTCCACGCTCTTTTGAGTATCCCATCCGAATGTTTAAGCCGGCGTGGAAGTAGTAAGTGGTATGTGTGCTGTCCTGCCTTGCAGGAAGACATGGCGGGCATTTTCATTATGATGAAACGTCATCAAATATCGGATTATTTCCGATAATCATTCCACGAGATGGGCTTCCCCGTATTATTTCCTGAGACGTTTGTGACGCCCCTATGTATTTGCGTGCGGGGATAGAATTGTTGACGGAAGAGAACCGTGAAAGGAATGTGCGTTGGCGAGAAATGACGGGAGTCGAAGGAGGCGGGGCGGTCTTTGCGATAGGTTGTTCGGCGATCTCAGTGCAAAAAAGTTGTGTAAGGTGTTGTTTGGCGCTGTTGCGGCAATTGTCACTGTTGCAGTTGTCCTGTTTGTGTGGAACGGTGTCGTTAAACCTGTTTTTGACAATGCAAGGACCGAATCTACCATCAGTGTGGAAAGCCAGTTGCAGGCGGCTGTGAATATCGACGATCTATCGACCGCGAAATTCCATTATGGCGGTGTTGCTGTAAAGAAAGACAATGCTGGTAAGGACAAGTGGCATGTTGCATATGAGGCGACGGTGACTGCTGGCGTCAAGATGAGCGATATCACGTTCGAAGTGGACGATACCGCGAAGACCGTCACTCCGATTCTGCCGAAGCCGACTATTGGGGACGTCGTGGTTGATAGCGGCAGGCTCGACTTTTTCGAGAACAATCCGTCCGTTGAAATTGATGAGGTGATCAAGCTTTGCAAGCAGGATGCGCAACAGGAGACCAAGACAAACGGAGACATTATTTCTATTGCTGCCAGCAATCTTGAACAAACTGTGGATGCGTTGACCAAGGATCTCGTGGAAGCAAAAGGATACAAATTGCAGAAGGCCGAGACCGTAAAGCTCACTAAGGAGACCGCGCATGCTGACGAATAATCGTTCCATGGAACGTGCGATTGCCGCATTATGTGTTGCTACGCTTGCATGTTCTGCTGTAGGGTGCGGCGAGGAAAAGAAAGAAGCTATCCCAACTTTCTCGAATGCCACGTATATCGCACAGATGGCCACATTAAAATGTTATTACCACAACACGGCCAAGCTCAGTCATGAGGGATCGTGGTTCTTCAATAATGGCTACAAACGTATGTGGATGGAATACAGTGGCATCGTGAAGTACGGTATTGATGCCGATAAAGTAACAATTAGTCCAGATGCCAACGGTCATAAAGTAATCATTACCGTGCCTCCAGCTCACGTGTTGGATGATCCGGACGTAAATGAGAAGTCGTTCAGCAAACCGCTGGTGAGCACTGGTTTCGCCACTTCGATTACCGCCGAAGAGAAAACGGAAATGTTTGATAAGGCCCAGCAAAGCATGCTGAAGCAGGCGAAAACCGATTCGGCGTTGCTTGCCCAAGCCGAAGCTCGCGCGCGGACTATTCTAGAGCAGTATGTGCGCAATGTGCTTGGCGACGACGCGAAGAACTGGACTATCGAATTCAAGGATGTGCAATAGTCGCCAAGCGGAAACCGACTCACATCACCCGCAATTGCCATCGTGGATGGCTGTGGCCAGCTGGTCGCTGTGCGCATCCATCGCGTATTCGGCGACGCCCTGCTGCTGGTCGGCGATGCGGTTGCGATCGGCCCCGAAAAACAGCACCGAATAGGAATTCGTCACCGCCTCGGTGCGGTCGGCTGCGATTGTCGGTTGCGTGGTGCCGCAGGAGATCATGATCGAGCGGTGCGAGAGCTCGTGCTTGACCATGTCCACCAGCCAAGGGCTTCGCGCGGTCTGCGTCCAATCCGGATGCGTGGTGAGGATATGCACGACATCCCGCTGCGTGCGGTCGGGCATCTGGCAGTAATAGGCCGCCACGAATCCGTTCGGATTCTCACCTGACTGGCCGCCGCAGTTGAATTCCATGGTCTGCTCGATCTGCACGCCCATCGTTGATACCACGTTCGTGGCGAGCGTGTACCATCCGGCCGGATCGAGATCGCCGTTGCGCTCAGGTACGGCGATCGCAGCCGCCGAGGCTTCCTCGCTGTGCAGATTGTTGACCGCGGACGAGACCTGCTGCTTCACGTCCGAGCGCAGCTTGTGCAATGATTCCAGTCCGGTGAGCATCTCCCGCATCGACGAATACTCACGCTGTTTGCCGTATCGGTCGATGAGCTCGTTCACCTGCGTCGGATCGTCCACCTGCAGCAGCCATTGCGCCGCATGCTGGCTGAAATCGTCCGCCATGGCCGCGTCGACCGCGCTGAGCAGCTCCTTGGTCTGTGCGTCGAGATTATGGGCCGCCACACGCATGCTGTCGATGATGGTGCGCTGCTGGTTGCGGTACAACAGCCCGATGATGCGTTCCTGCAGATTGTCCGACAGCAGATACTTGATCTGCTTGGTGTCGGCAAGCCGGTCGTAATCGTCCATATACTGTTGCACGGTTTCGATGTGCGCGGCGAATTGATCCGGATCATCCAGGCTCTGCGCGAACGTGATGCTGTCCTGCGCGGTCTGCCGGATGTCCTGCATCGTTTCGATCTGCGGCTTGACGTTGCCGGCCGCTTCGCTGGTGGTGGCGTGCAGGAAATTGGCGACGCCGGCGATGACGGCAAGCACGACGAGCACGCCCACGATGCGTAGGACATTCCGCCGGCTGCGTGAATTCGGGTTGTGGTACGGCATATTCTCAGACTACCTTGCTCGTGTGATGCACCGATGCTCCCATCTACCGCCGTTTGGCTCCATCCGGCCATGCGATACCGGTGTCGGGGGAGTGCAGCACGTTCCTGTAGATGTCGTTGCGTACGTAGATTTCCACGGAACCGCGCGATCGCTGGTCTTTCCATGGCGTGACGGTTTCGGCGATTTTCATTTTCGTATAGTGGTTCCGGTCATAGCCGAGGGCGCTGAAGAAGAACGGCTGATAGATGGTGTCGTAGAATTCGGGTTCGCCCCATGATCTCCAGGTTTCGATGTCTTGTTTGCCGGCATAGGGGTCTATGCACCATTCCCAAGAGATGTAGCTGCGCCCTTTGTAGGCATTGGACATGAGCGTACGCTTGAAGTACGGGTCGGCGGTGACCAGTGTTCCGCTCACCCATGATGTGTAGTCGATGCAATCCTTGCCATTGGCGCAGTAGCCGCCTTGCTTGATTCGTGCTTTGACATCCGGGGACGCATTCGTGGAATTGATGCGAGTCCAGCCAGCCATCCAACGGTATTGCTCCAGATGATTGGTCTTGATGAACGAGGCCACCGTCCGGGATGAGGAATACTCGTATCGTATGTCGCATATGCTGGCGTTGATCGTCCAATACACGCTGATTAGCATGGCACCTAAAGCGAGGGCCTTCAGCATGATGAGATAGTTGCGCGCTTTCTTCACCCCAAGCTTGCCGGCGAATTGGTCGGCCATGGTGGCGCACCAGGCCGGCCAATCATCCACGCCGATACGTCGTTCGTCGCAGTCAATCGCGAGCACCGCGATGAAGAATCCCAGCAGGATGCCCAGATGGTGCATAGAGAAATGCTGCGCGAACACCAAGCACATCACTGTGTACGAGCTCAGCAGCAGCATTGCGTTGTGCCGACGTCGGCTGATGTGGATGAGCGGGGCCCACATGAGGCATGACACGGTTCCCGTGTACAGCAGTGTCGGTGATAGGCCGATGAATACCAGATTCGTGTCCGACACCGTCGAGGTGAATAATGCTTCGGCCGGCAGCAGCAGCCAGGAATTGCAGATTTGTATCCATAGTGGTGCCGGCTGTGTCATGCCGGAGATGTCGAAATTGCCGGAATACACGTCTTTTGCGGGCATCACGTCGATCAGTATGGCCATCGCCGCCGCGAGCAGCGCCAGCAGCGCGATGAACCGTCGCCGGTTACGTATCAACGAGTGTTCCTGCCAGACGAACCGCACTACCCAATTCGCCGCGAACATGCCGGCGATTACCAGTCCATATGAACTGGTCAGGCACAGCAGCATCATGCTGAGCGCTTCGCGCCATGGTTTCTCGTCGCGGGTTTTCCAGTTGATAGCCACCAGCAGCATGGCGGCGACCATCAGCGCATAGGGGCGCGACGTGACGCCGTACTGATAGCACAGGAAATAGGAGAACGGCAGGATGACTTTGAATGGTTCCGGCAGTTTGGTTTTGAATTCCAACAGCCAGATCATGAGTGTGGCGCATGCCAGATTGATGCTTTTCAGACCGATCTCGTAGGGTACGCCGAGTTTTGCGGGTGCGGCGAGCATCATCCACCACAGAGGCGGATGCCCCTCATAGTGTGGACGTTCCAGAATCATCTCCCGCCAGGAGCAGTCGCGCGCGATGAGCCAGGCTTGTGCCTCGTCGAACCATGGTTCGTGGAAGCACATCACTGTGGCCACCACGATGACGTACGCCGCGAGCACGATGCAGTGCAGACGATGCGGCGAGAGCCAATGCCGGATTGCGTCGCATCGTGTTCTGTTGTCTGTGGCTGCTACTGTTGCAGAACTCATGTTTCCTGTTTCCCGTTGCGTTCGAAATACGAGCGATTGCTGCGTGACTTTGCGATTATTGCGTGGCCGCGCATGGACCATGGCGGTTCCGTCATATTCCATGTTGCGGAACCGCCATTGGATGCATGGGCACACCATCGCGCCAGCTGTGCCGGCCATCCTTAGAACGACTTGCGCGCGCCGCAGAGCTTCTCGAACTCCTCGCGTACCTGCACCTTCACCAGCGCGTCCTCGAATGTGATCACGCCCTTGTTCACCAGTCGCGCCAGATCCTGATCGAGCGTGTGCATGCCTTCCTTCTCGCCGGACTGTAGCACGGTGCGAATCTGATGCGCCTTGCCACTGCGGATCAGTGAGGAAACGGCCGGAGTGTTGATCATCACTTCAGTGGCTGGTGCACGGCCATGGCCGGTAGCGCGCGGAATCAGTGTCTGTACGATCACGGCACGCAAGGTGGAAGCTACCTGCACGCGAATCTGCTGCTGCTGGTTTTCCGGATACACGTCGATGAGACGGTCCACGGTGGAGCCGGCGTCCTGAGTATGAAGGGTTGCGAACACCAAGTGGCCGGTTTCCACTGCGGTCAGTGCGGTGGAAATGGTTTCCAAGTCTCGAAGCTCACCGACTTCGATAATGTCCGGATCCTCACGCAGCGCACGTTTCAGCGCTTCCGCGAAGCTTTTCGTATCAGTGCCCACTTCTCGCTGGCTCACCACGCAACGCTTATGCTGATGCACGAATTCGATCGGGTCTTCGATGGTGATGATATGGTCGGCGCGTTCCGCATTCGCCTTGTCCACGATTGCGGCCAGTGTGGTCGACTTACCGGAACCGGTCGGGCCGCATACAAGCACCAGACCACGCGGCAACAGCGCAAGGTCGGCGATACGCGGGTCAATTCCCAGTTCCTGCGCGGTTTTGATTTCCGTAGGAATGGTACGCAACGCGGCGCATACGCCCATACGGTCGCGGTATACGTTCACGCGGAAGCGCAGCAGATCGCCAATGGCGAAGGAGATATCAAGTTCCAGATCATCTTTGAAACGTTCCATCTCTAATTCGTTGGTCATGACTTTCACTGCTTCGTACGTGTGATCCTTCGTCCACACGCTCAATCCCTTGGCGGGGCGCAGCTTGCCATCCACGCGCAGCATTGGCGGGTCGTTGATTACCAAGTGCAAATCGGACGCATTGAGCTCAACCAGCTGGCGGATGGCCGACACGAATTCGTCGTCCGCGTCCGGATGTTCGGTGCGCAGCGTCTGTTCGACCTGCTCGGCCTTGATCTTACGTTCTTCCGGAACGGCATCCTCGTCGGCGTCGTTGGTTTCAGGCACTACGAAATCCGCGAATGGCCTGGTCTGCGGCTGGGGCTGACTCATCTGCTGTTGCTGTGGCTGCGGCCTTTGGAAAGCTGCGTCCTGCGGAATGTGAGTGATGGTCGGAGGCATCTGCTGCGCTGCGGTTTCGGTGATGTCGGCCTGTCGCTTAGCGAATGGTGTGGCACCCGGTACGAAGGACGGTGGATTGCTGTCGATCTGCTGGATCGGCCCATGCTCCTCATATGCGGGATTTTGCTGGGTCGCGTCAGTGTCCTCATCAAACTGCAGGCTGCCGGTACCGACTGGTTGACGGTCGATTGTTGTTGGAAAAACATGCGCTTCCTGCGATTGTTGTATGGCTTGCGTAGTCTGTTGTTGAGCAACAGACTGTTCGGATGGTTGAGACTGTGAAACTGGCTGCGGGTCGGGAATTTGCACATCCTGCTGGCTTACAGTCGGCATTGAATTAAGCGAAGCGAAAATGCCCTTAAGGCTTTCATCATCTGCCTGAATCGCATTGTCGGAAGACCAATGACGTCCCTTGCGGGGATCCTCATTGAACGATGGAGTGTTGTTGGGAATGGTCACGCCTTTGAGACCGGAAAGATATCCGCCATTGTTCCACGTTTGCTCGATGGTCATCATTGTCCTTTTAATAGGTGGGTTGCTGTCTGAAAATGTCGGTCGTGCCGGCGCTTCGACGCGCCGATGCAACCGAACGTTTTATAGGTGTTTTATAAGTGCGGAGAGGTGCATAGGTGCATGTAACGTCAGGTGGAACCTACACCGTCACGCGAAGCACTTCCTCCACGGAGGTAATGCCTTGAAGCGCCTTCTGCCAACCGTCCTTACGAAGTGTGGTCATGCCTTGCTCCTTCGCCGCCTTGTCAATATCAATCGACGTGGCGCCACGGGCTATAAGATCCTCCATTGTTGAATCCACGCCCATGACCTGCTGGATGGCCACACGGCCGCTATAGCCGGTGTTGGCGCATTCTCGGCATCCTACCGGACGCCATATCGTCGGAAGAGGGGTATCTGGCATGTGTGGAACACCCAACGTCCGAAGCTCCGCCTCGGTGGCAGTATCCTGACGCTTGCACTTCTTGCACAGGCGGCGAGCCAGTCGCTGAGCCATCACCGCAGCAAGCGACGAGCTCAATAGGAACGGCTCCACACCCATTTCCGTCAAACGTGTCACCGCGCTTGGCGCATCATTGGTGTGCAGGGTGGAAAGCACCAAATGGCCGGTCAACGAAGCCTCAATAGCAATGTTGGCGGTCTCCTGATCTCGAATCTCGCCGATGAGCACCACATCAGGGTCTGCACGAAGGATCGAACGCAGAGCCGCGGCGAACGTCATACCGGCCTTGTTGTTCACCTGAACCTGATTGATGCCTCTCATACGGAATTCCACCGGGTCCTCAACCGTGATGATGTTGATTTCCGGCTTCGCCACATCGCCCAACGTGGCATACAACGTGGTCGACTTACCCGAACCGGTAGGACCGGTGACCAACACCAGACCATACGGACGGTTGTACGCCTTGGAGAACACGTCGAAATTACGTTGGCTGAAATTCAAATCCTCCACCTTGAGATTGCCCGAAGGCGTGCTCAGGATTCGCATAACAATCTTCTCGCCCCATACCGTCGGCAGTGCGGCCACACGAAGATCCACCTTCTGACCATTGTGCTTGACGGTGATACGGCCATCCTGCGGCTTACGGCGCTCGCCGATATCCATATCAGACATGACCTTGATGCGGCTGATCACACCTTGGGTCATGGCTTTCGGCGCCTTTTGGAACACGTGCAGCACACCGTCGATACGGTAGCGCACGAGCAGACCGTCTTCCTGCGGTTCGATGTGGATATCGGAGCAGTGGTCGTCGATGGCCTGGTTGATAAGTAGACTGACGAAGCGTGCCACGGGGGAAGCGTCCTCGCCGCTGTCGGATTCGAGGTCGACTTCCTTTTTCGCGGTTGCGGCGATTTCGTGGGAAAGCTCAGTCAATTCCGCGTTGGCGCGCAGATAGCGATTGATGGCATCCTTCACTTGGGATGGCATGGCCACCATGGGAATGACCGGCATGCCGGTGCTGGCGGACACGTCGTCGATGGCGGCGAAGTTTTTCGGGTTGGCCATGGCCACGGTGATGCGTCCGTTGACAATGGACAATGGCAGCAGCTGGTTGCGACGGCACAGGTCGTCCGGCACCATGCTGATGACTTCTTTGTCTACTTGGTATTCGTTGAGATCTACGAACGGCAGACTCATGCCTTGAGCTAGCGCCATAGCATATTCGCGTTCGGTGTTTTCGTCCATGCCTTCGGTGGATGTGGGCATGGCGGGAAAGTCGCTAGTGGCGTCGCTGGGTGCAGCGGCATGGCGTGGCTGGCTCGGCGTGAAAATCTGGTTGATTTCTCCTGTGACCGGGGAATTCAAATCCATGCGCTGCGAGAAATCGCTCGACGTGTCGTCGTTTCGATTGCGCTTGAGGAAAGGGAAACGGCTTCCCGAACCGGCGTCGCTCATAATGACCTCCTGGACCATGCGCCGGAACGCACGGTATGACTTATGACCCTTTGCAAACACAGGTGTTTGCGGGCCTGAGAATGTTCAGTTGTTCATGGTCATGTGAGCTAACGATTGCAGTGTTGTGCACTACTACTCGCATAGTTTAGCGGCTTTGTGACTGAAACGCCAATTGTCATGTGGTGTTTGGAAGGGTGTGAAAACGTTGGCAGGGAATCGTGATACAGTACAGATATTCATGCACCGCCTTTTCTGCGGTGATTTTTCCTGTTGCCTCCGATGATGGGGTGATACTGCATGAAGGAGCTGCTCATGGAGCACAGCTGGCGTAGGGCGGTAAATGATGCCGCGACAGGGCTTGCAATACATAACGTCAAACGATTGCCGAAACGTGGCGAGTCGGGTTTCACATTGGTTGAGGTATTGGTGGCGATTGTGGTGCTGAGCATCACAGGTCTTGCCGCCGCACAGTTCGCGATTACTGCGATTCGTACTTCTTATGCCCAGCAGCAGCGTTCAGCAGCCATTGCTTTGGGTAGTGATGGTATCGAACGCATGCGCGCACAGATAGCGGATCATACTTCTGCGCCATCCTCCTATTACACGGATTTGCTGCCTGGCATGGGTGTGGATGATGTGAAGAAAGCACATGCGAATCTCGCGGCAGTGGGGGCCATCACCTCGCAATTCTCGGATTTGGAGGCTACGGCCACTCCGGATGCCGATACGAGCAAGTACATTCAGCCGGTGCGCACTACCACGGGCAAAGACGCCAAACATACTACATATACGGTGAACACCGTGATTGAGAAGTGCTATCGGGAAAGCGGCACCATGGATTGTAGAACCGCTTCGGAACTGGGTATTGACGGGCATGCGTCCATTAGCGGTCTTGACGGTACTCCTGACGCCTCGCTGCGATCCAGCATCCTGAGTCAGGACAACATTCCTACTAAGGGATTCACCTTTATGGCGAAAACGTATATGCCGATGGTACGCGTGGTGGTAGGCGTCACCTGGTCGGACAATATTGGCGCAGACAAAACGGCCGTGTATACCACCAATGAACTGCTGAATGTGATCGGGGCCTGAAGGAGCGGGACGGCTTATGGAAGAGAAGAACTCTGGATTCAGTCTGAATCGCCGATTATTACGTGCGCTCCGTAGGCGTGCTCGTGGTGAAGGCGGCGTTACCCTGGTGGAGATGATGGTTTCATTGTTTATTTTTGCCATTGTTTCCACCATGTTCACGGTGTCGATCGTACAATATTTGCATTCCACCACAGCCGATGCTATCCGCACCAGATCGGCTACGGAAATAGCTACATCGGTGCAGGCTCTGGACCGATATGTTCGCAATGCCGAAGGTGTGGAAGAGGCTGCCAGTGGTGACAGGTTGACTTTGGTGACCACTGATGCCGATGGGATTCGGCAATGCGCTGTGATTGAGTACACAGAGGCCACGTGGTCCGGCGGGCGAGTTGATGATTATGGTTCCGTCGTGGTAAAAACCAGACCATATGCAACCGGTGCGGGGGGAGCGTGGAGCGAGCATGCGGTGTTGACGGCGGTGATGAACAACAGTACCGCTTCAACGTCCGATGATTCGCTGTTCAAAAACAAACTGTTCAGCATGGATGGCGGTACGCGCGTGGTGCGGTATTCGCCGGTGACGGGTTCGTATGTGGGTGGCAAGCCGGTCACCTCGAACACATTGACATCGTTTACAGCTCGCAATGTGGGTTCGAGTGCTTCGGTCGACTTCAGTCAATGTCGTTGAATGACGGTGTCTGTAAGGGCTCTCCCTTGTGGGGGAGCCCTTTTTCTATACTTTCAAATACCCCCGACGCGCCCGGGGGGAAATGGTTTTTTGATGAATTTTCGTCAAAACATGCTGAAAATATTTTCTGAAACACTATTGAAAATATAACTATTCCGGGGCAAACGTTTCAGACGAAGAGATACACCGGTAGACCGACGGACTCAACGCATGTTACGGAATCGGACGGTGGTGATTGTGTGAAGAGGGGTTATGCAATCGTATTGAAAGAGTTTGATTCGGGGTTGTGATGAAAACGGTGGATGAAACATCATTGGTGCGATTGATGCACTGCATCTGGTACTGCAAACGATGTCAATACGACTACGCTGAGAGTTGTTGGTTATGTGAGCCAGCCACCCCCACAAGGGGAAATAACGCAAAGAAGAATCGCTGTGGACCATCCGAAGTTGGACGGTCCCACGGTATGTCCTTCCAATTGGAAAGAAGGGTTCATTATGAAGAGCGTACGCAATGCGCTGAATCGCCGCGCCAAGGGCGAGAAGGGCTTCACCCTCGTCGAACTGCTCGTGGTCGTCATCATCATCGGCATCCTGTCCGCCGTGGCAGTCCCGATCTACCTGAACCAGCGCAAGGCCGCGTGGAACTCCACCATCCAGTCCGACGTCAAGAACGCCAGCCTCGTGGTCGAAACCGCCATGACCGCCAACAACGGGAAGTTCGACAATGGTTGGGCGGGCACCTATTCGCCCGGTAAGGCAAAGTTGGGAACTTCCGATCAGGAAATTACGGTTTCCAAGGATGTCACGATTGTCATCGCAAAGGGCGCTGACTCGAATAACTACACCATCACCGGTACGGATAGCAATAGCGGCACCAAGCAGTACACGTATGACTCCGCTAATGGCGCGATTTCTGAATCAGCCAAGGCAGCTGCTCCTGCTAAGCCGTGAGGCATATCGCTAATTGCCTGAATTGAATGTCGGGGACATCGTCCGTCCCCGACATTCGCATATCAATCGCACGTCACCATTCATCATCGATATTCATTCGGGGGAACCATGGCCGGCAATGACGCACAAGTGCAATTCCAACAGAACGGCGGCACGCGCAAATGGCGCTACCAGGGCGTCTCATTCGACGGCCAGCGTAAAGAGAAAGGCGTGGTCGAAGCGCAGACGCGCGACCAGGCCATCGAGCGCATCAAAAAACTTGGACTGTATCCGACCGACCTGACCGACACGGCCGCCGGCACCGGTCTCAACACTGAAATCAACATCAAGGCGTTCGAGAAATATCCAAGCAAAAAAGACTTCGCCGTAACGGCGCGGCAGCTCGCCACCATGGTGGCGGCTGGCGTCTCGCTGATCCGAGCCTTGAACATCGTCACCGAACAAATCGAGAACGTGAAACTCCGCAAGGCAGTGCAGGCCTGCGTGGCGCAAGTGGAAGGCGGCTCGTCCTTCTCCGAAGCCATGTCGGCGGATCCCGATTCCCTGTTCCCGCCGATCATGGTCAACATGGTTCGTGCCGGCGAGACCGGCGGCTTCCTAGACAAATCGCTGCTCACCGTGGCGGACAGCTTCGAAGCGGATGTGAGGCTCCAAGGGCAGATCAAAAGCGCCATGGCCTATCCGGTCGTGGTACTGGGCATCGCCCTGATCTTGGTGATGGTGATGCTGCTTACCATCGTGCCGATGTTCGCCAGCATGTACGATTCCATGAATGCCCAGTTGCCATTCGTGACCCAGATCCTGGTGGACCTCGGCAAAGTGATGCCCTACGTGCTTCCGGTGCTGATTGTGGCCGTCGTGGCGCTGGCCATGTTCTGGAAGCGCAACCGTAACAAAGACATCATCCGCACCTGGTGGGATCCGTTCACACTCAAGGCACCGGTGTTCGGCAAGCTGGACACCAACGTGGCCCTGGCCCGCTTTTGCAATAATTTCTCTTCCATGCTCGCTTCCGGTGTGCCAATTCTCCAGGCACTTGATATCGTCGGATCGACGTCGGGCAACTATGTGATCGATTCGTCTTCGAAGCGTGTGGGCCGTTTGGTGGAACGTGGCTACCGTCTGGCCGACAGCATGAGCACCGAAAAGATCTTCCCGAACATGCTGGTGCAGATGGTGTCCATCGGCGAGGACTCCGGCGCCATCGACAAAATGCTGTCCAGCGCGGGCCGAGCGTATGACGAAGAGGCCCAATCCATGGCCAAACAGCTCACCTCGTTGCTGGAACCACTGATGATTCTGTTCCTCGGCGTGGTGGTCGGCTTCATGGTGGTGGCATTGTATATGCCGATGTTCTCCATGTTCGACGCCATCAATGGTCAGGCCTGACCTGATATCCGAGTACCCGAGCGAAACATACCTTTATATATAGGAGCAAGCATGAAACAGACCGGATTGTGGTCCAGACTCAACCGCAGGTACCGTGCGGCATTACGCGAACGCATGGGGGAGCACGGCGCCGCCATGATGCTGGCCATTCTGTTCGTGATGGTGGTGCTCACCACATCCGCTCTGGTCATGACTACCCTGCTTGCCCAGGCGATTCCTTACAAGAACAATAAGGAAAACTCCCAAGCCAACTATGCGGCCGAATCCGGCCTTGAAGTCGGCTTGAGCTATATCAATGAGACTCTGGCGAAGTTGCAAGGTTCTACGAGTCTTGATGATTTGCAGAAGGTGTTGCCTGCTGTTGATGCTGATATGAACGACAGTTCCAAGGATGGTGAATTTGTCAAATATGATGGCGCATCCGTATTGTTGAATCATGTTGCTTTGAATAAGACGGTAAAAACATCGGATACGGCTTCATATACGCCAGATGACCTGTCCTATCGTGTGCGCATCAATTTCTACGACACCAATCCGGATGACGCATCGGCGGAGATGATCGGCTCTCCATCCGATCTGAAAAACCTACAGTATGCCGAAGTGGTGGCCACGGGCTTCATCAACCGGTATAAGGACGGCCGTACAGCAGGCAACACCAAAAGCCCGCAGGCCATGAAGCGTGCGGTATGCAGGATCGAAGCCAAAACGGACTCCACTACCACGAATCATTCAAGTGCCTTGGGCGTTGGCGGCCGTATGGGTATGGGTTTTTATGCCGCGGCGCCCTACAACAGGCTCGATTCGCAGTTCGTATGGGTACCCGTGGATTATGATGGCGTGTCCATCGGATCCGATCCAACCGGCGAAGTTAAATTCTCCGGCACGGTGGATTCCGGACGCACCAATACCAGCCAGCTGTCCGATGGCACTGCGACGTTGAATCCAGTGAACCGCACCTGCATGCTGGCCACCACCATTCCGGTTACCAACGAGAAGAAAAGCATTGCCGAGAACCTCGATTTAAGCAAATCGCCTCAAGCCGGTTCTGGGCTGGTGGTATTGCCCGCCGCATACAACGCGGGAGGTGACACCTACCAATATACTGAGGAATGCCGTGCTGATGGTGCGTACTCCTCATTGAACACGTGGGTGTACTACAAGGACAATTCCATCCGTCTGGCCTCGAATATGGGATTGTGCGTCACCGGTGTGAGCATCGATGACACCGACGGCAAGACTCCAGCCACCTTGCAGCCATGCGGCACATCATACGGAGTCCACTTCCAAGGCGATTATTATATGGATCCGAATAAGGTTGCGCAGCAGACGGAGAAGAACGACCCGAACAGTCTGCTCAACAAATACCAGAAATGGAACTTCTACAACGGGTTCATCAACGCCGGATACTGGAACGAGCTGACGGGCGATGTCAGTGCGCAAGCAGCGTCATATGATTCCGCTCTGCCTGAAAGCAAGGGATATGCCGTAGCCGGCGTGCAGAGCGGCAAAAAGACCAAGTTCCAGCGTCTGGAAGTCACCCATTACGGCGGTAGCCCACAAGACAGTGGCGATCCACATTTCGCGGGCGGCAATATCAAAGCCACCCCCTACAGTCAGGCGTATATGGTGTCGCAATGGACCTATAACTTCAGCGATTCCTACTTTTCGAACGGTGCCGACATGCAGGATGCCACCGCATCCTTCAGCCAAGCAGGCGAAGCGGGATACGGCACCAATCAGATGGTGAACTCCGCATCCGGATTCTGCATGGTGATGGACGGCAACGACGTATACGCCGACACCTGCGACGTGCATAGTGCGGACTTCGACGCGAAATGCTACCAGAAGACGATCATAGGGCAAGGCAGCGATTTCATCTCGACCTCTCACTGTTCGGCCGCCGACAAGGAGAACTTCAACTTCACATCCGACCGCGTCTCCTATACCGAAGATGCCAGCGCCGATGGCACTGGCATCGACACCACCATAGCCCTGCACGACACCAACGGCAACGCGAAGTACCTGCATGTTTCCGGCAGTAAGGTGTCGTTGACCGACAATCCAAGTGACGCCACAAAGTTCCGCCGATACAACGAGCACAACACCTCGAAAGCGGTGAGTTACGGCGGCAAGACGCAGTATCCATGGGCTGGCACTTTCCAAACCAGCGAAGGCATGTGCCTGACGGAAATCTATCCGGGAGACTATGTGGAAAGCAATGGGAAGAAAGACCGTCAATACAATCGCTCAGACGGTCATTCCATGCTGAAAATGGTTTCATGCGGAACCGATCGTGACGTGCGTGGGCGACTGGTGAAATCGCAGGCATGGAACGCTTCAGTGAATTATGGTGATGCCGGATCGGCCGGTAGCATTACTTGGACAACGACAACGACCACCGTATCTATCCCTACCAGTACCTATTTCTCAGCGGTTGTGGACTCCACCGTCACATCCAGAAAGTGGTGAACGGCATGGATATAGTGAATGATGTTCCTACCGTGGTGATACTGCTGGTGGCCTCGCTGATCATCGGCTGTATCTTCGGATCTTTCCTGAATGTAGTGATATGGCGCGTGCCGAACCACATAAGCATCACCAATCCGAAACGTAGCTTTTGTCCGAAATGCGAATCGCCAATCGCTTGGTATGACAATATTCCCATCTTTTCCTGGTTGGCGCTCGGCGCGAAATGCCGACACTGCAAAGAACCGATTGCCGCACGATATCCGCTGGTCGAATCGCTTGGCGGACTGTCCTTCCTTGCCGTAACCGCAGGTGGACTGTTCGGCGCATACCCGTTGTGGGCACTACCCGTGCTGTACGTGTTCGCATGCGTGTCCATCGTCATAGCGTTCATCGACTTGGACCACCATCTCATCCTCAACGTAGTGCTACTGCCGACGCTTATCGCAACGGTATTGCTGCTGGTTGTGGCATCGTTTGGCATAGGGGAGTGGAATCGTCTTGGTCGCGGAGCGCTCTGCGCGCTGATTCTCTTCGTGTTCTATTTCGTACTCTCACTCATCTGGAAAGGTGGCATGGGAGACGGCGACATCAAACTCGCGTTCATTCTCGGATTGCTGCTTGGCTGGCTTGGCTGGCCGCAATTCATCATTGGATCGTTCGCCGCGTTCTTCATCGGCGGTGCCATCAGCTTGGTATTGCTGGCCAGCAAAAAGGTCGACCTTCATGGAGGCATCCCCTTCGGGCCATCCATGCTGCTCGGCGCATGGCTTGGCATTTTCGCCGGCGTACCAATCGCCACACTATACCTGCAACTCACCGGACTTGCGTAACGCATCCGCATACAAGACCCATATATATAAGGAGAGACCATGAGAGCAATAACGGCGCTGTCGATTGCGAGCGACGCCATACGAGCGGCGGTCATAGCCGACCCCTATACGGATTCGCCGACCATCAAGCATTTTCAGGCATTGCCGTTGCCCAGCGGAGCCGTGGTGGACGGCGAAGTGGTGGACACCGAAGTGGTCACCGGCCTGCTGAGAACACTGGTGCAGCGTTTCAAATTCCCGCGTGAAAACGCCTCACTCGTCTATTCCAGCCGCCGTATGGTGTTCCGTGAGACGGACTTCCCCTACATGTCCCTAGCTGATTTACGCTCAACCCTGCCATTCCAGGCCAAAGGCATGATTCCATTGCCCATTGAGGAATCCGAACTTGACTTCGTGCCGTTGTCTGTAGTGGATGACGAGCAGAACGGCAAGCAGCTTCATGGCATTCTCGTAGCCACTCTGCGCGGTGGTCTGGAAAAAACTGCGTATACCGCAGAAGAAGCGGGTTTCGTGATCACCTCCATCGACGCCGGTCCGTTCGTGTTGGCCCGCCTGTTCAGCGACACCAACCAGGCGCAGACCGAAGCGGTGGTCAACATCAACGGCAACTGCACCGACGTGATCGTGCTCAATAACGGAAAACCTGCCTATATGCGCGTCGTGCCGTCCGGTGCCGACGACGTGTCCGACGCCATCGCCAATGCGCTGAGCATCTCCTTCGAAGACGCGGAACGCATCAAAAACCAGATTGGTCTGCAAAATGTGACCGGTGACGAACGTCTCGAAAAAGCCGAGGAAGTCATTCGTGAAACCACGGCGCAGCTCATCGTCGGTATTCGCAATACGTTGAACATGTACGACGTCGACCATGCGGACAGCACCATCAGCGGCATCATCCTCACCGGTACGGGTGCGCGACTTATCGGTCTGCCCCCAGTGTTGGCAAGCTCCATCAACAAGATGGTGCGCATTGGCGATCCGTTCATCCGCTTCAAGCTGTCCAAGGAAGTCGAACGTCAGAACATTGTGGCGCACGCGGTCGATTTAGGCGGGGTGCTGGGACTGGTCATCGGAAAGAAGCCGAGGTGAGTGTGATTATGAAACTTGATATGAAATCCAAGAAAAACAAGGCCAACTCCCACCGTGGACGTGGCAAGGAAATCGCCTATCCGGACACTTCGGACGGTCAGAAGGGCACCCTGCTATCCATGAACGTCTCCGATATCAGCAATGCGTTGAAGGCGGGCGGTATCGGCAAGCGTAGCACCGCGCCGGAAAACCCAGCCGACTGGACCATGCGCGCTAACCTGATTCCGCGTTCCATCGTCGGATTGAATCGCGATCGAGCCATCAAATACCTGTTAACGTATGTGCTGATCGGCGTGCTCATTGTATCTTTGGTGGTCAGCGTGTTCATGTTCGCCCAATCCACATGGGCGGACCATCGTGTGGAAGTGGCTCAACAGAAGACCATTTCCCTGCAAAAGGAGAAAGCGCAGTTCAAAGATGTCGAAGACACGTTGAATTCGCTGGACGATGCGCAGAAGGCGAAGATTGCCATGCTGTATGACGAAATGGACTGGATGAAGGTCGCCGATTCGCTGAACAGCTCGCTTCCGGAAGGCGGCCAGTATACGAATCTGGAACTCAAAAGCTTCCAGATCGCTTCATCGAACAATTCGTCCTCATCCTCCGACAATACGTCCACTGTGTGGTCTGGTAACGGCGTGATTTCCGCGGACTTCACCATCGAATCGCCGAATTTCTACTCGGCCAAGGACTTTATCAACAATTTCGCCTCGATCCCCACGTACAAGACGGGTTATGTGAGCTCTATTACCAAGAATGACAGTGAAGGTGGCACCACCTACACGTATACCGGAACGATTTCACTGGTGATGGACGGCAACACCACTTCGCGAAGCGACAACTCAGCAGGCGCGACCCAGGCCAACCGTGATTTGCTCGCCAAGCTGCGCGCAAGCCTCGACAAGGCTGCGTCCGGACAGTCTGATGCTTCTGCCAACCAGTCGACTGACACCTCATCCGATGCCAGCGGATCGTCCAACTGATAAGCAGGAGGAAACATGAACAAGCATAAAATCGCATGGATCGCACTGGCCGTCGGCATCGTAGTGGTGCTGATGTTGACATGGCTCGTGGGTGTATCTCCGCGTCTCACGCATATCAAGGAAGCCGACGCGCAGACTGCGCAGATCGAAGAAAGCAACAAGAAAACGCGTGACCAGATTGAAACGCTGCGTATGGCGAGCGAGACGATCGGCCTGCAGAAGGATCGTTTGCGTCAGCTGCAGCGCCAGATTCCTGACGGCTATAACCAAAACGAATTCATCGATTCGTTGAATGCCGCTGCTGATGGTGCGGGCGTCTCCATCCAGTCTGTGACCTTCGATGAGGCCACCACCGCTGAAGTGCCGTCCGAAATGCAGGGAACCATCAAAGCCGGCCGGCTTGTGCAGGTTCCGGTGAGCATTACTGCGAATGGCAGCTATGATGCAATGCGTGGCTTCGTTCAGGCCGTGCAGGGCATCAACCGTATTGCCGTTCCTGAAGATGTGACGTACACCCTTGATAAGGGCGGCGACGCCACCAAGAACAACGTGACCATCAATTGTAAAATCTGGTCGCTGCTGCTTAACAATGACACCGTCGAAGACGAGAACGTTACCAAGCAGTGACAAACAATACATAAAGAACGATTCTCTCCTTATCCATTACATGGGGCCTTCCGCATTCGCGGGAAGCCCCTTATGTATCTTCACATATTCTTATGTGTTTTCATTCGGTTCTTGCATCAATTTGCCGTTCATCCCCATCGGAAATCACGTAACTTGCCATGCCGTGAAACTGTCAGGCAAAACTGTCAGCATGTGACGGTAGGCTTTGCGCTTGTAAAGACCCCAAACCATTCAATCCAGAAGGTGCATTGTGGCTGTATCCAAACTCGATGAAGTCGTATCCCTTGCCAAGCGTCGTGGCTTTGTTTTTCCCGCCGGTGAAATCTACGGCGGAACCCGTTCCGCATGGGATTACGGTCCGCTCGGCGTGGCGCTGAAGGACAATATCAAGCGCGAATGGTGGCGCTCCATGGTCGTCACCCGTGGCGACGTGGTGGGCGTGGACACATCCATCATCCTGCCGCCGGCCGTATGGGTCGCTTCGGGTCACGTCTCAGTGTTCAACGATCCGCTGATCGAATGCCTCAAGTGCCACAAGCGCCAGCGTTCCGACAAGCTGGAGGAGTCCTACGCCGAAAAGCATGGCGACAAGCTGCCTGAGAACGGTCTCAAGGACATCGTCTGCCCCGAGTGCGGCACCCGCGGCGAGTGGACCGAACCGCGCGACTTCAACATGATGCTGCGCACCCACCTCGGGCCGGTCGAGGACGAGAACAGCCTGCACTACCTGCGCCCCGAGACCGCGCAGGGCATCTTCGTCGACTTCAAGAACGTGATGACCTCCTCGCGTTCCAAGCCGCCGTTCGGCATCGCCAACATGGGCAAGTCCTTCCGCAACGAGATCACGCCCGGCAACTTCATCTTCCGCACCCGTGAGTTCGAGCAGATGGAGATGGAGTTCTTCGTGGTGCCCGGCACCGACGAGGAATGGCACCAGTACTGGATCGACACCCGCACCCGCTGGTACACCGACCTGGGCATCAACCCCGAGAACCTGCGTCACTACGAGCACCCGAAGGAGAAGCTCTCCCACTACTCGAAGCGCACGGTCGACATCGAATACAAGTTCGGTTTCCAGGGCTCCGACTGGGGTGAGCTCGAAGGCATCGCCAACCGCACCAACTACGACCTGAGCGCGCATTCCAAGCACTCCGGCGAGGATCTGAGCTACTTCAACCAGGCCACCGGCGAGAAGTACGTGCCGTACGTCATCGAACCGGCCGCCGGCCTGACCCGCTCCCTGATGTGCTTCCTCGTGGACGCCTACGATGTGGACGAGGCCCCGAACACCAAGGGCGGCGTTGACAAGCGCACCGTGCTGCGTCTCGACCCGCGTCTTGCTCCGGTCAAGGCCGCCGTGCTGCCGCTGAGCAAGAAGCCCGAGCTGCAGTCCATCGCCCACGATCTGGCCGCCGACCTGCGTCAGCACGAGTGGATGATCGACTACGACGAGGCCGGTGCCATCGGC
>ENA-OOWV01000500-OOWV01000500.1-human-gut-metagenome-genome-assembly--contig:-NODE-500-length-30453-cov-15.510889_pt1 | contig 30453 bp, 26 predicted proteins | sample MGYA00241584_ERZ501337 | MGnify/ENA primary metagenome ERZ501337 (study PRJEB25962, sample SAMEA2042744) | human gut metagenome | biome: human gut; feature: human-associated habitat; material: faeces... | reverse complement strand
GTTACAATGGTTATTACTATGATATTCATTGTCAGTTACGTTCTTCATCCGTCAACTGGCATTTTCCTTTAATTTCTCAATGTGCAAGTTAAAAGAATGTGATTTTTTCCCGATATAATAGCATAATTTTTTTAATTAAATGTGCCTTTTATGCTTTTAGATCTGTTATATTCAGAAGATATCGACATTAAAGATTTAGAAAAATATTTTTTGGCTTCATCCCAATGGCAAGCCCCTGGGGTTTCGCCTAAAAATTTTATAACTTCTGATTAAAAATAGTAAGGTGCTCTGACTGCTTTTACATCAAATCATAAATCATACTTGTTTCAATTTTCTTTGCTGCACCTCATCCACGCACCTCATGCCCAATAATCTTCCCATGATCGAATCGGAAAATCTCGTCACACAAAATATCAATATCCTCTTTGCTGTGACTGGCAATAATGATCAACTTTCCCTGATCTTTCTGTTTTAGCAGCACGTTTCGCATCTCCTCCACACCTTCATTGTCAAGTCCGTTTAACGGCTCATCCAAAAGCAATATCTGAGGATCTTCCATGATAGCCTGTGCAATGCCAAGGCGTTGACGCATTCCAAGTGAATATTTTCCAACATGCTTTTTGCTATCCGGATCCAATCCGACTAGCTTGATTGTCTCACGGATTCGTTTGCTCGTGATTTTCCCGCGAATCATTGCCATCAGCTTCAAGTTTTGAAATGCTGAATATTCTGGCAAAAAGCCCGGTGTCTCAATGATTGCGCCTATATCATCAGGAATGTCAATCTCTTTTCCAACCTGTTTTCCATTTACTTTTATCGTTCCCGACGTAGGCTTAATAAAACCAAGTATCATCTTCATCAGCACTGTTTTTCCAGAACCATTTCTTCCCACAAAGCCATATATTTTTCCGGGATAAAATATGCCAGACACATCCGATATTACGGTCTGCGTGCCAAATGTTTTTGTCAAATTTTCGATTTCAATCATTGCCGTTTCCTCCGATTTTTGTTTTCCTCTTTTTACACGATACTATCTTTTTTCTCGTTCCTGCTATACGGTAATATCCTTTCGTCTCGTTCCTATACCGGCTATGACGAATAAGACGATACAGATTATCACATTTGCAGGAATAATAATGTTCTGATTTAATGGCCGTTCCATCCCCAGAATCTTCCAGTGTTCAATGCTGCTCCAACTGACTGGCGAAACATAATACATCCAATAAGCTTGAAGTACAATCCAGCGCACCACTGGATCCAACAAAACGAAAAAGCTCGCCACAATACTTCCCAATCTATACTTTCCAGACAGCTGGTTCACCGCATATATCAAAAAGCCAATTCCCGTAAAAGACAGCCATGCAATCCCAAAGGTCATCCACTGGGCAGAATCTGGATATATGGTCTGAAGCACATCTTTTGAAAACGTCAGGCTTCCCATATATGAATTTAAAACATCTACATCTTCCACCAAGATACTTTGAACCACACTTCCCCAAAATGGTTTGAATGTGATCACTGGTATCGATATCACTGCGCAAATCAGACAAAAATAAAGCAAATACACCGCAGATGCCACCATGATATAAAAGCAATTTCCAAGCCACCATGCTTTCTTTTTGCTTCGCGCAATCACACTGTAAAGCGTTGTATCACAAAATGGTGCATTGCAAAACAACACAATCACGCCAAAATAGACCATCACCTTTAACAGCCCATTTGCAATGGAGGCATCAAAAAACAAAAATGGAAGCAAGAATGGAGTTACCGTCTTCTTCATAAAAAGTGCATATCGAATCAGTCCACTCATGGATTGACCTACCAAAAAGCCCTCCATCAAAAATACAAACCATACACGATAATCATGTTTCCACTTCAAAAAGTTCGTCATCATAATCGAAACAGATCGTTTCAAAATGCCTCTTTCAGTATATACCATCTTGCACCTCCAATCCGGTTACCGCATCCAAATACAGATAGTCATTTACATTTGTTCCTGATACATTTGTGCCAAAGCAAATCTCCCAGCACGGAATGATAGAGGCAGAAGCACCTACTGCTTTCTCATTTTCCTCCTCCACACTTATATGCTTCTTATGACTGTAGCACAGCTTTACAGAGAGAATCTTCGATTGGTTCAATTTCTGTTTCTGCAAAATGGCTGCTCCCATCGAATATGCCTCCTGTGCCGAAATGATTTTCTGTTCTTCCTTTTTTGCCTGTGAAAGATCAAGCGCGGGCCTGCCACTTTGTGCATAAAAAATCTGACCATCCGCATTGACAAACAACTCTATCCACGGATAAGTTGGCGAATAAAAACGTTTTTCATCCAGTTGCTGCTTATAGACAACATAGTAAGCTTCCTGCTCTTTTGTCCACTGCTTCACATTCCATGTGCCATTCCACGGATCCGACCCTTCGATATATTCCGATCCCGGTGCACAATAAAAGCCCTCTCCATATTGTTTTGAGGCATCTTCCTGAAGCTTGCACAGCGTCTCATAATCCATCGCAAATGCATTTTCAAACACCGCAGGAATCTTTGCATCCGCAATCGCCTGATCACAAATTTTTATTGCTTCTTCTCTCGATAACTGAGCGAGATCTTTTTTCGGAAAACGCTCTGCCAGCTCTGACAACAAAAATCGCCGCTCATGATTTTCTGGTTGTGTGATATTCAAATATCTCAATGCATCTTCCGAGTCGATGGCATAAAAGTAAAAATAAATATCTCCAAAGCCCAGTTGTATCTTCGTATTTTCTTCTGGTACAGTAAGGGACTTTTGATCATGTTCGTCACATACCTTATATTTTTCAATTTCTTCATCACTCAAATCGGTAAAGCCCCTCGCAATATTTTCTACTGTATATGGAATGACCGAAACATCACTGTATGCAAATGCAGTTAATTCTTCCACTGTTTCCAGTTCTACCTCTGCAACTGCCTCCTGATAATCGCCCTGTAAGCGATCCTCTGCACTCATATAAACTGAATGACAGGATGAAAGCAGACATCCACCGCCAAGCAACATTCCTATCATCATTTTTTCAATCTGTTTTTTCGTTCTCATACATGCCTCCTTACTACAATTCCTACAATTTCACGTTCAATACAATACAATCATACAATGCTTCTAATCCATTCCATTTAAAAAACGCTTTTGCATCACAGCTTTCACACACTTTGCTGCCGCTAGCGAACAGATCGTAAAAAACACAACATGATAAATTACTTCGCCAACGGATGATCTTCCTGGCTCGGATGTAAGTGAGCTGTAAGAAAGAATCCATGGCAGTGAACCTGTAAAATAAAACAAAAGATAAAATACAAAAAATCCCGCTCCAACTGCTACATACTCATCTGGTTTCAAAATGGCGACTGCCGCTGCAAGATAGCACACTGGAATAATAGACATTGCAAGATTAAAGCTCATGAGAACCAGGTAAATCCATGCGGCCTTGCTGTTCATAAGTGGCTGAAAAATTCCATACAATGAACTGCCACGTGTTTCAATCGTCATGAATGGATTCAGGAATACGCCGGCCAGCAAAAATCCCGTGATCATGGTAACAATTATGTAAGCTGCAATCGCAAACAATCTTGCATTCATCATGCTGTCAAAATCTGTTCGCTGCCGAATATAAGGTAAAACATGATTTTTAATGTCGGATGGAAAAGTTGTCACCGTACAAATACTTGCCGCAATTACATACAAGGACTTATACCGATCAAATACCAATGTCATCTGAAGCTGATCACAAATACTTTGCTTTAACTCTGCGGGCCAATTGATCGAATCAATTGAAATCAAATCCGACACAGAAATGACTGCAATTATGGCAACAAGAAAGATTCCCGTCATCAACCGCCTCACCGTGAACAATCGATACAGCTCCGCCAGCAACATTCCTTTTTTCATTCTCTTTCGCTTCATTTTTTTCTTACTTTTCAATCGTTATCGCCTCCCGTTTGTTTGATTGTTTGTTGTTTGATCATTTGTTGTTTGATAAATTTTTATTTGATATGTTTTCTGACAATACGCGTGTTGAATTAAGCTGGTGCTTAGGTTGAATTGTATGATGTTTCTGCTTGTTCCTTATATATCGTTGTGTGCTGATATCTGTGTAATGAACGCTTTGTCAGTCTTGTTTTGAACGTTGTGTCTTTGTCTATTTTGAGTTTTTCACGGATATCCTGCTTTATATATTTTTCAACTATTCGTCTTACCTACTACAGATCTAAGCCTCAGTGACATTATTTTGTTGTTAAGCCTGGTGATTTTAATATATTTCTTATGTTTACTAAAAGTTTTATAGCAATTATTTCAAGGGAGTAGTATAAGGCGGTATGTTTGTGCTGTTTCAACTATTTCTTTAGTTTGTAATAATCAAAATACGGAGGGATGATAAATTTTGCATAATAATTTTTGCGTTTAAAACTTGTCGCTCATTGTAATATTTATTATTTGTGATAAATATATAAAAAAATAAAGCGATGGCTTTCACAAGCAATCGCTCTATATCTTCAATAGGTATTAGTTTTTTAAGGTAAAAAGATTGTTTTCAGGATAACAGTTGCAAATATAACCACTTTTTTTATATTATCCAAGAAAAATCTTTTATTATTTTGATGTAATATTTCTGTGTGCCCACACATCATTAAAATTAACCTATTTTAAGTCTTTGGCGGGAAAATCGGATAAAATTCAGTCGTTTTCTTATAGTTTAAAAATACTTTCTTTGAACTTTTTAGTAATATATATTTGTTTTTATGAACCAAAAACTGTAATTTTGGCCATATGAAAAAAAATGTAATAAGTTATAGAAGGTTATTTTTAACTTTAATAGTATTGTTATCAGCTACAGTATCTGTTTTTGCACAGTATTCTAATAAGCGTGATTTTAGAGGCGCATGGATACAATGTGTGAATGGTCAGTTTATGGGTATGAGTACAGAACAGATGCAAGATACTTTGACCTCTCAACTTGACAGATTGAAAGAATGTGGGGTTAATGCTATTATATTTCAGGTTAGGCCAGAATGCGATGCTTTGTATGTAAGTAAGTATGAGCCTTGGAGCCGTTTTCTTACTGGTGTGCAAGGTAAAGCACCGTATCCGTTTTGGGATCCTTTGAACTGGATGATAGATCAGTGCCATAAGCGTGGCATGGAACTTCATGCCTGGATTAATCCCTTTAGAGCAAAGACAAAAACAACGAATCAACTTGCCTCAACTCATATAGCCATAAAACATCCAGAACTTGCTTTTGCCTATGATGGCCAGATGATACTTAATCCGGGTATTCCTGAAGCAAGAGATTATATAGTGGATGTCGTTAAAGATATTGTAAGCAGATATGATGTTGACGGATTGCATATAGATGATTACTTTTACCCTTATCCTGCTCCTGGGCAAACTATACGGGATGATGCTGAGTTTGCAAAATACAATAACGGCATTAAAAATAAAAATGATTGGAGACGTGATAATGTTAATGTCTTTATTAAACAGCTTTATGAAGCTATTCATGAAACCAAACCTTGGGTAAAGTTTGGTATATCTCCGTTTGGTATATATAGAAATAAAAAGAGTGACCCGTTGATAGGAAGTAAAACATCCGGACTTCAGAATTATGATGATCTGTATGCTGATATATTAATGTGGGTTAATAACGGATGGGTAGATTATTGTGTGCCGCAGCTCTATTGGGAAATAGGACATAAAGCAGCTGATTATGAGACTTTAATCAAGTGGTGGAATAAATATGCAGGGAAAAGACATCTATATATTGGAGAGGATGTAATACGTACCGTAAAAAGTCCGGATTTGGTAAATAGAAGTATAAATCAAATGCCTGCCAAGCAAAAACTTCATAGGGAAATGAATAATGTGCAAGGTACGGTTCTGTGGTATGCCAAGGCGGTAACGGATAATGTAGGCAATTATGGCTCAATGTTGAAAAATGTATATTGGAAGTATCCTGCGCTCGTTCCGCAGATGAAATATATAGACGGAAAGGCACCTAAAAAAGTTAGAAAGATGAAGTTTCTGGCATTTGAGGACGGAATTGTACTGTTCTGGAAGGCTCCTAAAGGCAAAGATTGGTCAAACAAGGCTGTAAAGTATGTCGTATACAAATTTGTTAAAGGTGAAAAAATAAATATTGATGATCCTTCAAAAATAGTTGCAATAACTTCTGACGAGTTCTATAAAATACCGGCTAGTGCGATTAAGCCTGGTGAAAAGCACTATTATGTTGTGACTGCTTTAGATAGATTGAGTAATGAAAGTAAACCGCGTAAGAAATCAATAAGATATTAAATAAGATGAAAACAACAGAATCAACAATAGTTCAGTTAAAGAGGTTCTTTAATAAAGTTTCTCAAAAATTCCCAAGTACAGAAGAACCGGTTATAATGACGGATATTCATTTGAGTGTTTCGCAGGATACAGGTGAGCTTCTTGCTTTTGATGATAATGACAATGAAATCACCCGTTGTGTTGTCGATCAATGGATTAATTGTAAAGAACAAGATTTTTATATAAATATTGCAGGTGTATTGCGTGATGTTCTTAAAGAGATGAGTGATGTTGTTGATTGCTTGTCGATACTGAAGCCATATAGTTTTATTTTGGAAAATGATGACAGAGAACATTTTGCAGAGCTGTATCTTGTCGACAGTGATATAAGAATAATTGGAGGTGATTTGATGAATGGTCTTGATGACGATTTGAATAAATTTCTTGATAACCTGTTAAAAGAATAGGTTAGTCGACTTCTTTTACACTTTTCCCTTTTTGCAGAAAATCTTCATTTTTGTTTGCTGTTTGAAAATATAGTATTATTTTTGCATTTGCAAACTCGAGTTTGCAAATTATAGGTAAAAACATGAAAAATGAAATAAGGCATTTAGGGGTTGTCGATACTGTTGATGTCGGATTGATAAAAGTACGTATAACCCAGACATCAGCATGCTCGTCGTGTAAGATGTCCGGTAATTGCAACGCTTCTGAAAGCAAAGAGAAGGTGGTTGATGTATATTGTGATAATCACTATGGTTTGAAAACTGGTGACAATGTTATAGTTATTGCATCTCAGCGTACGGGCTTTTTAGCAGTTTTGTTGAGTTCTGTGATTCCTTTGATTATACTTGTTGTTGTTCTGGCCATTGCTTTTGTTATTACACAAAGTGAGGTTTCTGCGGCGTTGTTCAGTTTATGTTCGCTCATACCTTATTATCTTATACTATACTATATGAGAGAGAAAATACGAGTTAAATTGTCGTTTCATATTGATCCGTTGAGTGTAAATACATTCGGCGATAATGGGTTGAAATTATAATTACTAACTAAAACAAATACAAAACTTATGAATTTTATTTTAATTGCAGTAAATGTACTTGGCGGTATTGCGTTAATATCAGCTGTGATATTGTACGTGTGCTCTAAGAAGTTTGCTGTTCATGAAGATCCCCGCATAGGGCAGGTGTCTGCCATTTTGCCAGGAGCTAATTGCGGAGGATGTGGTTATCCGGGATGTTCCGGTATGGCTAGTGCATTAGTTAAGGGAGCAGATGCAGGCTCTATTGACGGACTATTCTGTCCTGTTGGCGGTTCCGATGTTATGGGGCAAGTTGCTGATTTATTAGGTCTGGCTGTTGCAAACACAGAGCCTAAGGTTGCAGTTGTCCGTTGTAACGGAACGTTCGAGTTGCGTCCTCGTATTGCAGTTTATGATGGCTTAAAAACATGTACGGCTGTAAATTCTTGCGGTGCAGGAGAGACTGGCTGCGGATATGGTTGCCTGGGCTGTGGCGATTGCGTCAATGCTTGCGCTTTTGGTGCAATTACAATGAACCAGGAAACAGGACTTCCTGAAGTTGATGAGGAAAAATGTACTTCATGTGGAGCCTGCGTAAAAGCTTGTCCTCGTAATATTATTGAGCTTCGTAAAAAGGGAATAAAGAATCGCCGCGTATATGTCCGTTGTGTAAACAAGGATAAGGGTGCCATTGCCATGAAGACATGTAAGGCTGCGTGTATCGGTTGTGGCAAATGCGAAAAGGAATGTAAGTTTGATGCAATAAAAATAGAAAATAATCTTTCTTATATTGACCCTGAAAAATGCCGCTTGTGCCGCAAGTGTGTTGAAGCATGTCCTACACATGCCATTGTTGCAGTGAATTTCCCTGCTCCTAAAGTACGTACAGAAGCATCTGGACAGAATGTGGAAAGTGTAGCTTCTTCAGAAAAAGTTAACCCTAGTGTAGAATCAAAACAGAAGGAGATAAAGGAATGAAATTGAGAACATTTAGAATAGGCGGTATACATCCGGAGGAAAATAAATTGTCATCAGAGGTCGTTACCACTGTAGCAAAATTGCCTCAGCAGGCCATATTCCCTTTGTCACAGCATATTGGTGCACCGGCAAAACCTGTCGTAAAGAAAGGTGATAAGGTTAAGGTGGGAACTTTAATTGCTGAAGCCGGAGGCTTCGTTTCAGCTCCGATTTTTTCTTCTGTATCAGGAACAGTGCTGAAGGTTGAAAGTGCCATAGATGCAACGGGTTACCGTAAACCTTCAATTATTATTAAGGTTGAAGGTGATGAATGGGAAGAAAGTATTGACCGTTCTGATAAGTTGGAACTTCTTTCAGCTCATCCGGAGCTTACGCCTGAAGAGATTGTTGAGCGTATTAAGAAAGCCGGAGTTACTGGTATGGGTGGAGCCGGTTTCCCTACATTTATAAAATTATGTCCTCCTCCTACAGCTAAAGCTGAATGTGTTATCCTGAACGGAGTGGAGTGTGAGCCTTATATAACATCTGACTACAGGCTTATGATGGAGCATGCAGATGAGATTCTTGTGGGGCTTGATTTGCTTATGAAAGCTGCAAAGGTTGATAAAGGCTATATCGGTATTGAGGAAAACAAGCCAAAAGCTATTGAATTGTTTGAACAAAAGACGGCTTCAAATCCGAACATAGAAATTGTTCCGTTGGCAAAGAAATATCCTCAAGGCGGAGAAAAGCAGCTTGTTGATGCAGTTATTCGTCGCCAGGTTCCTGCACCTCCTGCAATTCCTGTTAATGTAGGAGCAATTGTGCAGAATGTAGGTACGGCTTATGCTGTATATCAGGCAGTAATGAAAAACAAGCCATTATTTGAGAGATATACAACCGTTACGGGTAAGAAACTGGCTCATCCGGCTAACTTCCTTGTGCGTATGGGTACTCCAATGATTGATCTAATTAATGAGTGTGGAGGAATGCCTGAAGGCGACAATAAACTGTTGGCTGGAGGACCAATGATGGGAAAAGCCCTTACTTCAGTTGAAGTGCCTATCTGTAAAGGAACTAATAGTGTTACGATACTTAGTGGAAATGACGCTAAGCGCAAAGCTCCTCAGCCTTGTATCAGATGTGCAAAGTGTGTAAGTGCATGTCCCATGGGGCTTGAGCCGTATCTTCTTGCTACTGCTAGTGCTAAGCATGATTGGGAGAAAGTAGAGGCTGCCGGTGTAACGTCTTGTATTGAGTGCGGTTCATGTCAGTTTACATGTCCTGCTCACCGTCCTATGCTTGATAATATACGTTTGGGCAAGACTACAGTTATGGGCATAATCAGAGCCCGCAGCGCAAAAAAATAAATCCATTTTATCTGATTGTATTTTTCATTTAGATGAATAATGGCAAAAATTAATTTAAAACGATGAGCAAATTAATAGTATCATTATCGCCACATGCGCATGGAACAGATAGCGTTGAGCGCAATATGTATGGCGTGATAATAGCATTGTTACCCGCATTGCTGGTATCATTTTTGTATTTCGGAATAGGTTCGGTTGTTGTATGTGCATCTAGTGTGGCAGCCTGTATGTTCTTTGAGTGGGCCATCACTAAATATATAATGAAAAAAGAGCCTACGCTAATTGACGGATCGGCAATTCTAACAGGTCTGTTGTTGGGATTCAACCTTCCGTCTAACCTTCCGGTTTGGATAATTATTATTGGTGCCTTAGTGGCTATTGGTATAGGCAAGATGACATTTGGCGGATTAGGATGTAATCCTTTCAATCCGGCTTTGGTTGGCCGTTGTTTTTTGTTGGTGTCTTTCCCGGCACAGATGACATCGTGGCCTGTTGCCGGTCAGCTTACAAGTTATGTTGACGCTCAAACAGGAGCAACTCCTTTGAGTATAATGAAAGAAGCAATAAAATCAGGCGATCCGACAGTACTTGACAGACTTCCTGATTCAGTATCACTGCTTTTGGGTAATCCCGGTATAAATCATGGAGCCGGAACCATAGGCGAGATCTGTGCTTTGGCCCTAATCATAGGTCTGATTTATATGCTTTGGAAGAAAATCATAACATGGCATATACCTGTAAGCATCTTGGCTACGGTTTTTGTTTTCTGTGGCTTGTTGCATGTTGCCAATCCTATTTATGCTAACCCCATTGCAGAATTACTAACTGGAGGACTTATGCTTGGAGCAATATTTATGGCTACTGATTATGTGACGTCTCCAATGACTCATAAAGGACAGATTATCTATGGTATAGCCATCGGCGCTTTGACTGTTATAATCAGAAATTGGGGCTCATATCCGGAAGGAATGTCTTTCGCAATTCTGATTATGAATGCGTTCACTCCGCTAATAAATGCATATGTTAAACCAAAGCGTTTTGGAGAAATTGTAAAGGAGGATAAAAAATGAAAAAGTTAGAATCGTCAATAACAAATATGGTGCTTGTCCTTGTTGGTGTGGCACTTATTACAGGCGGAATTCTTGCGTATGTAAACCATATAACAGAGGCACCGATAAAACTTCAGGCAGAGAAAACTCTTGCTGATGGTATTAAAGCCGTTATGGGGGGCGTTCAGCTTTCAGTAGCAGAAAACGACACTATAAAGCAGACTATAAAAGGCAAGGAAGCTGTATTTGTAATTCATAAGACAGTTGATTCAAATAAACAAGATTTAGGAGTGGCAGTTGAAAGTACCACCGGTGGATTTGGCGGCGACCTGAAAGTATTGGTTGGCTTTGATAAAGACGGTAATATCTTAGGATATACTATACTTCAACATGCAGAAACCCCAGGACTGGGAGCTAAAGCAGACAAGTGGTTCCAAAAGGATGGTAAGGGAAGCATCATAGGCAAGAATCCAAATAAAGACAACCTTACTGTGAAAAAAGACGGAGGTGATATAGATGCTATTACCGCTTCAACCATTACCAGCCGTGCTTTCCTGCTTGCTGTTACCCAGGCTTACAACGCCTATAAGTCAGGCCATGTAGATGCTAATACATCGGCTACAGGGCATTATGAAAAATAATTGTATTTAAATGTAGATAATTATGAATTACTTAAAAATATTAACAAATGGTATAGTCAAGGAGAATCCTACTTTCGTACTTCTTCTTGGTATGTGTCCTACATTGGCAACCACAACATCTGCTATAAATGGTCTGTCAATGGGATTAGCCACAATGTTTGTGCTTATATGCTCAAACCTGGTAATATCTTTGATAAAGAATCTGACTCCAGATATGGTTCGCATTCCGGTGTTTATTGTTGTGATTGCATCGTTTGTAACTATACTTCAGATGATAATGCAAGCTTTTGTTCCGACGATTTACGCTACTCTGGGTCTTTATATACCTTTGATTGTTGTTAACTGTATCATACTTGGACGTGCTGAAGCTTTTGCTTGCAGCCATGGACCTGTAGAAAGTTTGTTCGATGGTTTAGGTATGGGTCTTGGATTCAGTATTGCGCTTACATTGCTTGGCGCTGTACGCGAAATTCTTGGAGCCGGTTCTATCTTTGGAATCGTGCTGCTGCCGGAGACAAGCAACATGCTTCTTTTCATTCTGCCTCCTGGAGCATTTATAACTTTGGGATATCTTATTGCAATTGTAAACAGATTTAAGAAAGCGTAAATTATGGAATATTTATTGATTTTTATATCAGCAATATTTGTGAACAACATCGTGTTGTCACAGTTCTTGGGAATATGTCCGTTCCTTGGCGTGTCTCAAAAGGTATCCACGTCACTTGGAATGGGAGCAGCTGTTGCTTTTGTGCTTACGCTTGCAACGATTGTAACTTATCTGGTGCAGATATATTTGCTTGACCCATTTGGCTTGCAATATCTACAGACAATAACCTTTATATTGGTTATCGCAGCCTTAGTACAGATGGTTGAGATTATCCTTAAGAAAGTTTCTCCTGCTCTTTATCAGGCGTTGGGTATCTTCTTGCCTCTTATCACCACTAACTGTGCTGTGTTGGGTGTGGCTATTCTTGTTATCCAGAAAGACTTTTCGTTGATACAGAGCGTTGTTTATGCATTTTCTACGGCGTTGGGATTTGCTTTGGCATTGGTCGTATTTGCTGGAATACGAGAGCAACTGTCAATGGTGAATATCCCTAAAGGTATGCGAGGCATGGCCATTGTACTTGTTACGGCAGGCCTTTTAAGCTTGGCTTTCTTGGGATTTTCAGGAGTAGATACAGGCTTAAGGACGTTATTTGGACTTGATTGAAGATAAAACTATGTATGTTTAGGAGGAGTAAAGATAAAATTGTTTTTATAAATAATTTATCTCTATTCCTCCTTGTTTTTTATAAAGTGATTGAATTAAAAACTTAGAAATAATGCATCTAGATAATAAAGTAGTTTGACGTGTATATTATTTATTGTTGTAGTATGTAAACAATTTGAACTATGGTCGTAATTGTCGGAATACTTTAAAAGTTTAATTAATTTCATTCCTAACTCACGTAAACAATGAAGAATTTTATGTGCATCAACTCGCGTCATGTATTATGTTTGCAGCTAGGCATCATTATATCTCTTTTCCTTTTTTTTGTGCCAATACAAATTAAGGCAATGACTTTTTGAAAAGATTATTTTAATTTGGTGAAGAATACATTGAAAGTCCCTACAGATGATGTAATGAAAAAGGCTGATGAATATTTTGAGAAAAATAGTCTAGACACAGCTTTTATTTATTATTTGGTGTTATGTAAGCGTGCAGATATAGATTTACCAAATGAAGAAAGACAGCAGTGTGCTATAGCTTTTCTGAAAAAAGGTAATATTTTATATATGAAGGGATCATATGCAGATGCACTTAATGCGTATTTTACAGGATTGAGGATATATAAGGAAGGTAATGGAAAACGCGAAATATCAAGATTCTATAATAATATTGGAACCATTTTTTGCTTGTATGGAGATTTTGGCAATGGACTTGGATATTACAAAAAGGCATACAACTTAAGCCGTAAGTATAAAGATGCCATAAATGAATATAAAGTACTTGCCAACATTACGATGATGACAGCAAGGTTAGGAAAAACCAAAGAAGCCCGTAAATACCACAAGCTATTGATTAAATTTAAGAAATCTAAAGATAAAGAGTGTGTATTTATGTGGAAGTTTTGTATGGGAATGATACTTTATTCGGAAAAAAATAGTATTCAGGCAATACAGGTATTAAAAGAAGCCGTTGACTATGCACAAAAAAACAATCTTACTCCACAATATATTTGTTCAAGCTATCAAATGTTGTATAAAAGTTATTCTGCTCTTAAAGATGACAGAATGATGTTAAAATACATACGTTTGTATAAAGAGGCAGCTGAAAAATATGGGATAATGCATTCTTGTCTTAGCGTGTATATGGATTATGCTGATTATTATGACTCCGTCAAAGATTATAAATTGGCTAATCATTATATGAAATTATACCTTGACACAAAAGATTCTATACTTAATTTTCAGGAGTTTGAAACCATAAAAAAACAACAGTTTGTTTATGAGATGGCAAAATATGATGAATATATTTCAAATTTACATGAACGTGAGAAAGAGCGCATGGCGACAATTTCAACACAAAGGAATTTTATCTTTGTCATAACAGTTGTGGTTTTGGTAGTTAGTGTATTGCTTATAATAGTTTACAGGCAAAAAAAGAGTATAGATAAAAGCTATAATAATTTGTTTGTTGTAAATCGTGATTTTATTAAAAATCAGAATGTGCTCAGAGTTCGAATGCATGAGTCTATGGCCAGGCAAAAAGAGTTAGAGGCGGAAGTTGAGCGTATGAGAAAAACAATTGACAATGGAGTATGCAGCAGAAATGAAGAAATAATTAAATGTGATTCAGATACATGTGATGACAATGTAGAAAAAGTAAGAAATGCTAGCATGAGGATGAGTGGAGATATGCGTAATAAACTTCTTGATGCAATTATAGATATAATGGAAAATACTACAGAATTTTGTAATTATGATTTTTCGCTTTTACGTTTGTCTACACTTGTTGGATCTAACAGTAAGTATGTCTCAATGGTAATTAATGATAATTTCCAAAAAAGTTTTAAAACATACGTCAATGAATATCGCATACATTTGGCTTGCCTAAGAATGTCTGATACTGAGAATTATGGTTCTTTTACGCTCAATGCCATTGCTGAAAGTGTTGGATTTAAGTCATACAGCGCATTTGTTGATGTCTTTAAGAAGACTGTTGGTATAACTCCCTCTTTGTATAAGGAAAAACTTAGAAAAGAATAGTATGTTGTTGGGTTTAAGTCATCTGTTTCATGAAAAAGAATTCTTGTTTTTATTGAAACGGATGACTTAATTCTTTTTCTTATTCTATTTCGCGAATCCGAATAAACTTGATTTGTTTTATTAAAAATTACGACATATTTTTGCTCAGGATTTTTAATAAGATCTGTTCTGAACAGAAACCATTATTGAAAGCAGAAAAGGGAAGCAGCCACCCTCACTGTTTAAATAATTATATTTTTAACATAAAGTTAATAGCGGCTGGAAAAGAAATATACAAATTAAATGCGTATGAATAACGTTTTGATATTATTATTTACATTTCAATCATAATTGTAATATAGTCTAGCCCATATCATATTATTTTTTGAGAATAATATATGGCTATTGGTGATTGAAAAAGTAGTTCTTATAAATTGATTTATTATTATGAATATGTTAAATCCTTTTTAACTTAAATGAGACGTATGAAACACAATTTTTTTTACGCTTTTATTGTGGCAATGATGCTTTCAATAGTATCGCCAGCACAGAACACCCCTACATATAGAAAACTTAACGGATATGCATTTTCTATTTTATCGGGAAATGGAAAATATGCAATACAGAATGAAGAATCTGGTAAGAAAACCATTATTTATAACACCACCGATGAAATAATGCAGGAATTTGACGGTGTTATTTGTAATAGCGCTACTCCTGAAGGTATATTTGTTGGGCAGTCAGAATTCACGTTTCCTGCAGTTGCTATAGATGGACATTGGGAAAAACTTCCTTATCCAGATGACCCTGATGTCATTTCTGGAACAGCATGGGATATTACTGATGACGGAACGATGATTTGCGGTGCTATTACATACAAGAATATTGACGATAATCCTTATGCAATAGGAACAATACGTAAGCCGTGTATCTGGGAAAGGCAAGAAGACGGAACATATAAAGTTTCTTTGCTGAAATTTCCTTTGCTTGATCCTACCCATTTACAAGTTCAGGCAGTAGATGCTATAGTATGCAGCAATAGCTATATAGGTGGACGTGTAATAGACTGGTCTGGATACAGAAACTATTGTATAGCTTGGAAAAAAGATAAAGATGGAATATGGCAGTATAATGAACTTGGACTGGACATAATTTATAAAGAAGGTGTGAAGATTCCAACGTCAAGGCCAGTTCAGCCAATTACAGTTGATGCGGCTAAATATTTTACGGCTGAAGATTCTGTTAAATATTTGGAGGATATAGAGAAATATGAGAATGGAGAAATAAGTAAAAATCCTATATACTATAAACAGTATTATATTACAGATATCGACTCGATGGCCGCTTATTCTGAGGCTGTACATGAATATCAGGAAATATTGGCTGATTATAATAAGAGATTGAAATTATATAGCGATTCTCTTGATTCGGCTTTAACAGGAGATGGATTTGATGTGTTCACGATAACCAAGGCACAAAATGGCATCCGTATGATGCTTACTTATCAGTGGAAGAAGGATGAACGTGATCGTGACTCATCTCCTGCGTATTTCAATCTTGAAAATGGTAGATTTACCTCGTACAAAGAGCTTTACGGATTGCCAACAGGGCTAACCATGAATGATGCCATGTTCTATGCTGCACCGGTAGAATCTCCTATGAGAACAACTAATGTTTATGATATAAGGAGTAATAAAGAAGAAACTTTCCATGAATGGATAAAAGAGCAAACTAATGGCATTATAGATATAGAACCAGAATATGATTCATGTGAGAAAGACACTACTTTAATGGGAAGCATAAGGTCCTCAGATAATGGAAACATTCTTCTTGGTTTTTATATAAATGCAGACCGTAAAAGATATAGTTATATTATTAATCTTGGAAAGGATAATGTAAAGACTGATGCTCCGAAAGACCTGACTTTGGAACATGGCTATTCTACTCTGAATTTGTTTTGGAAAGACCCGGCTGGTGTTCGCGAACTAGGATATAGTACAAAAGAAATTAAAGATGGCGAAGGTATTGGTGATGAAGGCAAACCTTTTATAGGAGCAATACAATTTACACCTAAAGACCTTTCGGAATGTGTTGGTGAATATCTCAACTCCTTGACTTTCTATTCGAACAGAAAGTATAATGGTGAAGACCGTGTAGAAACAAAATTGAGTCTTGTCGTTTTTGAAAATAATAAAATGGTTGTAAACCAACCCATAGAACATTTTACTGAAAATGCATGGAATACAGTTGCTCTTGACGAACCTTTGATTATTAAAGAAAATACATCGTTGCAGGTTGGCATTAAGGTTGTTCAGCATGATATCAATGAGCATCCTCTAGGAGTTTGCCTGTATAGTGAAGACAGCGGTAAGAGTGATTTGTTCACAGAAGACGATGGTAAGACGTGGGATAGACTTTTTACTAACGGATTTATGAGAAGATGGCATATTTTTGCAAACATTGCTGCTGATAAAACAGCTGAAAAAGATCTCGGTATAGAAGGATATAAATTGTATTTCAATGGTGAACTCTATGTAGATGATATGATAAAGACACAGAATGTGTCAATAGACATTCCTGAAGATGAATACGGCTCATTTGTTGTTACTGCAATGTATAAGAATGGCATTGAGTCTGAAAATTCTAATGATGCATATTGGGAATTATCAGGAATTGGTACTGTTGAATCAGAAACTGGAAGTTGGGGACGAGTAGATAATGGTATTTTGTATCTTAACAAACCTTTTAAAACAGTTGCGATCTATAGTGTATCAGGAACATTGGTAAGTAGTTGTTCTGGCAGAACGGAGGTAAATCTTTCAAACGTTCCAGAAGGCGTTTATGTAGTTGTACTTACTGGTGAAAATGGTAAAGAAGTATATAAAATAAAGATTTAAATTTGCTCGAATAATTGAATTGTTAAAAGCGATTGACGAAATATATTCTGTGGATTTGTGTTTCGTCAATCGTTTTTTTTGAATATTTTATGTACCCCAATCAGACATTAAAGTATAATGTTTAATTATAAGTAGATTGATGTTTCTATGGTCGTCTCGTGTCTGCTTATTTATTAGATAGCCAACTATATTTGCAAATATTCGAACGGCAGTCCGCTTAATATAAAACAGAAATTCTGTTGCATCCAAGTGTTCCTAAATTAAACAGATGTTTACGTCGATAATAATTGTGGAAATAGTAATTTCTTAATATAAGGATCATAATGTTGAAGTATTACATACGCAGATTGTTTATATTATAATATAAGCGAGTTTATTATGTGACAATTCTTATAAGGTGAACATCAACCTTTCAACTACTAAAAGACTATGTAAATATTGAAAGACAAAAAGTGAAAGTAAAAGGAGTGGATTATGTTTGTATTTTCTTTTTTGTATAATGGGTTTTGATGAAAATGTAATTGAAAAGGCATATGTATGTTTCGAATCATTAACCTATTGTTTTTGTATCGTAAATGGGTTGTTTTTAATACAAAAGTAACCCGATTATGATATGAAAATCAATGGTTTTTTATGGCTAATCTTGCAAATAAGATAGGCTGCAATTAGTATGCGTTCTTAAAGCATTGTTTATCTTTTACTATTTTCAGACAATCTTTTATGTTTTTATTCTGTTGCTGAAAATGAATATTTAAAGTTGAGCATTATTGTCTCATGGAGATATATGCCGTTTTCATATGTCTTTATATAGGCGTAAGCGGTGTTGTCTGAAAATGTGTGTGAATAGTCAAATTTCCAATATAAATTTTGAGTTGTCAAATAATGGATGTATGATATGGTGACGGATAAATTTATTTGAGTTAAAAATAATCAAATGTTATCAATACAGCGAAAAATAATATAACTTTGTCTTCAGTTATTTGTTTATATAAATCTAAAAAACATAAGCCCATACATAGGGTTTAATATAGGTAATTTGTTAATTCTTATTTTAAAAAGATGAAACATACAATTTTAGTAACAGGAGGTACTGGATTTATCGGTTCTCATACCACAGTAGAGTTGCAGCAGGCCGGATATAATGTGGTAATAGTTGATAATTTGTCTAATTCTAAGCCGGAGGTGGTTGACGGAATAGAAAAAATAACAGGTATTCGTCCGGCTTTTGAGCAAGTTGACTGTTGTGACTTAGCTGCAATGGATAAGGTCTTTTCTAAATATGGAGATATTAGCGGAATAATACATTTTGCTGCAAGTAAAGCCGTTGGTGAAAGTGTGCAGAAACCGCTGCTGTATTATAGAAATAATATAACAAGTTTGCTTAATTTGCTTGAATTAATGCCTGCACACAATGTAAAGGGACTTATCTTTTCTTCAAGTTGCACGGTATATGGTCAGCCTTCGCCGGAGAATCTGCCTGTAACAGAAGAAGCTCCTATACAGAAGGCCTTGAGTCCTTATGGCAACACAAAGCAGATTAATGAGGAAATAATTCAGGATTTCATTCATAGCGGAGCACCTGTTAAGTCTGTTATTTTGAGATACTTTAATCCTATAGGAGCACATCCGTCAGCTCTTATTGGCGAATTGCCAAATGGCGTTCCAATGAATCTTATTCCTTTTGTGACACAGACGGCTATTGGTATCAGAGGACAGTTAAAGATTTTTGGCAACGACTATAATACTCCTGACGGAACATGTATTCGTGATTACATATATGTAGTAGATCTTGCAAAGGCACATGTTAAGGCAATGGAGAGAGTGCTTGATAATCCTTCTACGGATGCCGTTGAGATATTTAATATAGGTACAGGTAAAGGCGTAAGTACTCTTGAAGTTGTTGAAGGATTTGAAAAGGCTACAGGTGTTAAGGTTAATTGGGAATATGCGCCTCGTCGTGAGGGTGATATAGAGAAAGTTTGGGCTGATCCGGCTAAAGCTAACAATGTTTTGGGATGGAAAGCTGAGACCGGCTTAGAGGAGACTTTGCGTTCTGCCTGGAAATGGCAGTTGAAGCTTAGGGAAGACGGAGTTCAATAATTGACATTAGCAATAAACGTTTTATTATATTTATATCTGCCTGTAAAAATCTATTTTATGGGCAGATAATTTTTTATTCTAAATTAGTTGTTTTTATTCTGTGGTATTTTTGAAAATTAAAATACAATAAAATTAGGAGCTTTTATTGTTGTTGTTCGCTGTATTCAAGTTTAGTTATAACATTTTATTTAATAATAAAAATGAACTTTCAGCCGTCTCTTTGCAATTTATGGCAAGGACTGAAAGTTCATTTTGAGTATAAAATTATCTGAAAAGATTATTTTAGCATACTTTGTGTGATCCGTCTTTAATTACAACGTCATAAACTTTTGGCTCTCTGCCATATTTCTCGTTGTATTTTTCTTTGGCATCATTTACGAAAGAATCATAAAGTTCTTCGTTTACCAGATTTATTGTGCATCCGCCAAAACCGCCGCCCATTATTCGGCAACCGGTAACACCATGTGCTTTTGCAATTTCAACCAAGAAGTCTATTTCTTCACAAGAAACTTCATAATCTTTGCTTAAGCCCTCGTGGGTCTCATACATTTTTTTGCCAACTGTTTCATAGTCGCCTTTTGTCAAGGCATCACAAACAGCGAGCACTCTGTCTTTCTCGCCAAGAACAAATGTTGCTCTTTTTATATCTTCGTCGCTGACTTCAGATTTAACAGAGTCGAGCATGTCCCAGTCTGCGTCGCGTAGTGTTTCAATCTTTCTATCAGGATATTTGTTCTTCAAAGCCGCAACAACGTTTTCGCAACTCTTGCGTCTGTCGTTGTAAGCTGAAGATGCCAGCTCATGCTTTACAACAGAGTCGAGCAGAACAAGCTTGTATCCTTTCGGATCAAATGGGAAGTATTCGAATTCGCGGCTTCTGCAGTCAAGACGCATGAGTTTGCCCTCTTTGCCGAATACGCTTGCAAACTGATCCATTATTCCGCAGTTTACACCACAGTAATTATGTTCTGTTGCCTGGCCGGCAAGAACCAGATCCCATTTTTCTACTTTATTGTCACCAAACAAATCATTGAGGGCAAATGCAAAGCAGCTTTCCATTGCTGCAGACGATGACATGCCTGCACCGAGAGGAACGTCACCGGCAAATGCTGTGTTGAAGCCTTTTACGTCAACCCCTCTTTTTTTCATTTCTTGTACAATGCCGTAAATATAGCGTGCCCAACTTGTTTTGGGGCCTTCAGGATCGTTTACATTAAATTCAACGCGGTCTTTCAAGTCAATGGCGTAAGCCATTACTGTATCTGTTCCGTTGGGGCGGATTTCGCACATTATGCCCTTGTCTATAGCTCCTGGGAAAACAAATCCGCCGTTATAGTCTGTATGTTCTCCTATAAGGTTGATTCTTCCGGGTGATGCATATACATTGCCAGTTTTTCCATCAAAATGCTTGATGAACCGGCTTCTTACAAATTCTATGTCCATGTCGTGTTCTTTTTATTATAGGTTAATATTATTTTTCTACACCAAATTTATATATTGTTTTTTGTTTATATTGATTTTCTGGTTTTAATATTACAGAAGGGAAATAAGGATGGTTTGGTGTGTCTGGGAAATGTTGAGCTTCAAAACATATTGCGCTTCTTCTTGGGAATGTGGCCCCGTGCTGTCCTTTGTATCCGTCAGCCCAATTGTCGGTATATACTTGCATTCCCGGTTCTGTGGTATACACTTCCATTGTTCTGCCGCTTATAGGTTCTTTGATGCGTGCTGCAAAACTGAGTTCGCCTTCTTCTTTTTTGTTCAGTACAAAGCAATGGTCATATCCTGCGCCATTCTTTATCTGTTCGTTGTCGGCATCAATGTCCTGTCCTACAGCTTTAGGTTTACGGAAATCGAAAGGAGTGTCTTTTACAAATCTTATTTCACCTGTAGGAATACACGTCTCGTCTATTGGCAAGTAGTAGTCTGCATTAATTTCGCAAATAAGATTGTCGATAGTCGGGGTAGGGTTTGCTATTCCTGCAAGACTGAAGAATCCGTGACTTGTCAGGTTTATTATTGTCTTTTTGTTTGTTGTAGCCATGTATTCAATGATAAGTTCATTGTCGTCATTGAATATGTATGCTACAGTTATTTTCATTTCTCCGGTGTAGCCCTCTTCACCGTATGATGAAACGTAGTTAATAATAAGAGTTTCATCGTTCATTCTAAGTGCATCCCACACTTTGGCATTGAATCCTTTCAGTCCTCCATGCAAAGAGTTTGGACCATTGTTTATAGCTAATTGATATTCTTTGCCGTTTAACTGAAACTTACCTTTGCATATTCTGTTGCCATATCTTCCGATTAATGTAGAAAGATAAGGTTCCGGACTGTTGATTACGTCTTGTATATTATCATGCCCTTGTATTACGTTTGCGTAATTACCATTTTTGTCGGGCATCATAATTGCAACTATAGCACCTCCGTAGTTAGTTATTGCAACTTCGTTTCCTGATTTGTTCTTTAGAATAAATAGATCTGTATTTTTTCCGTCAATTGTGGTTTGAAAATCTTCTCTTTTCAAACCACAGAGGTTTGGTGTTTCATTTGTGTCCATAATATTACTTTTTAGTTAATAAATTCTATGCAAAGTAAACTAAAAAAGTTGAGAAACACAAATGAAACACCTAAAAATATCTCATATTGTTATTAAAAACCGTTAAAGGCAATCATTAAGAAAGTCGGCTACAATATAGCTGCTTCCGCCAACGAAGATAAAGTCATCTTTATCTGCTTCTGCAAATGCTTTATTGTATGCAGTGGCCACGTCGGGATAGCATGTAGCCTCAAGATTAAGGCTTTCGCTTATTTCTTTAATTTTGTTTTCGTCAATTGCCCTTTTGGTATTTGCATGAGTAAAATAATATATTGCCTTTTGTGGAAGAAGACTCATCACAGTTTGAATGTCCTTGTCATCAACCATTCCGAAGACAATTCTCATTTTACGGCATTGCTGCATATTGAGCTGCTTGCTGATATATTTCCATCCTCCGACATTGTGCCCTGTGTCGCATACAACTTTTGGGGCGTCCATAATCTTTTGCCAGCGTCCTTGCAGGCCTGTCAGTTCAGAAACGTGTCCGATACCCTCCTTTATATTTGCCCCGCTTATATTAATGCCACTTTTGGCCAATACTTTAACAGCACAGAGTATGGTATTGGTGTTTTTCTCTTGATATATTCCTCCAAGTTCACCTTTTATATTGCCAAGGCTGATTGTTTCGTATTCTATGCCTCCGTCTGCCAATGCTTTAGAACTGATAATTTCTTTGTCCTTTTCAGCGAGGTATATTTTGCTGTGTTTTTGTTTGGCAGTGTCACAGAATACGGGTAGAGTTTCTTCTGTCGTTTCACCAACCACCACCGGTATACCTTCTTTTATTATTCCGGCTTTTTCTCTGGCAATGGCTTCGAGCGTATTGCCCAAGAATTGTGTATGGTCAAAGCTGATATTGGTTATTATAGAGAGTATTGGCGTTATAATGTTTGTGCAGTCAAGCCTTCCTCCCAGTCCCACTTCGATAACGGCTATGTCAACGCCTTGCTCTGCAAAGTATTTAAATGCCATAGCTGTTGTCAGTTCAAAGAAACTCGGGTGTAGAGGCTCAAAGAAATGTCTTTCGTTCTCTACAAAATCTATGACATATTCTTTGCTGACACATTCTCCGTTTACCCTTATACGCTCTCGAAAATCCTTGAGATGCGGCGATGTATACAAGCCGACCTTATATCCGGCAGACTGCAATATTGAGGCTATCGTGTGAGAGCATGAGCCTTTTCCGTTCGTTCCGGCTATATGGATTGTCTTGAAGTTTTGGTGGGGATGACCAAAATGTCTGTCAAGTTCGAGCGTATTATGCAACCCCTCTTTATAAGCAACAGCGCCCACTTTTTGAAACATAGGGACGCTGTTGTATAGATATTCAATTGTTTCTTCGTATGTCATTTTTCTGAAACTGTCAGTTGTTAACTGAAGTAATTTCTGAATTTCTGGAATATGGTGCGTTTTGTAGCTGAGTCACCTTTAAAGTTATCGCTCTCGCGCATCTCTTCCAGAGCCTTCTTTTCTTTCTGGCTAAGTGTCTTCGGTACGTAAACGCTGATGTTTACAACCATGTCGCCATTGCCTCTGCCATATCCTTGAACTGCCGGCAGACCTTTGTTTCTGAGTCGCAGAGCCTTTCCGGGTTGAGTTCCCGGCTCGATCTTTACTCTTACGCGGCTTCCGTCAATTGTCGGAATTTCAACGCTTCCACCAAGAGCTGCGGTAGGGAAGTCAAGAAGAAGGTTATATATAATGTCGTTGTCGTCACGGATAAACGTGTCGTTCGGCTCTTCTTCTATATATACCTGTATGTTTCCGGGTGTTCCGTTGTGTCTTCCTGCATTGCCTTTTCCAGGTACATTTACTATCATGCCTTCAGAGACACCGGCAGGAATGTTGATTTCAACAACTTCTTCACCCTTTACAACACCAGTTCCGCCGCAAGCGTGGCACTTGTTCTTTATAACTGTACCTTCACCGCCGCATGTAGGACATACGCTTTGAGTCTGCATCATGCCGAACAGGCTTTGAGTGGTGCGTGTCACCACACCGCTGCCATGACATGTCGGACAGGTCTCTCTTGCGCTTCCGTCTTCAGCACCTGTTCCGTGGCAGTGGTTACATGTAACGTCACGCTTTACTTTGAATTTCTTGGTAACGCCTGTTGATATTTCCTGCAATGTGAGTTTTACTTTTAGACGTAAATCCGAACCGCGTTGCTGAGCAGGACGATGCTGGCCTCCGCCGAATCCGCCTCCGCCAAAACCGCCGAATCCTCCACGTCCGCCGAACACATCGCCAAACATGCTGAAGATATCATCCATACTGAAACCGCCAGCACTGCTGAAACCGCCAAAGCCTCCGCCGCCGGCAGGACCGTTAAATCCAAACTGATCATATTGCTGTCTCTTCTGCGGGTCATGCAATACGTCATATGCCTCGGCTGCTTCTTTGAATTTTTCCTCAGCTTCCTTGTTTCCAGGATTACGGTCGGGATGATATTTTATGGCAATTTTTCTATATGCCTTTTTTATTTCGTCTTCAGAGGCGTCTTTGCTCACGCCAAGCACCTCATAATAATCTCTTTTTGCCATTGTTAAATGTTAGATGTTTATTGTCCAAAAACTTTTGTTACAAACATGCCCGTAAAGTTATTGCCCTACAGCAACTTTTGCATGTCTTATAACTTTGTCGTTGAGAGTATATCCCTTTTGGACACAGTCTAAGACTTTTCCTTTTTTATCATCGCCCATTCCGGGGACCATTGCCACAGCCTCATGATAGTCTGTGTCAAAGTCCGCATCTTCTGTCTTGATTTCTTTCACGCCAAGACTTTCCATCGTTTTGTTGGTCTTTTGGTGAATCAGTTTCATGCCTTCTCTTATGACTTCAATGTCATCAGTCTTCTCGGCATTTTCGATGGCGCGTTCCATATCGTCAATTATAGGCAGAAAAGCCTGAACAGCCTTTTCTGATCCGTTCAGTATCAGTTCGGTCTTTTCTTTCAGAGTCCTTTTCCTATAGTTGTCGAATTCAGCTACAGAGCGAAGATATTTATCCTTGAGAATCTCTATCTCTTTGAGAGCTTCTGCCAGAGGATCTTTTTCTTCCTCTTTTTCTTCATTTTCTTTATCTGTGTCGGCAGCGTTTTCTTCAGCCTCAGTGTCTTGTTTTTCTTCAGCCTCTTCAGTAGCAGTATTATCCTGGTTTTCTGCCTTTTCAGATTCTTTTTCTTTTTCTGCAGCGCTTTCTGATGATGTCTTTACTTGTTCATCATCTATATTAATTTTTTCTTTCTTGTCCATGATGTTAAAACTTTTTGTAGTACGTGCAGCAAAAATCTTGCCAAACCAAGTTGCTGACATTTATTCGTACATTTTGGCACGCTGTTCTTTCAGCTGTTCATCGTAAATATAGTCGTCATACTGCATGAGCTTGTCGATTGTTCCTTTAGGAGTAAGCTCTATTATGCGGTCTGCCACTGTCTGGATGAACTCATGGTCGTGGCTGCTGAACAGGATGTTGCCTTTGAATCCTACCAGGTTGTTGTTGAAAGCCTGGATGCTTTCAAGGTCAAGGTGGTTGGTTGGCGTGTCAAGGATAAGGCAGTTGGCGTTCTTGAGCTGCATGCGTGCTATCATACAGCGCATCTTCTCACCACCGCTCAACACGTTTACTTTCTTCATCACTTCCTCTCCGCTGAACAGCATTCGGCCAAGATATCCTTTCATCATCACTTCGTTGCCGGTGCCAAACTGTCCAAGCCATTCAACGAGGTTCATGTCGCTGTTGAAAAACTCGGTGTTGTCGAGTGGGAGATAGGCTGTTGTTATTGTTACACCCCATTTATATGTTCCGGCGTCAGCCTGTCTGTTGCCGTTTATTATTTCAAACAAGGCTGTCATGGCTTTCGGGTTGTGACTCAGGAACACAACCTTCTGACCCTTTTCTATGTTGAAGTTTACATTGTCGAAAAGCACAGTTCCGTCTGCGTCAACAGCCTTCAGACCTTCTACTTCAAGAATCTGGTTGCCCGGCTCACGCTCCATCTGGAATATAATTCCCGGATACTTACGTGATGAAGGACGGATTTCTGCGATGTTAAGTTTTGCAAGCATCTTCTTGCGGCTTGTTGTCTGCTTACTCTTTGCCACGTTGGCAGAGAAACGGCGGATGAACTCTTCAAGTTCTTTCTTCTTCTCTTCTGCTTTCTGGCGCTGGTTCTGAGCCTGACGCAGTGCCAGCTGTGAGCTTTCGTACCAGAACGAGTAGTTACCTGCGAACACTGTTACTTTGCCGAAGTCGATGTCTACGGTCTGTGTACTTACAGCATCAAGGAAGTGACGGTCGTGGCTTACCACCAATACAGTCTGTTCAACGTTGCTGAGATATTCCTCCAGCCACTGAACTGTGTCGAGGTCAAGGTCGTTGGTAGGCTCGTCGAGCAGCAGGTTGTCCGGATTACCGAACAGGGCCTTGGCCAACATTACGCGTACCTTCTCGTTGTTAGACAACTCGCTCATCTGCTTGCTGTGCAGATTCTCTTTGATTCCGAGGTTCGACAGCATTTGCGCTGCATCGCTTTCGGCATTCCATCCGCCCATCTCGGCAAACTTTTCTTCAAGCTCTGCCACCTTGTTGCCGTCTTCGTCGTTGAAGTCTTCTTTCATGTAGAGGGCTTCACGCTCTTTCATGTTCTGCCATAACGGCTGATGTCCCATAAGCACAGTGTCCATCACGCTGTACTCATCATATTTAAAGTGATCCTGATCCAATACGGAGAGACGCTCTCCAGGGCCAAGCTCAACGCTTCCTTTGTTTGGCTCAAGTTCTCCGCTTATGGCTTTAAGCAGAGTTGATTTGCCTGCACCGTTGGCGCCGATCACGCCATAGATGTTGCCGTTTGTGAACTTGATGTTTACATCCTTGTAAAGTACTCTCTTTCCAAACTGAATTGCAAGATTTGTGACTGTTATCATTCCTATTTTACCTTGTATTATATTTTGGCTGCAAAATTACAACTTTTTATCTGATATTCCAAATTTAAGATAAAAGGCTTTGTAAACATTTCGTGTAAACGGCAGAAAACTTGCTGTTTGGGCTTTAAATGGCTGACTATTAATAGCTTTAGTCATTTGTCGGTATCTGCTTGTCGTGCTGTTGTATGTTATGTTCTTTCACTTTTGTATGATAGTGTCTGCATGCTGAATTACAATGTTGTGGCAGATGCCACATTAAGTTTGTCGATGTCCATGTTACATCTTAAACCCCAATCTGTCATTAGACTGCACATAGTTTGTGCATTCCTGCTTTCAGCCCGTCTTTTTGTTTCTGTTGTCGTCTTTTTTCCGGCTTTTTCTTGATACTGTCCGTTATGTCTGTAAAAATCTAACGAAAATATGCTCAATATAAAGCAAAAATCCCGACCGGATAATAACACCAGATTGGAGTTAAACTCATGTAGCGCCTGCGGGAAACATTATCAAAGGCTTGTAACAAAAGTTTTGTTTATTTATATACTGCAGGAATCGTCTTCTTGCATATTCTTCTTGCATTTTTCTGATGCCCGTTTGTGCTGTCTGTACGGCTGTTCTTGTGTCCGTAGTTCACATCCTGCTGAAGAAAATCATGCGCCACACGGGCGTTCCGTCAATATTTATCAGCAATGCGGCAAGGGCGAGAGCCACGCATATTGTTATGATAACAACCGTTCCGGCTCTCACCAGTCGCGGCGGCACGCCGCCTATTATGTTGCGCACCTTCTCGCTTCTCAGTTCTATGTTGTCTTTTTCGTCCATGCTCCGTTTCCTTTCTTTCTTTTTTTAATATGTTGCCGTCTGTTGTGCCGGCATCGTGTGTCCGTGGTTATGTCTGCGCCTTGCCGGTTGCCGGCGGCTGAGGATCAGTTGCCGAGTTCAAGCTGGTTCTTTACCAGTTGGTAGTACATCCCGCGCTTCTCGGTGAGTTGCTCGTGAGTGCCTGTCTCTGCCACGTGCCCGCCGTCTATCACCACTATGTTGTCGGCATGTCTTACCGTGCTCAGCCTGTGTGCCACTATCACCACCGTGCGCCCTTTGTAGAAGCGGCTCAGGTTTTCAACTATGGCACGTTCGTTGTTGGCGTCGAGCGAGTTGGTCGCCTCGTCCAGAAATATGTAGTGAGGATTCTTATACACCGCCCTTGCTATCAGTATGCGCTGCTTCTGTCCCTGGCTCAGTCCCATGCCGTCGCGTCCTATCTTTGTGTCAAACTTCAGCGGAACGCTCATCACGTAGTCTTTTATGCAGGCTATCTCTGCCGCCTTGACCATCCGTTCCTTGTCAATGTCGCCGTCGTCTACGGCTATGTTGCGCGCTATTGATTCTGAGAATATCACTCCGTCCTGCATCACCACTCCGCACTGCCGTCTCCACCAGTCGAGGTCTGTCTTTGTCAGGTCTGTGCCTCCTGCGGTTATCTGTCCCGCCTCCACGGGATAGTAGCCCAGCATCAGTTTCACGAGCGTTGTCTTTCCGCTGCCCGACGCACCTACTATTGCCGTAACCTTGCCTTCGGGTATGTACAGGCTCACCCCATCTATGGTCTTTGATGGCGAGTGAGGGTCGTATCTGAAGCTTATGCCGTCGAGCCTTATGTCGTGTGTCATGTCTGCGGGCCGCATTACGTGGCCTTTGGCGTTTTCGTCGTCAGCGCGGTGAATCTCGTTTATGCGCTCAAGGCTTATCTTCACGTCCTGCAGCGAGTAGAGAAATCCCATCAGCTGGTCTACGGGACTGTTAAGCTGACCTATTATATACTGCACCGCGAGCATCATACCGAGCGTAAGCTCCCCGTTGATCACCGCCGTTGCCGACACCACCGTTATTATTATGTTCTTCAGCTCGTTTATGAATATGCTTCCCGCCTCCTGTGTCTGCTGCAGCTTCAGGCTCTTCATCTGCACGCCGAAGAGGTCGGCCTGTGTGTCCTCCCATTCCCAGCGGCGCCGCTGCCGGCAGTCCTGCAGCTTTATTTCCTGCATTGACGTTATAAACTCGTAAGTCTTGTTGCTGTTTATTGCCTGCTGCTCAAACAGCTCATAGTCGAGCACCTTGCGCCTTTTCAGAAACATGGCTATCCATAGGGCATACAGTGCGCTGCCGGCGGCGAATATTATAAATATTACCACGTTGTATGTAAGCAGCACTATGCCGAACACCACGAGGCTCAGCATTGAGAACATTACGCTAAGCGTCTGTCCCGTCAGAAAGCTGTTTACGCGCGCGTGGTCGTTCATGCGCTGCAGCAGGTCGCCTGTAAGCTTTGTGTCAAAAAACGACATGGGCAGCCGCAGCAGCTTGATGAAGAAGTCGCTCACGAGCGATATGTTCACGCGCATGCTTATGTGCAGCAGCAGCCAGCGGCGTATAAAGTCGAGTGCCGTGCGGCTCAGCGTCAGCATGAGCTGTCCCAGGAGCACGAGCCACACGAATCCGATGTCGCGGCTCTTTATTCCCACGTCGACAATGGCCTGTGTGAGGAACGGAAGCACGAGCTGCAGCACGCAGCCTAAGAGCAGTCCGGCTATAATCTGTCCGAAATATTTTCTGTACTTCTTTATGTATCCGAACAGAAAGCGGAACTAGCGGCTTTCGCCGTGGCTATTGCCCCGCTTGTTGTCATAAAAGGCAGGAGTGGTTTCTATAAACATTGCCACGCCCTTGTCTTCTCCGCCCGAACGTGTGCTCACCCAGTGCTTATCCATGTCTTTCTTCCTGCATATTGCAAAGCCTTTGCCGGGGTCGGCAATATAAAACTTCTGTTTCTTTACGTCGACCTTATACAGCACCACAAAGTGGTTCTGGTTCCAGTGCAGTATGCACGGCAGCGGAGCTTCTGCCAGATTGTCGAGGCTTACCCGTCCGCATACCGTATGCAGTCCCAGCTTTTCGGCCGCCTCGCTTATGCCCAGCAGCGATACGCCTTCTGACGTGGCGAAGCACAGCTTCGACAGACTGTCGAAGCTGTAGTCTGCCCCGTAGTGGCTGCATATCATGCGCAGGCATGCTATGCCGCACTGCATCGCGTCGTGCTGAAGGTATATCTTAAAGTTTTTCATTTAATGATGTTGAAATCATACATTTTAGAACGTAGGAGTATCCATCTGCGTATTGCTGATTGTAGGCAGTTTCTGATTCTTTATCTTCTTTCCTGCCGTGAAGTTCCATGTAACAAACAGCACTACATGCGAATCCGGTGTAAGCAAAGTGCGTCTCTTCTCCCAGCCGTCACCGAACATAGTGAGTTTCTTTGTGTTGTAGAGTATGTTTTCGTACAGAAGGCTCACGTTCATCTTTC
>ENA-OOWV01000498-OOWV01000498.1-human-gut-metagenome-genome-assembly--contig:-NODE-498-length-30539-cov-13.526309_pt1 | contig 30539 bp, 25 predicted proteins | sample MGYA00241584_ERZ501337 | MGnify/ENA primary metagenome ERZ501337 (study PRJEB25962, sample SAMEA2042744) | human gut metagenome | biome: human gut; feature: human-associated habitat; material: faeces... | reverse complement strand
TGAACTTTCAAAGCAGAGAGCTACCAGGCTTGAAGGAAGCTTCGGTACTCAAAAGTAACACTACTCACTCGCAAGAATAAAGGCCAGTATAATCCGCAAATCGAAATGTTCGCGCGTTTCAAAACGAAAAGTTCATTTCACAAAACGAAGCGTATAATTTAAAGCACTCTTTATTCCATTTGAACAGGTCAATTCTAAGCTAAAAATAACAGAAAAATAACTTGCAAATATCAACAAAAATCACTATCTTTACATAGTTAAATTGAGGTCGTTTACCCTCAAATCAGTTCAGTTTTGTATTCCCCTACCCTATCAATATTCTAAAAAAATTCGGCCGGCTTCGCCGGTATTTGAATAACATTTAAAACGGGATTCGGAAACCATCCGAATCCCGTTCTTTCGTTTTAGTCGCTTCGCTCCACGCTTTGGCGCTTTGCGCTTACGCCACCTCGCGTATCGCCTTATACGCTGCCACGCTTTGCGCCCGAACGATTTTGCCGCGGAAGGCCAGACGCGAGCCGACACTCGCACTCGTGCTCGCTGCATCGTAACTCGCATTCGCATTCGATACACCGCCATACGCGTGCGCATAGTTGTACCCGCGATAGACCACACGGAGGGCTGCTCCGCTGAACCAGTACACGTCACCATAATAGGTCGATGAAGAGCCGCTCAATGTGCCTACAGGCACCACATCCATATACCTGCCGTGTGCCACTCCGGCTGTCCACTGTCCGCTCGACCCCTTGCCGGGCACCATCCGCACCGTACCGTCAGGCATCCAGATACGCCATTTCCCCACGTTGCCGCTATCGTTAGGCACGTCCACGCCGTCCATCATGTCATACTTGTGGCCGTAGATGTCCTCATAACCCAGGCAGCAGATATTGTTCACCCGAGTCACCGACTCCTGCCCGTATTCGTCCCGGCTTCTGTACCAGGCATACTGATGCACCAGGTCTTCCACCATGGCATTGGTCACGTTCGGGTCAATGGCATGGGCGGCATCGTACCCGATGGTGTCCTCCATACCATGCTCCGCTGTTCCGCCGGTCGTGCGCATATGGCTATGATAACCCGCTCCGCACTCTTCCTGGCTGTTCCTGCGCCCGTATCTTGCAAAGAACAGGTTCGCGATGCGGCTGTGCATCAGCGCATCTATCTGCTGCATGCCCCGCTGCTGGCTGTAGAAGTGGAAGTCGGTCCAGCTCATGCCGCCCGCTGTCGATCCGCCGGTAATGCAGGAACGCAGCTTGCTGCCCACCTCCGAGCTGCCCACCACGGCACACAGATGTTCCTCATTGGCCACCCAGTCCGGTTCCATGTCCTCTATCTTGCCGCTGTGGCTCAGCACCACGCAGTCAAACTCTGCCGTGTTCAGAATGGAGAAATGCAGAGCGGTCGCACGTTCCGGAACGTCTGCTATCAGATACATGCCGGCCTCAAACTTCAAGCCGATGGTCGGCACTACAATGCTCTTCAGGATGTTGCCTGCAGCATCCACAAACACACTGCCGATAAGCCCCGTACCGGGAACGCTCGGAAAGCGCACGCGCTTGTAACCGGCTACGTCCACCTTACATACCGAATAGGCCTTGTCCGTCGTATAGGATTCCTTCAGCGTGGGCTTTCCGCTCATGATCTTGCGTTCACCCAGCCAGCCGCCCTGCGTTTCCTTGATGGCATCCAGCGTCAGTACTGTCGCCTCCGGAATCGGGGGCATTTCGTCCTCCGGATAACTGCTGTAGCAGGCATACTTCTTGTTGTTCAAATAATCGTTGATACCCTTGCTCCAGTAGAACGGTTCATACATCATCCAGTCTCCCTCGCTGCCGTCCAGCTTCGCCACCGTGCAGTCGTTCATATCCTCCGCATCGGCATAGAAGTTCGAGCTTTCGTCATGCAGGGGGAAATAGGTCATCTCCCCGTCCGGGTTGTTCACTTCCACCTGCTGCCCGGCTATCTCCACCTTCCGGCTCGTGGGCATCTTGGTCACCTTGGCCAGTACGCGGTGGCGCTTGGACAGGATGGCATTCACATGCCCGCTCATTTTGTACGTATTGCCGTATTTGTACCCCGTCTTGTTGTCCAGGTTCGAAATGTTGGCATCGTCGGCCACACTGTCGTCAAACTCAATCATCGTATAGGGCGGCTGCTTGATGGTCAGTTCCGGATAACGGGCGGCATACTTCTCCAATTCCTCATCAGCCAGATACTTCGTCAGGGTCAGCTTGCCCCTCAGTCCCGAATGACGGTCATCCACGGCACCCGTCTGCGTGTACGTTCCGTAGTCGTAATACTTCTTCAGCAGGGTTCCGTCGTCTTCCCTGTCTATCTCAAGCACAAAGCGCTCCAGCTTGCCGCTGCCGTTCTGCTTCGCCTGGTGAAGACGTTCCAGCATGGCAAACCCGTCAATGCCGGGGCAGTTGGTGTAGCGGTAGCCCCGCACATTATTGATGCCTTCCAGTATCAGGCCACTGTCGGACAGCTTGGTCAGATATTCCAGGAACAGTCCATCAATCGTGTCCGGCAGGCATAACTGCACAACGGGCGCACCGGTGGCCAGTTTCACGCGGGTCAGTCCCGTACCTCTTACGTCCAGTTTCTTCAGCCGCCCCTGCCAGCTCAAATCCAAGGTGGCCACGTTTCCGTTGTCCCCGTTCCGGGCAAGCAGGTTATTCCGCATGTTCACTTCTTCCAGAAGCAGCATCCCGTTCGTCGAGGCCATGAACGAGCCGTTCCGGTATCCGCTGGCTTTCTCCACGCTCATGTCCAGTTTTACCAGTGAGGTCAGCAGACCGAAGTTGAACCCGATGGCGAACGCATCTTCATGCCACACCAGTTCCTTGATTTTGGCTGCACCGATAATCTTCAGCGGGTCATTTTCGCCGAACGAACGGGTCAGCTGCAGGGAATGGAGCACGTCCGCATCCACCACACCGCTGTCAGCCTGTACGCCGTTGCTGGTAGATAACTGCACACGGTACGGGATGGTCAGCCGGTACTGCATCGGTTTCAGCTTATAAGCCTTGTCCAACGATGCAGTACTCTGGTAGAACTGGGCACCCAGCGTAGATACATAGCCGTACTCCACCTGCTTCAGGTCGTACCGGCGCTGGATGAAGTAGTTCCGGTGCGCTTTCAACGAACCCTTCAAACCGTAGATCTGCGGATAGGTCTGTTTCGCGCCGTCCGCACCCACCGGCATTTCGTTCAGGAACGGGTAGATGTATTTGAAGATGCCGGACTTGTTATAGAGGCGTGAGCACCACTTCTTCATCTGTTCGGTATCGAAGTGGTCAATGGCTTTCTGGATACTGAAGGCACTCATGAAGCTGGTTCCGCCGTTCACGCCCTTGGTCATCACCTCCTCCAGCAGATTGCCCATGTTGCCCAGTATCAGGTTCCACAGCCAGCTGTTGTGCCCCTGCATCACATAGGCCCCGTCGCGCTTCGTCTGCCGGTTGTCGTCATACTTCCCGGTCAGGAACGACTTGTTGTCCGAACCCAGCTGGCAGTCCCCGTCGTAATAGGTTATCCACCACATCACGCCGTCCCACGTCCGCACCAGCATGTTTTTTGCCAGCTGGTCCACGCCCAGGTTGAACTGTACATACAGGTAGTAGGCAGCCAGGTTGGGCAGGTTGAAATACTTCCCAGCTTCCTTCCTGAAGGTCGGGCTTGCCCACTTGGGGGTCGGGAACTTGTTTCCGTCATCCTCATAGTCCACCCCGTCAAATGTGTGCGACTCCTTGTTATAGGTCATGCCCTTGCCTGCAGGCGTTTCCTTCACACATCTGTAAAGGAAGCTCATCATGCGGTCCAGGGCCTTGTACATCTTGTCATACTTGTCACCGGTGCCCAGATGTTCCTTGATGTTCGGTTCTTCCTCGGCATCCCCACCGCCGTCGTTCCAGAACACGTCTTTCGGGTGGTTGAACTCGAAACCGCCGTCAAAGTTGAAATCCATGAAGTCCGTATGGTCGGGCTCCGTGGACGGCAGCCAGCGGAACAGGCACAGGTCATTCGAGTTGTTCAGCGTCTCGATGCAGATGGGCAGGTATTCCTTCGGCTGGTCGCCGTTTGCCTGCAGGTAGTTCAGGGTGTCGCCGGTTCCCCACTGCTCGCCGCCGATAGTCTTGTCCTGGCCGAATATCGGATAGGAGTCGGACTTCTCGTTGTTCATGTTATACTGGCCGTAATAGGTCAGGTCCTCGTCCACACTCTTGGCCACAAACAGGTCACAGGGCAAGCCGTCAATGGCCGAGCGTATATCTTCCTTGCACGTATCTGCATGGTCGGCGGCATACTGTTGGGCAGGGGTCAGAATGCCCATTTCCTTCATGCCGTCATGAATGAACTTCGCACCGCCCGTGTTGGTCGTCATGGAGGAGTCTGAAAAGTCACATTTCGCACAGGCAAGTTTTGCGCCCACCGAGTTGCCCCGCAGCCGGAACAGGTTCTTCTTGCCCTCCGTAGCTGTCGGGTTGCTCTGCTGCCCGTTGCCGTCTATCTCGCCGTAGGTCATCCGTGCCGTGTAACCGCTGGCTGTCTTCTGGAAGTAGAAGCGCAGGTTCTTGCGGGCATAGTTCACCGAGCTGGTACCCTGAATGCGCAGATAGATGTCACGGGCTATCCAGTCCAGCGCCCGGTTCTCGCCGTTGTAGAATCTCACTTCCCGGCACAGTTTGTTGGCCTTCTTGTTGTTCAGCTGGGCCAGCGCATCCATCACGTTCAGCGTGTCGCTCTCGCTCGGCACTTCACTGCCCACGCTGCCCGTGCCTATCAGTACCAGGATCGAGTTCCGGCGTTTCTTCATCAGTCCCATCAGCTTCTCCATGCTCACCGTGTCCCCCTCGTTCAGCACGCGGTTGTCCTCATCCAGCGAACGCACGCCCGGCTCCCCGTCGGCATCCTCCAGGTGGTTGCGGTCCACGATGTAGTTGTTCAGCACCTCGTCCGAGGTCAGCGCCTTGTTGTAGATGCGCACGCTCTTCACGTTCAGGTCCGCACCCGTTGACTTGAACTCCAGCTGGCTCTGGATGTTGAAGTTCACCTTGTCCAGCCACTTCGAGGCGGCACTTTCCTCACCGTTCACATAGAAGCCGATCAGCGTGCGCTGTTCGTTCGTTTGCACGTTCGGGTAGAACACATAGGTAATGCGGATGTTCGTGCCCGGCTGGAACTTCGTACCCACCGAGTCCTCATAGCGCAGCACCTGTCCGGCATCCATCGCCTCGGTCACCACACCGGTCAGGAACTTGGCCTCTTCCGGGGTCACAATCAGCCCGTACCGGTTGCCGTTGTCCAGCTGCCCCAGGCAGGTGATCAGCTCGGCATTCGTGTCCGTCACGTTGGCCGTACTGTATTCTATCTCCAGCGTCATGCCCACGTCACGGATGGCAAATCCCTCGGGTTTGTCCGCCTCGTTGAAGGGACGATAACCGCCGTCGGCGGTCAGGGTCATGCCAGCACCGCCGGCCAGCAGCAGGCGGTCCTTGTGCCAGCCGCTACCTGCCCCGTATTCGTTCACGCTCCACAGCACGTCCCGGAACTCCATCCGCTTGTCACCGCTCACCCAGCTTGCCGGGTTGTTTTCCGTGTTGCTGCGTCCGAAGGCATCAAACGTACACACGGCATCCGGTGCCAGCGTAGCTTCAATGTCGGGGTGCGATGTCGTGTTCACCTTCACCTCAAGCACGGCATCACCGCACGACACGCGGTAGTCCAGCGGTTCCACATTTACGTTCGTCCGCCCGTAACTGCCGGTCTCGCCGCGCTGCAGCAGGTCTTCCTTCACCACGCTGCCCTGATTCGTTACTTTCACGCGGGCCGTGTACGCATCGCGGTCATAGCCGGCATACGAAAAGCTCCATGCCGTAAATTGCTCTGCCTCCAGCACCGGGCGTTTCCAGTCGCGCTGGAATCCCGCAGCCCGGTGGCTGAACATCATGCCGGCATAGGCCGTCACACCGCCGCCTGCCTTCAGTAGCGTAATGTAATGCACCCGGCTCACCACACCGGAGTTCTCATGCTGTGCGTAGGCTTCCACCACGTTCGTACCTTCCTGCATCTGCGTCAGGGGGATGGTCACGTTCTTCTGCTGCACCCCGCTGCCGGCCGAAAGACCGAGGGTAAAAGCCTGGCTGCCGTTCACACGGTAGTAGATGTTCTTCTCGCCGCTCGTACCCTTGGCCGTAAAGGGGATGTTCACGTCGTTCCGGTATCCGCCGTCGGCCAGCCCGTTGCCCACCGAGTAGGTCGTCTCCAGCGTCATGGCCACCATGGTCACCTTGGCCGTGGCTGTCTTCATCAGCGTGCCGCCCTGGTAGGTAGCCTGCGCCTCCACCTGCACGGTATAGGCGGTGGCATCCTTCAGGTAGGGCGATGCGTCAAAGGTGTAGCTCTGTCCGGCTGTCACACCCACAAATTCCGCATCCTGGAACTCACTGATCACGGTCGAACCGCGTTTCACAATCACGCGGGCTTTCAGGTCGCTGTAGCCGTCCACCGTACCGCCACCGGCAGTACCCACGCCCACGGAGTATTTCACCACAAAGCCGCTTCCCAGTGCCAGGTACTGCTGGGAGGGAAGTCCCGCGCCGCCGCTGTCTGTCAGGTCGATGTTCACCACCACCTTGTCGTCATCCGTGTACTTGGAAAAGCGCACTTCCTTCGAGCTCTCGCCGCCCTGGTTATCCTTCTGCTTGACGGTCATCACATACTGGGTGCCGTCCTCACTGTCCTGCACATCCACGTCCGTCACCGTACCCACCATTGCATCAAACACCGTTCCGGATGTAGGGGGCTTCGTCTCGCCGCTCACCAGTTCCTCGGTTGGGGTACGGTTTGACAGCTCTCTCTTCAGAAACGCTTCTACATCGTCCCCGGCATAGGCATGATAGGTGCCGTCCGGCTGTTTCTGGTTCCATGGTGTTTCAAGATTCATCGGATGTTCAGTCGCATTGATGATTCCGCTTATTTTCCTTTTTGCCATAATACTGTCCTTTTATAATAATCATTCATTTATCAGTTTTACTGCTACCGTTCCATGCGTCCGACCCGTTCCACGGCTCGTCGCCTTTCCAGTATCCAAGTCCGAAACAGCTGCTGATTGCGGACCATACCAGCCTTGCCCCGGCATAGACAGCCGACAGGGCACGTTTTCCCACATACGCAGCCGTTATTTCCTTACCGCCTATGGTTATCATCGTCACTCCTCCTCATAAATCAGATACAGCGTATTCGCATCCTTGTCCTGCAGTGCCTCATAGGCTTCCTCGCTCATCACCTCATGCCGGTAGGCCAAAAGTTTCAGAGCGCCTCCCGTGCCGGTATATATGGCATCGCCCAGCAGGTAAAGCTTGTCCGGCAGGATGGCTGTCCGGTCCGCATTCATGAACATGCCGGCAGGGGGTACTCCCGCCACGTCCCAGTCCCCGTACAGGGTGGAGTCCATGTGGTAGGCAAATTTCCCGGCACCGGCCACATACACCACGTTGCCGCCCGGCTTGGTACTCTTGTCAGGCAAGACATTGCCTGTTTCCATCCATGAGGAAAAGCGTGCGGTAGCTCCGCCGACGGCTGCTGCCGTAGTCTGTTCCACCTTGGCAGCGGCATTTTCTGCCTTGGCTGCCGCTTCGTTGGCCTTGGTTGCGGCTTCCGTGGCGGCCTGGGTCTTTTCCTCCAGCCCGGCTACGGCTCCTTCCGCTTTCTTGGCGGCGGCCTCGGCTCGGGCGGCGGCATCGCTCGCAGGCTTACCTATCAGTTCCAGGGGGACGTTCACCATTTTCCCGTCCTTCTCACCGGGCAGTGATTTCACACCGCTCAGCGAGGTGACGGTTTCCAGATCCTCCACACCGGTAGAGGACTGGAGTACACGGTCCAGCACTTCCTGAACCATTTCTTCTTGCGTCATTTCTGCCATAAATCTATTCATCTATCAATTTTACGATCTGTGAATAACATCCTGGGGTTAGCCCGATTACAGACTCTTTTATAAGTATAGCATCCTCAGCACTGATGGATAAATCCCCGTTTGCCTGTATGAGACGCATGCACAATTCATACGAATGGATTTTACGGCTGCTATCCTTATTAGAATCACCGGATGATCGAGCACCTTCCCCATTAAAAAGGCATTGGGCTATAATATCTGTCATCAGCTGGACTTTTCCGCCGACTATGAGGTCATTCCCTCTATAGTCCTTAAACGTCTTGTTAAAATTCACCTTCATAACTATTCATTTTTATGACACGTTAATGATAATTCCATTCTGTACTTCTACTGTTTTACCCTTGAATCGCCCAGACCAACCATTTTGAGGAAGCATTTTATCAGCTTGTACCACACCACCACTCACCAGAATATTCCCGGAATGCACCAACACATCGCCATCGAAATATCCTGCTGAAAATGTTAATGTGTCAGGATAAGTAGGCTTCTCACGACAACTTCCATAAATACCTGCTCCACCAAATGGAGCAATACCCATGATTGCATTACTAAAATTGTTTGCCTTAGCATAGATGCAGGTATCTCCGGTCCAATAGCCGTCATATCCCAATCGAATTTCAGCATCTCCATTACTCCAAAGCATGCAATTCCTTTCAACTGTAAATGTTCCTACCTTTCCTCCGTCCTCAACAAATATTTTTCCATATACAGATGCATTCCGGCATTCCATGCTCCCGTCCTCCAGTATCCTGAAGTTTCCGTTGGCTGTCACCAGTCCCTCCAATTGTATATGGTCGGCTGTCAGCTTGATTTTGCTTACCGGGTTACCCTGTTCGTCTGTATCTTCCACACTGACCCCGATAAGGGCCACCTTGCCGCTGGCATCCTGGGCATACAGCCCCGCACCTTCTGGCTTGATCACCAGCCCGGTTTCTTTCAATGCTTCACCGTCCTTGTCAAACACCGCTGCTGAAATCTTCACCAGCCGGTCGCTCTGTTCAAACAGTGTCCGGTACTTATAGGCCAGGGCATCTGCCTTGTTGGTACTGAACACCAGTAGCGAAATGTAAATCACGCCCGTGAACGACAGCTTGAAGTCGCCTGTTCCGTTCCATAGACCGTCCAGTGAGAACATCTTCTCACCGCCAACGGGCAGGTTCTCTTCATGGCCGAACATGTTGAAGTTCTCAAACCCGGTCTTGTCAGCACCCACAAATTCTATTTTCAGCCTTCCGGCCTTGACTACCCGGTAACTGAACGACAGATACACCACGCCGGGCACCCGTTCGCCCTGGCTGTTCGTCTGCCGGTACTCCGGTACCAGCCGGAAGTCCTCCAGTTTCTGCATGATATAGCTGTTCCGGATATAGGCATAAGGCACCTTGCCGTCAGTCCGTATCTCGGCATGCCCGTCCGGTTTCGTACCGTAAGGACCGCCGTTCGCCCAGATCCAGCGTCCGCCAAGGGTGAAAAGCGTAGCCTTGCTGCCCGTCTTCCATTTGTCCATGCCGTCGGCAAAACTGCTGTTGTCCAGATAGCTCTGTTCTTCGCGTATCTCCTTACGCAAGCTTTCCACGGCTGAATGGATTTTCCCCTCGGTTATCTCAAATCGCGTCAGGATGTCCTCGCCCGTCATCAACACGAACGTACCCTTCAGCCACACGTTGTCAGCATACAGGCCGTTTCCCTTCGGTTGGTTGTCTGCCGGGAAAGCGCTGCTCCTGATGCCGTCCAGCTTGCCCAGCCGACAGCGCAGGCAGCCGTTGAAGTTCTTGGCCTTCACACCGTCCAGAATGTCTATACGGGGCTGCCCGTCCTCCGTGGCCGCAATGGATATAAGGTTCTGCCGGAGCGGGTTTTCCGTGTTGCCCATCAGCACGCACTCATCACCGGCCTCCGGCTTCACCCCGCCAAACTCGCTAACCGGAACCATCACCCCGCCGGCTATCACCGAGGCCACCTCCACCCAGTAGGATTTCAGCTTTGCCCCGCCTGTAACGGCACAGCGCATCAGGTCATGAGCCACAAAGCCCGATTCCTGCTCAAACAGGATGCGGTAGTTGTCACCCTGCTTCACCACGTCCTTGATCTTGCCGTTGGCTGCCGACACCACCAGCTGGCCGCACACGCTGCGCACCTGCTCGATCAGCAGTTCCAGCGCCACCAGGCTTTGCCGGGCAGTCACTTTGTCCACCGTCAGGTTCGTCAGTCCGGTCAGCTGGTCAATCCACAGCTGCCAGCCCTCACCGGTCAGCCCGTCCACAAACTCCGTGCTGCGCAGCAGTTCGCGGATCACGGCAGTCAGGTATTCGGCATTGCCCTCACCGTCCACGATGCCGCAGGGCTTGCCGCCGGCAGCCTCGCCAAAGCTCACACCCTTCAGGAAGCGGATGGACTCTTTGGCTGTGTCCGGCCGGTTCTTGCTCAGGAACTCTTTCTGGCTGCGCCGGGCGGAAAACAGGTTGTTGTCCGTGGGCAGCGTCTTGTCCCAGCTTCGTATGATGTCCGGAAGGGCAGCGCCTTCCGTCTTTGATTTCGTATAGCTTTTCAGCGCACCGATGCTGTCCGTCACCTTGTCGAACTTGCCCACCTGCAGCGCATCGCTTATCTCGATGTCCATCTGCCCGGGTTCGTTCACCTTGCGGCTGATTTTAGTGATACGGCTCTGACGGTAGCCTTTTTCCGGGAAATACTTCCGGCTCTCCAGCTTCACCCGTCTGCCCACAAACAGGTCTATGCCGTGCTCCTCGATGTATACCGGGTCTGTCGGGGCTTTGTAGGCGGCAATGTCCAGCCAGTGGTCCCGGTTGTACTCGTCCACCGCAACCGCAAACTCCTCTTCGGCCAGCCGGTAATACTCATCCGGCATCCGGATATTCCACAGGATATAGGTGTCGCCTGCTCGGGGCACCAGCTTGCCGCCCGGCAGCTGGGTGTCGTCATCGTAGGGCCAGATGGTGATCAGTTCGAATTCACGTGCCGCGCTGTCGTAGTTCACCTCAAAGTAGTGGTCATCGCTTTCTCCCAGTCCGGCAAGGTCGCCCGTCTGGAACGACACACGTTTGGTTTCTTCGGCCAGCTCGTACAGGTTGGGGTCAAAGTCCAGTTCCCCGTCCCGGAAATAATAGACGGTGAATTTGTTTCCTTCATCGTCTGCCACCTCCTCGCTGCGAACCGAGCTCACCGTACCGACCCGACGGGGGAAGATGCCGCTGAAAGCATCCTGCTCGTAATGGTCATAGATGCCGTATTCCTCCACGCCCTGCTCGATGTACTTCCTGCCGCCGGGAAGCATCAGACGCGGGCTGCCGTATTTCTCCGCATCGATGTTGCGGGTCGAGCCTACCGGGAACAGGCGCGTATAGAATTTGGCCGTGTTGCTCGTATCTCTTTCCAGGGAGGTCAGCCCCTTGCCATAGCCAAGGGTGATTTCTTCCCCGTGTTCGCAGCGGCACACGTTCACAGTCTGCCCCTCAACCCACCATTCCACCTTGCCGCCTGCCTTTTCCGCGATGGCTTTCAGCGCTTCGTCGCAGTACATCCCCTCGTAGTCTATCGTGATCAGCTCCGTACCTTCCACCGTACCCGTCTTCCAGTCGGTAATGTGGCCCATGCCGTCATTGATAGCCTTCACCACCATCGCCACATGCTCGCGGGGCGTGGCCGTCAGGGTAAACAGGGGGTTGGTGTCCCCGTCCGTCGTCTCCAGCACCAGGAACCGCTTGATCAGGCTCTCGATACCGTACAGCTTCAGGTCATAGTCCCACTCGCCCTCGTTCACCTGCTTCGGCGTGTAGCGTTCCGTCAGCCAGTACCGCTCACCCAGATAGTCCGTGTAGTCGTTCACGTCCAGGGGCAGGAAGGCATAATAGCTGAACGACAGGGAAAGCACATTGTCTCCCTGCACCTCCTTGCTTTGCGTCGAGCTGTCGTTCACGGCCACATCCGCACGCTTGGTTCCGGCTTTATCATATATCGTTAGAAGCATATTCTAATAGCGTTTGAATGGTTATATAATCGGTTTCGGTTCCCGGAACTTTACCCGGAACTTTCCGGCATGCACACCTTCCGTCCACAGATAGGTCAGCGGGGTGAACTTCGTACAGTCGGCATACTTCACCCGCAGCTGCAGGTCCAGCTGGGGGAAACGGATGTCCAGCCAGCCGTCCTTCCCCTGCTTCAGGAAATTCACAAAGGCAAAGTACTGCTTCATCCATCCTGCCTGGGTCTTGTTGTACAGCGCAAAGTGCAGCGTCACGTCCCGCGCCTCATTCCGGGGGGTCAGCACGGGGTTGTATTTCTCCCCGTGCTCCTCCCGTATGTCCACAGCCGTATCCTTCTTGGCCTTGCTCGGGGTCAGGATGGCCGTCAGGTTCTCCATGCCGCCGCGCCGGTCTTCCACCAGAAACACGCCGTATTCCGTCCAGATGTCCGTGCCGTTCACCAGCACCAGTCCGCTCAGTATATTGCCCATATCACTTCACTTTTAGTCCGTCACGTATCATTTTCTTTATCACTTCCTTCAGTTCGCCCAGGTGTCCGGCGCTCACACCGGTGTTCTCGGCTATCCGGGCCAGGTGGCCTTCAGCCGTGTCCATCTTCTCCACCACGCTTTCCAGCCGGTCATCCATGCTGCTCCAGTGCTGCAACCCGCTGGTAAACATGCCCTCCAGCTTCGTCCCCTGGTCCTGCGTCATGGCCGTAAAGCCGCCCGCTTTCGCACTCTGGCTGGTACCGCCGGCTTCGGTCTTGTCGTAGCCCGTAGCGGCAGCCAGGTTGTCACGCAGGGCAAGGGCTTCGTCCACATACTTCATGTACTCTTCAGTCAGCGCGTTCCGTTCCGCCTCGGTCAGTTCGTTGTCCTCCATGGCCTTGCCGAACTTCTCCCACCAGCCTTTCAGTTTTTCGCTGTACATCTCACCGATCTTGTTGCTCAGCATCGCCCGCATGAAGTACTCGGATATATCCTCTGCCGCATCCTTCGCGCCATACTTCATGTTCATCAGGTTGTCGATGAAGCTGCTGTACATACCGTCGAACGAAATGCCCGTCAGCCCTTCATACAGCTGGTCGGTCAGTTCCTCCAGCTTGCCGGCCTGCGCTATATAGTCATCCAGTTTATCGGTCAGCCGTTCACCGTAGCCGCCCTTGCCGGTATTCTGTATCTGCGTCCACATGTCCACATTCGAACGCAGCGCCTTCATCTCCTCCGGGCTCAGGCTCCACAGGTTCCCGTCCCACTGGCGGCCAATCTGTCCGCTCAGTTTGTCTATCTGTGCCTGGTTGAAGCCGCCCCAGTAGTAGTTCCAGCTGTGGTGGCTACCGTGGTATCCGGCTTGTGCCATCGCCATCTGCAGGTAGTTCGAATTCGTTTCCTGCTGCATCTTGTACGCATCGCGGTAAGCCGCCACACTCTTCGTCCCCTGGCTCTGCTTGAGGGTGTCGGTCAGGTCCTCAATCGAGGTCTGCAGCAGCTCGTTCCGGTTGGTCAGGCGCTCCATGGTGGCTTGCACCTCCTTGGCATTGCTGCCGCTCCAGTTGATGATACCGCCCAGGCTGAACACCTGTTTCACCACACCGCTCAATGCCTTGATACCGCCGGTCAGAATGCTCATCGGCCGCGTCAGGTCTATGCTCTCCAGCCCGTCCAGCGTCTGCCCCATACCCTCCAGCCATTCGCCCATCCATTCGGGGGGATCGATGCCGAACTGCTCCACCAGCCCAAGCAGGTCTTCCGCAGCACCCACATATTCCTTCACCTGGCCCACACTGTTATGCAGGGAGTCCGTAGCTTCAGCCAAAGCCTTCTGCTTTGCGTTCCGCGCTGCATCCAGCGTAGCCTTGGCATTCTGTTGCTCGGCTTCCGTTCCTTCCCTGACGGCCTTGTTGTAGGCTTCCTGGGCTTCCTTGACTGACAAGGTCGTGGATTGCACCTGGGATATGGATGTTTTCAACGCTGTAAAAGGATTGCGTTCGTTCAGTTTCTTGTCGATGGAATCTATCGCACGTACCAGGTCTTTCAGACTGTCCGGCTTCAGATCCTTTTGTGTATCGATATATTCCTTCAGACGGGTACGGAGTGACTGCAGGCTTTCAGTGGATACCTTGTCAAGGTCTCCGAAGACGGATTCCCAGTCCAACCCTTCCTTCAGTTCCTCCATGTCCAGATCTGCCATCTTTTTCTTCAACTCCTCCTGAAGTGTTTTTTTTTCGCCTTCTGTTGTGGCTTCTGCAATGCGTTTTTCATACTCCTGCGTGATGGCCAGTTTCTTTTCCTCGTAGTTGCCATATTCCGACAGGTAATCTCGCATGGCTTCGGTTTCTTTTTCCTTTTCTTCCTCAAAGGTGGCAGCAAGAGCTGCACTCCGGTTCTTGTCGTTGGAATCCCGGGCAGCAGCAAGGGCATCCGTCTGTTCCGGGGTCAATCCGTTTCCGCCGGTGGATATGCCGGCTTCCTTGTTCTCACGCTTCCAGTCGGCTTCCTGCCGGTTAATTTCTTCTTTTCTCGCGTTATAGTCATATTCGATTTGTGCCAGTTTCTTTTCGGTACCGGCTTGCATGCGGTCTATCTCTTCCTTCCGGTTTTCAGCCTGCAAGACGACAAGATCCTGCGCCAGCCTGCGCTCTGTGGCCAGCCGTTGCTTGGCTTCCGCTTCCGGATTCTTCCCGGACTGTTCGGGGTCGGTATGTCCGCCAATATTTCCTTTTTTGGCTGCTTCTGCGGCTTTCCTTACCTCTTCCTCCGCTTTTTTCAGATAACCGTCGCGTTTGTTTTCGGCATTTTTCAACAGTATGTCATAAGCTTCCTGATCATGTTTCTTAATGGCAGCCTGTGCGTCATAGAACTGCCCGGATTCTGCCATGCTTGACTGCATGATATATTGTCCCCATTTCCCGAAAAAGCCCATGGCGCTTTCCGCCTCTTCCGGTTTCTGCGCCTTGATTTTATTCACCTCTTCATCGGCTTCTGCAGCTTTTTTTACAAGGTTCTGGACATTGGCCTGGTGCAGCAGGACCTGTACATAGTCCTCGCTCTTTTGGATAAGGGTATCATACCATTCAGAAAGTGTTTTATAATACCCGAAAGATTCTCCGTATTTACGGTTCAGTTCCTCTACCTTCGCCTTTTCCTGTTCCTTGCTGCCGGTGAAGTTCTTTATCTCGTCGATGACCGATTTCAGTTCGAAGCGGGTACGCACCATCTGGGCACGGCCGTCCTTCTCTATCTCGGTCATTTCCTTGAGTGATATGTTGAATTCATCCACGCCTTTTTTGGCACTGAACAGGTTTTTCGTCCAATCCCAGATTTCATCACCGTACATTACCAGCAGCATGATGCCCGTAGTCATGGCAGTTTGCCAGGAGAAAAGTGAGGACAAGACCTGCTTCCATACCGGTGTGCCCTTCTTGCCTGACTTCTGCAGCTCATCGTATTCCTTGCGGGCACGGGCCAGTTCGTCCGTAAAAATCGGCAGGTTGTTGGATATGGCCAGAAAGAACATCTGCGGCCCCATGGCCAAAGAAGGCATTTCACGGGCCATCTGCTGGATGCTGTTATGAAGCCCGTTGAACTGGCGCTGTGCATTGGGCACGTCTGCAGGGGTGACCTGCACGGATTCCGATTCCTCCTGCAGCAGTTTCAGTTTGCCGCGCAATTCCTCAAGCTGCTTCTCCAGTGCATGGATCTGCGCGATATTGGCACTCTGGTCCAGATTGGGGGCAGCCGTCTCCCCGGCAAGGCGCAGCCTTTCCAGTTCAGCCTCCAGCAGTCTGACGGTATTACGCAGTTCCAGCGCCTCACGTTCGGCCTTGTTCATGCCGGGCGTGAGTTTGTCCTTCATCAAAAATTCAACTTCTACAGGTTTGCTCATTCCAGTTTGCTTTGAAAAAATCCTACTATATCGTTCGCTTCATCCTCGGCGCTGCGCTCCGGGCTGGGAACACCGTTTCCGCCGCCTTGTTTTTTCCGCACATACCGCGGCGCGTCGCTCAGCATCAGTATCAGCGTCTGCCAGTTCACACCGTCCAGAATGTAGTCCACACTCCAGCCCGTCGCACTCGCTATCTGCCACACGAAACCGAAAGGGCTATGGGAACCCTCATACCGGATTCTTAACTCCCCATCCTTGCCTGGCTCAGTCTCGGAGTCATCGGGTTCGCCCGCGCCACCGAGCTGATAATACGCATAAAATCCTTCGTGCCCATCAGCCGCTCAAACGTTCGGAACAGCGCCATCAGATACTTCCACTCCACAAAGTTCCGAAGCACCCATGCCGTCACACCGATACCTACATGTCGCGACACATAGCCACGGCACACCGTATAGGCCAGCAGACGGCTTACAGCCTTGCCATGTTCCGCTACAAAGCTTAGTTCCTCGGTCTTGTCCTTCGGCTGCCACCCGGGTTCAACACCCATCTTCAGGTATTCCCTCGCCAGCAGAATCTGCCCGCGCAGGCTCGGACGCTTCATCGTCACACGCACCTCCAACGGACGTTTCAGCCATGGGAGCTTCCACCTTTTAAGAGGAACGGACACGCCGCTGTCCAGCAGCGCATCCGCACACTCCATTTCTATCAGTTGTTCCAGCCGGTCAGCCATACACTATCCCTCCTTGCTTGTGGCCTCCTCACTTTGAACCGAGGCAGCAGCCGCTGCTCCCGCAGCAGGCAGCTTGTGCTTTCCCCACTCTTCGGGCAGGGTTTCCGAGTCAAACACGCCGTAGGGCTGCGAACCGTCCTCCGGCATAGCCACCTCCAGCGTACATTCTATCTTCGCCGTTTCCGTCAGCGTCAGCTTACCGCCCAGGTTGCTCAGCAGCGTGCCGTTCGGTATCAGGATGCTCCGTCCGCTCACCAGTGCCAGTTCGAAAGGACCTTGCATCAGCAGGGCGGCTTGTGGGGCGGTCCAGCCTATTGGGTTCTTCTTCTGGCTGTCTTCTTTCGCATAGTGCAGCGTGCCGCCCAGCAGGGCATGCAGGTTCTTGTAGTCCGTCTGGATTACGTTGAATGTGGGGGCGATGCTGCCGTTGCTCTGCGGAATGATAAGCACGGGGGCACCCGGTGCCTGTTCCGCCTCAATCTTTGCAGCTTCGGGCTTCTGGCCGTTCAGGTCAAACGAGCCTTTTTCAATATAGCCTATCACGAAGTCATTGTATTTCACGGCTCCCAGGCCGTACATAAAATTCTTGTTCATCTTCTTTTCAATTTCATGGTTAATAACACACCGGCCAAGATGCCGGCCAATACACCTGTCATAAACGTCCGCATCCGGTTCGGAAGGCGTTTTTCTACTGTTTGAACGTCATTTGAAATTTCGCTCTTGGTTTCGCTACGGATGCGCGCCAGCTCTTCTTCATACCATAGCACCAGCTGCTGCAGACTGTCACACGAGGCTTCGGCCACGATGTTCCCGCTGTCGTCGCTGCCTACGGTCAGATTCGCCTGTCCGCTCTTGCCTCGGTACACGGCACCTTCAGGAAGCTTACGGAGGCTGTCCGCCGGTATGGTCAGCATCACCGAACTCGCCGGTACCCCCGCCATCACCAGTCCCGCCCGTCGGCTTCCGCTCGCGCTGTCGGCGCTTGCCGTTTCCGTCCGGACTTCCCGATTCATGCTCTTTCGGTGACTCGCGCAACCTGTCAAGCACAGGGCAATCGTCACGATGAGGACAGTTTCCGGCTGTATCAATAGCTTTTCTAAGACGGGCCATCTCGCGCGTATTGCGGGCCAGTTCTTTCTTTGTTTCACAAAATTCATCTTTTAGAGGTTTTACAATATTTTCCATCAAAATGCGGGTGGCATGTTCGGCGTTATCTATGCGCATGGCCTCTGCACCGGCCTCGGCCTTCATCGCTTCCGCTTTCGCTTTTCTCACAGTAGCCCGCAAGGAGCCAATGGTCGCCACCGTACCAACCAGGCCGCCGCCAAGGATAATGTTCATAAATTCGCTCAAGTCCATACCACCCGGTTTTATTATTGATTAATACCTATTTCTTTCAACCATTCCTGCACATCGAAGCTCGGACAGGCTTTCGCTGCCAGTTCGTTGTGTCCTACAATGCGTACATCAGGGAATTTCCGATGAAAATCCTTCACATACTTCTCCAGTGCCTTTTTCTGGCAGCCAGTGCGGGTGTCTTTCGGGGTCTTACCGTCTTTTTCCACGCCTCCGGCATACACGATGTGACGGCTTACACTGTTATATCCCTTGGCTCCGTTGGTCACTTCCCAAGGGTCCACCTGTGCATCCTCATTGTTTTCTACCAGACGTTCCACGCCTCCGTTCAAGTGGAACAGGTCGGTATAGCCAACCTGCTTCCATCCTCTTCCTCCCTGGGCAACCGGAGAAGTATGCCATTTGCGGATGTCCGCCGATGATACCTCACGCCCCTCCGGAGTTGCTGTACAGTGGATTACCAAATACTTCAACTTTCCCATAATTATCATGCTTGATAGCCGCTCATCATTACCACTCCGGCATCCTCTTTCTTGGGCATACAGATGAAGTAATGGCGGAAGTTAATCAGATTACGCTGATTCAACGGGTCGTTCTTTGACTCGGAATAATACATCTTGGTAGAACCGGTTGCCTTGAAAACCCGCTGTTTGTAGAAGGCAAACGAACACGGGAATTCACCGGCTTCTGCCGTTGTACCCAATGCCTTCTTCACCCCAGCTGTAGTATAAAGCGGGTTGTTGCCGTACTCATAGATTTCAAAGCCATAAAGGTTACCTACCTTGCCGCTGTTGCGGTCAATGTTGTACTGTTCACGGAATGCCTGGCTGGTCAGCAGCAGGTCATTCACATGGTCGGGACAAAGCACCAGTCTTCGACCGTCTGACGGTACGCGCAGGTTGTCAAGGGCACGCTTCATTTCTACAAGGTCATTCACGGTAAGGCGCAGACGGTTTGTAGCCGGATCTTTCTCGCCGGTAGTCTTAAGCACCGGAGTAGTTTCCGTATTTTTGTTCGCACAAAGCGCATGGGCTGCCTTGGTGAACTTCGCATCATTGATGCTGTTGGCATGTCCCTCTTTCACACGGGCGGTCTTGTCATAACTGATTGCATAAAGCTCATCGTCTGTAATCGGCGTGGCCTTGGTCTGGAATTTGTCCAACTTGATGGCAATATCCTTGTCCTCCAATGCCTGCACATCAATCGGATAGGTTTTGTTGTTAATCAAGACATCCGGATCTACACCAACTTCTACCAGATGAATCACATCGTTGTTCACGATACTGCTTTGGTCGGGGATTCCCGCCAGCCAGGTTCCTTCCAGTCCGGCACGAAGCACCTTGACAAGTTCCCCTGTCCAGATTTCCGTATAAACCCCTTCACGGAGTATTGAAGCACTCTGCGGGGTCATTCCCATAAAGGCTGCCACCGCATTCATTCCCACAGCTCCGGCCACCGGAGAGAATCCCAATACCGAAGCACACACGACACCTGTCAGCGTATTGAACAGAAGTGCCGTCAAAAGCATTACAATTTTTCCCATTGTCTTCTTTTTAAAGGTTTTCAAATTTCACAGGTCATGCCGTATTCAGCCTTGTACAGGCGCTTGTACTCCTCCGGGTTATGCTCGCGCATTTCAAGCAGCGCATCACTCGGGACATCGCTCAGTTTGGCATAGGTGGACGGCTGTGCCTGCTGCTTGCCGCCCTGATAGCTCAATACAGTGGAAATCTTCACCTGGGGCTGCATGGCATCAAGCACATTCTTCAGTTCATCGACACCGACCTTCTTGCCAAGTTCGATAAATTGAGCCTTTTTGTCTTCTCCCAAACGTTTTTCCACCACTGCCTTTTCCACAAGACCGGTAATACGGGCCAAAGTCAGCTTCCCGTTTTCTTGCTTTAGGGAATCATTCTCTGCCTTGGCTGCTTTCAGTTCATTTAAGGCTCGATTAACATCAGCCTCCGTTGCCGTTTCCGGCAGCCCCAATTGAAGGGCCAAAAGTTTCAGTTCCATTTCTTCTGTTGTTTTTTGGTTATTAATTAGTGGCAAAGGACAATCACCATCCTTTCCCAATGTGATTTGCTTCCCATCCTTCATCAGTACGATGGCATCATCATTGGAACCTACGTCCACCAGTGATACCTCATACAGTTTGCTTTTGGTTATTGTCGGGCTGGTCTGCCCTTGCAGCAAATGTTCGGGCTGGTCACTCAGTTCCAGAATATCTATTCCGGCACTCACCATTCTCAGGCTGCCGAATTCAAACTGTTTCTTGCATCTTTTACTGAGGTCGGTCGCTTCGTCAAACACCAGTTCTCCGGTTACCTCACCATCCTCTACCCGAAGGTCCTTCACATAGCCAATCACGTTCCCGCGTTGGTGCATGTACAGCAGTACCGGATTTCGGCAATACTGCTCCACACTCATGCCCGATGTCAGCACACGGCTTCCGTAGCTGTTCAGGCTGTCGTTTGAAATTCTTACACGTTTACTCATTTTCTCATGCCACGCCTTTATGCATTGGCGCTGCAATATTACAGAGCACTTACCGGGAAGCCAAAAAAGTGTGCAATGGTTGCACACTTCTATGAAACCGTTGCACATTATTTTGGCTGCAAGCTGATAAGCGGACAACTTTGCGAATAAATCGGGCAGGTGAAAGGAACTCCGAAGCCTGCCTTTAACCCTATATTCTTTATTATATGACAAAGGCAGAAATCGAAAAGAAAAAATCTCTTGCACGCTCACTGTTCCTTTCCGGCATGGAGCAGACCGAAATTGCGGAGAAAGTGGACGTATCACGCGTCACCATTTCAAAATGGTGCACGGCTGACGGATGGAAAGAAGCAAGGGCGGCAAAGAACGTCACCCGTCCGGAACTGGTGAACAAACTCCTGCTCACTATTGATACACTCATTACTCAAGTCAACGAATCAAACGACCCTGCACTTGTAGCCGGTCTCGGGGACAAACTGGCCAAACTTTCAGCGGTGATCGAAAAGTTAGACAAGAAGGCCAATGTAGTGGATGTCATTGAAGTATTCATGGCATTCTCCAAATGGATTGAATACCGTTCAACCATCGACCCGGAAGTGACTCCGAAACTGGTCAGGGCAATCAACAAGTACCAGGATCTGTATATCACCGAACAGATGGGCATAAAATAAAACAGCTATGGCAACAGCAGCGGAAAAGAAACAGGCATACGAACAGTGGAAGGAACACTGTAAAAGAGTACAGTCCATCACGGATACGGCTTTGCTTGCCAACGAGACACCGGCACAAAAGGACAAGCGTATTCTGCGTCTGCAGGGTAACTATGCCGCATTCTGTGAATATTACTTCCCCCACTTTCTCACCTTGCGTGACAAAACCACCGGGGAAATCATACGTACCATCCACAATGCACCGTTCCACAATGCGGCAGCGGCTAAAGTAAAAGGTACACCCAACCTGAAGGCAGTATTCATGTGGCCGCGTGGCCATGCCAAGTCCACACACATGGACATTTTTGTTCCGCTGTGGCTGATGTTCCAGCCCAAACGTCTCATCAACTTCATGGTGGTGGTCGGAAAAAGTGAAGACTCAGCCACACGTCTGCTGGGAGATATTCAGGCAGAACTGGAACATAACCAGCGCATCATTGCCGACTTCGGCAAGCAGCAGGGAAATGCTTCCTGGCAGGATGGGGAGTTCAAGGCAGCCAACGGGGTGAAATTCCTGGCTTGCGGACGCGGACAGTCTCCGCGTGGTCTGCGCGACCGGGAAGCACGTCCGGACTACATCGTCATCGATGACTTGGATGACGACGAACTGTGCCGCAATGAGAAACGGGTGCATGACATTACAGACTGGGTGAAAGAAGCCCTTTTTGGTGCACTGGATGTGGGCCGGGGGCGTTTTATCATGGTCGGGAACCTCATTTCTAAAAACTCGGTGCTGGCCAATCTCACCAAGACAAAAGGGGTACATGTATCCGTCATCAAGGCAATAGACAAGAACGGAGAACCGGTATGGCGCGAAAAATGGACGAAAGAGGAGGCGCAGGAATACAGGGATTTCGTAGGCTACCGGGCATGGGAAAAGGAGATGATGCACAACCCCATCGTGGACGGAACTATTTTTCGGGCAGACTGGATTCGTTACAAGAAACTGCCCAGACTGTCCAAGTATGAAATGCTGGTCTGCTATACCGACCCCTCTTTCAAATCGACCACTTCAAACGACTACAAGGCTTGCCGCCTTTGGGGCAAGATTGGGAAGGAACTGCACCTTATAGACTGCTACGTCCGGCAGGATACCGTTTCCGGAATGGTGCGGTGGCTGTACGACCTCTACGAACGTACACGCGATACGGCAGCCGTGCAGTTCTTTATGGAAGCGAACTTCATGCAGGATGTCATTCTGGATGAGTTTGAGGCAGAAGGAAATCTGCGTGGATACCAACTGCCCATCATGCCGGACAAACGAAAGAAGCCGGACAAACTCCAGCGCATCGAAGCGGTCTCACCATTATGGGAACGCGGTTTCGTATTCTACAATGAGAAGTTGAAAGAATCGCCGGATATGCAGACCGGCATCGAACAGACCTTGGCTCTGGAGCGTGGCAGCCGTATTCACGATGATGCACCGGATGCCGACGAGGGAGCCATCTGGATGCTGCAGCGCAATTCAAGACAGGAGAGTTTTCAACCGGTGTTCGGCAAAAGGCCGACCGCCAAAAATATATGGTAACATGATACAGCTGATTAAAAGAATGATTTTTGCATGGCGCTATAAACGTGCCGTTGCCCGTGCTTGCAAGTATGCCAAGCTATACGGAAGAAAATACTACGTCCTGTATATGGGCGGCAAACTGAAAGTTGTCCCCAAAAGGAATATCTGCGAACTGATTCACCGCCACCGTTTCCGCAAGGGAACCACTATCCGGGATATAGAAAAAATGGCATTGTTCATCACTAAATAATAAGGTCATGTTCATTACAGAAGAAGATTACAAAGTTGTCATCGGCGACAACGCATTGAAGGTTATTTCGCAGGTAAGCCCGGAAAACCGTACCAATGCAGAAGCGGAAGCCCGGGAAGAAATTGCCGGTTATCTACGGCCGAAATACGACTGTACGGCCATTTTCTCTGCACAGGATGAACACCGGAACCGGCTCATTGTCATGTACACCTGCGACATTTCACTTTACCACATGAGTGCAGCCATGCCGCAAAAGATGGGAAGCGAGATACGCAAGGAACGATATGAACGGGCCATCAAGTGGCTTGAAGGCGTACAGGCCGGGAAAATTGTCCCTGATTTGCCCTTGGCTGTCGGAGAGGACGGGCTTCCGTCTGGAAATTCATTTGTTTACAGCTGTCAGAAGCAGCTTCATCATAACTGGTAGGACTATGGATATTAAAGACTTTTTCAGCGGTATGTTTTCCAATAAAACGAAAAACGTACTGCAAACGCCATACGGCAATTTTAATCTGGCCAAGGGGAAAGACATCAAGCGGGTGCAGAAAATGGTCATCGACCTGCAACGCACCACCGATGCACTCACCCGGAAAGACATCAAGAACTGGCGCGATGCCTGGCAGTATGCCATCAATGTGGACAGCCCCAGCCGCCAGCGCCTGTACGACATCTACCGGGACGCGGAAATAGACCTTCATCTCTCCGGGTGTGTGGAGCAGCGCAGAGGTTTTGTCATGGCACGTTCGTTCAAAATCGTGGATATGAAAGGGGATGAGAACGAGGAAGCGGTTCATTTCTTTGACCAGTCCTGGTTCAAGCAGCTCATGCGCTATGCCCTTGATTCAATCTACTGGGGGCATTCGCTCATCGAATTGGGCGACCTTTGCACTGACGGCGACGGCTGCATCTGTTATTCGGATGTGAAGCTTATTCCGCGCAAACATGTCATTCCTGAGTACGGACGTGTCATAACCGACCTCGGACAGGACTGGACTACCGGTATAGATTACCGCCAGCCTCCTTTTTCCGACTGGCTCATTGAGGCCGGCAGACCTGACGACCTCGGGCTGTATCTCAAGGCGGCTTCACAGACTATCCCCAAAAAGAACATGCTGGCCTTTTGGGACACCTTCGGGGAAATATTCGGAATGCCCATGCGTATAGCACGTACCACTTCGCGCGATCAGAAAGAGATTGACCGTCTCGACAAGATGCTGCGTGAAGCCGGAACCGCCCTCTCCATGGTGGCAGGAATGGAAACCGAAATAGAGTTTGTAGAAAGCGGCAAGGGAGATGCATTCAATGTCTATGACAAGCGCATCGATCGGGCCAACTCCGAACTGTCAAAGCTTATCATCGGGCAGACGATGACCATCGAGGACGGAAGCAGCCTCTCACAGTCTGAAACGCACCTTGAAGTGTTCCAGAACCTTGTGGAAAGCGACTGTGATATGCTTCGGGATATAGTGAACAACCAGCTCATTCCGCGCATGGTGCGCCACGGGTTCCCTGTCAAAGGGCTGCGCTTCGATTGGGACTACTCCATTGACTACACACCCGAACAGCAGAAAGCCTACGAAGAAATGGTACTGCAGCACTACAAAGTGAAGCCACAGTACTTTGAGGAAAAATACGGCATTCCGTGCGAGGAGAAGGAGTCGAAGGAAGAGCCGGACCCGACAGATCCGAAAAAAAAGAAAGACGGCAAACCGGCTGAAACGCTGTCCCGTTTTTTCGACTGAGCCCCGATGATTATTCGGGGCTGCACCAGCGATATTCCCGGTTGTTGGAAAACAGGAAGCCCATCCTGCAGGCGGGAAAAACGGAGGACATCGAAAAAATGGCCAAGGAATGGGCTTCAATAATCAAGAACAAAGAAGCCAGAAAAGATGCGGAAGATGCAGCCCGTATTATCTTGGAACATGGCATCAAGCTTCCCAGACTGCTAAAAAAGAAAGGAGGAAAAACTTCCGGGGCAGAATACCGGGCACCCATGTTTGAGGGTGATGACGGTATTCTGTATTTCAACGAACTCCGTGAACGGGACTACAAATCGTACAAGGAAAAGAAAATGCAGTACCGCTCAGGTGCACAGGATAACACATTCCTTCATGAACTGGGTCACCACATCGATGCGCTGCTGGAGCCCAAAGCTTACAGCATGGTAGAGCACCAGTGGAACATGGAGAAGGTGAACAAGGAACTTATCGAAAAGGAACTGTCCAGATATGCCCTGGAGAACCGGGCCGAGTTTGAAGCCGAGCTAATCAGCGCAACACTCAGGGGGAAAACATTCTCCAAAGAACTGCTGTCATATTCCAATCTGCATAATCCGGAGCAGAATGAAGGAATAGCAAAAACCTTGCTGCAGTATGCATCCGGAAAAGATATATGCACACCGGTTGACCTGGTACGTGAAAAGTTCGACCGCATGATGAAGGTACTGTTCCGGCAGGAAGGGGCCAACCTTGAAATAGGTATTCTGGCATCCGAAGAAGCGCAGGATTTTATAGAAACTCATTCCTCTGTCCTGAACGGATCATTCCGGCAGGTGGAAATGTCCGAGGCTATGCGCAAACGGCTGGAGCGCTCCAACTATGTATTCTCCGGGCTGAAGACCTTTCATGAACTGAATGAAGCCTTTCCCTCCTTATTGGATGAGAACGGCAATAGAAAGACGTTCGAACGCTTTTTGAATGATGTCCGGAAGATCGACGAAACATACAATTCAAACTATCTACGGGCTGAATTCAACTTTGTACAGGCTTCGGCTGAAATGGCGGCCAAATGGGAACGGTTCATGCAGGACGGTGACCGCTATTATCTGCAGTACCGCACGGCCGGGGATGCAAAGGTACGTCCCACCCATGCGGAGATGGCCGGTATCACACTCCCGGCTTCAGACCCGTTCTGGGCAGAATTCTATCCGCCTAACGGATGGGGCTGCCGCTGTTCCGTAGTCCAGGTACGCAAATCCAAGTATCCGGTTACGGATCATGAAGAGGCTATGGCAAGAGGGGAGTCAGCTTTGGAACTTGACAAGAAAGGTATGTTCAGGTTCAATGCAGGCATGGAGCAAAAGACGATGCCCGACTATAACCCATACACCATCAAGCGGTGTAAGGATTGCGATATAGCGAAAGGAAAACTGAAGCTGGCAAAGAATCCTATTCCTGACAATGAACTCTGCGAGGCATGCCAGTTCATCCGTTCTATTCAAAACAGGAATGGGGCTGCGGACAGAATTCAATCGTACTCCGAAAACGAATGGGAAAGAACCTATATTTCTCCGGATGATAACGGATTTGTAGTAACCCAATGGGAACGAATCTATGAATCAGAACCCAGCAAAGCGGAACGCCTGAAATTCAACAAAGAAATGCGTATGTGCAAAATTATTGCAGACAATGGTCATGACGTGGAATATCTTCAAGGAGTCAACAGACCGGAAGGGCAGACATACGACATTACCATAGACGGAATAAAAGCTGATTTGAAATGTATTGAAGGCGGTGCTGGCAACATTGTAAAATATGCCAAAAAAGCACTTACAAAACAAGGAGGTGAAGCCGTGATTTTTGAAATACCATCGCATGACATTCAGTTTTATAAAGCTATTACAGAAGCAAGAAGAAAATGTGAAGGACATATATTCTTCTACATAGCGGACGAAAAAGTGCTTAAAGAGGTACAAAAAAGAGGCCAGTAAAAACTGACCTCGGGGCGGTACACGGTCTTGCGACCCTGTCCCTTCGTATTTCTACGCACTGCAAATATACAAAACAATTTTCAAAAACAACTCGTTATGAACAAAATTATCGAATTTCTCAAACAAAGCAACCGCTATAAGCACCTTATTGGCGGTCTTCTTGTAGGATTTGCCGCCCTCAATCCGTGGACGGCTCTGTATGCATCCATTATCGCTGCCTCCTGTCTGGAGCTCAAAGACAAACTGAAAGGCGGACTTTGGGACTGGATAGACTGGTCTCTTACCGTCATCGGCGGCATATTGTCTGCCCTATTTTGGTGGATAGTGTAATGCTTTAGCTCATTTTGCCTGTTAAATCAGTAACTTTGTACCCGGTGGAGCTTCCCGATAGTCCGTGTGGTCTATCGCGGGTACAACAATGCGAACGCGAATGGCGGTGTGTCGAATGCGAATGCGAATAACGATGCTTCGAATACGAATGCGAATATCGGCTCGCGTCTGGAAATCTAATTAATCGGCGTACAGCACCGGGGACGTGTCCCCGAAGCGGTGCCGAGGGAAGCAAGCCACAGCAACAGCACCCATTAGGGTGGAAAGCTGAAAAATCACGCGTCGGGTGGAGTTTGGTAGGCTGTTATCAGTTCGAAGAAGTCAGACCCGGGGAAAGGAAGGCCCTTATCTTCTGTTTTTACTAACCAACAGCAGAACCGTATGCGCAGGGAAGGATACATCATAGAGGAAATCATCGAATACTCCAATATGTCGGAGGCATTCGATGCCGTACTGCGCGGAACGGATCGTAAGGAATCAATCCAAGGGAAAAAGCTACTTGCACATAGGGAGGAAGTTATATCCAAACTTACTGCTGCCATTGAAAACGGTTCGTTTCAACTTGGTGGATACCATGAGACGGAAATCAAAGAGTATGGCAAAAGTCGCATCCTGCAGATTTTATCCATGTATGACCGCATCGCAGTATATGCCGTAATGAACGTGGTGGATCGTCACCTGCAGAAACGCTATATCCGGACTACCGGGGCCAGCATTAAACGACGTGGCACTCATGATCTGATGAACTGCATACGTACCGATTTGCAAAAAGACCCGGAAAGCACGATGTATGCCTACAAATTTGACATCCGCAGGTTCTACGACAATGTGCGGCAGGATTTTGTGATGTGGTGCTTCCGCAGGATATTCAAGGACAAAAGGCTGTTGGTGCTGCTGGAGCGGTTCGTGACACTGCTGCCTGAGGGTATCAGCTTCGGACTGCGCAGTTCACAGGGAGCAGGCAACCTGCTTCTGTCTGTATTTTTAGATCACTATCTGAAGGATAAGTACGGGGTCCGTTATTACTATCGCTATTGCGATGACGGACTGGTACTCGGTAAAACGAAAGCGGAATTGTGGAAGATTCGTGATGCTATTCACGGGCAAATGGAGAAAATAGACTTGGAAATCAAGCCGAATGAACGGGTGTTTCCTGTAGAAGAAGGCATTGATTTCCTTGGCTATGTTATCCGTCCTGACTATGTGAGATTGCGGAAACGTATCAAGCAGAAGTTTGCCCGGAAGATGCACGAGGTAAAATCGAGAAAAAGACGGCGGGAACTGATTGCCAGTTTCTACGGCATGACGAAACACGCCGACTGTAATAAGTTGTTTAAAAAATTAACAGGCAAAGAAATGAGAAGTTTTAAAGACTTGAATGTCGCTTACAAGCCGGAGGACGGCAAGAAGCGATTTCCCGGAGTGGTGGTAAGTATCCGGGAACTGGTAAACTTACCGATTGTAGTGAAGGACTTCGAGACCGGTATCAAGACCGAGCAGGGAGAAGACCGCTGTATTGTGGCCATCGAAGTGAACGGCGAGGCAAAGAAATTCTTCACCAACAGCGAGGAAATGAAGAATATTCTCGCACAAGTGAAAGAAATGCCGGATGGTTTTCCGTTTGAAACGACCATCAAGACAGAGACCTTCGGCAAAGGTAGAACCAAATACGTGTTTACATGAGAAGAGTTGAAGGAAGTGCCGGTGTGTCGCTGATGGAATGCACGAACCCGGTTAAAGACAAATGGCGCATCCGCTGGGATGTGCAGGAGAAAGAGGACGGCTCTGCCTCCTACATGGAAGAAGAGTTCAGCCATAAGCCCACTGATGAAGAAATCCGCACATTGGTTATGTCCTGGTATAACAGCCAGACTGATGCAGCTATCCTGTCCGGATTCGTGTATAAGGATGCCCCTGTATGGCTTTCTACGGAGAATCAGTATAACTATAAGGCAGCATACGACTTGGCTGTTCAGACGGGCGGAGAGACCCTTCCAGTTACATTCAAATTCGGTTCGGATGAACAGCCCGAATACCAAACCTTTGATAATTTGGATGAATTGAAGGACTTCTATACGAAAGCGGTAAGGTATATCCAGAAGGCTCTGGCTGAAGGCTGGAAGAAGAAGGATAAGTTCAATTTGGAATTATACCGAATTGAATGATTGACAATCCCACGGGGGAGGGATAAAAAAAGCCCCCGGCCTGTTAATTAGTCGTCTCACTTACTTATTAACACCAAAAACGCAGAACCGCGCGACCGGGGGCAAATACCCTCGCTCGCGGTTCTGCGTTTTTTTTTAAGATGTACGCATAAAGCGCATAAATAAGTGAGACAGTGCAAATGTACAAAATTTAACTGGATATGAAAGTAATTGAGATACTGAAATTGAATAAAGGAATGCTGAAAACATGCCGGAAAGTGGGAATCCGGATGGAAGACGTACAGTATATCGAACTATACAATGACTACAACAGGCTGTTGGACGAAGGCGAAAAGGTTTCCTACATCGTGGCAGTACTGGCCGAACGTTATAATGTTTGCGAGCGAAAGGTATACACGCTCATCAAACGGCTGCAAAGCGACTGTAACCCGTTTGCAGTGTAATGGGACAGCCTCCCCATTGAAGAGGGATAACGGCGCGGTACCTTTGCAGGGTATCAAAACGACACACCATGAACAAGTATTATCAAATCCTGAAAAAGGTACTTGCCGACGGCAAGACACAAAAAGGCAGAAAAGGCGAAAGCCGTTACCTACTGAACGAGACGGTAACGCTGTCCCCTGCGGAACTGCTCGATATTTTCGAGGGACACAATATCGCACGGAAAAAGCTCAGAAGCGAACTGTCGCTCTTCATGAGCGGGGAAAGACAGGTTGAGAAATACCGGGAAGCCGGGATAAACTGGTGGGACTACTGCGGCTCCATCCTCGTGAACTCCTACCCTACCTATTTCGAGAAGCTGCCACCTCTGATTGGCAAAATCAACCGGGAAAAACGAACTACGTGCTGTTCCTCGGTTCGACCGGCACGGAAAGCAACCAGGCACCATGCCTCAGCCTCGTACAGTTCCAGATCGAGCAAGGCGAACTGGTCCTGACGGCCTACCAGCGTAGCTCGGACGCCAACCTCGGATTACCGGCGGACATCTATCACCTGTACCTTATATCCCGGCAAATAGAACTACCCCTGAAATCCATCACAATCAACCTCGGCAACGTGCATATTTACGAGAACAACGTCACACGCACACAAGAACTGCTTGCCGGAAATCCTAACGTAAAATTCGAATTGAACGTATGAAAAAGACGTATCTGTCAGCCCCGCTGCCATTCGTGGGCCAAAAGCGCATGTTCGCACGCAAGTTTATGAAAGTATTGGAACAATATCCGGAAAGCACGGTATTCGTTGACCTTTTCGGCGGTTCCGGCCTGTTATCACACATCACCAAACGATGCAAGCCGGAAGCCACGGTCATATACAACGATTTCGACAATTACCACAAGCGGTTGGAAAACATCCCAAGGACAAACCGGCTGATCGCCGACCTGCGTGCCATGGTAGGGAATTCCGTTCCACGGCACAAGACCATAACCGGAGAACTGCGTGAGCGCA
>ENA-OOWV01000494-OOWV01000494.1-human-gut-metagenome-genome-assembly--contig:-NODE-494-length-30716-cov-4.602818_pt1 | contig 30716 bp, 30 predicted proteins | sample MGYA00241584_ERZ501337 | MGnify/ENA primary metagenome ERZ501337 (study PRJEB25962, sample SAMEA2042744) | human gut metagenome | biome: human gut; feature: human-associated habitat; material: faeces... | reverse complement strand
GTGAACCGTATGAAAAAAGAAATAATTAAAATTAGGATTGATAAAGAAGTTAAAGATAAATTTAGGAAAAAAACATCAAAAAATGGATTATCTATGAGTGAAGAAATATTAAATATGATTAATATATCATTAACAAATGAAATATATGAAAATAAGAGTTGTTGTTTGAATAAGATAACGGTAAATTATGTTTTTAAATAAAATTGATATTTATAAATAACTCTTTTAAGTTATAATATTAGTATGAAAACTAAATTATTTCTTAAAAATGAATATCTTTTTATTGATGATTTGTTTTTGCAATTTAAAGAAGTAGAAATTTTTTTTGATGGGAGAAGTGTTTTTCAAGGTGAATTTCACACCTATAAACCAATAAATGTCAAAGAATACAACAATCCAATAATTGTATATATTTTTATTAAAAGTGATGATGATTATTTCTTTTATTATCGAGGATATGTTTTCAAAAAAGATATTTATATAAATGAAAAAATAATTTTAGACTATTTGGAAGATTTTAATAAAAAGGTTGGAGATATGATATATGATTGATAATGAAATAATAATAAAATTTAGTACTCATGAGTTGGCTGACTTACTTCATTTTATTGGTGAGGACAATTTAAGAAAGGATTTGGTTTCTTACGGAAAAAAACAACCTAAAAGTTCTAAATATCATATAGGAAATAAAAATGGATCTTTTTTTAACGGCTTTTCCAATCTCCAAAGATTATACAATTTTATGTAAAAGAAATGAAAAGGAAAAATGAGGAAGTCATAAAAAACGTGGAGTCTTTAATATATAAGAAAATAGGAGTTTCGGACTCTGATAATGATAATCTTAAAGAAATAATATTAAGGCTGTCTGATGATAAAATAATAAAGTTGTTGTTTCGTTTATTTTCTTTAGATGAAACAGTTACTTTATCAGAGTATTTAGATAATTTTAAAAAATTAAAGAACAAATTTGATTTTACAGCTTCTGAAAAAAATCAAAAAGAAATAGAAATGGACGAGTTAAAAATCAAATTAAATGCTTTGAATAATATTGAAAATGAGAATATAGAATTAAAAAATGAACTTTCAAAAGTTCAATCTGAATCTGATAAATTTAATTCAATATTTGAAGCTTTTGAAAAAATGAAATCCCAAATTAGTCTAGATTATCAGATCATTATTAATCAAATAATTGATTTGTTTAATGGTTCAGACAGTATTGATGATTTAGAATTAGAAAAATCTATTCAGTCTTTTTTTGATAAAGTGGTTTTAGATTTTAAAAACAATAAAACAATAACGAATGAATTGGTTGTTATATATATATTATTAAAAATCAAGGAGAGCAGACAATGAATATTCAAGAAGTAAATGACAATTTGAAAGAAATAGAATTAAAAAAGAGATATATTTTGTGTAGATATAAAGAAGCCTTCGTTATAAATGATTTTGTCCAAGTGGTTCTAGAGGCTATTAGTGAAGAACCTGTCTTTGTAATTGAGAATCAAACTTATTTTGATAACAATTCAAGAGAAAATTTTTACTATGTAAAAGCAGATTCTTTTTCTGAAGATTTATATAAAGATAGGGATATTAGATTTGACTATATTACAAGTACTGATCTTATTAAAGAGTTGGATGAATATTTAGAAGATAAATTGATAATTGTGCAACCATATTATTTTTATAATACATCCAGAGACACATTTTTTAAAAATGGTACAGTAAAAGGCTTGATTCAAGTAAATGATGATACCGATGATGATTTTTTTTGTGTTCCTAAAATAACTGATATGAATTCTTATGAGAATTTCATAAATAAAAAAGAGTTTCCCATTCCTTTGGTTTCAGAAAAACTTATTGGGAAACCGTTCTATTTGTTTCATGATGATCAACTGTACGCTGTTAAATTGGAACAATCAAAGACTAATGACACATATTGGATTGCTTTAGAGTCAGATGATTCAATCAAAAAATTAGAAATAGATTATGAACGAGAAAAGAATAAGAAAAAAATTATAGATTGCAATAACGGTTTTGTTTTCATTGAAAGGAGACTTGTTTATAGTGCAACTCAAACTTCAGATTTATTTGTATCAAGTGATAAAGAAAAAAATGCAGAAGTTGAACAATCTCAATATGAATCCTCTAAGGCTGGAATAGCGTTACAAGGCTTTTTTGATTATACAAAAAAGAATAATTTGTGTTATTCGTTAAATGATATATATAATTTTTATACTTGTGTTTGTTCTTCTCAACTTATAATACTGGCTGGAATGTCAGGAACTGGGAAAACAAAATTGCCATTAAAGTTTGCTGAGTATTTTAATATGACAGAAAAGAATGGAAAACTTTTATTTGTTCCTGTATCTCCATCATTTACAGAGCCTTCTGATATATTAGGGTATTTAAACCCCAACACAGGTATTTATACATCTGCAGAGACGCGATTAGTTGAATTTTTAAAACATGCTAGTGAAAACCCTGAAGAAATGCATATGGTAATTTTTGATGAGATGAATCTTTCTCAGATTGAGTTTTGGTTTGCGCCATTTATCTCAATTTTAGAAAAAGATTTAGGAGAAAGAGTTTTATATTTATATAGTAATGTGCAACGCTGTATAAATGAAGATAGATATCCTAGCCAAATTGAAATTAAAAATAATGTCATCTTTGTAGGAACGATAAATTTAGATGAAACGACAAAAAATATTTCTGATAGATTATTGGATAGATCATTTATCATAAATTTGAAAAAAGAATCTTTTGTTAATTATAAAGCTCAACAAGCGGGTAATCAGAATGAAGGCCAAAATAATGGTTTTTCAGAGGATTTTAAGATTTTTATGCCAGATGATGAAGATTATAAAGGGGATTACATATCTAATTATAGTTTGAAAGAGTTAGAGTTCTTTGATTCTTTGCATGAGGAACTGAGTAAAGTAGATTCGCAAAAAGGAATTTCGTTCAGGTGTGTCAAAAATATTTCACTGTATTTGAAAAATAAGCCTGAGGAGTTAAACAGAAGAAGAGCCTTTGATTATGCTTTTAAGCAAACAGTCATGAAAAAAGTGAATGGTCCAGAAGATAGTATAAAAGAACTTCTAGGTAGCCTAAATCAATCTGGAGAAGTAGTAAATGGAAAATTGGTAGAGTTGTTTGAAAAATATAGTGAAATTAGTGATTTTACAGAATCTCGAATAGAAGTAAAAAATAAAATCGTAGAATTGAAAAAATATGGTTATGCTAGATAAAGATATATTATATATTCGGTATTTATATCGAAAAGAAACAAAAAAGATTGATTTAAATAGTGTAGATTCAGAAAGTATTCTATTTTCTTTCAATGAGTATGAACCAGTAGAAGTAGAAGTATCAAGTGATGTGTTTCAGATTGAAATAGAATGTTTAAGCTATAAACAAGATGAAAGTATTGTACCTTGTGATGAAAAGATATTATTATTAAAAAATGATAATAAATATTTAATTTCTGGAACTACAGAAATAGATGATGAATTGGGATATATTCCTTCAAAATACCAAATAAACATTTCGAATCATGAGCATCAAAAAAAATGTTATTTTATAGTAACTTATAATAATGAGGTATCCAAAGATGGAATGAATAATATAATTGATGAACTAAATAGTTTTATCAATGGATTATCAATTGATTTTTTTTCAGAAGCACCTATAAATAGCATTAAAGATAATCATAATACATCGGAATATTACATGCATGAGATAATTTGTCAGGAAAAGCAATCAATATTAAGTAATGTTAATCAAATTCTCAATAAATTAAATTATAATATTGAAAAAAAATATAGGAATGAAAAGTTTGAAAAAAAACAAGATAATGTCACGATTAGGAAAAATCTTCTTAAAGTGAATCAAAATAAAGTATACAATGTAAGAAAAGTTCAAAGTGGCAATAGTACAGAAAATATATTATTAAAAAGATATTTAGTTAAAATACTAAAGTGTTTGAAAGAAAATAGCGTTCAATTAAATCAAGACTATTCTTCAAAATGTTTTGAAAAGGACAATCTCATGAAGGAAATTTCACAAGAACAAGAGGCTCTATTGTTGAAAAATTCTAGAGAAAATAGAGTATCTATTAATAATCATATAATTAGTTTGAACGGACAAATAAAAACGGTTAATCGTTGGTTAAAAAAGATGGAATGTTGGAAGGATTCTTATAATATAATTATCAAACAAATTCAACGGTTATTATTTTGTGATGAGTTAAATGATGTAACTATAAACGAGAGAGTTCAGTTTTCTTCACTTTTTTATAGAAACAAAAATTATAGTTATTTTTATGAGCTATATAATTTGCTATGCTCAAGCTCTGGTTTTAATAGAAGTTTTGGAGATTCGGAGCTTTTTTCTGATAAGAAATCATATCAACTCTTTGAGATTTACGGTCTAATAATAATTCAAAATATTTTAAAAGAGCTGGGGTTTAAATGTACAAATGATTTTTCAAATAATCCATTCAAATTTAGTTCAGGGATGGTATTAAGTTTTTCTTCAGATACTTACCACATTTTTGTAAATTATGATTATTTTTGTAAATTATATTTTAATCAAGGAGATGGCTCAATTGTCAGTATAAATAGTAGAAAATGTAAACCAGATTATATAATAACGATATTTGATAAAGATAATAAATTTTTGGATATGATTATTATTGAAATGAAATACAGATATTTGCGTAATTTAATTCCTGTAAAAAAAGCAACTACGGAAATTGATGATATGATTGCGGACTACAGTCAATTGGCTTATTGTGTATCGCGGGAACAAAATATTTATAAATTTCCAAGTCATGTTTTTGTGATTTTCCCTAAGAAAGAAGAAATAATATTACAAAGAAATAGAGGTCAACTTTTAGGGATAAATGTATTAGAAAGCTTTTCTAATAGCATTGTTTATAAAACAATAAAAGATATCCTGAATATTTATAATGAACAACAACTTTAGAATGATGAGTATTTTATCTCAAAGTTTTGAGTATTTACTTATTTATTATACGCATTTGATGCTATAGCCATAATTTAAAATAAATATTATACGTAATGCGTAAATATATAATAATTAAAATGTGTAATATCACTATGCATAGTAAGAAAGATAGCTGATGGTTGCTATCTTTTTTTCTAGAAAGGAGGAGTGGTATGTCTAACAACGAACAATTATTATTAGCTTTTAACAGATTCTAACTGGGCTTAGAGCAAGTAAAACAAACTAATAGCAGAAAATAAAATAAAGAGCCAAATCAAGAAGATAAGCAATACAGCAAAAAATTGAGTATTCCACTAAGTAAAGTCCACTCAATCCGCTTATGAAGTCCACCCAGTATGCTAGAGAAGTCCACTATTTTATAAATATAAATACGTAAAGAAGTCCACATAAAAACACGGCTATTTAAACCGTGCTTTTTTACTATTTGGATCTATTCAATTTTGAATATGTTTCTCTTAATGACTTTCCATGAAGTGTGATCATGTAGGAGGAATTGACGATGCGATCCAGTATCGCATCTGCGATTGGACCACCATCCAATGATTGATGCCATCCATCAAATGAATACTGGCTGCAGAAAATAGTTGATTTTTTGTTACACCGTTTTTCCATCAACTCTAATAAGTCACTTCGTTCTGTTTCGTTCGTTGGTTTCAATAAAAATTCATCCAGTATAACCAGATCATACTTTCCGAGTTTGTTCAGATACTCGTTATATTTCCCCTGGATCCTCATTTCTTCAAATTTTGAGAAAAGTTCTGGTAAACGGATATACAATACCGTTTTTCTGTTCCGACATGCATGTACTCCCAGAGCGTTGGATAACCAGGTCTTACCGCATCCAGATGCACCTACGAATATTATATTTAATCCGTTGTCGATATATCTATTGGTTGCCAGTTCTTCCATCTGGGAACGGCTCAATTGTCTTTCAGGATTATAGTCAATAGATTCTAAGTTCGCTGTAGAATCATAGAATTTAGCGTTTCTGATATTTTTCTCTATCGTATGATTGATTCGACTGTCATATTCCATATCTATCATTTCGCCAAATCTTTCATCGAACGATAGCTGGCTGTAATCAGGATCGGATGACTGCATTTCATATCGTTCCGCTATGACCGGTAACTTCATTTGTTTGAGTTTCATGATCAATTCTTTTCTATCCATTCCGTTTTCCTCCATAATAGTCTTTCCCTCTCACAAAGGCATACTCGACGGTCTCCTTTTGAGAAGTTTGGGTTTTCTTCTTCCTGTCTTGATTTGACTGCAGTATCATTCTAATATTTCTATAGCTAGGCTGGCTGATGTGCTCCAACGCCAATTGACACGCATCTTCCAGTCTAGTCTTTCCATATTTATCCGATAATTTCAGAAGGGACATACACCCCTTATAGGCCTGTTCCTCCACTTTATATCGGTTGAATAATTTCTGGACGACTGTCGTTGTACTTTCACCGATTGAAGCGGCCCATCGTATAAAACGGTCCTTGTTCCAGAGGAATCTTTGATGGTTTTCCGGCATATGGCTCTCATTGGTTGAATATTGATTGATCCGTCCATAAAGACGATCATGGGAACATACCTGGTTCATCTTATAGTAGACGGTCACCAAACGTTTTGTGAGTTTCACATCCACATAATGACCGACATATTCATAGGGAACGGAATAGTTCATTTTTTCAACCGATATATGATAATTCAACTGGACTTTGGCACGCTTCCATTCACTCAATTCAAAAGGGTATTTCGGTAAAGGTTTCATAAATGGAAATTCTTCATCCATGTAGACCGATTTTCTAGAGCCTTCCTTCTTTTGAAAAGGTTTTGAATTAAACGTATCCAATTCTTTGAGTATCGCTTCATTCAGTTCTTCGAATGAAAAAAACTTTCGATTTCTAAGTTTTCCAACGATAGCTATCGTACAATCTCCGACCGCGCCCTCAACCGCTGCTTTATCTTTCGGCCTACGTACTCTGGTAGGAAGTATTGTCGTATCATAGTGATCTGCCATTTCCTGATAGGACTTGTTGAGAATAGGATCTTCATATTTTCTGTTGGAGATAACCCCGGTTTTCAGATTGTCGGGTACCAATAATCGGGTAACGCCTTCAAAATACCGGAAAGCGTGGATATGGCAATCGATCCAGTCGCCGATCTTCATGCTCGGACAGGCACGGACATAGCTGTACATACTGAATGGAAGGGTGGCTTCAAATAGATAAGCAGTGATTCTTTCACCGGTGTACCGATCATAAATGTACATACATGTTCCATTCCAATCCACCATCATCTTATCGCCTGGCTTGTGATTGATATGCATGGTCAGGTTGTGCTTTTTCACGTGATCACGATATCTTTCGCAAAAGTAACTGTACTGATAGAAAGGGACATTGATGGACCGACAACCATCTGCATATTCTTCCCACAATAGTTTGATCGTCGTGCCGGGTTTCAACAGTTCCTTATGAACATAGTCGAAATCCGGCTGCTTGATTGACAGATTGATTTTCACCTCTTCATCGAACAATAATTTTTGGACATCGTATTCACTAAGATCTTGAATAGATGACCAACAGATTTTTTTAGAGTCAGCGGTATTGAAGATCTTTCTAACCGTATCTCTTGATACTTTGAGTGCATCTGCGATACTACGCTGACTATGGTTTTGGGATCTCATCTCCAAAACCCTTTTAACATCTCGCATAAAAAAACACCTCCGATTCCACAAGATATTAAAGTGCGATAAACATCGCATACATATCTTAAAGAATAAGAGGTTAGAATAAAACCAGGCTACGCCACTTAAAAGCGATCATGATTATATACTTAATTTCCAGTGGACTTGTATAACGGATTGAGCGGACTTCGTCACCGTAATCCATGGACTTATTTTACCGTATTGGATGGACTTCTCACTCCGTAATATTCAAAATGACGATAATTCAAATTTAAAAGAATTAATTAGTGATGGAAAAAGACTAAACACACCAAAAAATACAACACACAATATTTGTTACAGTAAGATATTTGTGCACGTTTTTTGAATCTTCTTTATAATATAATTTTTTTTCATCCATATTTAATCCTCCTCATCGTAAACTTCATCATAACTTCCTATAGCTTCTTTTTTTATGAGATCTACTTTATAATAATTAAAACCATTTTTATCTATATATGGAAGTGCATATTCATATTTATAAAGTTCATAAGAAGTTACTGGAATCATACCATTTATAATATAATCTGAACCTGAAATTGATACTTTTTCTTTTGAGTTGATAATATCGATATCTGAATCTGAATTAGAAATTATAATCCTTCTATAAATATATCCATTACTATCTATTCCTTCAAACCATGCTGTAAACCCTATCAGGTTTAAAGCGCTTTTATTAGTTACCTCAATATTTATTGTGTCTTTCGTATCTGTAATCGTTCTTCCAATTTGTTCAATACTCAGAATATTGGCTGAATCAAAATCTACTTTTCCATTTTTGATGATTTCTTGAACTTCTATAGTTTGACTGTTTTTATTAACTAAAATCTTATACTCATCTGTACAATATGTATAACAAAGGATATCAATGTAATAATTAACATCTGTAATACTAACAGCAGGTATTAGGTCAGATTTAGTAGCTTGAATGATAGAATGATTTGGTGCTAAAGAATTATCATAGAATGATGGTGATACATCTTCTACAGAATTAACCAACGCATGATCTCCACTGAGAAAAGCACCACATTTGGCAGAAACATCTTTCACTATTTGATCTGAATTATTTGTTATTTTAACTTTTGCCTCAATATTAGTAAGGCCTGGTTTATTTTCCAAGATTTCAATATCTAGGATATCTGCCTCTTCATAGGTAAATGGCGATTCAGTTTCTATATATTCTGTTTTAGCATAATTAGGTTCTTCTTTTTCTATGTTCTCGATTGAACAACCAGAAATTAATGACGAAAATAGAAAATAACACAAAATATAAATATACTTTTTATGTTTCATACAATACCCTCTCTAATCTTTATAATAATATCATAAGAACATAAAAAAAAATCAATATTGTTTTATATATTTTAATTAGCTTTGTGTCAACTTATATATCAAGAGTTATATTTTTACAAGTATTTATTTTTTAACATAACCTAACATATGAATAAATAGATGAATATAACTGAATAATTGTAAATATCATTCAGTTGTGTCCACAGTTGAGCATTATAGGCTATCGTGAGCCAAGAGGAGAACTGCATGAAAAAAGAAATAATTAAAATTAGGATTGATAAAGAAGTTAAAGATAAGTTTAAGAAAAAAACATCACAAAATGGACTAACCATGAGTGAAGAGATATTAAATATGATCAATGCATCATTAACAAATGAGATATATGAGAATAAGATTTCTTATTTGAACAAAAAAGAAATCTACACAAAATTTAGTCATATTTTTAATATATTAAGTTATATAGATGGTGAACAAAAAAATGTATTATTAAAAGAATTGAGGGATTTGGAATGTCTACTATAAAACGTATAAATGAATCATATGTCACAATGAACGATGTAAGAAGATTAGCCAATTATTGTGAAAACTCAGAATACTTTTATAAACGACAATGTTTTGGAACTAACCCTTTGAATACAGACTGTATGTTAAATTCTATGGAAAGAGTAAAAAGGATGTGGCAAAAAGAAGATGGTAATCAAGTTCACCATCTAGTGTTCTGTATTCAACCAAGAAAAAAATTAGAAGAAAAAATAAAATTATTATATACAGAAGATGTATTATATACGATTGGAAATTATCTTGATATCAAAGGTTTTCAATCGATTGGTTATATCCATGATAAGCATAGCAAATATTATTTCAGTTATACTCCAGATGTATTTGAGAACGTCCATATACATCTAATCATAAACTCTGTGAATGGTTTTACAGGATTGAAATTAACTAATATAAGATCTTTTCTAAAAGATATTTTACTATTATTGAAGCAAGAATACCCTGGTTTAAATTGGGATATGATACTATACAAATAATAACGTATAAAAACAAATATTTATTTGAATGAAGCATTATTATTCAATTAATTACAACGCAAATTTTATATAAACAAACTAAACCTAGTGATTTCTCACAAAAAAACTTAATACTTAAAAGTGCTTATTACAAACAAATATCATTAACAACATTCCAATATAAGAAAACAAAGGAGTGATATAAATGGAAGTAATATTTTACTCAGTACAAGAAGTTGCAGAAATACTCAGCCTGTCTGAACAAACAATACGAAAACTAATTCATGAAGGAAAATTAGAAGCTTTACGATTGGGGCGAACATATCGAATTTCATATGAATCTTTAATAAAATTAAGAACCACTCTGCAAATAAAATAAGTCAAGGAGACAAACTCCTTGACTGATCTTTTTGATAAACAATATATCATACTCACTTAATCATTCTTTTTATTTTTCACTAAAGCTATCTCATGCTCAAGCATCCGAATTAATTCATTATTTTTCTTTTCTTTTTCCGTCATCGTCTTATCTATGGCTTCATTTAAAAGAGAAACTAAAAACATCAGCGAAAAGGAAAAAAGAGAATTAATCCCACTGATCTTATTTAGATAGGCTTCATTTGAAAACTTTAACCATGGAGTTGAGAGCAATGTATACATAGAAAACACAATACTTATGGTAATAGCAAATGTATAAACAACTGTTATTCTTTTTCTTCGTTTTATCGATAATTCGTTTTCCTTCTGTAGATTCATCACACGTTCTTGATACTTGATAGCAACTTCGGGTCGATGTTCTTGCATTGTTTTATCATACTCATCAAATACATCAAAAACTCTATCATTATACAATGATGATTTATTTAAAAATCTATATATCGTTTGAGCTAATTCAATCAAAGCAAAAATCAAAGAAACAACCGAAATCATGAAGTAAAATTTATCAGGGAAAATACCATCTTGAAAACATTGTCTAATTCCAAGTATAAAATATGTGACACTTATTCCTAACAGATATGGATTAATCTTGTTCATCTAACGCTCAACTTTCTATTATAAAACACCAAAATATCTTTCAAAGAAGTTTCTTAATTTATTGATCATGTTTTGTTTCTTTTTATCTCGTGATCCTCTACCATCAAAGCGAGAAACTGGTGGTAATATCTTATCTACATCGGTTCCGGTTGTTTTTAAAACTCCGTCTCTAAAGGCGTTTTCCATCAGTTTCTTAGTTTCTTCAGGTTTAAGCTTTTCTTCTTGAATGAGTTCTTGGATATCCGCTTCTTTTTGTTCTTGAACAAATTTTTGCCAGTCTCCATTTACATCACTACTTGTATTGATTGTTTCAATAAAATCTTCGATCAGTTCTTTCTTTGAACGTAATTGCAGACTTGATCGAATGGCTTTATCGATCGCAACCAGGATCTCTTTATCCTTACAATTTTCATCATGATATTTAGCCACAAGCATCAAGATATAATCGATATTCACTTCCACTTGTTTGACAAGTTCCATCTCAAAGACAACATCATCTAGGATACTATCTTTATCTGCTTCTTTTGGTTTAATTTCCTGATAGATATCATGATAATTTCCCGTATAATCTTGGAAATCAATTGGAGATAAGATTTCATTGCCTTCGAACTTATCAAAAGCAGATAAGATATTTCTTAATCGTAATATATTTCCAAATAAAACGATAAAGTCTTTTTTGTTTTTATCTCCGATGATCGGTTCGCCTAAAGGGAAACGAGAAAGCAATTCTTCAATTCTTTCTTCATATCCTTTCAGTGTTCTTCCTTTATCATCTACACAGCCATAGTAATAATCTTCATAAGATTTTAATAATACGATTCCATTGGCTTCCTTATCCCCAAACAATTGGATTGCATCATTGGTTTCTTGTTCCAGATCACGGAAACAAACGATATTTCCATATGTTTTTACTGAATTTAAAATACGGTTCGTCCTTGAGAATGCCTGGATCAACCCATGCATCTTCAAGTTCTTATCGACCCATAGAGTATTCAGTGTTGTCGCATCAAATCCAGTTAAGAACATATTGACTACGATCAATAGGTCGACCTCTCTTTTCTTCATTCGATTGGATAAATCTTTATAATAATCCTGGAACCCTTTGCTAGAGGTATCATAATTTGTTTTAAATTGTTTATTATAATCATCAATAGCCATTTCCAAGAAATCACGTGAGCTTTGATCTAGTCCTTCTGTATCAAAGCTTTCATCTTCTAAGATACCGTCCGGACTCTCTTCATTTGGGGCAAAGGAAAAGATCGTTGCGATGGTCAGATCACGATGTCTTTCGGCAATCTGTTTCTTTAGTTCCATGTAATATTTCTTACAAACAGGAATCGAACTCACCGCAAACATGGAATTGAATCCATTTACTCGTTGTCCTTTCAAGCTGTAATACGAATTACGCATGGTCTTTTGATCAAAGTGATCCAAAATATATTTAGACACTTCTCGGATTCTTTCTGGAGAGGCCAAGGCTTCTTCTGTATCAATCGCCTTTACTTTTTGATCCTTCGTCTCATCTTTTTGTTTTACGGTATTGATATAATCGATACGGAATGGTAACACATTGCCATCATTGATGGCATCTACAATCGTATATGTATGAAGCTTTTCCCCAAAAGCTTGTGCAGTTGTTCTTAGATTTGGATTGCCTCCTGTTCCTGCATTGACAGAAAAGATAGGTGTTCCTGTAAATCCAAAGATATGATAATTCTTAAAGTAACGATCGACTTTGATCGTTTTTTCTTTTTTCTTAATCATTCCTCCTACGATCCGTGTATGCATATCTCCAAACTGACTTCGATGACATTCATCAAAGATCAATACGATATGTTTATCTCGAACAGGATGTGATGGATTCTTAGTTATAAAGACATCTAATTTTTGGATAGTTGTAACGATGATTCGTGAATTATCATCTTCTAATTGTTTTTGAAGGACTGCTGTATTTTTATTTCCGTTCGCAGCACCTTTTTCAAAACGGTCATATTCCTTGATCGTTTGATAATCTAGGTCTTTTCTATCTACTACGAAAAGAACCTTATCAATATAAGGCAAATTCGTTGCCAATTGTGCCGTTTTAAATGAAGTCAGAGTTTTACCACTTCCAGTGGTATGCCAAATATAGCCTCCCGCTTCGATCGTTCCTGTTTTCTTATAATTAGTTGATACTTCGATACGATTCAGGATTCGTTCGGTCGCTACGATCTGATAAGGACGCATGACAAGAAGCAATTCTTCTGTTGTGAACACGCAGTATCTTGTCAATATATTTAATAATGTATGTTTGGCAAAGAATGTTCTTGTAAAATCAACTAAATCCGGAATCGTGCGGTTATTACCATCCGCCCAGAAAGAAGTAAACTCAAAGCTATTCGATGTCTTCTTACTTTTCTTTTTTGAAGACATTTCATTTTCTTTGATATGACTAAATCGAGTCGTATTAGAATAATACTTGGTATTCGTTCCATTCGAGATCACAAAGATCTGTACATATTCATACAAACCTGACCCAGCCCAGAAACTATCTCTTTGATAACGGTCAATCTGATTAAATGCTTCTTTGATAGCGACACCACGACGTTTCAATTCCACATGGACCAAAGGAAGACCATTAACAAGGATGGTCACATCATATCGTGTATCGTGTTTTCCACCATCTTCTTCATACTGGTTGATGACCTGTAGACGGTTATTATGAATATTCTTTTTATCGATCAAGGAGATATTCATCGTTGATCCGTCTTCACGTGTTAGGTTCTGTACATAGTCTTCCTGGATCTTTCGTGTCTTTTCTACGATTCCTTCATTATTGTTGGAAATCTTGTGTTTAAAGAATGTATCCCATTCTTTATCTGTAAAAGTATAATGATTCAACAATTCCAACTGTTTTCTAAGATTATCAATCAAATCTTTCTCATGATGGATATTGATGTATTCATAGCCTTGTTCACCAAGCATCTTGATAAATGCTTTTTCTAAGGAAGCTTCACTTTGATACGAATCCGAACGACCTGACTGTGGTTCATATTCGGCAACGACCGTACTTTCACTAGTCGATAAGATCATATTGTATATACTCATATCATTTCACTTCCTCTAATGGCTTAAAAGTTAATAACTTGTCTCTATAATATTCATATTGTTTCTGACGAGCTTCGATTTCAGCAGGCAATCCTTCACTGATATCGTTACAAAGCTTATCAAAACGATCTAAGATATCAACAATGCGTTGTTGTTCTTTACGAGTCGGATAAGGGATAGGAATTCTTTTTATATTTTCTAAACTAAAGGATTTCTGATTAGCTCCTTTAACATTTTTTTCAATCCATTTTTTTGTTTGGTTAGAGATTAAAACATAATACAGATACCTTGGTTCTATTTTAGAACTGATAACCGCAACATTTTGTCCTAAACAACATTTATTATTTGGAATTAAAGCAAAATTCCCATATGATCCAACTCTTGAAACAACTATATCATCACGTTGTGGACAGTACTTTTGAGTGAATTTTTGGAAAATTTTTTCTTCTACTTTTAAAGTTGTATCCAAATTGATATATCCCTTTTTTATATCCTGTACCCTTATCATAGGATATCCATTTTGCGAATATTTAGGTGTTTGATGTAATGAATCATATACATTTGCAATTTCAGATAATTTTTTTATCTCAATTTCCGAATCAAAAGAGAGTAATTTTTCTTGATAATAAGTATACACTTTTTTCCTTGCTGTTAGTTCGGCTGTTAATTTATCTGTTAATTCGTTAGTTAATTCAGTGAAATTGTCCAAAATACGGACAATTTCTTCTTGGACTGGGAGAGGGGGAAGTGGAATATTTAATTCTAATACCTTCGACATATCTGGATGCTTAATTCCTGATCCTCTATAAAAAGTAGAAATTAAATCTAATTTATTAATCAAGTAATAATATAGAAATTTTGTATTTAATTCATTTTTGTTGCGTACAATTGCTATACGATTATCCCCAGTAATAAATTTACCTTTATAATACTGAACTACAGGATTCCCTCCCCATGGAATACAAACAATTTCGTCATCTACTATGAAGTCATCCACATCATCTTCATTAGCCCATAAATCTGTTATACTTGTAGTTAAAATTTTTACATTTCCATTGTCTACAGATAATTTCTTTAATTTATCTGCTAATAAATAAGTATATTTTCTGGTTTCAGTTTGTTTATCTTTACCAACTGAATTAAATTTTTTATCCCAAATAGTTAATAACCACAAAGGACGATAGTAAACTCCATTTGGGCACAATTCTCGAATTAGATCATCTAATTTGCTCATGCTTCCACCTCAATTTCTGAGATGATTTTAGCTATTTCATCACGTAAAATTTGTTCTCTTGCTACAATCTTTTCAATTTCAGCATTCAGTTCTTTGATGTCGATGACTTCTCTTGTATCTTCTGGCTCTACATATGTGCTGACAGATAGGTTGTATTCATTCTCTTTAATTTCTTCATAAGATACACAACGTGCAAAATAATCAACATCTTCACGAGAAACAAATTCATCTATAATCTTTTGAATATTTTCATCAGTTAATTTATTATTATTGGTTACTTTTACAAACTCATTCGATGCATTAATAAATAAAGTATTATTATCTGTCTTGTTTTTCTTTAGCACCATGATACAAGTTGCAATACTTGTTCCAAAAAATAAATTGTTTGGCAATTGAATGATGCAGTCAATGAAGTTATTATCAATCAAATACTGGCGGATCTTCTTTTCCGCTCCACCACGATACATGATTCCAGGAAAGCATACGATAGATGCCGTTCCATTAGTAGCTAACCAAGCTAGTGAATGCATGATAAAAGCAAGGTCTGCTTTTGATTTAGGAGCCAATACTCCAGCTGGTGAAAAACGAGGATCATTGATCAAAACTGGATTATCATCACCTTCCCATTTAATAGAATAAGGTGGATTTGAAACGATGGCTTCGAATGGTTCATCATCCCAGTGCTGAGGATTTAACAACGTATCTTCATGAGCGATATCAAATTTATCATAGTCAATATCATGCAAGAACATGTTGATACGGCATAAGTTATACGTTGTCAGATTGATTTCCTGTCCATAGAAACCTTGACGTACTTTATCTTTTCCTAAGATCTTAGAAGCTTGTAGCAATAAAGAACCAGAACCGCAAGCAGGGTCATATACTTTATTCACTTCTGTCTTTCCTACAACAGCTAAACGAGTTAACAATTGAGATACTTCTTGTGGAGTAAAGAATTCACCACCACTTTTACCGGCATTGGATGCATACATACTCATCAAATATTCATAGGCATCACCAAAAGCATCAATGGAATGATTTTTATAATTTCCGAGATTCATATTAGCAATACCATCCATCAATTTGACTAGATTTGCATTTCGTTTAGCAACCGTTGCACCTAATTTATTGCTATTCACATCGATATCATCAAACAATCCTGCAAAGTCATCTTCACTATCACTGCCTTTTGCAGATTCTTCGATATGTCTAAATACAGCTTCTAATGTCATATTTAGATTTTCATCTGAAGGAGCTTTTTTTCTCACATTACAAAACAATTCAGAAGGAAGGATAAAGAATCCTTTTGTTTGAACTAGATCCTCGCGTGCCTGTTCTGCATCTTCATCGGATAATAAAGCATAATCGAAACCAGTATTTCCTGCTTCTTCTTCACCTTCATTGATATAATTAGTTAAATTTTCTGAAATGTATCGATAGAACATCATGCCTAAAACATAACTTTTAAAATCCCATCCATCGACACTTCCGCGTAATTCATCTGCTATCGCCCAAATTGCGCGATGCAATTCGTCTCGTTGTTGATCTGTATTAATATTCTCCATATCTATTCTCCCAAAAATCTATAAGTAAATTATATCATTTTTAAAACCAAATAAAAAAGTGTATCAAAAAAGATACACTATAAATTATTGATTACTTAATATCGCCCTCTAGAAATTCTCCTTTATGAATAATATTTCCTTGTTCATCATACAGCGTCCCTTTTCCTTGATATTCGCTATTTACGAATTCACCCTCATATTGTAAATTTCCTGTTCCATAGTAATATTGTGTTCCCTTTCCATGATAATTTCCGTTTTTAGTTTCACCATCATAGATCAAAACATTTCCATGATATACTTTCATCTGTCCATTCCATGTATCCTTCTTAAATTCGCCGATATCGAAGCTATAATCATTTGAGTCCAATGATTTTGTGTAATTTATACCTTCACCATTTTCAAATCCTTCTTTAAAATATCCTTCATATATTAAAGTTTTTTGAATAATAATAGGATACTCTTCACAGATAGTCATGTCTTCTACAGGTACATCGCCAAAGGATTCTATATTTGAATCTAAACATTTGATACCATATCCATCAAAATATCCTTCATCAAACTCCCCGATATATTTAACAATATAATCCATTCCATTAACATCATATTCAAATAACACACCCCATCCGTTTGGGCGGCTTTTTTTATCTAAATCACCATAATAATATAAATTGCTACCATCTAAAGTTTTTTTATATCCAATATTATCACTAAATAACTTTGAAGTTTCTTCAACTGGGACACTTTTATCTAATATATTTCCTATATTATCTTTTGTTGCTAATTCTAAAACATTTTTCCGCTGTCTAAAATTGGTGATTTCAATATCATTTTGATTTGCATATTCCCATGCCTCTTTTAGCATTATGTATCCTATAGAATCAGAATATTTATCTAGGCTATCTTCATTTTTCGACTTGTTTGAATTGGTCTCACTTTTCGTAGTACTATTTTTTTCATCTTTCGACGATTTAGAATCCTCTTTATTATCTTCTGAAGAATTTTCATCTTTTTTCGCTTCGTAACTTTTCGATTCTTCTGAAACTTTTTCATCCTCTACTTCAGTCTCTTGAATTCCATTAAATTCATCATCAGAAACTGGTTCAACATTAACTCCCACAATAATCATACCCACAAAAAACAATCCACAATATATTAATATTCTCATAAACTTATTTATATTTTTCTTTACTAAAAAATTTCGAAAATAAGAGATAAACATCAATCCAGATAATATAATTCCGATGCAAACAAATATTCCATCACTTGGTATAGAAAGAATACCAGAAAAAATAAATATAAATCCTAAAATATTACTAATTACATTCAATATTTTTTTCAAAAAACTAATCATATTTAATTAAACTCCTTTTCGAGAATAGAATAAAACGTTAAACACGGTGTTAAAATCACAAAAATCATACGAATAAATCCGTTGCCAAAAAATACTTCTATAATATTCGATGTAGCGGTAATCAACATTTCAATTGAACTCATTTCGCCATAAACTGTAGGTATCACATCATACAAATAAGAATAAAAAGGGAAAAGCATACCAAATATTGTTATCAACGATGCAATCGTCGCTAAATAACGAGATCTTGACTTAGCAATATTGGCAATGATTTCTCCAAGTACGCTACCATAAATCAAATATAGAATATACGACCAACTTCCATCTTCAGGTATTATTACCACCAAAATAAAGCTTCCAATCACTGATAAAACTAAGCCCACAATAATTGACAGTATAAAACGGAGACTATTGGATTTTGAACGTTCAAAATCTGATGTGTTCTCAAAATGTGTTGTATAATCCCTGTTTGATTTCTCTTTATCAAATTTTTGTTCTTCTAAAAATTTTCTCAACTCATTATCATATTGTCTTTTTTTATCGACATCTCCTAAAGTTTCATAAGCCCTATTTATCTGAACCATTTTGTTCGGATCTACATTCTTGTTTAAATCTGGATGATATTTTTTTACTAGTGTTTTGTATGATTTTTCAATAATTTCTGGTGAAGCATTTTTGTCTACTTCTAATATTTCATAATAATTTTTTTCCAATTTATTCACCCTTTCTATTATTAATATAACATAAAAAAGATAAAAATAAAATAGAAAATAAAATTATTTTAAGGTGATATTAATTATAAAAGTAAAAAGATATTTCCCCAAGAAGAATTGGTCTTCTTGGGGATGAGACATTAAAATAAAGATATAATACCGTTTAGAATCCATAAAAAAAATGGTATTAGGCAGGGTGAAAATAAAATTAATAGAATTCCTAATATTATATCACCAACTTCCCGAGTGCATATTAATACAATGGCTCCTAAAAAGTAAAGAATAATAAATATAATTTCATATATATGCATAATGTCTTCCTTTCTGATGAGAGTTTTCTACTACATTTTAATTTTAACATGTATACATAATGTTGTCAATAACTTTATATAAATATAAAAAAATGAGATAGTATAAAATTTTGTTTTTTTACTTACAATTTTCTAATTTAAAGATTTATTTTACAATTATTTGGTTGCAGAATTATTTAAAATTCATAAAATAAATTAGGGTGATTTTATGAAATTAGGATTAGCATTATCTGGAGGTGGAGCAAAGGGTGCTGCACATATAGGAGTATTAAAAGCATTTGAAGAAGAAAAAATAATAATAAATTATATAGGAGGAACTTCATCAGGAAGTATAGTAGCTACTTTATATGCGGCTGGATATAAAGCTGATGATATTTATTATATTTTTAAAAAATATTGTAAAAAAATAAAATATGTAGAATTGAAAAATATATTTAAATTATTTTTTGGAATTACTTTAACAGGGACAATAATAATTGATGGTTTAAATTCCGGAAAATCAATAAAAAAATTAATTAATAAAATATGTGGTGAAAAAAATATTAATAATATTTCTGATATTAAATTACCACTTGCAATTCCGAGTGTTGATATGAATACTGGTGATGTTATTTGTTTTACATCTTCTAAAATTAGAGCTTTTTCTGATAATACAATTTTTGTAAATGATGCTAATATTGGAAATTGTGTTCAGGCTAGTTGCAGTTTTCCATCTGTTTTTTCTCCATGTGATTTTAATAATAGAAAATTAGTTGATGGTGGCATTAGGGAAAATGTGCCTTGGAGAGAACTTAGATTTTTGGGTGCTGATAAGGTTATAAGCGTTGTTTTTGAAAATGAAGTTGATGATAGTTGTTGTAAAAATTTGGTTGATGTTGCTGTTCGTTCTTTTGCATTAATGGGTAAGGAACTTTCAAAACATGAGCTTAGTGGTACTGATTATTTAATTAAAATAAAAAGTAAAAAAATTTCTCTTTTGGATATGAGTAAAATGGATTATTTTTATAAGTTGGGGTATAGGGAAGCGAAGAAATTTATTCTTCAAAATTTAAAATAATAGTTGCAATAAGTAAATATTTATTATATAATTGCTTTGCCTTCAAAAAGGAGGTGAAGTGAATGAAGGAATTGAAAAACATGTTGAAGATCATTTTAATATTAAAACTTTTAGAGTTTTTGGAAAGTGATTGAAATTTAAAAAGAACAGGACTGGCATCCTGTTCTTTTATAAGTTCATGAAAGAACTGAAAAACATTTTTGTTAGTTGCTTAAGCTACTTGTAGTATACTACATATTTTATTATATGTCAATATTTACGAAAAAATTCATAATATCTAAAATTTTATAAAAAAGTATTGATTTAGGCTTTTTTAGTAGTTTCAATATTTTCTTCTACATCTTTATTTTCAATATCCAGAGCCTTTTTCTCATTTTCTTGACGTTGCAAATTATCCTTAGCAACTGTCATCAATAATTTAATTCTATTAGCCTGGTTAGTCTCACTAGCACCTGGGTCATAATCAACAGGAGAAATATTAGCCTCCGGATATTTTTCCCTAATAGTCTTAATAACACCTTTACCAACAACATGGTTAGGTAAACAAGCAAAAGGTTGAACACAAATAATATTAGGAATATCATGTTCCATATACTCAATCATTTCAGCAGTTAAGAACCAACCTTCACCAGTTTGATTTCCGATGGATAAAACATCTTTTACCTTATCTTCTAAGTGCCAAATATCACAAGGTTGTAAATACCCTTTTTTAGAATTTGCTAATGCAGTTTTTTCATCTTTTTCTAATATATCGATTAATTTTATTGCTATTTTACTTATTTTTGCAGATGTTTTATTTATATTTAATAAACTATTAAATGTAATTTTATGTGTTGCCATAAATTTAACAAATCCCATAAAGTCTGGTAAAATAACTTCTGCTCCTTCTTTTTCAAGCATTTCTGCAGCGTAGTTATTTCCAAATGGATGGTATTTTATTAATACTTCTCCAACGATTCCTACTTTAGGTTTTTTAACAGATGTATCTAATTCAATTTTTTCAAAATCATTTACAATATCATAAATGCTTTGTTTAAATTGTTTATTTGTTGACTTTTTAACCATTTGTTTACATTTAGCCATCCACTCGTCATATAGTTTTTGAGTTTCGCCTTTGTTTACTTCGTATGCTCTGTTTTTTGTAAGCATTTTTTGTAATAAATCACCATAAACGACAGATTTTATTAATCCTTCAATTAATTTTGGTGTTATTTTAAATCCTGGCATTTTTTCCATACCAACAACATTGAATGATATTACTGGTACGTTGCTAAATCCTGCGTCTTTAAGAGCTTTTCTTATAAATCCTATATAGTTTGTTGCTCTACATCCACCACCTGTTTGTGACATGATTAAGGCAGTTTTATTTAAATCATATTTTCCAGATTCAAGTGCTTCAATCATTTGTCCTGTTACTAAAATTGATGGGTAACAAGCATCGTTATTTACATATTTTAATCCTGTTTCTACTGTATGTTGAGTGCATTCTCTTAGTAATACAGCGTTGTAACCTGCGGCTTGTACGGCAGATTCTAATAAGTCGAAGTGTACTGGTGCCATTTGTGGAATTAAGATTGTGTAATCTTTTCTCATTTCTTTTGTAAAGATTTTTTTCTTTAATCCATAGTCACCATCGGCTTTTTCTTCTTGTTTTTTTGCTATACGTTTATTCATACTTGCTAGAAGTGAACGAATACGAATTCTTACAGCTCCTAGGTTATTAACTTCATCTATTTTTATTAGTGTGTACATTTTATCATAACTTGATAAAATTTCTTCAACTTGGTCTGTTGTTACTGCGTCAACACCACATCCAAATGAATTTAATTGTACTAGTTCTAGGTTATCGTGTTTACCAACGAAGTCTGCTGCTGCGTAAAGTCTTGCGTGAAATACCCATTGGTCAACAACTCTTATTGGACGTTTTGCTTCTGTTTTATCAGACACACTGTCTTCTGTTAGAACACATAGTCCTAATGATGTAATTAAAGTATCTATACCATGGTTTATTTCTGGGTCAATGTGATATGGTCTTCCTGCTAAAACAATTCCTCTTAGGTTGTTTTCTTCAATATATCTTACGGTTTCTGCACCTTTATCTCTTATATCTTTTTTACATTTTTGATATTCTGCTTCTGCTTTTTCTGCGGCTTCTAGTAATTCTTTTTTAGTAAAGTTATATTCTTTGAATTCATCTAATTCCATTATTTTTTTAACTAGATTTTTAGTTTCAAATGGTAAGAATGGATTCATAAATTTTATATTATGTGTTTTTAAATCTTCAACATTATTTTTTAGTACTTCTGAATATGAAATTACTATTGGACAATTGTAGTGGTTGTCTGCTTTTTCATATTCTTTTCTTGAATAAGGCATACAAGGGTAGAAAATAGTTTTTATTCCTTTTTCTATTAAGTTTTCGATATGTCCATGTGAGATTTTTGCTGGATAACATACTGATTCAGATGGCATAGATTCCATACCTTTTTCATATGTTTTTCTTGTACTTTTATCTGATATAATTACCCTAAAGCCTAGGTTTGTAAGGAATGTAAACCAGAATGGATAATCTTCATACATATTTAAAACTCTTGGAATTCCTATAGTTCCCCTTGTTGCATATTGTTCTTCAAGTGGTTTATAATCAAATATTCTTTGATATTTGTATTGTACTAAGTTTGGTAAATTCTTTTTATTTGTTGTAATACCTGCACCTTTTTCGCAACGGTTACCAGATACATGTATTGCACCATTGCTAAATTTATTTATTGTTAATTTACAATGATTTTCGCAATTGTTACATCTTGCATGAGTTACTTTAATTTCTAATTTATCTAATTCATCTGCTTTTAAAATAGTTGATTTGTATTCCATATCTAGGTTTGATTCATATTGTTCTTTAGAAAGTAAAGCCATTCCATATGCACCCATTAAACCTGCAATGTCTGGTCTTACAACATCTTTTCCAACAATTTTTTCAAATGCTCTTAATACTGCATCATTGTAGAATGTTCCACCTTGTACTACAATGTGGTCTCCCAAAGTGGCTGTATCCCTAACTTTCATAACTTTTTGAATAGCATTTTTTATAACTGAATATGAAAGTCCACTTGAAATATCTCCTACTGTATAGCCTTCTTTTTGGGCTTGTTTTATTTTAGAGTTCATAAATACTGTACATCTTGAACCTAAATCAACTGGTCTTTTAGCTTCAATTGCTTCTTTAACAAATTGTGAAATTTCTAAGTTTAGGCTCTTTGCAAATGTTTCTATAAATGAACCACATCCAGATGAACATGCTTCATTTAGCATGATATTGTCTATTGCTCCATTTTTCATTTTGATGTATTTCATATCTTGTCCACCAATATCGATTATTGCAGTTACATCAGGTTCAAATTGTTTTGCAGCAGTGTAATGTGCAATTGTTTCTATTTCATTTAAATCAACATTTAGTGCTGTTTGAATTAGTTTCTCACCATATCCTGTAACACCGCTATACCTAAGGATTGCTTTCTCTGGTAGGACTTTATATAATTTTTTAAGCATATTTATAACACTTTTTAGAGGGTTACCTTCATTGCTACCATATAATGAATATAGCAAGTTTCCATCTTTATCAATTAATACCAATTTTGTAGTTGTTGAACCTGCGTCAATTCCAATGTAACAGTCGCCTTCATATGTTGAAAGTTCAGTTCTTGCAACTTTTGCTTTGTCATGTCTTTTTTTGAAATTTTCGTAATCTTCTTTATTTTTGAATAATGGTTCAATTGGATGTGTTGTATTATCTTGTGAACTTCTTAAATTTTCTATTTTTTGTTTCAATTCTTCAACAGTTATTGCCTTTGTATTTAGGGAATCAAGAGCTGCCCCTTTAGCTACTAATAAATGGGCTTCTTCAGGCACAATTACTTCTTCAGGTGTTAAATTAAGTGTTTCTATAAATCTTTTTCTTAGTTCTGGTAAGTAACTTAATGGACCACCTAAAAATGCTACATTCCCTCTAATTGGCCTTCCACAGGCTAGTCCGCTAATTGTTTGATTAACAACTGCTTGGAAAATTGATGCTGCAATGTCTTCTTTTGCTGCACCTTCATTTATTAAAGGTTGTATATCTGTTTTTGCGAAAACACCGCATCTTGATGCAATTGGGTATATTGTTTTGTAGTCTTTTGCTAATTCATTTAAACCTGCAGTATCTGTGTGTAAAAGTGATGCCATTTGATCTAAGAACGCGCCAGTTCCACCGGCACAAGTTCCGTTCATTCTTTGTTCAATTGATTTTCCAAAATATATGATTTTTGCATCTTCTCCACCAAGTTCGATTACTACATCAGTTTGTGGAATATATTTTTCAACAGACCTTTTGCATGATACAACTTCTTGTATGAATTCTACGCCTAAGAACTTGCTTGCAGACATTGCTCCAGACCCTGTTAGCGCTATTGTAAATGTATTTTCTGGATACATTTTTGCTAAGTTTTCTAGTACATTGCATACTGTGTTTTTCGTATCTGAAAAGTGTCTTTGATAGTCTTTATATATTGTGTTTTGATTTTCATCCATTACTATTATTTTTACGGTTGTTGAGCCTACGTCTAATCCTACATGTAAAACTTTTTCCATATTTCATTTCTCCTCTCGCTCGTTTAAACACCCCTTGTATAAATTACTGTTTTGTGTTAGGGATATCTGGCTTTTTAAATAATTTATACACTCTAATTTTATACGGAAAATGACCATTTGTCAAATGTTAAAAAATGGAAATAACTACTAGAAATTTTTTGCATATTTTGGACAAACAAATAATACTATTGAATATAAATATAAGTGAAATGGGGAGGAGAATATGAAAAATAAAAAAATTTTAATTTTATTTATAATTTCAGTAATTTTAATTGTGGTTATAGGATATTTTGCAATTAAATTTGTTAAACAAAAGAAGAGTAATGAAATTCAAAATGAGTATGTGCCACAAGAGGAAATATCTGATGAGCAGTCAAGAGAAACAATTGTAAGTTTATATTTTGCAGATAAAGAAACAGGACTTTTAAAGCCAGAGGCAAGACTTGTAAATGTAAAGGATTTAATAAAGTCACCTTATAATACTTTGGTTGAGCTTTTAATTTCTGGTCCTAAAAATGATAAATTGAAAGTTGTTATTCCTGAAAATACTAAACTTTTAAATGCTTCTTTGGATAAAGAATGTTTGACTTTGGATTTTTCTTCTGAGATTTTGAATTATAATAAAGATGATAGTATGCTTAAAAATAATTTGATTTATTCAATTGTTAATACTGTTACTGAATTAAATGAGGTTAATAAGGTTAAATTCTTGGTTAATGGTCAAACATCTAGTGATTTTGAGGAGTTTTATGTGAGAAAATAGTTTGAAAAATTTGATATATAGTAAAGTATGTGTTAATATATATTTAGCAATTAAAAAATAATCGTGCAAAAAAATAACAAAAAAGACTAGTAGCCTACCAAAGCAATCCTAGTCTTTTCTTTTTCTATTAAAAATATTTGAAACATTTTTATATAATTTAACATAATCCCAAAAACCTTGAAAATCATTTAAAAAAAGTTCAACCTCATTTAAAGAATTAATTGTATTTTTTTTGCAAGTTTTAAAGTTAAGCTTTTTCTTTTTAGTGGGTGAAGGTTTTTTTGGTGGTGGCTTTGGTTTTGGAGGAGGTGGTGGCGGTGGTGCCAAATTTTTTGGTGGAGGAGGCGGAGGAGATTTGCAATTATTTTTATTTTTTTTACATCTATATAAAGTTGGCATAGAAACACTTCTTTCTTTTATTAAAATATTTATAATATATTATTAAATAAATGTAAAAATGGTGAACTTTTTTATAACTGAATATTAAGTGTTTTGAATAAAAAAGAATTACTTAGTCTTATAAAAAATGGATTGACAAAAGAACAAAAGTTTGATATTATATAGCAAAGAAAAAACATAATAGTAAATATATTAGTTTTAGGGAGGTCTGTATGAAAGAACAGATAATAAAAACAGAAATACTAGTAAAAGAAAATAAAATTGGTATTATTAGAATTGGAAATGTGAATTATATATCATTAACTGATTTGGCAAAATATCAGAATTCTTCTGATCCATCATTTACTGTAAAAAATTGGTTGAGAAGAGTGACAACTATAGATTATATTGGACTTTGGGAACAAATACATAACGAAAATTTTAATTTGGTCGAATTCGACCAAATTAAAACAGAATATGGAAGGAATTCTTTTGCAATGTCTCCATCTCAATGGATAAAAAGGACAAATGCCATAGGGATAATTTCCAAAGGGGGGAGATATAGTATAGGGACATATGCTCACCCTGATATTGCTTTTGAATTTGCTAGTTGGTTGTCACCAGAATTTAAATTATATTTAATAACAGAATTTGAAAGATTAAAAACTGATGAAGCATATCAAAAACAAATAGATTGGCAGGCAAATAGAATATTATCTAAATTGAATTATACTGTTCAAACTGATGCAATAAAATCATTTATTATTCCTGAACTAACAGAAGCTCAAAAACAATTATAAGAGATTATACTGATTTGCTTCATCTTGTAATATTGAATAATTTACAAAACACAAATGCAGAATTAATTGAAAATAAAGTACCACAAAAAGAAAGATTAATTAGACTTAATAATTCGGCTAAAAGGCAAATGAAAGTATTAAAGGATAATAAAAATATTAAAGAACTTGAAGAATTACAAAGAGAAGTAAATAACTCCCAAATGTTAAAATAATATGAGAAAGAAAGAGAAAAATATGGAAATAGAATTAAAAGAAAATGAAAGAATAGATGATTTAGAATTTAAAGATTTAAAAATAATACAAAATACAAAAGGCTTTTGTTTTGGAATTGATGCAGTATTGTTATCAGACTTTGCAAAAAATATAAAGAAAAATGCAAAAGTATTGGATTTGGGAACTGGAACAGGAATAATATCAATATTATTATGTGGAAAAATAAATTTAGAAAAAATAGTGGGAGTAGAAGTTCAAGAAGAAGTTGCAGATATGGCAAAAAGAAGTTCAAAATTAAATAATTTAGAAAATAAATTTGAAATAATACATGAAAATATAATAAATTTGGACAAGATATATGAAAGAAATTCCTTTGATGTTGTAGTTACAAATCCACCATATAAAAAAGAAAATACTGGAGTGGTAAACGAAGAAAAAAAGAAATTTATTTCAAGACATGAGGTATTAGCAAAGTTAGAAGATTATATAAAAATATCTAATAAATTGTTAAAAGATAAGGGTGAATTTTATATGGTTCATAGACCAGAAAGATTAGTTGATATTACTTCATATATGAGAGAGTATAAAATTGAACCGAAAGAAATAAGATTTGTATGTTCTCATATAAATGAACCACCCAAATTAGTGCTAATTAAAGGTGTAAAAAATGCAAAGCCTTTTTTGAAATTTAAAGAAGATTTGTATATTTATAATAAAGATGGAAATTATACAGAGGAAATTTATAAAATATATAATAAAAAAATTAAATAGAAAATAATAAAAAAATAGATAAAAAATAAATAAAAAATAGATAAAAAATAAATAAAAAAATAAATAATAAAAATAAATAAAGAAAGGAAAAAATAATGGAAAAAGGAACTCTATATATAGTGGCAACACCAATTGGAAATTTAGATGATATAACATTAAGAGCAATAAAAATATTACAAGAGGTTGATTTAATTGCAGCAGAAGATACAAGACATACATTAAAATTATTAAATCATTTAGAAATATCAAAACCAATGATAAGTTATCACAGACATAATGAAGAAACAAAATCAGATGTATTAATTGAAAAATTACAAGAAGGACAAAACATAGCGTTAGTATCTGATGCTGGAACTCCGGGAATTTGCGATCCAGGTGAGGAAGTAATAAAAAAGTGCATAGAGTTAGTAATAAATATTATTCCTATTCCGGGAGCATGTGCAATGATAAATTCTTTAATTTGTTCAGGAATTGATACAAAAGAATTTATTTTTTTAGGTTTTTTGCCATTAAATAAAAAATTAAGAAAAAAGAAATTAGAAGAAATTGAAAAATCGAATAAAACTATAATAATTTATGAAGCTCCACATAAATTGGATACAACTTTAAAAGATTTAAAAAGAATATTAAATTTAGATAGAAAAATTACTTTGGCTAGAGAGATTACAAAAATACATGAAGAGTTTATAAGAGGTAATATTGATGAAATATTAGAAAAATCTGAAAATTTAAAAGGTGAAATTGTTTTAATAATAGAGGGGAATAAAGAAGTTGAAGAAGAAAATTCATTAAATAACCTTACTATTGAAGAACATTATAAATTTTATGAAAATCAAGGTTTTTCAAAAAAAGATATTATAAAAAAAGTTGCCAGAGATAGAAATATGAACAAAAATGATGTGTATCAAAAATTTATATAAATATTTTGAAGAATTGTGTTTGTTAAATTATTAGAAAAATAAAACTAGTTGTCAAAAAGGATGACCTTTTGACAGCTAGTTGTTTTTTTCATGTAATATGTTCAATTCGTTAGAGCATTTTTGGCAAACAAGTTTACTTTTATATTCTATTAAATCATCTGTACTACCACAAAATATACAATTAGGTTCATATTTTTTTAATATGATAGAAGAATCATCAACATAGATTTCAATAGGATCTTTTTCGACAATATTGAATTGGTTTCTTATTTCAATAGGTATAACAACTCTTCCTAGTTCGTCAACTCTTCTAATAATTCCTGTAGCTTTCATTGCTTTTTCCTCCTTAATGTTATTTTCACAATTCCAATTGCTATTATACATTAAATATAACACAAATGCTATCGAAGGTCAATTGTAATGTAATAAAAAAAAAAAACAAGTAATAAAATTAGACAGGTGATTAATATGTTGAATATACTTTGGCCTGGTTTTTTAATTATTTCTATAATTTTTGCAATTATTTCTGGAAATTTAAAAGAATTAAATAATTCTATATTTGAAAGTACTAACTCAGCGGTTAGTTTATGTATTACCTTAGTTGGAACTATGTGCTTGTGGAATGGAATAATGCAGATTGCGGGAAAAACATCAGTTATGAAAAAAATAACTAAATTTTTAAGTCCTCTGATGAGATTACTTTTTCCTAATTTAAATAAAAATAGTAAAATTTATGGAGAAATTTCTATGAATGTTGTTGCGAATATTTTAGGTTTGGGAAATGCTGCTACACCTTTGCGGAATTAAGGCTATGAAATCTATGCAAGAAGAAAATAATGATAAAAAAGTTTTGACAAATGAAATGGTAACTTTTATTGTTTTGAATACTGCTTCAATTCAAATTATTCCTACAACAGTTATTGCTATAAGAAATTCTTTAGGCTCTGGTAATTCAACAGCTATTATTGTGCCTGTGTGGATTGCAACAATTTGTGCTGCAATTGCTGGAATTGTGGCAACAAAGATTTTTATTAAACTGGGTAGATAAAGTTTAAATTGATTTTATAAATTTTTTAATATTTTGAATGTTAATAAATTAAGAATGGTGGTGAAAGTAGTTGTGAAATTTATAGAGTTTTTTTCAAATCTTGCAATGCCTTTGATGATAATTTTTATTGTTTTATATGGAGTAATAGAGAGAAAAAAAGTTTTTGATATTTTTTTGGATGGTGCAAAAGAGGGAGTAGGTGTTGTTTTTAATATTTTTCCTACATTGGTTGGGTTATTTGTGGCAATTGGAGCATTAAGGAGTTCAGGAATTATAGATTTAATTGTTAATTTTTGTACACCAATTTTTAATTTTGTGAATTTTCCAACTGAGATTTTGCCATTGGCTTTGATTAGACCTATTTCTGGAAGTAGTTCTATTGCTGTTGCTACTGATATTATGAAAAATTTTGGTGTGGATTCTAAAATTGGGTTGATGGCTTCTGTTATTATGGGTTCAACGGAGACGACTGTATATACTATTGCCGTTTATACAAGTTCTGTTGGGATAAAAAAGACAAGGTTTGTTTTGTGGGCTGCTTTAATTGCGGATTTTGTTGGGATTGTTACTAGTGTTATTGTTTGTAAGTTTTTGTTTTCATAAATATAAGTTATTTTAAGAAGATTTAACTAAAATTATAAAATGTTTTAATGTATAAAGTTTTGTTTACAATAGGGAGTTATATAAATGATATTTGTTATTGACTTCGGTTCAATACACAATATAACAATTTTTAAAATCTTTTTTGGACTCCCTTCCACTAAAGTGAACTCTTGTCCAAAAAA